>JAABUP010008472.1_pt1 | contig 13103 bp, 9 predicted proteins | sample 5559201 | NCBI WGS metagenome assembly JAABUP01 (sample SAMN10711887, study PRJNA513373) | rock metagenome | isolation source: Antarctica rocks | place: Antarctica | reverse complement strand
GCTGGAAACATGTTTCTAGTGGATATGTATGGAAAGGAATGTGTTTGGGTCATATGGCATGGAAAGTAATGCAAAATGCGCGCACAGGCCGATTTTGTGAGGGCTGCCCCCAGAACCCGGTCCCAGAAGGTAATTGCTCCACTACCTGCAACACAATTACACAATCTTTTTGGGCCGCAGCAGCCATGAACTTCACAGACGGGCTGGCCACTGAGACCTGGGTCAAAATCTTTGCTCAGCTGCTTCCGCAAACACGTGACATCGACCCTGACCAGGCGACAACGGCTGCCTTGGCCAGGGACCAAATCCGATTCCATAAACTCAAGCTCGTGTGCTCCAGATTCAATGCCATATTGCAAGACGCCTCTTTGAACTTTCCCATTATAGCTCTGGACCTCCGTAAATCCAACAACTCCAGCTTGATGACTTGGCTGCAAGCTCAAGGCGGTCAACAGGAAACTTTGCTGTTGACATCTACATGCAAATGTGCCAAGTCCTTTCTTGAACGTTTTGCGAAATCAGGGTCTCCCGTGACGACGATTGGCTGGGGGGCGTTTGACAAGCGAGCACCAGAAGCGCTGACTACCCTGACTACCATCACAAGCTTAGCTTTATGGTCACCTGCCCAGTCTGCCAACAGCCTGGACCCACTGCAAAGCCTGCCAAGCCTGCAGAAGCTACTCTTGTCTTCAGGATCATTCACCATTGCTGGCCTTCCAAAGCATTTGACATCTTTGGGTCTGAAGCAAGTTCAGCTGTCCTCAGCAAATAGCTTTACTCGTGACATGCGTCTCAAGAAGCTCAGCATTGTCAGTAGCAGCTTTGTTGGCCATGCAATCCTTGGAAATAAGCTCTTGGAAGAGCTTGAGATCAGCGAGAGCCTTGTCAAAGTTCCTGATGATGAGGATTACGATGATGCAGAACTGGCTGGACTTTCAACAGGTCATGTGTGTTTTTTTTGTGCTGATTTGTCATACCTTAGGAATTTGAGGGTTCTCAAGCTCAAGGTGGCCAGTCAGTGCACCAGGGGTGGCAGTGATGAGCTTTCATTTGAACAATTGTACTTTTGTTACCGGCTACCTCTTCTGGAGGAGCTGAGACTGGAATCCACTTGCATGCCTGTGTGTATTGCTGATGAGCTGACTCAGCTCAGCAGTCTCACAAGCCTCACTGTGTCAGCAGCATCTGCGCAATCTGCTTACAATACACGTGGGTTACTTATCATTATGCCAGAGTGGTTGTCTATGGCTTCTTTACAACATGTACACCTGAGCCATGCCAATTTGCGCTGTGGTAATGAGTTCCTTGGGCTGTTAAGTATGAAGACTCTTGTGTCATTGAGGCTCACCAATTGCACACCAGCAGATCAACGCGTAGGTGAACTAGTTGCTGCGCTGATGTATGGTATGGGCAAGCACAATCCCCATGTGGAAGTGTCTTTCAACAGTAGGCGCTTGACAGACCTTCTTGACCTGGATCGGACACTACCCAAGGCAGCAGATGTCGAGTGGTGACAGCCTGCGCAGGCTGTAATAAGTCATTCGTGAATGTTGACATAAGGAGCTGCACTTGCGTCACTGCAGATTGTCGTGCAAATCTATACTGTGCTGACTGTCGACTGTGTTTGCACCTTGCTGTCCTCATTGATGTTGACGTCATCAACTGGCTTGCCCTTCGTCACCCTTAGTCAATTGCTATTTACATTGACGCTGTCATGATGGCAGTAGCCTTGTGGTCTGCAGACCTCTGCAATAAGCTCTTTGTGCTTTCAGGCCTGCCTGAACTGCATTGTCCCATGTGTCAGTGAAACAATGTCGTAACAGTTCAATTTCTGCCCAATTGGTTGCAACCAGTTTTGGAGGTCCCAGCTGGACCAGTAGTGATATCACTGAGTCAGTGCTTTTGGCTGTAGGGCTAACCGTTGCAGTGAGGTGCATCCAGACAAGTGGGGGAGATATAGATACAGAGTTGCATTGCCGCCCAAAACTCCGCATATGCGCATGCATGATCAGGCAGGGTGAAGACCTCAAAACAGCATTGACAGCTGTGTGTGCTGCAATCATTGCTATAACTGCAATGCACTTGTCGCGGCTCACGCTCGTGCTCGCGCTCATGCTCATTATGCTCAGGAGGAGTGTCTGTATATGTGTCAGACCGATTGCATGCACATGTTGAGCTTGTCAAGACCGCTGAGGGTGCCAGCTACCTTTGGCTGAAGCTCAAATGTGTCATGCAGTATGCCCTGAAGTGTATTTCTGCCTTTGTTACATGCCAGCTAAGAAGCATTCAAAGAACTCTACTCTGAAGTCACCCTATGAATGCCTACAGGACGATATTCTGCAGTTCCAAGGAAGGGGGGCGGACATTCTGGTCTGTGGAGACATGAATGCCCGGATTGCAGAACATGACGACCATATCAGACTTTCAGAACTCCCGCCATGCTTGGATGTGCCGGATAACGCAGATGATTTACCAGACTACATTCAGCCCAGGCACAACTGTGACAAGATTTGGGATCCTAGCAAAACCTGGGGACCAGAGCTCTTGGATCCATGCAAAGACACGAGTCTGCTCATTCTAAATGGGCGAACTCCAGGTGATGACACTGGGAAGCACACTTTTGTTTGCAGGTCTTGTCATGGGCATGTTGCCATTGAGTATTGCATTGCATCTGCTCATTGCATATTTGCGACAGTGTCTTTGCAAGTGAATGAGGATACTGATGACTACTGCACAGACCATCACTCAGTATTACTGCACATGCTATGTGAAGCACTGAATGAGAGGCAGTCTAGCACGTCACCTGCAAGCAAAGCTGCTAGAGTCAGATATGACGCTCAGAATGCTTCTGCATACCAGCAGCATCTGACACATGAGCTGTCCATGCACTATGTACCTCTTCTGTGGCAAGACACTGATGTTGACGCATTGAGCACCGCATTGGCTGATTGTGCAAAGACTGCAGCCTGTGAGACCATGCCGCAAGCTTGCGAACGGCGTGGTGCACCAGCACGCAAGTCGGAGCCTTGGTATGATCAGTCATGCAAAGATGCATATCAGCACAAGAAGCTTGTATCGCAGTGCCCACAAAGCACTGCCGAACAGATAAAAGTCGCACGAACCCGGTATGACTCTGTGACCAGTAGGGCGAATCAGATCTGGATGCAGCGACGCAACGATGAGCTTGTAGAGAAATCCAACAAGGACTCGAGACATTTCTGGAAGGTGTGCAAGACCAGAAAGCGAGACAGCTGCCCTGTTAGCCTACCTGAGCAGAAAGAAGCTTTCCAAACTCTCTATGGTGCTCAGCCTGCTGAGCCCCCACAGAGACCTGCAACATCAGGTGTATCTGCAACCAGTAGCTCTGATGATGAGTGTATGTTTGCCAGCATCACTGCAGAAGAGTTGCATGTTTGCATTAAGAAGTTGAAGCGCGGCAAGAGTCCTGGCATTGATGGTGTTTCTGCAGACATGGTCATTGATGGTGGTGACCTGCTGCACGATTGCCTCCTACAGCTATTCAATCGCATGCTTGCCACTTCCTGCCCTGAATGTCTGTCTATTGGTATGATCACAGCAGTCTTTAAGTCTGGAGAAAAGTCTGACATGAGCAACTACAGGGGCATCACAGTAGGACCAGTGTTTGCTAAGCTGTTTGCAATGATTATAGAGCGCAGGCTTGCCTCATGGGCTGAGGAGCATGGCATCAAAGCCAGAGGTCAAGCAGACTTTCGGAAGAACTATCGCACAACTGACAACATTTTCGTTCTTAGGTCACTCATAGACAAGCAGAAACAGGCTAGGCAGAAGGGAGGGAGTGGCAAGCTGTACTGTTGTTTTGTGGATCTCAAAAGAAGGTTGGATACTGTACCGCGTGCTTTGCTGTGGCAGGTGCTAGAAGACTTGGGTGTCCAAGGGAGGGTTTTGGACATCACCATTGGCGTCAAATACCTAGTGGCTGCTGGGAAAAAAGCAGTGCATGCCATGCGACGGCGTTGCATCTCCCTACATCTGTCTGATCCTGCTACCATATGCAAGCTGTTTGACATTTTGGTGTTACCCATTTTGAGCTATTCTTGTGAAGTTTGGGCAGTCAATCCCAAAGTAGGGGCAAAAGCTGAACTGTTACATAGGCAGTTTCTGAAGCAATTGCTTGGCGTCAGAAAAAGCACTACCAACCAAATAGTGCTTGCAGAATTTGAACGTTTCCCTTTACCGATTCACTGTTGGCAGCAGATTTTGCGTTATCACAACCGAGTTCGTGCTCTACCAAACAGCTGGCTTGACAAACTAGCATTGATTGATGGATTTTGGGACAGCAACCCTCCTCACAGGGTTGAAGCACTCTCAGGCAATTGGAGATCTGATGTGCGCCGGTTTACTGAAACACTTGGGCAACAGATCATGTATGACGAGTTAGATATTTCCATCATTGTTGAGCGAGAAAAAGCGCGTCGGCTTGAGGACTTTCTTTTCGACACAGACCATAGCAGCTTGCAACTCTACAGGACTGTTTACAAAGCCAATCAATCAGTTTATCAGTATTCTGACTATTTATCCACTGTCAGATGCTATCCCCACGGGAGACTGATCAGTAGGTTCAGGTGTGGTTGCCAGGGACTACATGTTGACACAGGCTTTGGCAAAGATAGTGAACACTGCAGCAGAGAGGACAGGGTCTGTCTTGTGTGCATGTCTGGCTCAGTTGAAAACGAACACCACTTTCTGTTTGACTGCCCCGCATACAGTCACATACATCAGCAGTACAGCCACCATTTCCATCAGGCTTCATCTTCAGTAGCAGCTTTTCTGGCTGTGACCAACCCAATGTGGCAGGCAGTTATCTCAAGACTTGTTTTGCACAAAGACAATCTGTTTTGGCCAGTCCACTTTTAGCTTGGCTTTTGAAGAAAAGAGAAGAAAACACTACACCTTTCGGCGTCAATTTAATGAGAAGCCAAGTATAATACCGGGCTGCCCAGGGATTGAACGATGTTGAGGCTGTTCTAGCCCGCCCCGCTGTTCCTCCTGTTTCCTAGCTTGCAATGCATATCTGCCGTTGTTCTCTAGGTATCTCCTTTCCTTGATGATGTTGTGTAGGCACAAGATTGCGTGCGTATGCAGTTTTTTCAGTACTCCTTTAGCCACTGTGCTTGGCTGCTGAACTTTGTAGCTACATCTATGGAGCTAGATTAGTGTAGAGCCACACTGGGGGCGTCGCGGTACTAGCGCCCTCCCTCATTACAGCATCACTACAGCAATTTCTTTGGTGCTTTATTGTCGAACGCCTTGAACATTTAGTGCTTAGTGTATGTTGTTCCCAGTTTTCCCTTTATTATCTGTTGACTCCCCTGATGAGTCCTAAAGGCAGGAAATGTAAATTGATTTGGAATTGATTGATTGATTGTGCTCATGCCCTTGCGATGAGTAATAGTGGCAGTTGACGCGGACCACATTAGTCATACATCAAACACGGCAAGGTGGATCTGATCACGGCGATCTTCACAGCACCCATCAGACCACAGTGCAGCAGACCAGCGTCTGCTTTGTATTGATTGAACTCGTCGCAACACTTGGTCACAAGAGTACCTCACGCGGCAGGCACTGTAAGTTATTAATTAGCGTGTTGGATCTCACTTGCCTTTCGACGAGTTGCTTCACCTTTGTGGCCAACAGGAACTGGCTTACAATTGTCAAGCTCGACTCGAACTTAGTATGTACTGCAACACTGCGCTTATTTGTGCCAAAAATTGCCAGCGTCAAGACCTGCGAAAATCCCTCACGTTCTTTTCACGACCTGACGTTTGCCCGTGACCGCGCACCTTGAAGATGTACTATTCTCAGAAGGCAACTGATTTAGTTCTCTGGAGTGTGTTGACCTTGAGTTGCGGATCTTCAACACTACGTACAGCCTGACTGGAAGAGCGTTATGACACACAAGGCCGTTCCTCTAAGTAATACGGCAGACTTGGAATGCAGAGACTCCGCGGTGAGTTTACGCTGCCAGCCAGGATCATGTGCTGTTGTGCGACGCTGCAACGTCATGATGACCTCTCTTAGGAAACAAGCCTTCTCTTCATGAACAGAAATACATATGCCAGGTTTCGTGTTCCATTTGACCCTTGCTGTCAGTCATTTATGCAGGGACGCACATGCCTGATGCAAGCATCAACAGCAGGGTCAGCTGCAAATGTGAGGGATTTACTTAGAAGGGGCGCAAATGTTCATGCAAATTCACCACAAACAGTAAGCTCTTGATCATCTCAGGTAATGCAAACAGGGTGGTGCAAGCATACCAGCAATTGTACCGCCTGTGTGTGCAGAGTGAAACTTCCTTACATTATGCTGTGAGCTCAAATCGAAGGAAGGCCGTCATCGCTCTTCTGTCAGGTGGTGCGGACCCAAGTGCAGTCGATTGCCAGGTGCCATCTTGTTGCTCCCTTAGCATTGAATGGGAGCGGCATTGCTAATAGCAAGCCTGCACAGGCAGTAAGGGACGTTGCAACTGGGCGCATCCAATATGTTGCAATGTGGCAGCAGCGCTGCTAGCACAAGCATACCAGCATCCTTGTTAGACCATGCTGCAAGTGCATAAAACAATGTGTTGCATATGTTTCACTTTTGGCCATTACGCATGTTCAGTACACACTTACACATGAAGGCTACAGTCTGAGTGTATGCGTTCTGCAGCATGACTACGATGTATTTGCAGGGACTCACGCCACTCATGCAAGCAGCACTTAATGGTAACTTAAAGATCATCAAGCTGCTACTGGCAGCTGGGGCTGATGCAACAGCTACAAACATACATGTGAGTTCAACTATACTTGTGAGATAAACAGTTGTGCTGTTGTGTGTGCTGTGCAGTTGCTGTGCATGCAAATGTGGCATCCAACCCATGCTGCAGCGGAAATGTTCAATGCTCAGGCATGGCTGTGTCGGTCCATTGCCTTGGATATCAAAGTACGCATACCCTATCCAGCTGTCATTCTGAATTGGCCATACAGAATGTGTATGTGGCTGCAGGGGTTAACAGCTTTGCAGCTCAGGCGCACAAATGCATTAGCTATAGACCTTGAGATAGTGAGATGCCTGCAAGCTGCAGCAAAGAAGGCAAAAGCAAGCCCTTCATGCGCTTCTGGTATGTCAGACCTGCAGTACATATGAAGCAGCAGGCTTTCTTGTTGAGACACTGCTGTTCCAAGGGTCTGTGACGTCTGTGACAGTGATTTGAGTGTTGTCCGCATAGGTGCATATGCTTGAACGGCGACTCATATAAACTGCGCCCTCATATAAACTGCGCCCATAATGGCTGTTGCAGTGCATATGGCTTCATGTACGCTGCATAGATGCAGTGCAATGACCTACCATTTGCTAAGCCGTGATATCATTGGGCATCAAATGTGCAGGAGGAACCATGGGACCGTTAGGTGCTGCATCTGCTGATGTCAATGGTACAAATCTAGCTGGAAAGCCAAGCAAAGTGTCAATGGTGACTGCCCTGCCTTGCCACCTAACTACTCAGTGACCTCTGCCCATCCGTGGAGAGTCATCATGCTTATACAATGCATGTGGAGCTGTACACTGTCATTCTCCAAGTCCTGTCACGCGTGTAATCATCTCTTTTTATGGCCATGTCGTGATGTTGCACGTGAAGTGTCACCATGTCTGTCTCAGTCTGTCTGATTCTGAGTCACTCGATGATGCACATATGGCTTCTGGCGCATTGCTGCTTACAAGACCAGGCCGCAGGTGCTCTAACATGTAACACACACATGTATGTGCTGACGCTTCAGGCATCAAAGGGGGAGGCCAGCAAAAAAGGCACCAACAAGCCTTTGTCCAAAGCAGCAGCACCTGCCAAAGCCAACAAAGCGTCACCTAGTACAAGCAAGGTGATCTTGTGTGTTGCTACCAAGGCAAAAGCAGTCTCCATGGCATCAAAAAGTGGCCCCCAGATTGGAGCAAAACCCAACAAATCGTCAGCTAGTGCAAGCAAGGTGATCCCATGTGCTGCTACCAAGGGAAAAGCAGGCCCTGTGACACCAAGAGCTGGCTCCCAGACTGGAGCAGGGCTTCCCCCCAAGACTGTGATTGGGCTTGCCCCCCACAGTCATGCATCAGTAGCTTCAGGCCCATTGGCCACCTCAAGCACTGCACCTAAGCCAACCAGCTTGTTGCCAGGTCAGATGAGGAGTGGAGACTTGCCTCAGACTGCACTGACGTACCAAACACCAAGCACTGCTCAGTTGCAGCAAGTTCTAGGGTTGAAAGGAGCAGACACAAGCTCTGATCACAGGCTTGCTGGGCTTCAGCCATCTGCTGCTGGTGCTGCTTCTTGTCAGTTGCCGCCAAAACAGCAGTCCATGGTAGCTGCCCATAGAAATCTCATCCCTCTTCAGCACCATGAAGCTGCCTTGTTTGATCACCAGCTCACGAAAGCAAGGGGACAACAGCTGCTGCATAAGATACAGGAGAGATATAACGTGCAGTGCTCATTGCAGCAAGCAGACTCTGGATTGCATACCTCTTCCAGTGTCACTGTGAATGGCGTCAACTTGCAGGTAACTGCTTTGAAGAGTTCACATGATGCTCCTTTTGTATGACCCTGCATTTGATATTTTTAGCTTTTGGTAGTACACCTGTAGGCTGCTTGCGAAAGGTTACAATGACCTTTCATGTTCTGCTAGGCAAGCAGCATGTAGTCTTGGTTGTCACCTGTGCTTCCACTTCTGCTCCATGAGAGCACACATGAACCTCACAGACTCCATTAGGCCCAGCGCAAGGCAGAAGCTTGATGGGCTGGCTTTTGCATGTCACGCCATGATCAGAGCTGCTTATCCCTCTACACTCAAATATCAGCAGAGCTATATGCTTCGCAAAGGAAGAACATGAGTGCAGGTAGTTGCAGGAGACCTGCTGCAGCAGGATGTTGAAGCTATTGCCAGCGCGCTAGGCAGGGCTCCAGCAGGAGTGGGTAACCATCAGACAAAACCACTTGGGCCCCTGCATGTGCTTGCAAGCTGGTTTGGTGCGGCATTCAGGCAAATTTCAAATGACCTTGGTGTGTCTAGTCCAACACAAGGACAGCAACAGCATCATCTGCTGGCTGTGGGTCCACCATACACAGGCAAGCACTGGCGTTGCCTGTTTGGTCATTCTGGGAACGGATCAACGAACGTTGACGTGGCGCTGCACACAAACACTGTTACTGTGTCAAGGATGTACAGCCTTTCGCATGTAAGCATGCAGCTCCTATAACACTTGAGCAGTCAGGTTACAAGTGTGACCAGCACATTTTTACGCTGTGTTTTTCAGGTAGAGAAAGAAGACAACATGTGTTTTTCAGGTAGAGAACAGAGTGATACAGCAGCTCTTCGCACCGTTGTTCAGTCGGTCTTGGCTGATGCCGCAGCACTGCACGTGAAGTCATTAGCACTACCACTCATAGGGGCAGGCAAGGCACAATGGCCGGCTGCATTGGCTGCCAAGACACAGGTCGCTGCAATCTGTGCGTTGGCAAGCCAAGGCAGATGTGGGCAACTCCAGGTGGGGTCAATTCTGGCTGGCAGTGTTGCTTGATGACTACCCCTCACTGCCCCTCATACTGGTGCTTACTGCAGGAAGTGAGACTTGTTGACCTCAGTGTGGTGGCAGTCGAAGCTCTCAAACAAGAGCTGAGCGGTCACAAGGCCAAGGCATACATCTCATTTATGGGTGACGAGTCTGATTGCAATGCTGCTGTGCTGCAGTATGAGCAGGATTTGAAGGTATGGCCAACGCAATGACTGTCTATGCACCTGTTTGGAACTCTGTCAGCTCTTTGCAATGAACTGCTGCAGGCATTTGTTGTGGCAGAATAATGCCATGGTCTCAAAGCCAACTCAAAGCCTGATTCTAGTCAGTCTAGCTGTGGTGTTGACATGAAAGCAATGTTGAGATCATCTGCAACAAGACTACATGGTTTGCATCACACATTACAATACCAACTGCTAGTCTGGCATGTGTGGTGCATTGATGTGGCATGCTCATCATGCGATTTGCAATGTCCCTGCACAGGTCTAGCAGCATCACCGAGCCCATCTCCATCTTTGCTTGCCTCCTTTCTGGCTGTCTGAATTCCAGGGTTCCCAGCACAAACCCCAGTCTGCCTAACGGGTCATTATTGTACTCAGATTCTGCCTTGGCCGATCCATCATGCCAACCTGCACGGCTGACAAGCTGAAAGAGTGATGTGACACTTCACGTGTGATTCTGGTACTTGAACTGCTACAGGCAAGCATCACAAGCACTGAGGTCAAGTTGTGCGCTGCAATCAGCACCCAATCACGTCAACACTTGTTGGCAGCTGCACCCTTGACTGCAATCTCAGTTTGGTTCACAGACAATAACACACTGATGCTTGAGGGGTGCGAGGAGCTTGTCTGCCGGGTACGGCCCTGTCTCTTTGTACACACTCTGCTTGGTCATACCATGGTGTGGCAGCGCATAGCAGCAAAGTCAGCACACTTGAGACACTCTAAAGCATGTGCAGCCAGGGTTTGACTGCCCACCTAAACTTACGCAAGCAAGGGCCATGCCTGCGTACGGCCAAAAGCTGGGTGGGGCAGCCATCCAATAATCAGCCTGCGCTTAATTCAGTAGAACACTTCTACATCCCTCTGCGTAGGTCATCCACCTGGTGTCATAGGCCATGTCAAACTCGGGTTGCAGGCACAGCAGCTTTACAAAGTTGATGAGCTACCTTGACATGCCCTGAGCCCCCAAACATGACCCACTTCCCTACTGCAGCCCCCTTATCCTGCTACCATTGTCTACATGATTGTGTGCGGTACATTGTAAATGCGATGCCATCGATAGCTTTGACTCGTCGCAGGCCGAGGCTCATGTGTTGAGGTTCCTGTACGAGGCACTTCATCAGGGCCCAACAGCTATTAGCCTAATCAGCCAGTACCCAAACACCTGGTTGCCTCAGAGCACAGCCAATACTGAGCTGTTTGAGGTGAACCTCAACAGCCTGGAGGCCAGACCCTTGGTTCAGGCTGTCCAAGCAGCAGGCGCCACTGTTGTCAAGGTATGCACTCTGCACTCTGCACATCAACATGCTCACTGTAGCTCTGCTTACAAACTAACATGCAAACAGCTGCTTGACACTCAGATGGCTGCAATTCCCCGCGCTGTAGCTGATCTGCTTTGTGCATCGCCAACTGTGCTGCTGTATCGCTGCACATAGCAGCCAGTGTCTATAGACTATGCTACGTCTGTCTGTTTTCCAGGTTCTGTGATACAGCATATGCTCATATACAGGTGCACCGCATCCAAAACAAGAAGCTTTGGAATGCATTTGCGCACAGCCAGGCATACATGAAAGAGCGATGGACCCATGAGCCCAGTCTACCCCTCATCAATGGGGGCCACCCCACACTGTGGCATGGAACCTCTCACACAGAGCCCTACAAGATATATGGTACAGAACTGGGTCCGTCCCTCATTCCTAGTGTACTTTATGCACTGATTTTGCCCATTGCACTTGATTATGCTGTTGGCAGCAAGCTTCTTGATGCGTTGAAGCATACTTGAGCATGCAGGCTTGTGGTAGCAACTACCTCGTGCGCTGCACCTGTTGTTTCTGGACAAGCCAAATCAGCTCTCCGTGTATCCAAGGCGCACCTTGGCTGCAGACAGCACAGCACAGTCATGAAGGCTAGCACAAAGCATGTTTGCTCTCTGTGCACCAGCCACTGACAATACAACACTGTAAGCCCTCTTCTGCAGGATTCACGCAGAATTTTGCCAGCTTGACAGGGGCGTGGGGAGTAGGCACTTATTATGCCACCAAACCTCGGCTGGCTTTGCAGTTTGGATACACCTTGCAAGCAGGGGACGTGGCATTCAGCACAAACCTCGCTGGTCTCAGATACGGTCAAAGGCAGGGACTGAAGCAAGTGCTAGCTGTGGATGTGTTGACTGGGATGTCTAAACATCTGGGTCAAGATCGATCTCTTCGTATGCCACCCAAATTGGAGGACGCTCGAGTCGGACAGTATGTTCTTGTCACCTTTGTACTTGAGTGTTGGTGTAAACTGTGGCTGCATCACATGAGCATGCATGAATACGCGTGAGCATGCATGAGCATACATCAGCATGCATGGGCATAAAGCATCTTTTGCAATGCAATTGTGGGGAGGCATAAGTCAGTCACACACCAGCAGCAAGCCACGCATGACAGAGTGCAATTTCAGGACAATTGCTCTGTCGTTGCAGACGCAAATAGATGATTTGTTTGCAGGCGCCTTGGTATCCCTGACCTCCGGTATGATTCAGTGTCGGGCACCTACAGTTCATGTCAAACTCCCATATACATCACATACAACAGCGCGCACGGCTATCCCAAATACCTTATTACTTATCGGTGACTGATGATCACACAGCTGAGCACATGTAGGCAGCCAACAAACTCTCAGTCTGCATGGATGTTGTCAACCCGCTGTTTCCAATGTTCTGCAGTTGCTGTGGTGCTGACCAGCTCATCCAATAACAGAAATGCTGCTTAAGCAGCTCCAAGATGTCCATTGTGCCTGTGTGCCTTGTGTCTTTCAGGCAACCACACTGGTGCAGCTGGTGTCACAAACATCAGACTTGCTGCTGCAAGCAGTATGCCGAGCGTGCTGCTCAGGGCATTTCACATTGTCACCAGAGCTGCTGTTGCTTGCAGTTTGTGAAGGATATTGCTGAGGGCTTTCTGCGAAGCTGGCATGACATTGCCATGAAGAGACAAGCAATGCCTTTCTCAGATGAGCAGCGACAGTGGCAGCTATTGAGACGAGGAAGGTATCTTGAGTTCAACCTGCTGTACGACAGAGGCGTGAGATTTGGGCTGTCAGGAGGGAGACTGGAGTCAATTATGGTGTCTGCGCCACCTGGCGATCGCCTGGAGGTACAATGTTGTTCCAGAGGCAGGATCTGCTGAAGCTAATCTGGTAGCAGTGCTGCAAAAGCCTGTTGACTGGGCGAGTCCCACCACTTGAACACTATAACGTTGGTGAATGATACGCATACTTAATTATGGAGCAAGAGTTGACAGCCTAGACACATGTTTCTAT
>JAABUP010008469.1_pt1 | contig 13107 bp, 13 predicted proteins | sample 5559201 | NCBI WGS metagenome assembly JAABUP01 (sample SAMN10711887, study PRJNA513373) | rock metagenome | isolation source: Antarctica rocks | place: Antarctica | reverse complement strand
GAAACACTGTACGCAGCAGCAGAACGAACTGTTCAACGCACCGCCTCGCTCAAATGCGCTATCCATGTGAAGATTCCATTGTATCTGTTGCAGGCGTTGAGATCAAACAAAGACCAAAGACGCTTTGTTGCGGCATCACTGTCATTGACAGTCTCAAAGTCAAATTTGCTGGAATGTGCTGCAGAGTCACCGTAACTTGAAATATACGCCGGAAGAACTCAGGATAAAGACGAAAGACCAGTTAGGACTGTCGGAACTTACAGAAGATGTAGCGTTCGCAGAGCGCATAGCGGCAAGCTATGCAATATAGTGCGGAAGTACGAGCCAAAAGCTGTTGTCATCAGCGCCTGTCCTTAGTGCATAGTGTGAGGTGATTGCTGCCTGAGTGATCGCTTTGTACACTCTGCTCGAGTCATTTAGCTCGCTGTTTCTCAGACGGTATAGCAGCAGACTGAGTGGGCTCGCAGGGAAACTTTGCCAGTTCGCGCCGCTCAAGGATTTGGCCCGTCATCAGAACAAAGACAAAAAAGTACGGCCAAGCGTGAGCATAACATCAAAGCCAGCAAAACACGCAACTCTAAGCAGGTGAAAGTGCCCGCCACATCTGACAAACGTCGCTATTTTCTGCACCAGCCTCTCGTCACGTGCGTTGTGACTATTGCCGGCGAAACTTTGTGCATATGGCGTAGCTGATCACCCATTTGAGCATCTGCTAATATGTGACTGCAGGCTGTGCAGGACCTTGTGCAAAAAGGATCTAAGCCATCACGGAAGGCTGTTGCTGGGTCAGCAAACAAAACCAGACCTATAGATCAAAGTCAAGCATCAAAAGGCAAACTAGACTATGTCAAGGTAAACATCTGCATTCTGGTGAGCCCAATAGACAAGCCTAAGCTCATGTTGATGGAGTACTCAGTTGACAACCAGCAGCACGCAGGTCAAGGATTGGGGAAGTGGTGAACCTTCTGACCTTGGTGGCCTAGAGGTTGAATCATTTTCACCAGACATTTTCAGCGATCATAGCAAGCCATTCTATGAGCAGCTGGCTAGGCGGCTTGAGGAATTGCAGGTGAGTGAAGCAGTGTTGCTCTCTTCTGATTTCGCTGCTGCTGCTGCTGCTGCTGCTGCTGCTGCTGCTGCTGCTGTTGCTGCTGTTTTCAGTATCAAATGCCATCAAACACGTCTACGCTAACTCTCATCACAGTTATCAGGTCGCTGAAGTCAACATGTCTCAGCTACTGCCAATCATTTCTCTCTTGCACCCTGTGCTGTTTTGTTGGCTGTTTTCCAACAATGATCTGTGACATCAGGCAAGAGGCTTGCTAAACATAGTTCAGCCGCAGCAAGCTAAGCCTCTCCCTCCCTTCGAGCAATGGAGCTTCACAGAAAAGCGCTACATTCAGTACATGTGCGATCAGCACAATGTGCATCATACACTGGAGGCCGCAATTGCAGAAGCTGTGGCTGTTGGTCCCAGTGGTCCTCACGCTCCACATGACCTTCAACCTTCAGATGCCTGTGTCGCAGCTTTCAAGGCGGCTGCCTGTCTTGGCGAGTCTTCTGGTCTAGATAGGTGAGACTTCTGGTGTTGTTGACCACCTTAAAAAGCAGGCCTGAGACACATTGCAATGATACCTTGAAGCATCACTTGTTGGTTCTGTGCTGCTCAGCTCAGACAGGGTCTGCATGTGCATTGAGGCACAGCAGCAATGCTGTGTGCAGTATGCCCTGGCTTGCATCATTGCACAGCACAAATGCAGTTCCATGTAAGCATCGCCTATACTCGCTGCAGCATCAACAAATGGCATCTGTCTGCCAATGCAGCTCAGGCTTCACACTAATAGCATAGCAATCATATCTGGCACTAATAGATATGTCAGTGCAGATCGCTTCAGATTGCCTCAGATCTGGACAGCTTGGCCAAAGCATCCAGCATCAGCAATAGGTCAGTAGAGGTTGAGCCCACACAACAAGCAGTGGCCTGCTGTGAGTACATTGCGCGACTGGGTGACATTGCTGGTGAGGAGCAGGAAGAGAGTTTGAGGGAGGAAGCTGCCTTGAGGTGAGGACATGTCGATTGACAACCCAGAAAGTTGCATTCTGGTTGACATGTGATTTGTTCTGGGGTGTCTTGCAGACATTTCGCACATTTTACTCATGCTTGAAGTTGTCATGAATGCAGAGTATGAGCAGACTGTCACAGCCACTCCCAGAAGTCACTCCGCCTTAGTTGTTTATCCTGCATTCAATCACAGATTAGTGTGTAGGGCCATGCCCGCCAATGATGGTCTCTGGAAGGTCTGTGTTTTTGGTGGTGAAAGATATCTCCGCTATGTATGCCCTTACTGTTCAAGAAACTGTTATGTATGCCCTTACTGTTCAAGAAAGTTTGTGAACATCTGCACTATGCTTGCAGGCTAGTGACCATGGCATATGGCCTTCATGTGGCCCACCTGACAACTGGGATGCGTATCGGCTCAGCCGCAGCTGAAAAGCAGAACCTCTTTGCAGCTCGTGCCCTGAATTTCTACAGAACCTACCCTGACATCCAAGACCCTCTGAAACAGTTCATCAGCACTGTCAACACAGCTGGTGGTCTGCTGACAGCTGAGCAACAAGAGCAGGTCATGGACGAGCTGCCCAGAGCCTTTCCCAAGATCAGCTTGTTGCTGACAACCCTTGCGCACACAAACTGATGGAATGGCCAGAGTTGCAATGTCACCGTTGCCTGTCTTATTGGGTATGCACATGCTTGTTGTATGATCAGGAAAGTAAATGGGACCGAGCTCAGGTACTACCAATCTGAGTGATCATCCAGGAACCTTTAATGCTGTAGATGTTTACAATGGCAATGTGCATTGCTGTTACTCCAACATTTGGTGGCACCCGACCAAATGTTTGCTGCTGCTTTGGACAGCACAGCAACAAGGACCTTATAAAAGCTGCACTCCTTGCTGAACACAAATAGCTTGTTCTTGCTTCAGCTATACTGCGCACAGCTACCACGATCTGTGCTGATGCTGCGCCTTCTGATCGCCAAGTAAATTGTACTGCCACACGCACCTACATGCAATGGGCCTGCTGCTGCTGTTTGAACAGGCCTGCTTTGGGCATTCTTGCAACGGGATTGTGATAACAACAAACACCCCTTCTCGTCTGATCAGGAAAAACTGATTGGTCTAATGTTTGTGCATTTGGGTGATTGCTGAGTAACCTGCGCGTGAGTGGTGGTGCTGCAGTGTTGTCGACACTCTTGCTACCTTCTTAGTCTACAACTGCACTTACATAAGATTTTTGTGTGCCGAATGCAGACTTGACAGAGTATGCAGCATTGCAAGCAAGTCCACAACTACTTAACGTGTTCAATGTCAATCCTGACAAAGTCCAGGACTCCATTCGCAGTTGCGTTGAATAACATGCTGAAGAATGCATAAGTACATCAAGAAGCAATCTACACTACATGTTGTACCTCACATCAGTTGCATGTTCTGAAATGGAGTTCACTACTGGCTACCAGTTGCATGTTCTAAAATGGAGTTCGCTACTGGCTATAGTATTTGCAATTTGATTTCATACACAATCTCCACAGTCTCAGAGCATTGTCTAGCAAGTCAGGCATACCAAACCTAACTTAGATGGCAGCCATCACAAGTGACCAAGCATAACTGCAGCTGCCACTGAAGAACAGCTGTGGCAAATGGACCAAGCAGATACTCACACGTGTTGAGACGATCAAGAAAGTGCAAATCTTCATAACACATGCACCTCTGAACCTGAATACTTTGGCTCCAGCAGAAAGGGTGCCTTTGAATCCGATGACGAATTCCCAAAACTGCTCTCTTCAGCAAAGCCCGGTAAATTGTCGGGATCAGTGTGTACATAAAGAGTATCACTGCAACATGTGTTGGTAGGCATGAAGGGGTTTCCTATGCATGTAGGAAGTGTTGTACTACACTCAGGACTGGCTGAGTGCTGACATATTGCAAGCTGTCAGCTGTAAAGGGATCTGGCACTGAGCCTGGGTCTGAGGCAAGGGTGCCTTTGTCTGGTAAGTAACTGTCTAGACTTGCCTGCGCACGGCATCTGCTAGTACGCGCGAGGTGCCCTGAAGCAGCCCTGCAGCAAACAAGCAACACTGAACCTCAGCACAACAAGAAGATTTGTGGTGGCAGACCTGCATGCAACAGCACAATGATACACAGTTCCAACTGAATCTGCTCTGCTGATTAGCCATGCACCACATAATGCTTTATCTGCTTGCCTTGAGTCAGGAACACACACACACACACACACACACACACACACACACACACACACACACACACACACATTTATGCGGCACTCCAGGTATAGCGCATAAGCAGTGTGTGAAGTAGCGAGCTCACAGGGCAAACGTGTTTCAGATCTCCTGCTTCACAAGTTGCCTGAGTGGGGCTGAGAGTGCCCTGTACTCCTCAGTGTCACGCACTATTCCATATGCTTTCTTCACGCGGTGCAAGCAAAGGGCCTTCAGCTGGTCGGCATGATAGGTGTCTGCAATGTCCAGCAGCACACAGCAGGAGTTCTCATCAACCGCCTGACTGAGAGCCACTTCTGCTGCGCACAGCAGCACTGGCACATTGTACTGGTCAGCCAGCTGTAGCAGCTCCAGTGCACACTGATGGCGTGAGGGTGCATCTGGTCCCTCAGGCCAGCACAACTCTCCAGTGTAGAAGTATTTGAGGAACAGTGTGGCTGTGGCGTGCGAGGCGTCCAGCATCACTGGCTGATTTCCAGCATTCCATGTTGGCGATGAAGCTATGGCTAAGTAGGGGCAAGCCTTGGCCACGATGTGCTTGTGCACATGGATGAGCACTCCATCACTGGACATCACTTGAGCGTCTGTGTAGGCGTCTGGGTTGTTGAAGTCAGAGCCCATGTGCTGAGAAAAGAGAACTGTCTTGATGGTGTCGTCCATGCTGTGCAGCACTGCTGGATCACCACCGCTCAGGTCATGCATGCCAATAGCACTGACCAACCACCGTCTGACTGCTGGGTAGTTTTGGAGAGCTTGCAGCAGCGTGGGCGGGACAGTGAAGGCTGCAGCAACACAACGCTTTGTCAGCTTGTCATTGGACAGCTCAGCTGCTATGCATGCATGTGTCGAGTCACTTTGACTCGACTGCAAATGCAATGTACATGGTGAATGCAATTACTGTTGAAAGCATTACTAATAGAAACCAAATGGGCTAAGCCAGCAGGCATGATGTGCGTGCGATGCGAGGTAGCTCTCTGCAGACAGGCTTTTTTGCACCTCACAACTTCTGTTGTTGATGTCTAAATTGTGAATCATACACAGTACACCATTGTACTCCACAGTCAACAGATTTATGTAGTGCGGAAGCTGTCACAAAACACTGAAATCAGCAGACAGCTTGTGCAACTCACTATAGACAGAAGTGCACGGCAAAGCTGCTATGAAGCTGAATCTGATGCATATGAACAACACTGAGTCTGTGTGGCAATATTGCACAGCTTTGCAGTTGTCAAACGTAGGTTTACCTCCACCAGTGTCCTGTTGTAGTCCAAAGTACACTGACTGGGGACTCACAAACAACCCTTCTGACACTAGCAGCCATTGACTGCTGGCAAGATGCTGTGACATGCTGTTGAGAGTGGTCAAGTCTGCAGGCTGGGTGAGCAACAGGCTTGCTGCGCCCACGATGATGTGGTAGCCCTTTTGGAAGTCGGCTAGCAGCTGCTGGCGCAGTGCTTGGGTAGCGGCGCCTGTCTGACGCAAGCACCCTGCTGCCTCTGAGCCTGCCATGTTGACCAGATGATCAATGACTCTCAGCACTGAAGCGTGTGTGGGAAGCCCCAGCTTTCTGCGCAGATACTGAGTCCCTAGCACTGAGTTGGAGATGACTGGAACTGCGGTGGATACCAGGCGGTAGTGCTCGTGATCCTCGCTTTCAAGCAAGGAACAGAAGGGACGCCACTGCCAGGCGTACGCATTGTAAGGAGGAGGCAGATCTGCCGTTGGGAAGATGCGCAGGCCTGCCAGGGTGTATCTGACTGTGGACCAGGCGCCGCGTACATGATGGCTGTACGCATCAGCCTGCTCCTGCAGCAGCTTGACTAGAGCCAGAGAGCATCTGAGCTGGTCATCACGGCTCAAAGTACCCATGACTCTTGCAAACTGGCTTGCACAAGCTAAGAAGAACTGCGGATCTGGTGACTCCTCATGGGCTAGCTGAACCTTCTTGAGGACGCTGAGTCGCTGTACAGTAGCATACTGAGCTGGGAGTAACTGGTAATCTGGGTGAGGATGCTGACTGCTGAAAAGGGTCCTGAACAGCCAGCTGCTGCTGTCTACCAGCCTGCTGACATTCTGCAAGACGCCGTCTATGGGCAGGCGCGTTGGCATGGTGGGAGCAAAGTCTGGATCGTTGGCTAAGTCATCTAGAGCGTGGAGAAGTAACGCTTCATGGTTGCCGTTGTGCTCTTCTGCTGCCTGCAGGCTGGGCAGTATGGCTGAATTCAGGAACTCTGAAAGCTCTGGGGTCTGAAGGCATGCATGATTTACCAGGGTCTGATGTGTTGGAGATGCTGAGTGGAACCTGATAGGAGTGAAGAATCTGATGGGCGGCAAATCTGGCAGATGCTGCTCCCATGCTGCATTGGGCAGCTTGCTCAGGAATGGAAAGGTTAGATGGGTCCATGACCCATCTGATGCTTCAAAGATACAGCACCGGCTGAGAATCTGCCAAATAGCATTGATAGGCTCTGGCGGGTTGGGGGGCGCTGGTAGATTGGTTGCAAGGGCTCTGCGCAGGTCACTGAATGCTGCCTGGCCCAGCTTCTCAGGGCAGACGAGCTGTCGCAAGGGAACCTGCTGAAACCTGGCAGCTGCCTCAAGGGCACAGATGAAGGGCTCTTCACCTGGCTTGATGGGCCTGAGGATATCTGCCTGTGCAGATGTGATGCACAGCAGTTTCAAGCCGTGCAGCACGCCTTGTGGCCAGCGCTGCTGCTGAGCAGTGGTGAGGGCAGAGTTGGCTTGGCAGAAGGCTGGTGAGGCCAGGTGCCCATCTGAAATTGGTACCAGCATGGTATCAAACAGCTCCTTGGGCACTGCTTTCAGCACAGATTGGACTAAGTCCCAGAAGCTCAACACCCAGGTCATAGGCGGGTGCTCTCTGCCAGCTAGCTCCAGTGAGTAGTTGCACATGTCTCCCTGCCAGGCAGCTGGGAGAGCAGCTGCCATGTCTGCCACTGTGGGAGCTTGAGCGTTCAGCAACCCACTCTCAAGGATCAAAGCACCAGAGCTAGTCTTGGCCCTGTGCAGCAAGAAGTTGTACGCTGAGTGCTGCTGGGTATTTAGATTCGTTTGATTTATCTAGTCACAATCACAAATGTAGGTTACTTGCTGAGCTTGCATTTGGCAAGCCTGGATCTCAATCTAGAGCGCTAGGGCTGATGTGTGTAAACCACTGAAACGAACCTACTGATGCTGTAGAGCAAGCGTAGACACACATGGGACAGGTTCTCATCGACAAGCAGGTACAATCGTCATATAAATGGGGGGGGGGGTAAGGGGTGGGGGGGGGGGCGACACCTGGCAAGCTTTTCCCAGGCCGCAGAAGGCTCCAGCAGAACTGCCTTGTTGAAGCACATCAGCTCCAGCAACTCTGAAGAGCGCTTGTTGCACGCAATGAAGAGCTTCTCGGCACCCATCTGGTCGTCTTGCTTGCCTTGCCAGGACAGGCAAGTAACCTCGCCGGTGCGCAGGTGTGCAAGGTACAGGCCATGCAGGTCCTCAAACTGCGCATCTGAGATGACGTACTGAAGGATGGCAGCAACTTCTGAGGGCTCCACTACCTTGCCAGCCTTCCTGAGAGACTGACGTAAGACAGCTGGGGTGAGCATGCTTATCTGGGTGTCACCAACCTTGACAGCTTCCAGAACTGCCTGTGCAACAACACAATGGATCAACATAAGACTTTGTGTCCAGCAAACCAACATTGACACATGTGTAAAACCTTCACAGATGACAATGTGCACAGATTCTGTACAGCAGATATGCTATTGTAAGTAACATAGCCTGATGGCTATGCCCAGCATACATCATACAAGAACAGGTATGGCCTGATTGCATGCAAGATGCTGCCCAAATCATTTCACAGTGTCTGCTGTAAAGGGCTAGTATGCACCAAGGGATGCAAGGTACTGATTGCAGAAGCGCCGCAGGTGTACCTCTAAGGCATGCTTGGGAAGATGAGGGATCTTCAGCGCTGCCCTGCGAGCTACATCTGCTACCAGAGGAGTGGCTGCTTCATCATCAATGGGCAAGAAGCATGCTTGACTTGCTTTCACCCACTCACCACCGCCATATGCTGAGGTCACACCAGGTATCCAGAACACAGCATAGCCTTGGTCAATGAAGCATCTGACTGTTGACGCCGCAACTGGCTGAAGTTGTGCAGGACTCAGCTTGACAGCTGTTGGCCACAGCCTGCAAGACAACTGCTGCATCAGATGTGGCAAACTTTGCTGCAGCTGTGGTTCACACAGCTCAGCAGCTGACAAAGAGCAGATCCCCTTATGCTGTGACTGCCTAGCAGAGAAGAAGATGACGAACGGATGAGATTTGTATCACAATTTTCACGTGTGACATATCGTATACAAATGCTTGCTGCTTGACACTACTGTTGTGGGTGTGCAGCATTCAGCGCATAATGGCTCATGCACTGCCAGAAGTACATCAGTCATATGAAGTAAACATGTTCAACAAGGACATCAATGCCAAAAGAACTCTGCACAAGCACAATTGCCGCATGGGTTTGAGAGAGTTTGGCAGCTTACAGGTACATGAGCTGCTCAAGCCCCACGCAATCAGGACGGCTGGTCAGTGCAGCCACTGCAGCTGCCCATGTAGGGGCAATTTCATCCTCAAGAATTGCAGTGTTCTGAGCGCCCTATAAGCAACTTTGGTTTGTTATTACTTTGGCATCCAGTGCTATGACTGTGCATTTGCAGCAGATGCCAGATAGCAAATGTGTACATCACAATGAAAATCTTGTGCATAAGCTTGTCAAAGCTAGCAGTGAAAACACTGCAGAAGCACACAAACGGAGCACTGACCTTGCCTCCATCATCATCGCCTGACCAGAGGTTGCGTCTGTCCGACTGGACCTTGAAGGCACCGTTGATGTGTACAGGCAACCCTGTCTTCTCAAGTGGCAAAGGCAGTGTAATGAACACCTTGCCAGCAACGCTTGGTAGATAGTGCCTCCCATCAGCTGCAGCACTGTCATGGATAAGAATGGCCACCCCGCAGCTCAGTGCAGCTGGGTTGTCAACGCGCAACCAGGTCTGTGTGCTGAGATAATCTGTGCCAGTTTTTCTGCTGACTGTGACTGTGGAGTAGCTGAAGTTGCTGTTGGCTGATGTTGACGCAGGCACTGCTGTGCTGTGGGCAATGCACCGATGAAGAAGGATGGAGTCAGCTTCTTGCGACTGCTTGGCGTAAGCAGAGATGTTCTTTGTGTACTGTGTGAACAGCATGAGCTCAGCTGTGGTGTGCAGAAATGGATTGAGAACTGTGTTAATGCAGTCCTCGGTGCTGATGCTGATGTTGCTGATGGCACTGACTGAAGCTGTGGCTGAACTGCGCAAGGAGAATCTGAAAATAGTGCCAGGGTAAGGTGCTTCTGCCTCCCACTTTGGCACCACTGGACAGTTATCAGTAAATGACACAAATGGCTCAATAATGCTTGGAGCGTCATCAGCTAGTTTGACGTGGTCTGGATCACGCTGGTCCACAAAGTTGCAGAGCATTGCGGAGTTTTGCTCAGGAAGATACATAGCGTGTGGATCCAAGAGTAAAAGGCGATCATTACTGAGGACTTGTGGCACATCTGTGAAGATTTATGCTGTTAGGGCCCCCAGGCCAAACTTGCCAATGGTATGAGTCTGGCCAGCTTTGGAGCTATTCCCAACCTTGGCAGTCAGGTTGGTCCAGTCTTGCCGTGTGAAGGTTGCACTGTTCCATACCAATAGTGCAGGCCCCTGCCATGTGGCCTGCATATGTTTGAAGTTACGGTAGGTGCCAAACGCTGTGAGCCGACTTTTCTTAGAAGTTCCAGCACAACGCCTTGGGGATCACTCACCATATTTTGCCAAGGAGGTGCCGGGCGGCTATATTGAGACCCATCGATGAACACCACAAATTCTGCCGCTTTAGCGTCATCAGAGTTACCCACCATTTCCTTAAGTGCCGTGCCTCCTCCTCCATATCCTTCTATTATGTGCTGTAATCTGATCGTGAAATCCTCACGCTGGATGTAAGTATTGTTCCAGCCTTGCGGTATCAGGACACTGCGCTCCATGATCGCTTTCAACGTGTGTATAGATCAGTGCACAGTACGGTGCTGGTGTCAAGATCCAACTTGCAGTACGTTTTCCCCATAGTGCGTAGCATTTACACTCGGGACGGCGACCAGTAAACTCCGCCTCAGCTTTGCTTGGCCCGCACAATACTGCTGGGCTTCACTAGGGACACCACACGTGCGACAGACAGACATTGCATGACCAAGGCTCTTCCTGTCGTGCCCATGACCAAGGCTCTTGTAGGCTGGGGCAATTATTGGAGGAGCGATGAGAGAGATTTGCACAGGGACACATGTGTGGGTGTTGAAATTGAAGCAGAGTGAACTGTGTGCATTTCTAAATGTTGTTGATAACAAGGTGAACTGTGTGCATGTCTACCTGTTGTCCACATCACACATGCACATACATCTAGAAGCCATGTGTATGCACTCAAGGTGGTGCAGTGTGACACTTACACAGCCAACTTGATTGGCTGAGTGCTGCTAGGCTTACATCAAAGCTCGCACTTAAAATCAGTTGTATCACAATGAGCTTGGTTGCAGAGCTATATCCCCTGACAAGACACACGTGCTGTGAACGGGCTGCGTTATGCCATACTACATTGTCATACACTGCCACACCGTCACAAAAGGTCACATTCAATCTAAAGTCGATGACCATGCCTTTCCCATGGCAGGGAGGACCACATCATACAGGCTATCAATCTTTGGCTCCATGGTCAGCCTTTGCCTGGACCTCAACGCAAACTCCCTATAGAGCATGGCTTCCTCCAAAGCGTCTTGGGAATCTGTTGGGAATCTGAGAACGCTCTGCAACCAATCAATTAATTAAAAAAGTTATACAATCTTAGAGCCAGCCGACCCATTTGCAGCCTGTCACCAGAAAACAAAACAGACAAACGGCAACGCAGACAACCACAATCTTCATCAGGAAAAGCTGCGCAGAAGCTGAGTTAGGCTTGGGCACAGTAGCAATTGCGCCGGTATGAAGATCTGGTGCAAACTTTTCAAGGGTAAAAGCAGTGGTCCCTCTGCGGGCTATGAATATGGGCTGGAAAGCACAACATATGGCAGAGGGCATACCAGTGGTGGCCTCGGCAAGGTGCTGCCAGCTGTATCTGCGGAGGCTGGAAGAGGCTGAAAGACAAAGCAGCTGTGCTAGCCAGCACAGTCAATGGCAGGGGGACCACCAGCAGTGGCCGTGGCAGCTGCTTTGTCCGTGCCAGTTTCAATTTCACCTGTACCCAGCCTGCACCGTTAGCATACTGACAAGCTAAGAAGCAGCAGCTGCTTGATCATGAGCACGTCCATTGACACCATGATACAGGATATGCAAACATTACAATGCAGTAAAGGCAGTAAGTCAGGGTTCAGCAGCCAATCATGAGTTGATGCAGTTTACCAGCATGCAATGAGCTAACCTTTTTTTTCATGGCTTGACAAAATTTGCAAGCATGTGATGGGCCAATCATGAAAAGCACGCAGATGTCAACACGACTTACTTGCATACGCACTGGACTTAGCAACACGTCCAATGCTGGTCCCCAATTTGCCTGGGCTCTGTCTGTGACACTCACAGTCTGCCTGGCCCTTTCTGAGGGGACAGTTTGACCCACACGGGACAGGTGCAATAAGGGAACATGCCTTTGCTGCCCTTTGGAGGTGTAGCCATGCTCAACATCCTGACTATGAGGTGCACCACTATCAATATTGAAATGCTAGGTGATTGCTGATCAAGTGAGGACATGTGCCGCAACTGGTGCTGGTGAGATGGCTGTATGGGTCCAGATTTCTGAGCAGCTGCTGTGCTGATTGACACAGAAGAGCCGGGCTGATGCATAGCCTTGGCTCGAGTCAGCTTCCTGAGCAGCTGCTGTGCTGACTGGTGCAGAAGAGCCGGGCTGATGCATAGCCTTGGCTCGAGTCAGCTTCCTGAGCAGCTGCTGTGCTAACTGGTGCAGAAGAGCTGGGCTGGTGGCATAGCCTTGGCTTGGGTCAGCTTCCTGAGCAGCTGCTGTGCTGACTGGTGCAGAAGAGCCGGGCTGGTGGCATAGCCTTGGCTTGGGTCACCTTCCTGAGCAGCTGCTGTGCTGACAGGCGCAGAAGAGCCCGGCTGATGGCATAGCCTTGGCTTGGGTCAGCTTCCTGAGCAGCTGCTGTGCTGACTGGCGCAGAAGACCCCGGTTGATGCCATAGCCTTGGCTTGGGTCAGCTTCTTGAGCAGCTGTTGTGCTGACTGGCAATAGCCTTGGCTTGGGTCAGCTTCCTGAGCAGCTGCTGTGCTGACTGGCGCAGAAGAGCCTGGCTGATGGAATAGCCTTGGCGTGGGTCAGCTTCTTGAGGAGATGCTGTGCTGACTGGCACAGAAGAGCCCGGCTGATGGAATAGCCTTGACGCAAGTCAGCTTTTTGAGCAGCTGCTGTGCTGACTGGCACAGAAGAGCCCGGCTGATGGAATAGCCTTGGCTTGGGTCAGCTTCCTGAGCAGCTGCTGTGCTGACTGGCGCAGAAGAGCCCGGCTGATGGTATAGCCTTGGCTTGAGTCAGCTTCCTGAGCAGCTGCTGTGCTGACTGGCGCAGAAGAGCCCGGCTGATGGCATAACCTGGACTTGAGTCAGCTTCCTGAGCAGCTGCTGTGCTGACTGGTGCAGAAGAGCCGGGCTGATGCATAGCCTTGGCTCGAGTCAGCTTCCTGAGCAGCTGCTGTGCTAACTGGTGCAGAAGAGCTGGGCTGGTGG
>JAABUP010008468.1_pt1 | contig 13107 bp, 12 predicted proteins | sample 5559201 | NCBI WGS metagenome assembly JAABUP01 (sample SAMN10711887, study PRJNA513373) | rock metagenome | isolation source: Antarctica rocks | place: Antarctica | reverse complement strand
TGCAGAAAAGGAGTGTCTTTTCTTTCCTTTCCTTTCCTTTCTTAGCCTAGCCCAACTGGTCCAAGCACACAAACACATGGCAGGCCAAATGAGTAAAACCACCAAATGCTGAATGAGCATAAACCCCAGCAGATAAGCAATGCGTGAGCATGGCAACAAAGTGTCTAGACAAGCAGCTGCTTTGCTCTGCGCAGGCATGTAAGGGCAAGCCAGATAGGGAATTGAAGGCGCTTCTGACATGGGCTGCAGACAAAATTGTGGATCTTGCTGAACACCTAGAGTAAGTCAATCTATACTGTACGCTGCCAACATGTGAGCGCATGGCTTGTTGTAGCATGCCTTGGGACAAATGCATGCCCACTGTAGCATCCCAACAGCTTTGCGGCATTGCTGTTGCCTCAATCAGAAAGCACCAAGCGTCGACGTCAGACATCATCAGACATAGCTCTGCTACTGCATGAAACACAATGGCGATGTAAGTGCAGCAACAAAGTAATGAGACACCAGGAGGATGTACTACGTGCCTTCAAGAGTCCCTCGCAGTCCTAAAACCATGAAAAGTAACAAATGCATGACTGTGGCTCTGCCTTTGTTCCTGCAGGCAGACGTTTGATCTGTGGGAGCAGGTAGGCGACAAGCTAGTGGCGTCCATGTTGATGCTGGGCCACAGCTGGCCATTGGCCAAGGCCCTGGACCCCCACCCCTGGGACCAGCACCCCCTAGTCAGTTTCATCAACAAGCAACACAGGATCCAGCAGGACATTCTGGCCAAGCAGGATCTGCTGAGTCAGCCTGCTGGCCAGGCTGCTTCGAGGCAAGAAGAGCAAGGGGTTCAAGAGGCAGCTAGTGCATCACCTTCCAAGGACAGGGAAGAAGATGAGGGTGAGGGAGCATCAGATTTGCGGTGTGCTAGGTGTCACAAGCGTATTGGAAAGGTGAGCCAAACAGTGTAACCAATGTCACAGTGTACTGGGGATAGCACTTTATGCATACATGAACTTGTTCACTGTGCCTGTGTGACAGAGTGTCAGTGTGGTGTTACTCTTAGACCATTGCAAAGAGAGCATGCTGATGTGATGCCTATCCAGTACTGCAGTAACACATTGGTGTTCGTGGTGTGCTGCAGCAAGTGGACAAGGTGTGTTGTCAAGAGTGCCATGCAGCCTTCTACTGTGGCGCTAATTGTCAGCGACAACATGCAGAGCTTCACAAGGGAGCTTGTAAACGTGCCAAGCTCAAGTCCAAACTCGCTTCAAAAGCTATAGGAGAATCAAGTTGACAATAAGCAATTCCACTTGAATGCTGCACAGACTTTGTTGAGTTGACCCCCTCTTGATCGCCCATGAGTTGAGTGTGAAGTTTCATGTTTGCGAACTTCCTTTTTTCCCCTAGAGCCTGTCGGTCTGTTTTCAATGCTCCAGTGCAGTCTGCCAGGGTTCCGCTTGCACCTTTTCACCCCTTTTCGAAGAAAAGGGGAATTTCAGCGTCTGCTCACCATCCGATCATTCATTTTATAGCTTGATAGCAGCGCTTCCAGACAGCTGCTTGCACCTGCACATGCCTTTGTGGCACCATGCTCTGTAGCCCCGACACCAATCTTGTCAGCTTCAGGTTTGATTTGAAGGCAGGTATCATGGCTGCAATGCGCATACAAGACCCAGCAGCCGCAATGCATCACATCCTCCAATGCATGTATATCGTGCGACAGGTATACCAGACCGCACTTTGCCTGTTGGATGGTCTGCTTTGTGTCATGATTGCCCGGCTGCATCATATGCCTTTTCCCCACCACTGGATGCCCATGGCTCATTTTGTTTTGTGCCTTGCAGACCAGCTCTGCAACGCATCATGCATTTTGTGAGATTGCATGCAGCTCTCATTCATGCCGTCCAGTCCAGAAAATCAATTGCTTTTTATTGTGGAACACGTCACATTGGTCTGCCTTGTCAACATTGGCATTGCAGCCAAAGCTGCTCCAAAACCTACTGAAAGCTTGCGTTTGTATATGCTCCAGGCATGTAATGGTAAACCAGAGCCACACACTGCTCAGCTTCTGCAATGGGCAGCAGATGCAGCAATGAACCTTCAGTTAGTTTTGAAGTAAATCACAGACCATCAAAGCCATAGCTTAAACATGAGTAACACAAAAGACTTAGTGTTTTGGCCCAGGCGCAACCTTCATTATGCATGTTGTCAGCTGGCAGTATACATGCTCATTTGCATATGAACATGTTACGGGTACCCAGCACTTCACATTTGGCAGATGCACTTGGTGTGCACATCTTGCTATTTGCGGTCATAAGGTTCAACATGCATGGACATGTATGGATGAGCATTGTCCACGGCAAAATCGCATGCATCCTGTGCAGTCTATCAACAAACAATTTTGATGCATGTCTGGATTTATAGGACAGTACATACCAAGGACGGTGACGACGTGTGGAATTCTGTCAAAGACAAAATGCAAGCTGCCATGCTGCTCTTGGGGCACGTCTTCCCCTTGGAAAAAGTCCTTCAAGGGCACCAATTGGCAGCATTCGTTACCACCACCCACAGAACACTGCATGCCGAGCTTCAGATGAAAGAACAGCAACAGGTCTCAGATCAAACCTCAACAGGCAAAGCCTTAGGCGCCACACATGGCAAGCGAGCTGCCAGATGTGTTGGGTGCCAGAAGCATCCGTGTACAGTACGTCTGTGGTGTATAGCCAACACTGTGCTCTTTGCCTGCCTTGCATGCACTTGACCTCAACTGTTGCTTTGCTCTTGGAGAGTGCCAGCCTTGAGTGATGCTGATACTCTGTGAGATGTCAACAATCCCTCAATGCTTTGCAAAGAGTATTCTCCCAGCGATTTCATCTTTTACCTACCCAACACAATCGGTGATCATGCTGGGTCGTCAAACAGCAAGAGGGTATTGTTGCCTGTCAATTGTGTGCGCAATCTGATGCACACCACACTGACTCAGTCTGAAGTTGTGTTAACTGCAGTCAGATGAGCAAGTCACTGGCAGAAAATGTCATTCTGTTGACTACTGTCAATTTTCTAGTCAGGAACGTGCTGCTGGGCAGCATAGAGCAGCCTACAAGCGCATTCAGCTACACAAGAAGCTGCAGGGGGTCAACACCAACTGCTGAGCGAATGCTTGCAGCAATGTATTGACCTCGCTGAGAAATGCCATGTCCATCGTACATGTGGATTTCTAGACCAAAACTGTGTTATATTGTATTATATTTGTATTGAGTTGTATTAAGTTTTGTTTAACTGTATGATGTTGTATCATATCATATATGTACATGTTGCATTGTAATGTACTTTATTACATTGCGTTGCGTTGTGTTTTGTTTGTGTATGCTTGTGGCAATACTGCAGGTGGTTGTAATGTCTTTGGTTGCACTGCATTATATTGCAATGTAATGTGATGTATTGGAATACATCTGCACATCATGCCATGCGTGGCCTGGTTACCAGCATCCAGTATCTTCAACTTCTTCTGCATGTTGCAGCTGCTAGCATGTGCAATGTGTGCACGTACCAAAACTGCTCATCAAGCACACTAGCAACTTACATGCATGCGGCCTTAGAGTTCTGCTTCACAATGCTGCTACATCCAGCTAAAAAGTTGCTTGGAGTCACACTGTGGGTCAATGAACCTGATGCCAGCCGCACCGCCGCACCCAGTTTCGAAAATTGCGCACTGTGGAAACTATGATGATGATGAGATGCGCCGTTTGCTGTGTGTATACGGCTTTACCTGGTACACCTGCAGCAGGTGACCTGCCTGCATTCCTCTGCATACTAGTATGCAGTACTGTAGATTATGTGATCTGCAGCGACTTTTTCGAATTCGTACTTGACTTTGATTGTCGACAAGCTATAAAACATTTGGTAGTCTCCATAGGTGCACAGCAATATTATCACAAGACTAGCGCACGGCAGCCAACAGTCACGCAATGCCGGCAAGACGACAGCGAAGTGCCAAAATACTTTTCCCGTCAACCCGTGGTTTGATCAAGAGCTAAAGGATGCCAGAAAAGCACGCAAGGCCCTGAAAGCGAACCCTGACGCCACTCAAGATGATATCAAAACAGCAGATAGAAAGTTCAGAAGCCTGCGCCGAAGCAAAGAGAAAGCGTGGGCGTTTAACAACGTTCCGCCTGAATTGCTGTGGCCTCCAGCAGACAGCGCAAGGATCTCTGGTTGGCTGAGGAAAAGGCTGCAGAGACAATATGAGCTTCAGTCAGCTGCTGTCGAGGGCCTTGACTGATTTCTGAACTTGCATCAACTTACTCTGGCTCCACAGCCTTGAGGAAGGTCATGTGGGACAGAGGACTGTTGTCTTTGTTTATTTAGTGCTTTCACCTGTCATGCCTGTTGGCATGTCAAAGAGTTCTGTCCGTTCTCGACCTGCTTCAAGAGGGCACCATGTGTCTGCAAATGGACCCTGACCTTATGAGAGGTATTGCAGCTGTTCTGTAGATTGCCAGCAGGCATGCAATGGCACTCGCAGGCAGCCATGCTTATGACGCATGGTATTGAACCAATAATCACATATCATGCCTTAAAGATGACTGCAATATCCAGCTGCGTATCAACACTGACCAGAGCGCTTGACCTGTAAAATGAGTGCCTATGAAAGGGTAACATCCAAACCGGCAACACGTACTTTGTACAACATGGCTGCAACAGTTTATATGAATGACATTGATGTTTGATCCAGGTTGTCGTCTGGCAGAATAATATTACTCCCCGGTCTGCATCACAGAAACAGCTGACCGTCAACCAATCTGTAAGTTAGTGCTTGTTGAAGCTTTCCATGTTCAAGGATAGCACCACCTTACTGATTGACGCAATTAGCAAAACAGGCCAACCGGTTTAATGGTACCATTAAAGCATTGATACCGATCCGCATTCTGTATGGCCAAGAGCATGTCTACCATTGCATCACAACATAACATGTGTCTGAGACCGAACGCCACAAAAGCGTCTGAAGTTCACCTTGCGGCATGCGTTTGTCGGCAGCCAGATGATAGCATTACTAAGCAAGTTCAGCTGGCACCAACTCATGCTGACAAACTCTACATTACATACAATATCATGTAGTGTCGCCCAACTTGACACCTGCTGCAAGGGTCTGTAACTGTTCTAGCAGCACATTGTGAATTTGGTGTAGGTGTGCTGCACATACATCTTCCTCCATGATACAAGCAAGCTGTTTCACATTCACATCCGTGAAGAAAATGCCAGACATGGCAGGGAGGTTTTCTAACATGCCAGCTATCAGCATCTCATGACACTCTTGCAGCGCAAGTGCGTTATACGCACACTTTTTCAGCACCGTGAAGCATGCATCTGGCAAACTGCCCTGCAACAGAAACTCCAGCTGTCAGCAACAACATAGCAATGAGAGTCATCAGCTTTTTGCTCTAGTGCTACCTATGCGTCCTTCTTTGCCTACTGCTGTTTTGAGCTTGTGATCGTGTTAATTATGATTCTGAATTTGACTCGGGTTACGCACATCCAACAAAAACGCTACCACCACCTGGCTCATCAGGCTGTGGACGTTTGTTGCAATTGCCGTACATACATTGCAGACAGTTCACTAATGCACATGATTCAACAACGATGCACATGGCAAGCTACTGACATTTTGGACAAAAGGAGCAAGAGCTGCAGCTTGTGAGAGTGACTTCCTCACCTGCAGCATTTGGCATAGCCGGAGAGACAGCCTTTTGACCTTCAGCTGTGTCTGAACTGCACTGTGCTTATGCCGCCCTTCCTGAGCATCAGTGGTAGGCTGCATTGAGGCGGCTGCATGATTGGCCTGCTTGTTGATATGCTGAGTGGCAGCACCGTTTTGCCCAGCTTGCCTAGCATGATCATCTGCCTGGTCAAAGGAATCGGGCAGCTGCTCAGCGTGATGATGTGCCTGCTCATCCTGATGATCTGCTGCCTGAGCATAGTTGTCCTGTACAGCAGCTAGCTCCAGTGCAGGCTTTTCCTGAAGATTCTCATCTTCGGAGCTGTGACTATACACGCCTGGGGCACAAGGCGCTTGCTTTAAGGCCGCGAGGTGCTGCCCTAAAGCACAACTGCCCTGCCTTGGACCAGCTTCATTGCCTTGTGAGGATATTTTGAGCTGCTGAGCAGTTGTTGAGCAGTCCTGCTCTGTCTGCCTCGTATCCAAGGCCTCCTCATCAGGTTGACTGGCGGTACCATTCTGGACATTCTTGTTCACTTCAGCACTCCTGCCTGTATTCAGATCACCAGACTGGCTGCTGTCGTCACTGCTGGTGACCAGCCCACTTGCAAATGCTGCTTCTCTGCCTAGCTGTGCGCGCCTGCCTCTCTGCTCATACACCGCTTGCCTGCTCTGCTGATGCTCTGACGCCAGGTGGCGCGAAGCAGCGACAAGAAGGCGCTGATTGGCTGGGTCTGCTAAATTGAGTTGATGGCTGGCGGTGTGGCACCAGAGGGTGACGTCATCACCCAGAGCACATGCTGCTGCCGCCCTCACACTATACCTGCACGTCCACAAATTTGCATGTGATAGTGAAGTTGAGGTAACTGATCTTGCCTTGCAATTCACGCATTTCTCATGTGACCAACCTCACTATCATGCAGACACAATGATAAGTGCGGGTGAGTCAGGTCAGGTCAGCACTTTTTGAAAGCTGGGTGACAGACCTGGGATGTGGGGGAGGGGGAAGGGGGGGCGGGGGGCAGCAGGGGGGCCAGGGGGGTGTGTGGAAGTTGGGCAGTGAGTGTACATGATAGAGCACATGTGACTTAGGCACACAAGAGCCGGTGCCCCCTCATGGGGTAGGGCCTTAGCCTCGGCAGGAATGTAAAGTTATGCCGGCAACCATCGGGGTATGCCATGTACAATAGGCCAATCACGACTAAATTAATTTAGGCCAATCACGACTAAATTAATCTAGGCGTGATTGGCCTCTTGTACATGGCATACCCCGATGGTTGCCGGCATAACTTTACATTCCTGCCGAGGCTAAGGCCCTACCCCGTGAGGGGGCATCGGCTCTTGTGAATCACGCCTAAATCGATGTGACTTAGGCAGTCACTCAACAAGTGACAATTGCAAACAAGGTGGCATGAGCCAGTGGGGCAGAATATGAATGGCAGTGGGCGTTGGGACTGAACACCATGAAAGAGAGACACAGAAGACCTTACCCTGCCTGCCCCTGCTTGGAGTGCCTGCCGTGACGCTTCAGTCTGTCCTCGACAGATTGACAGATGCTAGCCACGGCTTTTCTGACTGCCTCAGCAAAAGCCTCCAGGCTGTCAAACTGGCCATGCTGTGCACGCTGAGCTACTGCTGCTAGTGACACAATCTGCTTAGGGCTGTCTGGATCAGCCCCGGCAATGCTGAGATCAGGCCTGGCAGCAGTAGGATCAGCCCTGTTGGCTGTGACAGGAGCCTGGGCACACTTGATGCGTCTGTCGTTCAGGAGCTGTTGCCCACAGAGCTTCAAGCGTCTTTGCACCTGCATCAGATAGTCACAGCCTGATGTGCAATTTGGCATATGGCGTCTTGTTTTGCATTTGTCCACTGCTAGTAGTAGTGCTTGTCAGCGTGCTGCTCAGAATGCAGCATTTGATATCATGCATCCAAAAACTCACTATGATGAAACATGAGACTTAACCTGCTGCAGAAGGGAATTTGATGTGAACAGGAAGATAATGCTGTCGTATGATCATTACAATAGGCAAGCCCATGCGTCTTGGCTGACCCAAAAATTGCTGACGCACGGGCATGGTGCTGCAATGATAGGAACGAATTCCAGTATGGTTTTGACAGAGAACTGCCTACCTCAGCGTGCAGCTTCAAACCCTGTTGCAAGTCATTCTTGTTCACTGCCGCCTGATGCCATCTGCCGGCACTCCTATGTGCCCCTTCCCCTGCCAACTGCCCTGGTACCTCCTCTAAATGCCCTGAGGCCTTGGGCAAGTGCCCTGATGCCCCTGCCAAGCGCCCTGATGCAGCTGGCTCTGACCCTTCCTGATGTTGTGTTTCAGCTTGCAGCTCTGCGCCTGCTTCTTGGATGCCAGAAGTGATGCTGCCCAAGACCTGCTCTTGTTGTGTGTCAGCCACAGCTGAGCCGCTTCTAGGCTTGCCGCGGCTCTGACCAACCACGATTGAGCCTGTCTGACTTGCAGCAGTGTGTATCCTCTCAAGCAGCTGACTATGAAACACAGATGCTGCCGCGGACGCCATCACATTCGCTGCAGCGTCTGCGGTCCTGTGGATGGCCTCATGCCAATTGCTGGTGGATGCAGCCTCGGAACCTACTACAATGACTCTGCTGCCGCTGCTGCTGCTGCTGATGCAGCTGCTATCATGTGGTCCTGAGGCTTGCTTATCATTGGTGTCACTGGCCATATTGCCACCCGCTGCTGCAGGTTTGCAAAGGGTTGAGTTGGAGGTGGTGCACGCTGATGTGGAAGCATGTGATTGGCTCTGGAAGAAGCGCAGCAGGACAGGTGGCAGCTGCTCGGGGCTGCGCTGGCAGGTTGCCAGAACCAGCAGCGGCTGTGTGGCAGGAATCTGCAAGGCACATGTATTGTCAGCCCTCTTTTGGTGCGCTGTAACACATGAAGATGAGGAGCGCAGCAGCAGCAGCAGCAGCAGCAGCAGCAGAGCAACAATGGTCTACTGTATTTTTGACTGTAAAAGCCAACATCTGCACTTTCGCATACATTGCCAGAAGGCACAGAGGCTAACACACTGTGGGCAATCAACACCGGCGGAATGGTTTCCACAGATAATAGGGCAACCAAGATGCGTTTGGGTTACTCTTTGTAGAGGGGTTAGCTACACATCTTACCGGCTCGCGCCTGCAACAGCCAGGTCCACAGGCTAGAAGAACAGGGCAAGCATGCCAGGTCTCACCTGCTTCACAACCTGTTCAAACACCTTCCAGATCTCCGACAAGACATACACTTCAACACTCACGGCATTGCCCTCGCCCTCCACATCCAAAGCAGTTTGTCCATGAGTTACAGGCCCTGTCTTTCCGACTGCCAGTGGACTCTGGAAGTCAGCAGCACTGGCACGAACAACAGCAGATGGGCTCATCATCATTGCTTCTTGGTGCTGTGAGCCCTGGAGAGGGCTGGCTGGAGCAGCCTTAGACCCTTGTGGACTGGACAGGCTCATGGTTGGGCTGGCCAGGGGACCTTGATCAGGCTGGGGGCTGTGTCTAGCAGCCCTGGTGCCCTTAGGGCTAGGCAGGCTCATGGTGGGGCTGGCCAGGGGATCTTGATCAGGCTGGGGGCCGTGTCCAGCAGCCCTGGTGCCCTTAGGGCTAGGCAGGCTCATGGTGGGGCTGGCCAGGGGATCTTGATCAGGCTGGGGGCCGTGTCTAGCAGCCCTGGTGCCCTTAGGGCTAGGCAGGCTCATGGTGGGGCTGGCCAGGGGATCTTGATCAGGCTTGGGGCTGAGCATTGCAGCGCTCAAGGGCTTTTGGCTGGGCAAGCTGAGTGTAGGGCTGGCTGGGTCAGCCTGATCAGGCAATGGCCCTGCAAGGCAAAATGCTAATGTCCAAAGTGCACTTTTAGCTCAAGCTTGTGCAATTTTATTAAGGTTGTGATGGCGCTTGGGCCATGTGAAGCTTACTTGTTATGCACAATATCCATTCACTCATTTGTTCATTAAAGCATATCTCTTGCCCTAAGGGTCAGGAATGTACCATACAATAGCGTTCTGTGAGCCTGTTTCGCTTATGATACGGCCGTTGCTAGTCACTTGTGCAAGGTGCAAGGGTTGCCCAAAGCTTCTGCCGAATGGCAATTGAGCAAGCAAACCAATGCATTGCAAGCATGCATCCAAGCCGCAGACAATGCTAACAAGCCGCCAATGCCTTGACATAGAGCATCAAAGGCAGGCCTGAAACAAGTAAGTCAGTACCAAGCCAATCAAAGCCTGGACAAGCCAAGTGAACAGCACAAACCTGATGTGACAGGCTGCTGCTGCTCAGCTGGCGACGCCTGTTGGAAGGACAGGTGGCGAGCAGGTGTGGAGGTGGCCTTGCGGCCTGGGGTAGCAGACAAGGCGGGGTTGCCCCTAGAGCCCCCTGAACCCCCCTGCCTTGCTTGCAACGACACCAAACCCCTGTGAATACATACAAACTCATACACAATCCTGTGGAGACAGCTGAAAGCTTGCAACATTATAAGGATGTCTTGCGGGTCTTTAGGCAGACAGGTGGTGACCAGGCGCATTATCAAAGGCTATGCATGCAAGTGTCACCTGAAGGGTGAAATGGAGGCGGGGTAGGACTTCAAAGGGGTGATGGAGGGCTGGGCATTGCGCTGGGGTGTGGGGCCGATTGCAGCCTGCCTTGTGGCAGGTGCCAGCCCGTCTTCTGCTTCTTCGCTGGTGAGGGTGGCCGCTTCCAGGGCCCAGGCTTCCAGGGTGGGTAGGTAAAGAACCAGAGGGGTGTGACTGTTGGCCCTGCACATAAGCACAAGATTCTAGCTTCTGGAAGTCCCTGCCTGTATCCCGTCAACATCACTGTTGAGCGTGAAGGCTTGTCTGAGAGTCGAAGCACTTGGACAGCGTGTGTGAGGAAACCTATCCACTGGTTGGCTTAAGACCGGCCCCTACCCCTACCAGGTTGACCCAGTAGAGCTGTCACTCAGCTGTGCAACGCATACAGGCAGCCATGCCAACACTGCTGTAACGGCATTGGAGGAATGAGGCTCCAGCATGAAAGTGCAGCCAATCCAGGACGCTGGTCTACAACAGCAGTAACAACATGTGTGTACACAATTTGTGCGTGCTTCACTCAAAAGCTCATGCAAAACTGACAGCCTGCTTTGCATTGGCCTCCTCAGTTGAGCATGTCAAGTTCTCAAGGGTGAGACGCAGGCTTGCTTGCCATGCATTGTTTCCTCAGCAATTGGTCCAGAACCGCCAGTTATCAATTCATACAAGCAGACTGGTGACGTAGACCGCGTTCCCCTTGCAAGGAGCTGCATTTCTCAGTAGTAGCTACACACATGAGCAACAGCAGCTGCTGTCAACACCTGTGCATTGCTGTATTCAGCACTTGCACCACTCCCAAGATTGGACCTCCAACACCAACACAGGCAGACTGATGGCATGAGCTTGCCCATGCGCTAAATGGTGCCTTTCAATCATGTTCTGGTAAAAGGCAACGACAGGCAGAATAATCTTCACCTGTGCATTGCTTCTTGCAGCAGTTGCACCAACCCCACGGTTGCATCTCCAGAGCCTCCAGCCACCAACACGGGCAGACTGATGGTGTGCACTTGCACCCCTTGCGCCAGCTTGAGTAGAGCCGCTGCTACCTGGCTCTGCCCTGCACCTTCTTCTCCGCACAGGAGCAGCTTGCAAGGGCGAGGGGTGGGTTGCTGCTGCTGGCTGGAGTCTTGTGTAGGAGCTGCATCATGCAGTGGACTCTGAGGAGGAACCGAACTGCCTGCAGGATAAATGTATCCTTGGTGAGGAAATAAACCAGGTGCAACTTGTTTCAGTCAAGACCAGTTTGTGGAAAACTGCGATGCTACCTTGCAAACTAGAGTTGCATATCATGATAACATACAACAGCAACAGAATAGTCACAATCACAACGATACAAAACTACAAATACGTTTCACAACAGTAATGATTACAACCGTTACAATGATAACATAACAACGATATCATTTGAGCAAAAGTTACATAAATACAACCACATCACAACAAGTGATACTGTACAACAAGAATAGTATAATATCATGTATACGATGGAGCATATCTTGCGACACTGCACTGGTCTTTGCACAGCACTGCAACAGCACTGACAGGCCGCAAGTGGAACAGACACACAGTACGGAAGAGTCTCATACCTGATTGATGCAGAGGTGGTGCCTGTATAGCCCCAAGCTTAGTCAGCACTGCCTCCAGTCTACTCTTTTGCCTCCCATCCTGTACTTGTATTTGCTCTTGCCTGCCACATGCATCATCAGCTTCACCAGCCACTTCTAGGGCACTTGCAATAGGACCCTGCCAGGGCAGCTGGGCACTTGCGACGCACCGTAATGCGGTGGTAAGGGAAGGTAACAACAAAGGCGCCATGTGGTGAGGCATGGCTTGTGCATGCCCAGACGACAGAGCAGAGATATTCTGCCTTGCAGAGCAAGGAAGGGGAGCTGCAGCAAGTGCTGCTTGCCAGTCAACTGCCTTGACCTTCAGCTTCTCAAGCAGCTCCCATGGCAGGTTTCCTGACAGACTCCCAGGCAGTCGCTGCTGACCCTTCTTGTGCATGGCCCTATGCTGGGGATGCCGTTCAGGCTGCTCTTGCATGTCGCTCTGCTCATCCACCAGGTTGGGTAGCTGCTGACCCTTGGTGTGCTGCCCGGGTTGTGGCTGTTGTGCTTGAGCCGGCTGCTGCTCTTGTTGAATCTGCTGATGCAGCTGTTCATGCTGCAGCTGTGGGGGGTCGGCAACATCCTGCTGCTGCTCCTGCTGCTGCTGCTGCTGCTGACTGGAAAGATGCTGCTGCTGCTGACTGGAGAGATGCTGCTGCTGCTGACTGGAGAGATGCTGCTGCTGCTGCTGACTGTAGAGATGCTGCTGCTGCTGCTGCTGACTAGAAAGTTGCTGCTGCTGCTGATTGGGGTGGCATTGCTCTTGGTCTTCACTTGTGTCACAGAGCTGGTCAACCAGAGCGGGTGCAGTTCTGGTGACTGCCGCCATGACTGCTGCTGTGCACAGGGCTTGCAGGTCTGCTCCAGCAAAGCCCTCAGTGGAAGCAGCAATGCGGTGCAGCAGACCATCTGAGGGCACCTGCTGCCACCTGCACCATGTCACAAGCTTCTTGCATGCAGTACACGCTTGTGCATTGATTCATCACCTCCTTCCTTCATTGAATATGTCAGTTCCCGTGGGTCAGTTACATACAGCCCTGGGTCAGTTACATACAGCCCTGGGTCAGTTACATACAGCCCTGGGTCAGTTACATACAGCATTGGGTCAGTTACATACAGCCCTGGGTCAGTTACATACAGCCCTGGGTCAGTTACATACAGCCCTGGGTCAGTTACATACAGCCCTGGGTCAGTTACATACAGCCCTGGGTC
>JAABUP010008465.1_pt1 | contig 13111 bp, 11 predicted proteins | sample 5559201 | NCBI WGS metagenome assembly JAABUP01 (sample SAMN10711887, study PRJNA513373) | rock metagenome | isolation source: Antarctica rocks | place: Antarctica | reverse complement strand
GCTCGCTGCTCTCGACCGCCAGGAAGCAAGGTTGGGATATGCTCGAGACACTGACCACTCAGCCCGACCGCTTGATCGATGACCTACGCATGGCTCGACCCCGCTGAGAGACCTGGGCAGTTACCACTGAAGCGCTGTTCCTGGTCGGTGCGGTCGCCGCCGTCGGCGTGCTGCACACCATCGTGCCGGACCATTGGGTGCCGATCGCCCTGATTGCCCGGCAACGGGGCTGGTCCAAGGCCGAAACCGCCAAGGTGTCGTTCAAGGCAGGCGTCGGGCACGTGCTGTCGACACTGGCGATCGGCCTGGTTGTCTGGATCGGCGGCGTCGCCTTTGCAACCCGGTTCGGCAACGTCGTCGACATGGTGGCGAGCGCCGCGCTGGTGGCCTTTGGCGGATGGATCGCGGTCTCCGCCCTGCGCGAGATGCGCTCCAGTGACGGGCACGGTCATAGCCATAGCCACGGTCATAGCCATGGCCACGGGCACGGTTTCCCGCACCTGGACGGCGGTGGCCGCGAAGCCAGCGCCGACGGCGTGCACGGACCGGAGTTGCAGTTGATCGAGACGGGCCATGGCACCCTCAAGCTGTCGATCTTCGAGGCCGGTGCGCCGCCCAGGTTCCGCCTGACCGGCGCGCAGGCGGATTTCATCCAGGTGGAGACCATCCGGGAGGCAAATGCGCGCCAGCAGTTCACCATGGCCAACCGCGGCGGCTACTGGGAGTCGCTGGAGGAGATACCCGAACCGCACGGCTTCGAGGTGGCGGTCGCTGTCGACCATGGCGGGCACGCGTACTCCTACGTCGCGAGGTTCGCCGAACACGACCATGGCGCGCACGGCCACGGGGACGGTCACAGCCATGATGACGAGCCTGGCCAGGACCCGCTCTATGCACCGACGCCGGGCGGGGTGGCGGTGGCCCTGCGCCACACCCACGCGCACCGGCACGGCACTGGTCCCGCCCACGTGCATTTCCATGACCACGACGACGGAAACGCGCACGCCGTCGCGGCTGACACCGACGCGGCGCCTCCACTGCACGTACACAAGCACAAGACCTCATCGCGCACGGCTTTGCTGCTCATCCTGGGCTCATCGCCCATGGTCGAGGGCATCCCGGCGTTCTTCGCAGCCGGAAAGTATGGTCTCGGGGTCATCGCGTTGATGGCGGCCGTCTTTGCGGCCAGCACGATCAGCACCTACATGCTGCTTTGCGTCACCTCGGCCGCAGGTCTGCAACGTGTCAGGCTGGGCGCCTTTGAACGCTATGGCGAGGTGCTGAGCGGCGCCTTCATCGCCATGGTCGGCGTGGCATTCTGGATATGGCCGGTCCTATGAGCCAAAGCCAAGGCCGCTGGTCCCCTCGGCCGCACCGTTCTGCCGATCAACGAGGCTCTCGAACTTATTGCGCACGAGGGCATCTTCCGGGTGCTTTGCCGGTCCTCCCGTTCGACTGAAAATGCGGAAAATCGAGCCTAACCCAATCCAAAATAAGCCCGGTGCAGCGCGTCGTCCGCATGCAACGCCGCGACGCTGCCCTCAAAGCCGATCCGCCCGCCCTCCAACGTGTAGACCCGGTCCGCCAAATCCAGGAACGCCACGTTCTGCTCGGCGATCAGCAGCGCAAGCCCAGTGCCGCGGAACCGCCGCAGCACTGCGATCACCTCCGACACGAACAGCGGCGACAGCCCCGCGCTCGGCTCGTCCATCACCAGCAGCCGCGGCGACCCGGCCAGCGCCTTGGCGATGCCGAGCATCTTGCGCTGGCCGCCTGACAGGCTGCTGGCCAGCGCCCCCCGGCGCTGCGCCAAATCGGGGAACACGGCGAACAGCTCGTCGACCCGCGTCCGCAGCGCCGCCGCACCGGCGAACTGGCCACCGACGCGCAGGTTCTCCCGAATGGACAGGCCGGGGAACACCCCGAGTTCCGACATATAGGCGACACCCAGGCGCACCCGGCGGTCGGTGCGCAGCCGCGTGACATCGGCGCCGTCCAGCGCCACCCGCCCTCCCCAAGCCGGCATCAATCCGAGCAGGACCTTCAACAACGTCGTCTTGCCGGCGCCGTTCGCGCCCAGCAACACGACGCTCTCCTGCTGCCCCACCCGCAGGCCGGCGCCCCACAGCACCTGGACGCTGCCATAGCCGGACTCGATCCCCTGGGCGTCCAGAACGTCAGCCATGGGCGCTGCCGAGGTAGACCTGCACCACCATCGGGTCGCGCGTGGCCGCCGCCATGCTGCCGCTGAAAATCTCGCGCCCGGCGTTCATCACCACAACACGGTCGGTCACGCGGTCGATGAAGCCCATCAGGTGCTCGACCACCAGCAGCGCCATGCCGCCGGCGGCGAGCGCACGCAGCCGGTCGGCCATGCGGCCCAGCTCGGCCGGATTCAGCCCGGCGGCAAGCTCGTCCACCAGCAGCAGCCGCGGCGACGTCGCGAGCGCCCGCGCCAAGTCCAGCGCCTTCTGCTGCGCGCTGTTCAGATCGCGCGCCGTGCGGGCCGCCACGGTGTCGAGGTCGACCGACGCCAGCAGCGCCCCGAGGTCGACCGGTTGCCCGCTCCGCCCTGCCCCGCCATAGGCCGCCGCCACCGCCACGTTCTCCTGCACCGTCAACGACCCGAACGGGTGCGGCGACTGGAAGGTGCGGTTGATCCCGGCCTGCGCCCTTCGGTGCGGCGCCACGGCGCCGAGGTCGCGCCCCTCGAACGTCACCCGGCCCTCGCTGGCGGCGTACAGACCCGAGATGACGTTGATGCAGGTGGTCTTGCCGGAGCCGTTGGGTCCGACAAGGCCCAGCACCTCGCCGGGCCGCAGGTCGAAGCTGATGCCGTCGAGCGCGCGGAATGCGCCGAAGCGCTTCACCAGCTTCTCGACACGCAGGATGGGATCAGGGGACACGAAAGCCCCTCCGTTGCAGCAGGGAGACGAGGCCGTTGGGCAGGAACAGCATGAGGCCCACGATCAGCGCGCCGTAGATCAACTGGAAATACTGCGGCACGCTGATGCCAATGCTGTTGTAGAAGCCGTACAGGATCGCGACGCCGAGCACCGGCCCAAGCAGGGTCGCCGCGCCGCCGAACAGGGTGAACACGACGGCGAAGATGCTGATGCCGAGGTCGAACACGCTCTCGGGGTAGAAGGTGCCGATGGTCCAGGCGTAGGCCCCGCCGACCAGCCCGGCTACCAGCGCCGAGAGCAGCCACGCCATGGTACGCAGCCGCACCACGGGGACGCCGGCGCTGGCGGCGCTCACGGGGTCGTCCTTGATCGCCTGCAGGGCCAGGCCGAACCGCGAGTTGCGCAGCACGGCCACCAGCGCCAGCGCCCCCGCCAGGATCACGACCGCGGCGGCGTAGCTCGCCGTTGGCGCGTAGACGCCGGAAAGCGTGATGCCGTAGGGGCCGCGGGTCAGCCACTCAAGGTCCGGGTTCGAGACGACCTGGTAGACCGCCTGCGACGCGGCCAGGTTGGCGATGGCGAAGTAAGCGCCCGACAGCCGCAGCAGCGGCGTGAGCACCAAGCCCAGCAAGACCGACGCAGCGCCCGCCGCCAGCAGCGCGGCCACCGGCGGCCAATGCAACTGGAGCACCGCGATGGCGAACCCATAAGCTCCGGCGCCGAAGAAGCCGACATAGCCGAACGGCAGGTAGCCGGTGAACCCATAGATGATGTTCAGGCCCTGCGCCAACGCCAGGAACATGACGAAGTTGAACAGCAGCAACTGGTTGCCGTAGCCGAACGGCGCCAGCGCCATGATCAGCGCGACCGGCGCCGCTACGAGCAGCAGGTCGCGCAACAGCCGGCTACGCAAGCCGCACCCGACGCCCCAGCAGCCCGCTCGGCCGCACCAGCAGCACCCCGATCAGCAGCAGATTGGGCAGCAGGTTCGCCCAGGAGCTGAGATAGGTCTGCATCAGCATCAGCGACACGCCATACACCAGCCCGCCCAGCACCGTGCCGAGCGGGTTGCCCAAGGTGCCGACCACGATCACCGCAAACGCCGTGATGTTGAGGTCGACCCCGATCGACGGCCTGACGCTGCCCAGCATGAACGGCGCGAACACCCCCGCCAGCCCGGCCAGCCCCAGCCCGATGCCGAACGCGATGGCCGACACGCGGTGGACGTCGATGCCGGTCGCCAGCGCCTCCTCGCGGTTGGCCATCACGGCGCGGGTGAGCGTGCCGAGCCGGGTGCGATACAGATAAACAAAGACGGCGAGCACGGCGGCGAGGCTGGCTACAGCACTGAACACCCACGCCTTCGGCAACGACGCGCCGAGCAGGGACATCGGGCCGACGCCGAGCAGACGGCCCGGCAGGGAGCGCTCGTTGGCCCCGAAGGCGAGGGTCGCCAGCGCCTCGATGACCTGCGACACGCCGAAGAACAGGATGATCGACAGCATCTCGGAGTCGCGCGCCGCCAGCAGGCGCGGCACGACCAGGAAATAGAACGGCAGCCCCAGCAGGAAGAACACAGCCGGCACCAACAGCGCCGAGAGCAGCGGATGCGCCCCGGCCGTGGCGAACAGCGTGACGGCGGCGAACGCGCCGAGCATCAGCACGTCGCCATGGGCGAGGTTGACGATCCGCATGACGCCGAACACCAGGTTGAGCCCGAGGCCGACCAGGGTGAAGTAGAGGCCGAACACCAGGCCGGACAGGATCGCATGGGTCAGCACGCAGCCGGCTCCAAGGCCCTCGCGACCGTCGCTCCAGCAACGACGCAACCGCGCAGGCTCCCGCCGTGCTGCCCCGTCTTGCAGGCTTCTCCAGGGAAAGAAGGGTTTGGCAAGCGGCTCACTGTTCCAGATGCGGTCGCCCTGCGTGGGGCCGAGAATGTTATAGACAGCCGCGCACGCCCTCCGGAAGATGCCGGCAAGAAAACTCCGGGGAGCGGATAATGCAAAAGCAGGCCGTCATCGTCGATGCCATACGCACGCCGGTCGGGCGCGGCAAGAAGGGCGGCGCGCTTTCGGAGGTGCATCCAAACGACCTGCTGGCCCACGTGCTGCGCGCCCTAGTGCGGCGCAACGGCATCGACCCCGGCGAGGTCGACGACGTGATCATCGGCTGCGTCAGCCAATCGGGGGAGCAGTCGGCCGGGCCGGGCCGCATGGCGTGGCTGGCCTGCGGCTATCCCGAGCATGTGCCGGCCACGACGATCGACCGCAAGTGCGGCTCCAGCCAGCAGGCCGTGCATTTCGCCGCGCAGGGCGTCATGGCCGGCGCCTATGACATCGTTATCGCGGGCGGCGTCGAGTCGATGAGCCGCGTGCCCATGGGCAGCGCCCGCGGCGACGCCGATCCGTTCGGACCCGCCGTGCGGGACCGCTACGCGCCGGGCCTGGTCGGCCAGGGCGTGTCGGCCGAGCTGGTCGCCGCGCGCTGGGGGCTGAGCCGGGCGGCGATGGACCGCTACGCCGCCAACTCGCACCGCCGCGCCGCGGCCGTCGCCGCATCGGGCGGCTTCGCGTCGGAGATCGTGCCGGTGCCGGCCGGCAACGCCTTGGTCGAGGCCGACGAGACCATCCGCCCGCAGACGACCGCGGAAAAGCTGTCCGAGCTGAGGCCCGCCTTCGAGGATGCGGCGCTGGGGGGACGCTTCCCGGAGATTTCCTGGTCCGTGACCGCGGGCAACGTCTCGCAGATCTCTGACGGGGCGGCGGCGCTGCTGATCATGAGCGAGGCGGCGGCTGCCCGGCTCGGCTGCCGCCCCCGCGCCCGCTTCGCCGGGTTCGACGTCGTCGGCGACGATCCGTTGCTGATGCTGATGGCGCCGATCCCGGCGACGCGGCGGGTGCTGCGAAAGGCCGGCATGACGACCGACGACATCGCGCATTTCGAGGTGAACGAGGCTTTTGCCGCCGTGCCGCTCGCCTGGCAGCAGGAGTTCGGGGTGGACGACGCGCGCCTCAACCCGTGCGGCGGCGCGGTGGCGCTAGGCCATCCGCTGGGCGCGTCCGGCGCACGGCTGATGGCGACGATGCTGAACGCGCTGGAGCGCAGCGGCGGGCGCTACGGGCTGCAAACCATGTGCGAGGCGGGCGGCATGGCCAACGCCACCATCATCGAGCGGCTCTGAGCCGTGGAGTTGTAGGGCATGGAAATAGAGGGAATCGCGGCGCTTGTGACCGGGGGCGCGTCCGGCCTGGGGCTCGCCAGCGCGCGGGCGCTCGTGCGGCGCGGGGCGCGGGTGGTGATTTGCGACCTGCCCACGTCGGCTGGCGCGGCCGTTGCGGCGGAGCTAGGGGACGCGGCCCGCTTCGTCGCGGCCGACGTGACCGACGCTGGCCAGATGGGGCAGCCGTCGCCGTTGCGGCCGAATTGGGGCCGTTGCGGGCCTGCGTGCATTGCGCCGGGCGCGGCGGCGCGGTGCGCGTGCTGGACCGGGACGGCACTCCGGGATCGCTGGAGCAATACGAGGCCATCATCCGCCTCAACCTGACCGGCAGCTTCAACGTGCTGCGCCTGGCCGCGGCGGCGATGGCGCGCAACGAACCCGTTGAGGGCGAGCGCGGCGCGGTGGTGATGACGGCGTCCATCGCGGGCTACGAGGGCCAGATCGGGCAGCTTCCCTACGCCTCGTCCAAGGCTGGGGTGATCGGGCTGACCCTGGTCGCGGCGCGGGATTTGGCGTCGCGGCTGATCCGGGTGTGTACCATCGCGCCGGGCCTGTTCGACACGCCGCTGCTGGCCCGGCTGCCGGAGCCGGTGCGCGTCTCATTGAGCGCCGCGGTGCCGAACCCCCCGCGGCTCGGCATGCCGGACGAGTTCGCCAAGCTCGCCGTGCAAATCCTGGAGAACCCCTACTTGAACGGCGAGACGATCCGGCTTGATGGCGCGCTGCGCATGGCGCCGCGCTAGGCTCCTCAGAGCGTCCGGGCGATAATCTCCTTCATGATCTCGGAACTGCCGCCATAAATCCGCATCACCCGTGCGTCGGCCCAGGCGCGGGCGATCGGGTACTCCCACATATAGCCATACCCGCCGTGCAGTTGCAGGAAATCGTCCAGCAACCGCCCCTGCATCTCCGAACCCGTCAGCTTCGCCATCGCCGCACGCTCCGGCGTCAGCGCCCCGCGCAGGTGCAGCTCCAGGCAATGGTCGGCGAACACGCGGAACATCTCCGACTGCGCCTTCGCCTCCGCCAGCTTGAACCGCGTGTTCTGGAAGTCGAACACCCTGCCGCCGAACGCCTCGCGCTCCCGCGTGTAGGCGACCGTCGCCGCCAGCATCGTCTCCATAGACGCCGCGGCGCGCAGCGCGATCATCAGCCGCTCCTGCGCCAGCTCGTGCATGAGGTAGCGGAACCCCTGCCCCTCCTCGCCAAGCAGGTTCGCCGCCGGAACATGCACATCGTCGAAGAACAGCTCGGAGGTGTCCTGTGCGTGCAGCCCGACCTTCTCCAGGGTGCGGCCCTTGGTGAAGCCCGGCGTCCCCTCCTCCACGCACAGCAGCGAAATGCCCTTGCGCCCGGCCGCCGGGTCGGTTTTCGCGACCACGATCACCAGGCCGGCGTTCTGCCCGTTGGTGATGAACGTCTTCGAGCCGTTCAGCACGTAGCCCGCGTTGTCGCGCCGCGCCGTCGTGCGGACGGATTTGAGGTCGCTGCCCATCCCCGGCTCCGTCATGGCGATGGCGCCGATGATTTCGCCGCGGGCCATGCGCGGCAGCCAGTCGCGCCTGCGCTCCTCCGTGCCGTAGCGCAGGATGTAGGGCGCCACGATGTCGGAGTGCAGCGAAAAGCCGACGCCGCTGGCATGGGCGCGGGTCAGCTCCTCGATGAGGACGGCGGAGAAGCCGAAATCGGCGCCGGCGCCGCCGTACTCCTCGGGCATCATGCAACACAGCAGCCCTTGCCGGCCCGCTTCCCGCCAGAGCGCACGCGGCACCATGCCGTCATGCTCCCATTGCCTGTGGTGCGGCACGATCTCCGCCTCGATGAAGCGGCGCACCTGGTCGCGGAACAGCGCATGGTCGCCGTTCAGGACGGCCCTCTCGGGTTCAGCTCCCGCCAACATGTCCGCGCTCCTGTTGCCAAGTTGTGCAGGCAGCCGGAATAAACCCGGCCACCATAGCAGTAGTCCCAAAAAACCCCGGCCGTCCATTGCATCCCTGCGTCACTCTCTGCACTCTGGCCCCAAAGCACCGTGGCTGAAAAAAGAGGGCAGGAAACATGGCAGACGCAATGGTTGACCAAGGCACGGCCGCGGCCGTCCTGGCCCGGCTCGACCGCCTGCCCGCCACGCGGCACGTTTGGCGGCTCGTCACCCTGCTCTCGCTCGGGGGCATGTTCGAGTTCTACGACCTGTTCATGACCGCCTACGTCATCCCCGGCCTGGTCAAGGCCGGGCTGCTGGCCAACGTTTCGTTCGGCATCTTCACCGGGCCGGCGCTGTTCGTGGCCGCGACCTTCACCGGTCTGTTCATCGGCACCTTCGTCCTCGGCTTCGTCGCCGACAGGTTCGGCCGCCGGGCGATCTTCACCTACTCGCTGCTGTTCTACTGCACTGCCACCCTGGTCATGGCCTTCCAGGACAGCGGCCTGTCGGTCTGCCTGTGGCGGCTCATCGCCGGCATCGGCCTCGGCGTCGAGCTGGTGACGATCGACACCTACATCGCCGAACTGGTGCCCAAGCACGTGCGCGGCCGTGCCTTCGCCTACAACCAGGCCATCCAGTTCGCCGTGGTGCCGATCGTGGCCTTCCTCGCCTACATGCTGGTGCCGACGGCACCGTTCGGCTTCGACGGCTGGCGCTGGGTGGTGGTGATCGGCTCGCTTGGCGCGCTGTTCGTGTGGTTCCTGCGCCGCGGCGTGCCGGAAAGTCCGCGCTGGCTGCTCCAACAGGGCCGCGTCGCCGAGGCGGAGGCGATCACCGCCGCAATCGAGGCCAAGGTGCGCAAAGACCTGCGCGGGGCGCGCATGCCGGAGCCGGCGCCGCATGCCGTCGAGCGCCCGGAGACGATGGGCCGCTTCGCCGAGATTTGGCAACCGCCGTACCGCACGCGGACGGTCATGCTGATGGTGTTCCAGTTCTTCCAGACCTTCGGCTTCTACGGCTTCGCGGCCTGGGTGCCGACCCTCATCGCGCAGCAGGTCGGCATCAACCTGGGCTCCAGCCTGCTGTATTCGTTCATCATCGCCATTGCGAACCCGTTCGGCCCGCTGCTGGCGATGAGCTTCGCCGACAAATTTGAGCGGAAGTGGCAACTGGTGGGGGCGGCCATCGGCGTCGGCGTGTTCGGGATGCTGTTCTCGTTCCAGTCCACCCTGCCGCTGCTCATCCTGTGCGGCGTGCTGATCACGCTGTGCAACAACGTGCTGTCCAACACCTTCCACGGCTACCAGACCGAGCTGTTCCCCACCCGCATCCGGGCGCGGGCGGTGGGGTTCACCTACTCGTTCAGCCGGATCAGCGCGGTGTTCGCCAGCTTCATCATCGGCTTCTTCTTGCAGAGCGCCGGGACCAAGGGCGTGTTCGGCCTGATCGCCTTCGCCATGGTCATGGTCGTGCTGTCCATCGGCATCTTCGGCCCGCGCACCCGCGACCTGGAATTGGAGCAGATCTCGCAGTGATGCGGGGAGCCTCGGCGTCACGCAAACCACGGCTTGGGTGGTCAAGCATAAGCTGAAGCAGGCCATGATGGAGCGCGACGCCACCAAGGCGCCGACCGGACAGGTCGTGATCGACGGCGCCACCTCGCCGAGTTCGACTACCGCCTCAATCGTCGTTACGATTTGGCCGCCATGATCCCGCGCCTGCTGAAACTGGCTGGGGTTCATGCGTGATCAGGGATGCGATTGCCCTGGCCTGGCGCGTCGCTTCGTGGGACGCTGGGTGCGATGGAAAGCAGGGAGGCCTCCGCCATGACACAGAAGATCGCCCTCGTGACCGGAGCCGGCAGCGGCGTGGGCCGGGCCTCGGCCGTGGCGCTGATGCAGGCTGGTTGGACCGTGGCGCTACTGGGTCGCCAAGCCGACACTTTGGCAGCGACAGCGGCGGCCGGGGAGGCTGGGCGGTCTATGGCGCTGCCAACCGACGTGTCGCAGCCCGCCGAGGTCGACGCCGCCTTCGCCGCCGTGGAGCAGGAGCACGGCCGGCTCGACCTGCTGTTCAACAACGCCGGCATGGGCACCCCGGCCAGGCCGATCGACGAGCTTTCGGTCGAGCAATGGATGGCCGTCGTCGGCGTGAACCTCACGGGATCGTTCCTGTGCGCCCGCCGCGCGTTCTCCATGATGCGGCGGCAGCACCCAGGCGGCGGGCGCATCATCAACAACGGGTCGATCTCCGCCCATGCGCCGCGGCCCGGCTCGGTCGCCTACACCTCGACGAAGCACGCGATCACCGGGCTGACCAAGTCGCTGTCGCTGGACGGCCGGCCGTTCAACATCGCCTGCAGCCAGATCGACATCGGCAACGCCGCGACCGAGATGACCGAGCGCATGAAGGCCGGCGTGCCGCAGGCGAACGGGACGATGATGGCCGAGCCGCGCATGGACGTGCGGCACGTGGCCGACATGGTGGTGCACATGGCCAGCCTGCCGCCCGACGCGAACATCCAGTTCGTCACGGTGATGGCGACGCAGATGCCCTTCGTCGGGCGGGGCTAAGCCAAGCGGGGCCGGTCAGTCCGCCGCCTCGGCCACCTGTTCGGCGAGCAGCAGCCGCTGGTACGTCGCCAGCGCCTGCCCGACGACCTGGTCCATGTTGTAGTAGCGGTAGGTCGCCAGCCGTCCCACGAAGGTGACGCCGGGCGTCGCGTCGGCGAGCGCCTGGTAGCGCTGATAGAGCGCTGCGTTCTCCGGACGGGGCACCGGGTAGTAGGGGTCGCCCTCCGCCGCCGGGAACTCATAGCAGATGCTGGTGCAAGGATGCTCCTGCCCCGTCAGGTGCTTGAACTCGGTGACGCGGGTATGGGCGACGCCCTCGGCGGGATAGTTGACCACGCCCACCTTTTGGAACCGTGGCATGTCGTGGGTTTCGTGCCTGAACTGCAACGAGCGGTAGGGCAGCTTGCCGTAGCGGTGGCCGAAGAACTCGTCGATCGGGCCGGTGAAGATCAACTGGTCATACAGGTCACGGTCCACCGCGGCGTACTCGGTACCGGTCATGCAGGTGATGTTTGGATGGTCCAGCATCGCCTCGAACATCTTGGTGTAGCCATGCAGCGGCATCTGCTGGAACCGGTCGGTGAAGTAGCGGTCGTCGTCGTTGGTGCGGGTCGGCACGCGCGACGTGACGGACTTGTCGAGTTCGCTCGGGTCCAGCCCCCACTGCTTGCGCGTGTAGCCCTGGAAGAACGCCTCATACAGCTCGCGCCCGACCTTGCTCAGCACAACGTCCGCCGAGGTGCGTACGGTGCCGTGCCGCTCCGCCTTCGATTGCAGGAACGCCTCGACCTCGTCAGCCGCCAACTCGGCGCCGAAGAACCCGTTGACCGTCGTCCGGTTGATCGGCATGGGCAGCAACTGCCCCTGCACCTGCGCCAGGACCCGGTGCTCATAGGGCCGCCAGGCCGTGAACCGGGACAAGTACTCGACGATCGCCTCGGAGTTGGTGTGGAATATGTGTGGCCCGTAGGGATGGATCAGCACGCCGGCCGCGTCCAGCCGGTCGTAGGCGTTGCCGCCGATGTGCGGGCGCCGGTCGACCAGCAGCACGCGCTTGCCGGCGTCCGCCGCCAGCCGCTCCGCCAACACGGCCCCGGCGAACCCGGCGCCAACGATCAGGAAATCATACTTGCCGTCGCTGGCCGTGCCGATGTGCCGGGTGCCTGCGGACCGTGTCCCCGCGATCAACGCCGCCATCTGCGCCCAGATGCCATCCCAGGACATGCCGGCCAACGCCGCGTCCACCCTCGGCCGCCAGGTTCCAGGCTGCCGCTTCTGGATCAACGCCTGGTCGATGCAGCCGGCAAAGCCCTCCGGGGTGCCGGCGACCTGCACCCCCAGCAACCCGCCATACTGCCGCACGACGTCCATGATCGGCGTCGACACGACAGGCAGGCCCGCGGCGAGGTATTCCGGGGTCTTCGTCGGGCTGATGAACCGGGTCGCCGCATTGATGGCAAACGGCATGAGCGCCACCTGCCAGTTCGCGGCATAGGCCGGCAGCTCGTCATACGGCTTGGCGCCGAGATAGTGCAGGTTCGGCCGCTGCGGCAACTCGTCGAGGTCGAGCTTCGCCATGGGGCCAACCAGCACGAACTGCGCGCCGGGCCGCAAGTCGGCGACGGCGGCCAGCAGGCCGCGGTCCAGCCGCTCGTCCAGCACGCCGTAGAACCCGGCCCGGGGATGCGGGATGTGGCATTGGTCGGGCGGATCGGCCAAGCCGTCCTGGGCCGGCAGGAAATGGAGCACGTCCACGCCGCCTTGGAACGCATGCACGTTGTTGTGGTGGATTCTTTTCGCCTCGTACAGGCTCTGGCCGCCGGTGAAGACGAGGTCCGCGCGCTGCATCAATGCCCGCTCGCGCGCCGGCAGGCTGGGGTCGGCGCCGGCGAAGGCCGAAAGCTCGTCCATGCAGTCGTAGACCGTGACGCGCGCCGGCAGGTGGTCCGAGAACTCGAACGCCTGGGGCGTGTAGTACCACAGGGTGGGATCGGTGATCCCCTCGTCGCGGATCAGCGCGTCAAGCAGTTCGCGCTGCGCTGGCACGGGATCGCAGCCATAGGGAACGTGGGGCTGCACGACCACGATGCCGTCGGCCGGCATGTATGTCTTGACAGTAGGCGGGGCGCCCTCGGTCCAAACCGGCTCCTCCCAATACAGCACCCGCATCGTCCGCGCCGCATGGGTCAGCAGGTGTTGTGGACGCTGGAACACGAAATCCCAGCGAAGGTGTGAAAAACAGAGGAGCGTCGCACGGTCCTCACCCATCCTGGGCCGTTGAACAGCATTCCCTCCCAAACTCGCCTGCATCCCTGGTTCCTATTCAGTGACCGAACCAACGTAGGATGCCGTGCCGGGTTCAATCGCAGGGTTTCCCAGACGCAAAGGTTCCACTAGTACCTCTGCACAGTGGTTTTGACCGGTTGAGGCCAAGTGAGCCATGAGATCATTGGTCTGATCCCAAGCTTGATCTTCTTGAGTTATCCTT
>JAABUP010008464.1_pt1 | contig 13112 bp, 14 predicted proteins | sample 5559201 | NCBI WGS metagenome assembly JAABUP01 (sample SAMN10711887, study PRJNA513373) | rock metagenome | isolation source: Antarctica rocks | place: Antarctica | reverse complement strand
AGACTTCGAGTAGAACTTCCGACTTTAAGCATCAACAGATCATCCGCTAAGTAGAGATATATGTAGCAAGGTATCACGTGGTGGCCAACAACAATAATGGTGGCTTAGATAACGTTTCAGATCAGCCTTGCGGCTCAAGTTAAATGCTACACTTCTATCACCAACGCCCGAACATCACTCAGATGACATAAAAACTCGTATGAGATTCTGTGATCAGGAAAACAGCCTTCCTGCCTTGATGCTCCCTCATTATGGCTACGGTGGCGCATCCAGACAAGCAAAGCAATCTAGAACAGAAGTATGAGGATGTCTCTCCATTGACCTCGGACGCAGACACGGACTTTGAGGATGACCCGATCCTGAGGAATGCACGCGGCTCAACAGAAATAATTGAGCATGACCGCGAGCTCCTTAAGGAAGAGGAGGAGAGGGAGAAATTGTTAACTGACGAAAGTATCCAAGAACAGCCACGGAGCTTTCTCAATAAAGGCGCAAGAAAAGGGCTGTCAGGAAGGGATAAACCTAGAGGCATTGGCAGGAAGCGTCCGTCACGTAAAAGGAGGAGAGGTACAACAGCTAGCCGTCATGATGAAGAAGGCAAACTTATGTACGAAATGGAAGAGGGTGGCCCCATAAGTGATGCTAGCTCGCAGGCGTCTTCCGGCTCTGCCGAATTGGACAAATCAAACCTTGCACATGCATCAAAGAACAAGGTGAATGAAGTATTCACAAGCTATGATTGAGCTGCTGTTAATCTTCACAGCGTCGGAAATTAGCACTCTGGCATATTCTCGCTATATCAATAGCTGGGCTTTTTGCCTTACTCACTTTTGGAGCATACAAGGTATCCCGTTCCACGAACACTTCATCAACGGCAGCTCCACTCTTCAATGGCTCATCTACTTTCGCACCTACCACTATCCTCATATCACTCGATGGCTTCCGTGCAGACTTTCTTCAGCGAGGGATCACCCCAACGTTGAATCAGTTTATTGCCGAAGGCGTCTCACCAAAACACATGCTTCCTAGCTTCCCAAGTGTCACTTTTCCAAATCACTACACCCTCGTCACTGGCTTGTATCCCGAAAGCCACGGTATTGTGGGTAACACATTCTGGGCACCGGACTTAAATGAAGAGTTTCATACTGGTGAAGGAAGCACAGAAGAGAAGTGGTGGACAGGAGCAGAGCCGATATGGGTGACGGCAGAGAAAGCAAAAGTGAAGACTGCAATACACATGTGGCCAGGGTCCGAAGCAGGCATGGACTTCTCCGCCACCTTCATTGATAAGTTTAACATGTCTGAGGTCTTACCTCGAAAGACAGAACGTATCCTTGAGCTCCTGGACTTACCTGATGATGAAACTGCTCCAGCATCGAGTCAACGACCGCAGCTTATTGCGGCTTACGTTCCTGTTGTTGACTCTGATGGCCATACCTATGGTCCCAATAGCTCGGAAATTCGGAGTACGATCTCAGCTGTCGACACCATGCTTCACAATTTGTTCACCGGCCTTGATGAGCGCAATATCACTGGATTGGTCAACGTCATCGTGGTCAGTGACCATGGTATGGCCACCACATCAACGGATCGATGCATACAGCTTGACGATCTTATTGACCTTGATCTTGTAGAGCACATCGACGGTTGGCCGTTATATGGTTTGAGACCAAAGAACCCTATTGACATTCGTGGCCTCTATGATCGTCTCCTCGTCGAGTCGCAGAGCAGTGGGAAGTTCGACGTCTACTTACGGGATGAGAATATGCCCGCCAAGTATCACTTCTCGAACAACGCTCGCATTGCTCCCTTGTGGGTAGTACCTAAGACAGGTTATGCGATAGTCCATAAAGAAGACTTCGATGTGAACGCTGCTAAGGCGAAGGGCGAGATCTACCACCCAAAGGGTCTCCATGGGTATGATCACGAACATCCTTTGATGCGGGCGATATTCGTTGCTCGTGGTCCGGCCTTTCCTCACAAGCCTAACAGTAGGCTCGAACCATTCCGTAAGCATACACTTCCCTATCCTCATCTGCCTGAGATCTGTCACATTTGCTGACCCACAAAAGAAAATATCGAAGTGTACAACATTGTCTGTGACTCCATAGGCGTCCAACCCAGACCAAACAATGGCACTTTACGTCTACCACTCAAACCTGTGGGCTTGCATTCGGATCAGCCTAACTCCGCTGACGACACTCCAATCGACTTTCCTCCTGACAAAACATCATCCGAAGCACCAAATGTATCGGACACATCAGAGACTTCCCAGGAGAACAATTTAGCAAGTAACGAAATGACAGTGGTTGAAGAAAACGAAGTCACCGGCGAACCGGAAGAAACCAAAGTTGAGATGAATAAATTTTGGGCATATGTCAAAGCCAAGATGGCCTCGGCTCAAGAATGGGCAAAGAAAGTACTTGCCAGTCTAAAGGGCAATCACAAAGATGCAGAGCATCAGAACGACTCCTTCCAGCAAGGAAATACATCTACATGATGGTATTACCTTGATGCTTTAGGAGGTTGGCGTTACGCTTGGATACGGTCAGTGTTTGATGAACATGGATGATACCCCTTTTGCTCTTTGCTCTTTACCATGGGAAAAATATAAACATAGATCATTGCACCTCTTCTGTTTTGCGTGGAAATCTTTTACTTTTTCGTTCCACAATTCCAGCATTTCTATTTGAACTGCTTCTACTACGCGTATCGCCCAGGGTTTGTTACTTTGACATGGTTCTCAACAGGAGCGGAAACTATGTTCTTCATGACGTACAGTCACGTGTGGAGACAATCAATTCTCATTATATATGATAAAAAGCGGAGCTTTCCCGTTGCCAAGGTATCTTGGTATGAATCAGGGGCTAGCTGATTCTACCAGGCCCCCAAAAAGCTTCTTCCTCCAGATCTTTCTCAGGGCAATCTTTCACCCTTAGACACTCAATTACTCTCCTTCTCCTTCATAGCACAGCTTCTGCTCCTATCTTCATCCTCGGACTTGTGCTACACATTCTGTCCCACCTCCATACGTCGCGCCTTCAACCCCGAATGGTAGGCCAATTTCACGGGGCATTGTATAACACAAGATCCATCAACATCTTTGGATCCCTTCCTCGCCGGCCAAAATCTCTACACATCCTCGCGAGTTCTTCAAGCCACGAGGCAGCGACGATGATTAACGAGTCATTGCCCGTTACGTTTGGCATGGAATTCGAGGCCATACTGGCCTTCCACGAGGCCCTGCTCCGTAGCCATCTTCAAGACACGGGCAACGACTCAGAGATCATAAAGGACATCCCGGATCGAACCAGAGGGGCTTTAAACCAGGTGGACCCCTCCTACCAACTAGAGAGGTCCAAATATATGGGCTGGGGGTTGACAAAACCAACCCAATACTGGGATGACCAAGACTCGTGGCGTCAAGAGATGTTCGAAGACCATCTAGGTAACGTCGGATACCGAGGGTATGCTGGAGAGATCCTCACACTGGGGAAGACCCTTTTACCAGAGGGTGTGCAAGTGCACGACTCTCTTGCAAGGCCATACTCGGACTTCCAGTATTGGCATCTGACGCATGACAACAGCCTGGTTGGTGTATCTAAGGATGCCCTTGCCGATAACCTACGCAAGGCAAGCCACCAAACCGATGAGATCGAGAACTGGGATAATCATCCCTTGGAGCTTGTGTCTCGCATCCTGCCGTACTCACCTTCCTCGTTCGAGGAAATCGACACCCATCTCGCTCGTCTGGCGGGTACCACAGAAGACCAGCATACGGCCTTCACAACAGATTGCTGTGGTCTTCATGTCCACGTGGGACTTCCTGTACCAGAAGGTCATGACGAGGACACCTCAACGCCGGCATTCTCCCTCCCAACACTACAACACCTGGCGTACATGCTGGTCATGTATGAGGTCTCAATGCGGAAATTGTTCCCCAAATGGAGACGGGAGGGTTCGTCTACGAGCCAGCTTGACCTACAAAGCAATCTGGATGAGTTCATTCCGGAACCCACGTACGATGACTGGGATCCGGAGAAAGACACATTCGAGAGCCTCAACGCCGAGGAACCGGCTGTTGACGAGGGAGCTGCCGAAGACGCTGGTACGGCGATAGGTCATGATGAAGACAATGATACGGGGATCGCTGGAGAGTTCGCAGGGATGCATATCTCCCAAGAAGCTCAACAAACGAACGAACCCAACGTTAGCAACGACCCTCCCACCGCTCCAATGGACCCAAATCCCAGTCCGTCTACCTCCTCTTCATCGCCGTCATGTCCCACAATCCCCTTCAGCGAAGTCCGCGCCAAGATCTTCCACCCAGACACCACCCTCTCCTCGCTCTCCAAACTAATGGGCGGAACCACAAAATCCCGTCTCGTAAACTGGAGAAACATCACCGACTCCAAAAACTCGGCGCGCACCATCGAATTCCGCCAGCATGAGGGCACGTTGGATAGGGAGGAGGTGAGAATGTGGGTTGGATTCGTGGTGGGGCTTCTCAGATTGGCGGAGGAGAATGCGAGGGTGTTTGGAGTGGGGAGGTGGAAGGATACAGAGGATGGGGGAAGTGCTTGGAGAGGGTATGAAGGGGAGGGATACAAGTGGCAGGAGTGGAGTGAGGAGTTGGAGGTGGGGGAGTTGTTGGAGGGGATGGAGTTGGAGGGGATGGAGTTGGAGGGGGGGAGGGAGTGGGTTGAGAGGAGGGTGGGGATGTGGGAATGATGGAATTGGCTTGTGTGATGGATAACGTTTTGAGACGATTGGGATGGGTTTTCTTGCGTTTTCGATAACATGCTGTAATTGAGCCTGCGCAATTCATTTGATTTTGTTGAAAGAATTCCTCTATTTGAACGCCGCACCATTAAATAGCAAGCAAGCAAGCAAGCATCTTTCCTGACTTCAAAAGTACGATCTCCCCATTTATTTCGAACATGCATTCTCATCAAGCATCTGCAAATCTCATTCAATACTGCCTCGTTCACCCAAATGTAAAGTCTTCCTTGCAACAGCGTGAAGCAGATTTGGCTCCTAGGGCCAGGATTCTGCGCTAGACCTATCTTGGGTATTTCTCATTCCGTAATTTTTGATCTCTTATCGCCCCGAAGCTCCCATAATGGCCGTCAGCCCTAGTGAAAACTCGCACTGAATATCCTACTATATCTCAACAACTACGCCCGATGGCGAGATATTTTTAGTACAAAATATGCTGGGAATCAAAATGCGCATAACTTTTGTCTACAAATCTTTTTCGTACAATGGCTTTTCATGAACGGAGTCCCATAAGCCGGGACGCTGCTGTGCTAAGCCTATCTTGGGTATTTTCCGTTCCGCAACTTTTGATCTCGTGCCGCCCCCTGCCCCCGGGCATACCAGAGCCCCGGGGCCCTAGTGAAACCTCCCGTCACACTTAACAACGAGAGAAACTTGATATCCCCTCATATCTCAGAAAGTGTGCAAGATGATGAGAAGCTCGTTACACCAAATCTAGTGAGGATAAAATTGTGCACCGCTTTCGTCTACAAAGTTTTATTACGTGTTGACTTTCCACAAATGAGATCCCACATGTCCCATCCTTGGAGAAAAGTAGATGCTGCGCTAAACCCTTCTCGGGTATTTTCTATCCCGTAATTTTTGATATCCTACCGCCTGTCATACCGCCTGTCGTACCGCCGGTCGCCCGTTGCCCGGCCCCCCGGCATATTAAGCCCCGGGGCGTCAGCCCTAGCGAAACCTCGCACTCAGCATTCATAGGTGGAAACTGAATATGCCCCCATATCTAGACGATTATGCCAGATAATGAGTAGCTGTCCACATAAATTCCGATCAGAATCAGAATGCGCACATCTCTTATCTGTAAAACTTTTCTGTGTGATGACTTTCCACAAATGAAGTCCCACACTACTGTTGCGCTAAACCCTTCTTATGTATTTTCTATTCCGTAGTTTTTGATGCCTTGTCACTTGGCATAGCGAACCCCCCGGGGGCCGTCAGCCCTAGTGAAACCTTACACCTAATAACCACAGAAAATATTAATGAATATCCCCCTATATCTCTAAAAGTATACAAGATGATGAGAAGCTTTCTACATAAAGTTTAATGGGAATTAAATGCGCACAGCTTCTGACTACCAAAAATATCTGAATGATCCATTTTTTCGAATGTAATCCCACATGTCCCACTTTTCCCCAAGCCAGGCACTGCCGCGCTAAACCCTTCTTCGGAATTTTCTCATCCGTAATTTTTGATCCCCCTGCAGCCAGGTGACTGGTGACTTGAAATCGTTTACTTGATTCGCCTGATCCTAATTAAGACTACTGCCATCTCTATTAGGGTCTCGGCTAGATGGAGTTACACCAGAGGAGAGGTAAGAGCGAGACTGGGTGTCAAGTATCAGTAGAGATTTGAATAGAATACACCTTAGGCATGAGAATTAAGGAGAGGGGAGTATTGAGGTCTTTAATCATGGTTTTTGGGATTCTTCCAAGTGCAAGTTGGCTCGAGCAACCTAGTAGGACAGCTTTATTCGATTGAATGGGGTATCGAGCTCATCACAGCTTTTGTCATCCCAACAGCACAATCCACCTCTAGGATCCTCAACAAGCCATCCACTACATCTTCAGTTGACCATACTCAAAGCCTACCTCATCTTACTGGTCTCATTACACGAGCCATTTCCGCTCATTCTTCTCTATGCTTGAATAAACGTCCGTCAAGTGATTGTCACGAATCCCACTCCCTCTCTAGCCTTCCTCACGGCAGCTTTCAGCCCCTGCTCCTCAGCATCCGTCCACTTTACACTCAACTCATCCCACTTCTTCGTCTGATACTCTCGCTTGAACGTCCTCTGCATTTCTTGCAAACGCGCCATCTCGCGGGGATCACCCGTGCCGCTGCAAACAATGAACAGCGTGCATGGAGGTAGGAAGTCACGAACAGCTTTGATGTGCTGAACGGTGTTTGAGACTGCTGCTGCGAGAGAAGTGGTAGAGGGCTCTGGCTCGGGTGCTGGGTTCGTGGAGCGGCGATAGTCGAGCAGCCAGCCTCGAGCAGCTGCGAGGTCTTGGAGTCGAGCCCATGTGAAATCCACACCACCACCTGGAACATAACTCCCATCCTCGTCACCGAGGACGGCGCGTCTGACACCTGTCACCACTTCGGCATCGCTGGAGCAGCCAATACAGCAGCTTGCCATGGCACCGAAATTCTTCTCCGGAGCGCCATGATCGACAATGGCTCCGGTCTTGCCATAACTGCTGTCTCGAGCCATACCAGGCTTCGGGGTGCGCTTCAGTCGTTTGAAGATGGATTCATTGGTTGCCTCACTTGTTCCCCATTGAGGACCACGTTCGCACTTCAACTTCACAAGATCGAGACACGCTCGGGCGTCTTCGATGCTGTCGTGCCCCATGGTGCCGTGACCTTTCTGGATCTCGCGGCTGAGGTATTTTTGAGCAAGCCATTTGAGCGAAGATTTCATAGGCGGGCCACGTGGATGCGGGTAGAGGATGGATGTATCGATGACAAAGGGATGGGTAAGCTTCAGAGCGAGGAGGTCAGAGTTGAGTGAGTGTCCGATTAGTATATGGTGCGGCGTAATTTCCTTCAGAAGACGGACTTGAATGTCTCTGAGAGTCGTAGTAATATTCTTTAGTTTGGCGGGTGTGATTCCTGAGTATGGTGTCAAGTAGTCAATGATCAGCTTATTGGGCTTGACAAACTCGTCCATAAGAACTGTGCCGTCCCATTCTATGAGACTTATGCGAGTCAAAGCCATTTCGCCGCCTTCCACTCTGCACATCTCACAGTCCATGGCTAGAATCACTCGGCCCGCCGTGATGCTGCCCTTTTGAATGTCTCCATTAGGCACATCTCCATCAGCAAGGCTCTTGATATCGGTATCCACCCAACCATCTTCTTCTGTACACTTATCCACCAGTCTCTGTCCGAAGTTGGTCACGCTCTCCTCAGGATCTGTGAACCACACATGGTGTAGAACGTATTCATTCTCCTGTAGATCTTCTTTCGAGCTAATGAATTCTGTGATCGGGGTGCGTTTGTTCTGCCAATTCTTTCCTTCTCTTGCAGGCTTCGCACCTTTGATGTGTTTGTCTTCCCTTTTCTCCTCTTGTGTCTTGGTAATGGGCGAATTGAGCATTGCATGCAAGGGCGAATGGACCTTACCATATTTCTCGTCCCCTGGCGCTTTGATGGGCCATAGATGATTGAAGCTATCTGCTAACGGTTTTAGCGGCATTGGTAACGTGTCACGAATTAAAGGCATGGGCAAGTAATCATCTGGAGAAGGTGGAGGAGGCCTGCTGATGAAACCATTGTATTCTGTTTGGGTCTTGATGTTGGTAGATACACTGGGTCGAGCACTTGCTTCGACCTGCGGGCTCTCATTGCTGCCATTTGCAGCAATAGAGAAGTCGATCAAAGGTCCAGATTCGGCTTTCTGCAGCGTGAATGGGTTGGGGATCACAGGATGATCAGATGTGTCAATGAGATACTCTTTTGCGACGACTGACTCATGATTACCATCTTGGTGCTCAGAGAAATCAATAAGGTCCTCTTTTGGGGGTTCCAAACCAATGCTGCCATCAAACATACCCTTCTCCAATCCAGGGACAAACATCACCACAGCCCTTCTCACCAAGTTATGATGTCTCACAGACACCCAACTTGGCGACATGTTACCGTCTGCGAGGCAGTACAGTACCAGGCCTTGCAAGTGATTGATATTGACCATGGACTGCAGTCGATGTAGCTCACTGTATCCCAAGCTCGGATAATTGTCCTTTTTCTGCTTCTTTCCTCCTCTTCCAATTGTGGTCCACTCCTCGGTATTAGGCTTTTGGTCCATGTTCAGGTGTTCTGATGCAGATGTATCTGCATCACGTAGGTGCGCAAGAGTCGCACCGACGCCAACACTGCTTCCTCTATCGCCTTCGTCTTCGGCATACTGTGCAAGCTTGCGCTTCTTGCTTTTTGCTCCGCCCATGATGACAATGAAAAGGGAGCTTTTTATCTTTGGTAACGCACAATGCGTTACCAAACTACGATCGAGCACATCCCGAAATTCGATCTCCAGCTTGGCAGACTCGGCGCTAGGGTCATTAGCGCGCCTCCGCGCTTCGATACCTGCTAGTGGTTTCCAGACCTCCTTTGATTTACTTACGTTGAGGGTGCCTGCTTTCCAACTAGTCGTTAAGACCTTTTCATAAAGCTTGTTGGAGCTATATTCCTTTCATCTTGTTCGCCATGAGGCAAAAAATGGTGCCACGAGCTTGGCCATTCGTAGCACGGTCTACCGGGCTTTGCCAACATTGGTTTTCCTCTTCGAGATCTTGTCAGACGAGCTGGTCGGATCATCTGCAGGCACCGAGATCTCATGCAGTGGTCACACAAGCTATGAAATCTATCCTGCAGTAGATGATGCTTCTACCACGGGTCATCTGATTCACAGTGTAGTCACGCGCGCGTGCGGTAATGTTTGGCTAATGTATGCCATACTTCTCAAAGTTTACAATCTCTATCTACCAATTGCATTGTATGGCCGACTCTATTGAAATAATGTATTACTGTATCATGTAAGTCCATTCTTTCAGAGGTCCACACGCCTTTGATTTCTTTGCCTACGAGGTGTGAGCTGTGGCGAATGCTACAACTCGCACAATTGTACTTCATAAAGTCCTAAATTATGTTGGCCTTCAATGAAGTGCGTTGGAGTCTGGGCGTGACCGACGAGGATGACCTCTTGTATGGTGATGACCACCTCCATACTGGCTTTGCTTTCCCAAGTCATTCTCACTGCCCTTCGCTACGCTCCGCAATAGAATCCTATCTTTTCTAACTCACCTCTCTGGCGGCGAACCAGACCTTGAGCTGTCGTGATTGAAGTTGAAGTTGGCAAAGATTTGGTCTTCCTCTTGATCACTGTCCTTTAAAGCCCCAACTCGGGCTCAACATAATTTTTTCAACCACGAACGACACTCCATGTGCCTCCCTTACATCATTCCTGATCCTCCTCCAGGGAGGAAGAAACCACGCAACGGGAGACCACTAGCCAAACCCAATCCTCTCAAGGGTTCCACCATTCAACCCTCCTTCATCGAGATCTCACCAAGGCTTACCTACGTTGCATCTCCTAAGCCTGATCGCTCGCCTATACCGCGTCAGCCGCTCTCAAGCGCTCTCAGACCTCCTCGACCGAGGCAATCTGTATTCCTGGATGATTCTACTGCTGGGGAGCAGGCCGCAAGGCAAGAGGAAAGAAGAGTAGTCGAAGAAGACATCGTAGCTGCTGAAACGAGTCCCGGTGATGTTCCCCCAGAAAAGACAGCTGCAGAAGAGAAGCCACCGCAGGCGCAACCTGCGCATCCCCAACGACAGTGCCTCCCTTCATCAGGCGCCGACTTAGTTCCTCCCCAGTATCGACCACCGCCACCACCGGCACCCAGTCCTCCAAGGAATCCTATCGAATCTTCACAGCAGCGCCAACCACACCACCGGCCCACCCGCTCACCTCACAGCTACGTCCGCCGCCCACTTCCCCACTGCCACGATGACCGCCGCTCTCGATCCTTGTCGTCTAACTCCACAATATCTCGACGAAGCTTCGAGCGACTGAAACGTAGCATCAATGTCCTGTGGGATCGTGTTCGCGCATTGGAAAGATGGAAAGAAGAGAGGGAAAATGAAAGCAGACAAAGAAGGCGGGCTTGGGAGCTAGGTCAAGGTAGGCGAGAGGCGAGCTTGATTCGGGAGCGGAGGGAGAGGCATAGAAGTAGGCAGAGAGCGGAGCAGAGGGAGAGGGGAAGAGGTAGAGAAGGTGAGGGAGAAAGGTGGGATTGGGAGGGTGGTGGGCTTGGAAGGCGGTAAAATGGAGTATAATCTTGAAGTCAAATTATGTAATACCTTCTATTCTGTATTCAACCATTCAAAATGTTTCTATTCCGTGTACCTGAATACTTGCGATACACTAAGGTAGCGGTCATGACTGTTATGCCAGCAGGACTGGGACTCCAGGCCATGCATATCACCTGAGACACTTCATAAAAGCAAAGATAGGTAGCAATCAACCTTGTGCAGCCCCCAACCCAAAAATTTCTGCATGCAGGAAGTGCAGTTGGATGGCTGTGGAGAAGCTGTTGAGATCCTGCTGAGAAATCGTGCACAAGCCGACAAAAAGAATAAAGATGTTCGCTGTTCTGACATAACGGATACTGGAGTTGCAAATAGAAAATTCCTATTTGCCGAGCTAGTATCCTGTGCTAACCCTCTTTCGAATTTCGCGGTCCGCAATTTTTGATCTCTTGCTTCGTAGCATCTGCTCTGCTTTTATCGCTTTCGCGAGACCAAAAATTACGGATGGCGAAATTCCAAAGGGTTAGCGCAGCCCCTTATTGCTTGGCGTTCGAGGTGTTCATGCTCGAGGGTCGGTCAAATAAGTCGTAGCCGGTAGCGCAAAAAGACATTAATATTTACACAGTCAAATAAGTCCACCATAACACTTCTAATTTTCCTTAAACTTTTAAGTGATCTATTTAAGAAGTCTAGGATTACTCTACTATTTTTTAAAAACTTTTAGGGCTTAGTGTCATTAGTGAGACCCGGCGCAAGTCGAAATCTTAAAGTTAGAACATCGGCCACGACTTATTTGACCGACCCTCGGCTGGAATGAAACTCCATTTTTCGGATTTTCAATGGTCAATACCGAGATCACAGTTTGCGTATGGCATTACTAGCTTCGAGTTTCAAAACATCTATGTAAAGACTCAGCACATCACTGAGGGTTTCAATCTCGCTCTATCTTTGCGCACATGTCATCCTCGTCTCGTCGTAGACAACAAACATCCCAACGTAATTTTGCCACCTTAATATTCAACCCAATAAATCGCAGACATCTATTGCTGTTCCTACTCGCTCACATCGACTTTTCTTCAGCACTCAATCCTCGTCATGGGATACCGGTTCCTATACATGCGCGGTGCGTATCGCATTCGCTCTGTCTTGGATCATACACGTATGCCTTCGATGGATGCTCCAATTCATCCGCTTCAATAGAGCTTGCTCAGCTCGATGACTTCAGCTTTTCCTTTTCGAGCAGCTCAGTAGCACCAGAGCGCTCGTGCCCTGCTGAGGGGTTCTCGCTAGTCTTGGCTGGCCTCAAAAATTGAGTTCTGGAGCGCCCGTGCATGGTCCTGTACAGAGAGCTAGCTTTGACTTCTTGGGAGGCCCGTCGCAGGAGGGGTCGCATGAATGGTGGTGTGGCGGCGATGAGGTAGACGCCTGGCTCGACGATCGTCCAGGTCAAGAGTGAGTCGGAATCCCAAGTTGGATCCGGGAGTCAAGCAAGTAGGAAGAATTCGACTAAGCGGATGGTCCCAGTATTTAAGCCTCTTCAAAATCATTAGCTATGAGAACTTCGATATAGAAGAGCAACCCAACGTACATGCACCCTGTTAAAAGGGTAATGGTAAGTCCAATCTTTTGCGACGTCTGCGTGTGAAGATTCCAGACGGCATGCATAGGCAATACAAGAATGACAATGTCGGTCAGGATGTTTGGTATACTAATTGAGCAGTATGCTGCGGCTAAGTTGGCGCATCCCCCGTTGGGATAGCTGTCCATTTACATCCGAAGGTAACCAAAAGGATGGCAGAGAAAGATAGCCATCACGAGGCTCGCCAGCCAGTTTAGGCAGAGGATTGTTGCTGTACCAATGATGGCGTAGCGATAGGATCTAGTTATGAAAGCGCGGCGATATAAGCAAAGGATGGCGAGCTTGGGGAGCGTGATGGAGACTGGGTAGATGAATTGGACTGAGACATTGATCTTCTCGAAGCGGACTGCGGTGGCGGCCGTTTGCGAAACCAAGTGTCGTCCTAGGCCTGCATGTTTAATCATTACTGTGAGAGGTGAGTGTCTGGTGCCGAGTTTCCATCAGGTAAGAAATGACTTACTGAAAACGCAGCCAATGAGGCCAATGTTGGAAAGATATGCCGGGAGTATAAGACGTACATCCCATCCATTGGCGGTTTTGCTCATGACTCGAGAGGAGAAATACAGAATCACAAAGATTGTCTCGAGAACGGTGAACG
>JAABUP010008463.1_pt1 | contig 13113 bp, 12 predicted proteins | sample 5559201 | NCBI WGS metagenome assembly JAABUP01 (sample SAMN10711887, study PRJNA513373) | rock metagenome | isolation source: Antarctica rocks | place: Antarctica | reverse complement strand
TCTCCAGTCATTCGAACAGTTGTTCGGCACACGGGAGAGAGATGAACACAGCAAGCGCCTCAAGCTGGCAGCGCGCCAGGACACACGCGAGCGTAGCCCGTCAAATTAAAGATCAGCGACGCAGTTACGCCCGAGCCGTGCTGCGTGCCTTGGCCCGCACCCAGCAAGACCGGCCCGCCGCGCAGGTTCAACGCGTCTTGCGCGAGACACTCACCCCGCTGGGGGTGCGCCTGCCGGCCGCTACCCTGCAGCAACTCGCCTCCGACATCGCAGCTGGGCGACCCGTCGAACTGACCTAGCGGCCAGCGCCGTCAGGAGGAATGACTAGCACGACTTCGACTTACTCGACAGGCAACCGGACAGCGCTGGACCCGACTACCAGCAGATTGCGTACGGGTACCGGCGGATACGCAGGGGGACCGCTAGCGGCGCTCCCAGCGCCACTTGAGCGTCAAAAAACTTTGCGATCTTCTTCAGCATCGCGCCTCCTCGACAGGTCAACGGCGGTACGCCCGGCGGCAGGTGGAGGAAGGGGAGAGCGTGTGCGTGTCTCCTTACGCGCTCTCAGGTGCTTGCGTCCCCGCCGGGCGTCCGCCTGCGGCTGCCCCGCCCGCCGGTCGGAGCCACCGGTGTGGATCACTCCAGTCGCGTTCAAGCCGCACCAGCTGAGTGCAGTGTCGTTCCATGGACGAGAAATGGACGAACCGGCCGGTAACTTGGGCCCCAACTAAGGATCACGCCACTGACGTGCGACTTCGCGGTGGGCCGTCGGGGGATCGAACCCCGAACCCGCGGATTAAAAGATGCTCCATGAGCCGTCCGGAGCGATCCGCTGCTACACATCGCCGCGGGTCAGCAGGTTGACCCCGTCCATGCAGGTCCGCCTACGAGCAGGTGCATCCGTTCGCGTGGCTGCCACCGTGGCTGCCAACAACTTTGGCCGCCCGACCTGCGCCGAGCAAGCCACGATGCCTCGACAAGATCACCAACCCATAGCAGCGCGCAGATCATTCGCTACCAGCAGAAGGATCGGTTCGAGAACAGTGAGGGCGACTGTTTCCTGTGCCGATTCCCGAAGGGTCGTGCGGACTTTGACCATTAAGAGCGTATGCGTCAGCCGAGACGATGGACGACTTGGGTCAGAGCGCTCTGGCCGTCGCCGGCGGCCATGATTGCGTAACCCTCCTCGTCGAGCAGGCGGCTGAGCATGGCGCGGAGGTCCGGGTCACCCTCGACGAGGAGCAGCCGCGTACCCGATTTCACCTGGCTACCTGCCGTGGTGGGCCGCGGGGGCCTGGCGTAACAAGTCTGGCCACCGACCATGTGAGCGGGGATGCCCGGGCCGGCAGGGGCCGGCCGCCACGTGTGGTCCCCGGCTGTAGCCGGGCCCGATGACGTTCAGCGGAACAAGGCATCCAGCAGCGCCCGGCTGTGGGTCAGGTGCTCCCGCATGGCCCGTTCCGCCGCGTCCTCGTCGCCGGCCTCGACAGCGGCGAGCGCGTCGAGGTGGGACACCATCGACGCCTTCCGGGTTGGCACCGCCCGGAAGTAATGCCGCCAGAACCGCAGGTTGTGCAGGAGCAACTGCTGGGTCGGTCCGGACAGCCATCGATTGCCCGCCAACCGGCACAGCCCGAGGTGCACCTCGCAGTCGGCGAGCAGGAACTGCTCGGGATCTGCCACGTCGCGGGCCGACTCGGCCCGGTCGACCAGATCGCGCAGCTCGGTTGACAGCTCGACCGGCCGAGAGCCCGGCTCCGGGCTCCGGCACCGCCGCGCCGCGATGCGCGCCAGCCCGCACTGCAGCGCCTCACGGGCCTCGAACAGCTGCCGCGCCTCCTCGATCGACAGCTCCACCACCACCGTGCCGCGGCGGGGGAGGGTGTTCAGGAATCCTTCGGCTGCGAGGCGGGCGATGGCTTCCCGGACCGGCATCCGCCCGAAGCCGAGCGACTCGGCCAACGCCGCTTCGTTCACGAAGCTGCCCGGTGCGAGTTGCAGATCGACTATCAGTCCCAGCAGCCGGGCGTACGCGAGGTCGCTCGCCCGCGTGCCCATCTCGGCGAACAAGCCCCGCGGGAGGGCAGGACGGACGTCGGGTCGACCGGCCTCATCGGGATCCGCGGCGATCTCAGCCATCGAGCGCCACGAGCTCGGTCCGCAGAGAGTCCAAGTCGACGACCAGGGCGGAACCGTTCGGTACCGCCCGACGGCCGGCGATCCAGCTGTCGGCGCCATGCCCGTTGGATTTGGATAAGGCGGCCACCCGCTCGCCCGCCTCCGGAAGCACTCCGGACGAACCGACCAGCACGGCCTGTGTCGCGCCGTTTGTTCCGCTCACACGCTCGGCCCCGAGGTGGAAGTAGTCCTGCACCTCGTCCGGCGGCAGCAGCGCCGGGTCGTGCAGGCAGACGGCGACCAGCTGCTCCGGGGTCAGCAGCAGGCAGTTGAGGGACGTGGACGGTGAGCCTGAGAGGCCGGCGGCGACGACGGCCAGCGCTTCGACCGGAGGATTCCCGCGCCGCAGCTGAGTGAGCACGGCGAGAAAGTAGCGCTCGCTGTCGGTGTCGCCGAGGGGTGCCCCGACGAGGTCCGCGTCGATCAGCGACTCGACGCGTTGCAGGTCCTGCACATGGCCGTTGTGGGCGAATGCCACGCCGGTCGCGACGAAGGGGTGGGTGTTGTTCACCCGCACCGGCAGCCCGCCGGTCGCCCAACGAAGGTGCACCACGGCGGCCGGGGCAGCCGTGCGCATGGCCGCCCCGAAACCCGTGCTGGTCCGGGCGGCCACCGGCTCCTTCACCATGCGTTGCTCCTCGCCGAGCGCGAAGGCCGCGCCCCATCCGTCCGCGTGGCGTTCAGACAGCTCGGTGAATCCCGTCAGGTGCTGGTCGAGCAGGTCGGCGGCGGAGCAGGGGGTCGAGGCGGCCCAGCCGAGCAGGCGGCACATTCGGATCCTCCGGGGGTCTCGGTCAGACGTAGTTGACGCTGATGCCGCCGTCGAGGACGAGCACCTGACCGGTCAGCCAGGCGGCCTCGTCGGAAGCGAGGAAGCAGACGACGCCGGCGACGTCGTCCGGAGTGCCGAAGCGGCCGAGCGGCACCCGGGCGAGCCGTCCCGCCCGAGCCTCCGGGTCGGGAAAGAACTTCTCGACGTGGGCGGTGAGGATCGGGCCCGGCGCGACCGCGTTGACCCGGATTGCGTTCGGGCCGAGCTCGACGGCCAACGCGCGGGTGAGGGCGTGCACCGCACCCTTGGTCGCGCTGTAGAAGTCCTGCGGCGACGAGCAGCCGACCTCTGCGAGGAACGACCCCATGAGCACCAGCGCGCCGCCCCCGGCCCGTTCGAGATGCGGCACCCCGGCCCGGACGACAAGGCTGACACCCAGCACGTTGGTCCGCCAGATCGTGTCCCACCTCGCCGGGTCACCGCCGACCAGCGACCGGTCCTGGTGCGGCATGATCCCGGCGTTCGGGAACAGGACGTCCAGCCCCCCGAGGCGCTCGGCCGCGGTGTCAACAGCGGCCGCGACCGCCGCTTCGTCACCCACGTCGGCGATCAGCGGTTCGATCTCGGCTCCGGCCTCCCGCACCTGCCGGGCCGTCTCCTCCAACGCCGGCTCGACCACGTCGACTGCTGCGATCCGGGCGCCGGCCGAGGCCAGGCGCAGGCAGCTGGCTCGCCTGAGGGCCCCACCAGCGCCGGTCACCAGCACTCGGCGGCCGGGCAGCCCCTTCACGAGGCCACGCCTTCCTGGCCGCTCAATCCGTAGAGCCGGACGGCGGTGCCGGCGAGCATCGCTTCACCCTGCCGCACGGCCTCGGAAAGGACCAGATCGCCTTCGTCGACCGCCCCGCCCAACGCTGTCGCCACGGCGTACCTGCCCTCGCGTGCCCCGATCCAGTGCAGCTCGGGCAGTGACGAGCCGTCGCTGGAGTAGACGATCCGGGACAGCGGCGCCACGCCGATCGCGGCCCTGGTGACCTCGACCAGCTCTCGGCGGGACAGGAACGGGATGCCGTAGGAGATGTCGAGCCAGGCGTTGCCGTAGACACCGGCGAGGTAGGCGCCCTCCCGGACGAAAGGCCAGCAGCCGTGCAGCAGGACGAACTGCGTCGCGCTCAGCCCCCGGTCCTCGAGGACGTCACGAAGCTCCAGGGGGGAGGCCGTCCGCAGGTCGGCGTCGGTGTCGCCGTAGCCGACGTGCACCTGCACCGGCAGCTGCTCGGCACCGGCCACCTCAAACGCGTCGAGCAGCAGGGTGTCGAGCAGCGGCTTGTGCCCGAGCCGCACCGACCCGCGTGTGTCCAGTTCGGCCTGCACCACGTCGAACGACGCCTTCACCGCTACCGGGTCCGCTCGACGGATGCCGAGGCCGGTCCGGTAGCCCGCCACCGTCTTCAGCCCGACGACGCCGGCGCCGCGGGCCTCGCGCACCAGCGCGTGCACGCGCTCCCGCACCTCGTTCACTGAGCGGATCCCCTCGCCGAGCATGCGCTCGAACTGCGGCTCCAGCCGCAGAATCCGGTGGGTCGTCACCTCTGCCTTCTGCTCCAACTGGGCGGGCGGCAGCACGGCATCGGCCGGTGGGTACCCGTCGTCGAGGAGCAGGGAGCCGACGCGGGCATCGGTCAGCAGATCGGTCGCGTGCGCCAGCGGATCGCGTTTCCCCCGGGCCCGGAGTACCGACTCCTCGTCGGCTCCGCAGCCCAGGTGATCGGCGAGGGAGCGGAGCATCCGCCGGTAGGCGAGGCCGGTCGGCACGTCGGCCAGCAGCCGCGGGTCGTCGGACTCCGTGCACAGCCGGCGAAACCGGTCGCGGTCGTCTGGTCCCAGCGGGTCGCGCAGCATGCCGTGGCAGTGCTGGTCGACCAGCGGCACTTCGGCCAACGCGCTCGCGAGCTGCTCGGCGGCCCGCATCAGAAGACGCCGAACAGCGCGGCACGCACCCAGTCGTCGCCCCGCTCCACGGCCGTGGCGTGCTCGGCGCGGCGCAGGGCCAACAGGTTGCGCGTCAGCAGCGGCCCGAGCGCCTCGGTCAGCACGGAGTCCTTCTCGAGCAGCTCGTTCGCGGTCAGCAGGTCCGAGGGCAGGGCGAGCACGCCGTGCCGGTCCCGCTCCGCCTCGTCCATCCGGGCCGGGTCCCGCTCGGCGGGGGGCGGCGGCTCGAGCCCGCGCCGCACCCCGTCGAGTCCGGCGACGAGCAGGCCGCCCAGCGCGAGGTAGGGATTGGCGGAACCGTCGACCGGCTTGAGCTCCAGGTTGAGGCTCGTTTTCTCCTCACCCCAGAACGGGGACGCGACCCGCACCGCCGCTTCCCGGTTGTCATAGCCCCAGGAGGTGAAGGCGGACGCCCACGCCGACGGCTGCAGCCGGTCGTAGGACTGCACCGACGGGCAGGTCAGCGCGATCAGCGCCGGCAGGTGCTCGAGGACGCCGGCGACGAAGTTGCGGCCCAGCGCCGACAGGGTGTGGCTGGACGCAGCCGGGTCTCCCAGCAGGTTGGTGCGGCCCTCGACGTCCCAGAGCGAGAAGTGCAGGTGCGCACCGCTACCGATGCCGTCGGGGAACGGCTTGGGCGCGAAGCTCGCCCGCAGGCCGTGCCCGACCTCGATGACGCCCCGGACCGTGTCCTTGAACTTCACCTGGTTGTCGGCGGCTCGCATCGCATCGGCGTAGCGGATGCTGATCTCCTGCTGCCCCGGTCCGTACTCGTTGATCGCCTGCTCGACCTGCAGTCCCTGCTCGTCGAGCGCGTCGACGACGTCGTCTATGACGGCCGCGACCCGGTCCATACCGATCGAGGAGTAGACCGGCCCGTCGCCGAACGGCACCGGCTGCCCGTCGACCAGCTCGGCCAGATAGAACTCGTTCTCGAACGACGCCTTCACCGTGATGCCGGCCTCGGCCAGCGCCTCGATCGCCCGCGCGAGGAACGACCGCGGACAGCCCCCCCAGTCGGCGCCGTCGTGGCCGAGCTGCTCGCACAGCACCGAGGCGGTGGCCCGCAGCCAGGGCAGCCGCGTCCAGGTCGTCAAGTCGGGCAGGAGGCGGATCTCGCCGACCGGTTCGAGTCCGTCGATGTCCACCAGGTCGTCGAAGACGTTGATCGCGTTCTGCGCCCGGGTCAGGCCGACACCGCCGCGAAGGCGGCTGGCGAGCTGCGCGACGTGCACCGCCTTGCCGCGGGTGACGCCACTCGGGTCGACGTAGAGGAAGCGGACGAGCCGCACGTCCTCGTGCCGGGCCCGGTCGACGAGCGCGCGCACGGCGGCCGGGTCGACCGACGGGCCGGAACTGCCTGGAGCGGAGCTGGTCATGGCATCACATCCCCACCGTTGGGGCCGATCGTCGCCCCGACGAAGTAAGCGCCGCCGGGGCCGGCGAGCAGCAAGGCGCTCGGCACGATCTCCTCGACCGTGGCGAACCGGCCGATGGGCAATTCCGCAAGTTTGCGGTTGCGCCACTGCTCGGTCTCGCCGGCCAGCAGGTCGGTCTCCACCGGACCGGGTGCGATCGCGTTGACGAGCACGCCCGAGCCGGCCACCTCCCGCGCCACCGCCTTCGTGAACGCGATCAGCCCGCCCTTGCTGGCGCTGTAGTGCGCGACGTCGGCCCCGCCGAGCAGGGCCAGCTGCGAGGCGACGTTGATGATCCGGCCGGAGCCACGCTCGATCATTGACGGCAGTACCGCCCGGGTGCACAGGAACGGGCCGCGCAGGTTGACATTGATCACCCGATCCCAGTCGGCGACGTCCATCGTGGCGACCGACGCCTCGGTGAAGATGCCGGCGTTGTTGACCAGGACGTCGACCGGACCGAGCTCGCCGGTGACCTTGGCAACGGCCGAAGCCACCGCCTCGGCGTCGGCGACGTCGGTCCGGACGTAGGTGGCCCTGACGCCGGCGCCGGTGAGCGCCGCTGTCTCGGTTCGTGCGAGCTCGCTATCCGGGGGATCGAGGTCCACGACGGCGACGGCCGCGCCCATCGCCGCCAGCCCGTGCGCGATGCCGCGGCCGATGCCGCGCAGCCCGCCGGTGACGAGTGCGACCGATCCGGCGAGCTCTCGCGCGTTCACAATTCCTCCTTCCACGGCTCGTCCTTCCACAGCGCGGTCAGCAGCGCGGCCGGCACGACGTCGAAGCGGTTGCGCATGAGCAGCATCGACGCCTCGTGCAGCGCCGGTTCGTCGCTGCCGACCGCGTCCTCGGCGACGACGACGGCGTAGTCCAGGAACATCGCGTCGCGGGCGGTCGACTCGACGCAACCTTCGGTGGTCGCGCCCGCGACCACCAGGGTCGAGACCGCGTTGCTGCGCAGCACCAGGTCGAGCGGTGTGCCCGCGAAACCGCTGGACCGGTACTTCGGCATCACCGGCTCACCCGGCTCGGGCGCCACCTCGGGCATGAACTCCCAGCCAGTGGAGTCCACCTGACAGACCGGCTCGAAGGGACCATCTGCGCGGAACCGCTGCTGCAGCTTGCGGGCGAAGCGGCGCTGGGCGGGGGAGGACGCCCGGTCGCCGGGCAGCTCCGTGTTCCGCAGATGGACCACCAGCACGCCCGCCGCCCGGGCCGCGACGAGCAGCCGCTGCGACTGTTCGAGCACGGCGCGGTAGCCGGACAGGTCCGCACCGAGGCGGCCGAACGCGCCGGACGGATGGCAGAAGTCGACCTGCAGGTCCACGAGCACGAGCGCGGCGTGAGCCGGTTCGAGCAGGTGGGCGAGATCGGAATCGGGGAACCCGACGTCGCCGAATCCGACAGCGACGAGCTCGCTGAGCTTCCCGGACGGGACGGGCCGGTCAGCCACGGGGCGTGGGAGCCCGCCCGGACTGACTGCCGGGATGGGCCACCGACTCCAACGACGGGGTGCGGGCACCGGTGGCGCCGCCCTCGGCCATCAGCTCGTCGGCCTCCTCCTCGAACACGGCGCCGAGCGAGGCGATCCGCTCCGGGTGCCGGGCCCGCAGCGCGGCCCAGACGAGGGCGCCGAGGACGATCCAGGCCAGCACCAGGTACGGCACCAGGTTGTACGGCCATGCCTGACCCGGCTTGGCGACCGTGTAGATCGGATAGATCAGGACGAGCGCGGCCAGGACGGGGACCAGCCCGTGGGTCAGCAGGTTGCGGTCAGGACGACGCCAGTAGTAGCGCATCAGTGCGACGCTGCCAAGGATCCAGACCAGGATCGTGGCCACGGTGGCCAGCGCACCTGAGAAGCCGTACGCGCCGGTGGCGCCGGGGCCGATCCAGGCGGCGAGGCCGAACCCGATCGCGGCGGTGAAGGCGGTCTGCAGCAGGATCGCCTTGGCCGGCGAGAAGTAGCGCTGGTGCACGTCACCGACCCAGCCGGGCAGAACGCGGTCCCGGCCGAGCGAGAACACGATCCGGACCGTTGCGTTGTGGCAGGCCAGGAAGCAGCTAAAGATGCCGACGGATCCGGCGATGTCGACGAGGCCGGCGATCCAGCTGGCCTTGTCCTGGGCCAGCGTGGAGATGGGGCTGGAGTCTTTGGCGAAGGCGGCGAGCTTCGCCGGGTCGGCGATGCCGTATCCGGCGGACAGGCCGTAGGTGGCGAAGACGTAGAAGACACCAACGCCAATCAGCGCGCCCGCGACGGCGAGCGGGACGTTGCGGCGCGGGTTGCGGGTCTCCTCGCCGAGGGTGGCAGCGGCGTCGAAGCCGAGGAAGGACAGGATGCCGAACACCATGCCGAGTCCGACTCCGGAAATGCCGCCGCCCCCGCGCGAGCTGGGGTTGTAGAGCTCGATCGAGTTGCCGCCGTGGGAGGTGACGATCGCGATGACGAGAAGGATCGTGAAGATGATCACCTCGCCGACCAGCAGCGCGAGGTCGAGCTGCACGGAGGCCTTGATGCTGCGGATCGACAGTCCGAGCACGATCGCCAGCGCGGCCAGCGACAGGACCCACCATTTCACGTCGACGCCGAACTCGGCCTTCAGCGCTGCGCTGGCGAAGGAGCCGAAGGCGGTCATGAGGCCCGGCACGAGCAGCGCGTAGCCCATCCAGTACAGCCACCCGGTCGCGAAGCCCGCGGTGGTGCCAAGTCCCTGGCTGTTGAACGTGTAGAAGGACCCGGCGCTCGGCATGTGCCGGGCGAACTGGATGACGGTGTTGCCGACGAACAGGGTGGCGATGAAGGCCAGCAGGAACGCGAGCGGCACCGCGGAGCCGGCCGAGGGCGCAGCCGCGGGGGCGTTGAGCACGACCGCGATGACCGGCGCCATGGCGGCGGCGGCAAGCGCGATGCCGTTCGGGACGCTCAACACGTTGCGCTCTAGTCGTTGCTCGCCGGTGGCCGAGGCTTCGCCGCTCGGGGCGCCGCCGACTGAGGTTGCTGATGTGGACATGGGGCGGGCCCTTCGCACGGTTGTCACGACGGAACTGTCACTCCCTGATATAGCAGCAGGATGTTACGAGATTCGGCGTGGTTGTAAACAGCGTGTCTCCGAAGGCAGGCCGAGCGCCGGGGCAGGCAGGATCGAGCCCAGCGGATCCAGCCGCAGCAGGATGCAGCGAGAGGAGTACCGGTGACCGCCCCAGCAGAGTTCGTCGAGTATGGGCCGGAGGAGGGCGCCGATCCCTCGACGCTGGTCTACGTCTTCGGCGGGAACGAGCCGGTGCGCCAGATTCGGCCCGGCACCGTGCTGCGCACGTGGAGCGAGGACTGCTTCGCGGGTCGGGTGCGCTCGTCGTCCGATCTGTCCAGCGAGGTGTGCGACCCCCGCTTCCTCAACCCGCAGACCGGTCCGTTCTACGTCGACGGCGCCGGACCCGGGGACACGCTCGCCGTGCACTTCGTCAGTCTCGAGCCGAGCCGGGACTGGGGCGTCAGCACGACCGTGCCGTTCTTCGGCGCGCTCACCTCCACCCCGACCACGGCCACGCTGCAAGCCGCACTGCCCGAACTGACCTGGCGTTACGACCTCGACCGGGCCGCGCGAGAGGTCGTCTTCCGGGCCCGGGAGTCCGACCACTCGGTGGTGTTCCCGCTCGACCCGATGCACGGCACGGTCGGGGTCGCTCCGGCGCTGGGCGAAGTCCGCTCCTCACTTTCCCCCGGACCCTGGGGCGGGAACATGGACACGCCGGAGATGCGTGCCGGTGCCACCTGCTACCTCGGTGTGAACGTGCCCGGTGCGCTGTTCTCCCTCGGCGACGGCCACGCCCGTCAGGGCGAGGGCGAGGCCTGCGGGGTGGCCGTCGAGTGCGCGATGGACACCGTCGCCATCGTGGACCTGATCAAGGGGCAGCCCTGCCCCTGGCCCCGGATTGAGACCGACGACTTTCTCATGACGACCGGCTCGACCAAGCCGCTGGAGGACGCGTTCCGCATCGCGACGACCGAGATGGTCGGCTGGGTCGCGGCCGAGACCGGGCTGTCGACGATGGACGCGTACCAGGTGGTGTCGCAGGGCGTGCAGACTCCGATCGCCAACGTCTGCGATTTCGTCTACACGGTCGTGTCGAAGATGCCGAAGCGCTTTCTGCCCGGCGTCGACGCCTACGGCGGCCGGCACGCCGACCTGCGGCGCCAAGCCGCGGCGCTGCAACTCGGGTAGCCCGGTTTCGGGCACGTCGCGGGGTTGATCGAACGCGGGCGCGGCGAGCTCACAGGTGAGGTTTTGCCTTACCCACAGCCGAGCTGCGGCCACATCCGGGCGTCGAGTCGGTGCGGAAAGCGACGTCCTGCGGGCTGCGTCACCTGCCCGTCGGCGACCTGACCGTCCAACACCGTCTGGACCTGGGCCGCGCTGCTCTGCGGCGCCCTGTCCGTCATGCTCCAATCGCTGACCGGATTGGACCACGCGGGCCGGGCCCGCGCCGCCGGCCTCCGCGCCCAATTGCTGCGCAGCCCGGCCCGATCACCTGGCTCGCCCGCTGCATCACCCTGCGGCTGCCACCCGGCCAGCAGCTGCTGCCCCAGGTCCTCGCCCGCATCCGAGCCCTGCCGACCTCGACCCGACCGCTGCAACAGCAGCATCGCCTCAAGGACCAGAAACCCGACCCGGAGCGACATCCGGGCCACGGACCTGCGCCGAGCACCCCACGATGCCTCGACAAGATCAACAACCCACAGCAACGCCTAGATCATCCGCCACCAGCGGAACTGAGTCAGATCCCCAGGCGACCTGCGTCCCGCCTTGAGCGACAACTTCATCAGAGCCCATAACCCCAGAGCGCGTCGCCCATCCGCTTGGCGGCGTCCCGTGACAACTCGGGCGCGACGTGACTGTACGTCCCCAGCGTCAGGGTGATCTGAGAGTGTCCCAGCAGCTCCATCACGACCCGAGCAGGCACGCCCTGAGTCAGCAGGAGCGTCGCAGCGGTGTGTCGGGCGTCGTGTAACCGAGCCGCGGGAACGCCGGTTGACCGGAGCAGCTCCTGCCACTGGCGGTGGTCGGACCGCGGGTCGACAGGCTTGCCGACCACCGTGGCGAACACCAGGCCGCTGTCGACCCACATCGAGCCGGCGACGAGCCGCTCGGCGGCTTGAGCCGCCCGGTGTGTTCTCAGCGCCTCTACGAGCTGCGCTGGCATGGGGACCACCCGGCGCCCGGCCCGCGACTTGGGCGGCACCAGCACCAGGCCGCCGCGGGCCTGGCGTTGCAGTGCCTGACGGACGGTCAGCGTTCCGGCCTCGAGGTCGACAGCATCCCACGCCAGCCCAAGGGCTTCGCCTTGGCGGAGGCCCAGAGCCAGCGCGACCGACCAGCGGGCGGCGTTCCTGTGGCCGTGCGCCGCGGACAGGACGGCTCGCGCCTGCTCGGCGGACAGCGGCCGGATCTCCTCGCGGTGCACCGAGGGCGGCTCGACGAGGGTGACCACGTTGCGGCGGACCCGCCCACGCTGCAGAGCAACTTTAAGGGCTCGGGACAGGATCCGGTGGGTCTGCAGAATGCTCGCCGGCTTAAGCCCGGCTTCGGCGAGCCGGACGTAGAACGCCTCCAGATGCTCGGGCTGGAGCTTGTCGAGCCGGTACTTGCCCAGGTCGGGCACGATCCGGTTGCGGACGTAGCCCCGGTAGGTCGCCAGTGTGCTGGGCCGCAGCCGTGGCGCGGCGATGGTGTTCAGCCAGTGGTCCAGCCAGCTCTCCAAGGTCGGGGCATGGCCGTCGGTCGCGATCTCAGCGCCCGCCTCGTGCTCGTCGAGGACTCGGCGCAGCTTGCCGGCGACCTCTGCCCGGGTCCGGCCGGAAAGGTACTTGCGGCGGCGCCGGCCGTCCCGGTAGCCCAGGTCGACGACGGAGCGCCAGCGGCCCTGGGCGTCCTGGTAGATCGATCCCTCGCCGTTGCCCCGCTTGCCGGCCTTCCGGATGGCCATGGTGCCTCCTCCCTCTACGCCAGGTTGCCTTCGCAGGTTCTCAGTTTGGCCACGACGTCTGACAGATCTGCGGTGGCGATGCGCCGGCAGGACAATCCGTACCGACGGGACGACGCCGGCGCGCATCAGCTCGGACAGCTTCGAACGGCCGACGCTCAGCAGCCCGGCGCCATCCCGCTACCACGCTTCATGACGAAGAACTGGTTAAACTCCCCCCCTCGGAGTTGGTCATTTGGTGGTCTTCGATAAGGGTGCGCGGCCGAGGTAGCGATCTTTGAGGGGTCAGGTGGCCGGGGGAGCCTCACCCCCCGGCTCCCACGGGACCGTGCGTGACAGTCTCCCGTGACACAGCTCTTCTCATCCTGGCAGCAGGTAGTGGCGCATCCATCGCCAGTGGCCGAAGCCGGTGGGGTTGGCGGCGACGAACCGTTCCCACCAGGCCCGGAGGCGTTTACGAAGCCAACCGTCCAAAGACGTGACACTAGTGTCGCGTGAGCGTGTTGGCTTTACCTTTGCTGGTTGTTTTCGGACAATGACTTATGTCGTTGACTGTTGCTGTGCAGGTGCCGCCGAGCGACCGCGCTGAGCTCGAGTCCTGGCTTCGGGCGCCGTCGATCCGGGCGGGTCTGGCTCTGCGGGCGCGAATCGTGCTGCCGGCCGGGGACGGGTTCGGGACCGGTGAGATCGTGCGCCGGGTCGGGGTGAGCAAGCCAACGGTGATCGCGTGGAAGCGGCGCTACGCAGCAGAAGGCCTCGGCGGGCTGA
>JAABUP010008461.1_pt1 | contig 13118 bp, 16 predicted proteins | sample 5559201 | NCBI WGS metagenome assembly JAABUP01 (sample SAMN10711887, study PRJNA513373) | rock metagenome | isolation source: Antarctica rocks | place: Antarctica | reverse complement strand
AGTTGATGCTCAATTCAAGTGGAAATCTATACATTATTTTAACAATAAAAGCGTTGAGTCAACTTTTTTTTTTCTGCGGCCAGTGAGTAGGCTTCCTGATCAATCGGAGTCCTCCTCGCTTGAGGTCTCTTCTCGGTCTAGACGTCTCGTCAGCATGTCATCGTGATTGGCTAGCGACAAGGGTATCATTTACCTCTGACGAGCGCGAAGTCGAAACGTCCATCGACCTGCGATTTCAGCGCTTCCCTGATCATAGTCTGCTCCTCCTCCGACAAGTCAAAGTCCATGTCAGCCTTGTTGATGCTGAGTTCGAAGCCATGGTTGCCAGGACCCAGTTCCATTATGAGATTCAGTATCCCGTTAGCCGTGAAGCGAGTATTGGCGTTGAAGTCCAGCCTTCGTAACTGCTTGAGAGAGGTTATGTCTCTCCATATGGCATCTGTAACCGCCCATCCATGTGTCCACCAAGTCTCGAGTTTCGGCAAGCTCTTAGCCAGGTGACGTATGTGCTGATTCGAGAAGTAATCAGAGATGAAACGTAATCGTAGATCTGTAAGGTTCTCGAGTTTGCTTATCGAGTCCACAAGAATATCCACATCGAGGCCAAGGTCACTAGACTCTCCATTTAGCCAAAGGCTTTGAAGTGTGGTTTGGCAGGCCAGTGCTTGGTGAAAATCTCGGCTTTTTGACATCAAGTATCCGCTACCGTAACCCTCTCTCGCCTCGTAGCAATCGAGCTCAAGGCTCGTAAGTCTAATGTTGTTCTCAAGCAAGATAGGCGTCAGGAGAGCTGGTGCACTAAGCATCTTGCTGATTGAGATCGTCTTGAGGTCTTTGCATTGAGTCAACCAAGCTATTGTCTCAAGGAAGATGTTATCATGGCTCTTCTCAAGGTCTTGTGTTGCTCTCCCGTTCTCTGCCATCATTAGGCAAGTCAAGCTGGTACATCCTCTCATCATGGAGATCGCAGGTATTGCCTCTGCTTTAATGTCATTGAGCTTCAATTCCTTCAGAGACTCCCGATGACAGTTCAACGCGAGAAAGCTTTCAGCGCCAATCTGCGAACTACTGAACATTTCAAAGAATTCGAGCGATTGTGGTCGTATATCATTGAGCAAGGTTGCAAATTGGTGGTCTGCATCAGCATGTTGCCTGTACGTTGATAAGGAAATCAATAACATTCTGATCCTGCGGGGCATCATACCAGCCGTAGAAACTCAAGTTGTTGAAGAAAGGGCAGTGCAGCCGTAGGAGACTCCCCGTACCCTCTAAAGCCTCGCCCTTGAACAAATTCAAATGCCGCAGGTTGGGTAACTTCGGTATGCACTGCGAGAGTATGCCACGCACGACTGAAAGAAGTATTATTCTCACCGGCCCCAAGCATCCATCAGGGTCACCTACGATTGCCAGACAGCGCTTCCAACATTGGAGTCTCCTTGAGGATGACTTTGACAGTGCATTAGAGGCAATCGCAGGTCTGGATGGTCAGAAGATACGCACCACCCGTTAGACCATGGGAAGTCGCCTCTAAGTCCAGGCGAGAAAAGGCTTTCTTCTTAATTTGGACAGATTTTCTAATCTCGAACTCTGCTAGCTCGCCCTTGAACAGGACACTTGTTTCGTCAGGATGTCGATATACGGACGTATGTTCGCTAAGCTTACTTGCTAATAGTGTTCCTCGACTTTGATCCCTGAGGATCCTGGCGGTCACATGCTTCGAGAAGGTCTTCAAGATCCTGGACAACAAGAGTGCGTATATACTTCGAGTATGGAAACAAGGACTTTCCGACACTGGAGAGAATAATTGCCCGCCACATGCTAGCCCTCTTCAGGATGCTCTGTTCACGGCCCTTTGGAGTGGTTTGTTCGCGTCCAGATATCTCCTTTTCGTCGCTACCAGCGCTGGTAACAGGGGCTGCATCATGCATGCTGAGCCAAGTTAAAACCATACCCATAATGTATCACAAAAACCTCGCGCACCGATAGATGCATGCTAGAGCAGGGACGGCAAATTGCTTGCCTGATAGAGCACACTGATAGAGTGTATCGAAATCCCGAAGTTCCCATAATTGATTGCAGATAATATGTAATACATCATCCGGGAGTCGGGCAGCCATCACGGGCTGCGGCGTTATATATGCAAGATAAGTGCAGGAGGGCAAGCAGAAAACGAAGGATTGGATATAAGGAGTCCCGCATTGCTGTACACGAGAAGTGTGGAAAGGCAAACGTCACGGTGAAGTGCCTCAGGCGCAAAACCCCGCTAGACGCGAAGCGCGTCCCCACCTGATCCAGCCTTTGATCGTTCCTCATTCTACCACCTGAAAGGTATGCATACCTTAAGCTTCACGTTGACACTCGAAGGAGTAGTGCGTATTCATGACGCAGTGCTGTGCCTCGCAAAGTTCAGCGAGCTTGTGTCGTTAGAGGCGCGTCAGGACAATGTAGGAGATGTCTAGCCACAGAAGGGACCTTGTAGAGCATAGACTAATAATCACCTTTCCTAGCTGGTCCTTACTGCTCTCAATTCTTCAAAGTCTGCTTATGCTTCTTTTTCTCTTGACAAGAATGTCTTCTTTGACAAATACGAGTTCAAAACTACGCAAGCCAAATTTCGCTCCAATTCTGAAGATGCAGAAACACGCTTTACGTGCCAATTGTACAATAAAGTACGATTCTCAATCGAGGAACAATTGAAATTTAATGATGGTTGACTGCCGGCAGGCGCTTCTCTCTGTGTTCAAAGGCCGCTTGGGCGACGTACGAGATAAAGACACGGCAGTCGAACGCTGCGAGGGCTACATTCAAGACCAGCCTGACAAGACAGAATGCCGTCTCATTGTGAAGATGGTGTGCAGGCATGGTATGCCGTTGCTATTTTTTGGTTGGGAAATTTGAGCCTGACTTCCCGAAGGCGTCATAAAGACTTACAAGCTCACATACGAGTCCATTGATGTTATGCACGCTCTGTTCAATAAAAACTTGGCCAAGAATACATGGACCCTAGGCGCCAATACACTGAGGTCGTTTGTTGAATACTTCGGTGCAAATACTGAATACCTAGACATCTCATCGGAAAATGGACGTGCTACATTTATGAGCTACACGGAGAAGGTGATGAATGGCCGTGGTATGTGCTTAGCACTATCATGACGCCAGATGACGCAGCTGATACAGTACAGATGTCTTGAAACAACCATTGCAGACATCAGTCACAATAGACAATCTCGATTTCGAGGACTTCACAGTCGAGGAGCAACTACACATCGGTATAAGCGTCAAGGACTTCAAAGCCATCGTCACTCATGCCGAATCGCTGAAGGCAAGCATCACTGCCTCATATTCCTTCCCTACGCGCCCAATGCAATTCAGCTATAATCAGTCTGGAATGCAATGCGAATTCACTCTTATGACTGTTGGAGAATATCGAGGTGGTTCTGTCACGCCCGCTCCTGCTGCCGCACGACAAGCCTCAGCTGCCCCAACAGCTCCTATAGAAAGACCGCCCTCGCGGCAATCTACTGCTCAAATAACGCAGCAGAGACCGGTTGCCATGCCACCACCCAGTCAACCAGCATCTCGCAGCTTCACCAAAGAGTCCCAAAGCCAGAGGACCCAGAGACCCTCGCCTCCTCCACCAAAGGCTAGCCTCGATTCAGACAGCTTATTCTTGCCGGTGGAGGAAGACGAGGACCGCATATGGGCGGAGAAGAGCTTCGACGATGAGCAGGACGTGTTGGGATGGAATGCAAGCGCCAGCAAGGCCAGTCTCGGCGGTATGGGAAGGACTTCGGAGAGCAGATTGCAGGCCTACCCTGACTGGCAGGAAGATCCCAACAACCGCGTTGAGCCAACTCAGCGTATTTCGCAGGTATTCCTGACTATTGTCTTGCTCCCCTTTGACAGATTCTGACATCTTTTCAGATCCAAGGAGGCTTGTTTGACTGAAATTTTGGTTTTATGAGCCGTTGTATGGCACGATTGACAAAAGTAGAAGCCCTTATTGTGCTAATAGATGAAGGCCTAGAGCGATGAAAGGGTGAGTTGTCTCCTCCCTTGAGTGTGATACGATCTGGCTAATAACGCGGTGGAGTCAGGACGGCCAAAGAATGTGATCTTTCGAGCGTACTTCTTACAACCCTTCACTTGGTTATAGCGATTTTCTGATGAAAGTCTTTCGTTCATGCTCAATTAGTAGCGACCAACAACTCTTTCCTTCTCGTGTCTGGTACAACAGGGCCCTTTCCACGCGTTTGCGAAAAGGCTCTGGCTATTCCTGCATTTTGAGTTTGACAGCAGACCGGGCTGCAATCTTGACTATGACGCCTTCATACGCGCTCCTACGTAGTACAGGATATCTAATTTTCTACGCATATCTCTTCAGGTATCTATCCAGAAGAAGCTCGTAGCGCAGCCCGCACCAACACCTAGGACCTTAGCGGAGCCGTCTGGGGTCGCAATTTCATTCCACCTTCCCTTGACGTCCCCGTTCTCGTTCACATCGGCTCCGCAATTGCCATGTTCACCCCAACCCCAGCTTATGATGCCGCCGTTCTTCGTCAAAGTGTCCTTTGTTAGAGCGACCACATGCTCGCTTCCTGCTGCAATATCCACAATCTCAGGCAAACAAGATGATCGTGGAGCAAGTTGACCGTGGTCATTGCGGCCCCATGAGTGGAGTCTGCCAGATTTTTCTAACACGAATAAGCTTCCCCAACTCGCTGCTGAACCTTTAAACTCTTCTGAGATTCCAGCGGTGTCGTAGGATTTGACGTCGTGTTTGTTTGATCCCAAGATTGCATGGCGACCATTCCGACCTACTAGGTAGGTGAATTCCCTACCACACACAGCTTGAACGACTGGAAATTCCAAACTCTGAAACTGTCGCGGACTCCAAACCACTTCCGCTGGTTCACCTAGCTGGCCTTTACGGCCGTTGCCCCAGCCAAACACTTGACCATTAGCTAGAACAAGCACTGAATGATTTACACCACCTGCTAGGTCAACTATCTCTTGCCCGTGAAGCTGCGGAGGAAGCCAATTGTGAAGCGTCTTTAATTCTTGAGATGATGAGTTCTGCCCACTCCCTTGTTCGCCTTTTGGGCCTAGCCCCGCCGTGAACAGTTCATTCTTGTCGTTCACAAAGATTGAGCCTGTGAATGGTTTTGGAGTAAGCATCTCTCTTCGAGATTTGTTGAGGAATAAAAAGATACATATGGAGGTTTCTTGAGCGGGGACAGGCGTATTTCTTGGTCTGAATGAGGATAGTAATGCAGGTTTAGCACACAAACAAGCGGGGATGGATTAATCTGGCGGTTTGCTAAAGCAGTAATGAGTGATACTTAGGAGTTCGTCAAGTGGAGTCAGGAGTGTTTCGCGCATTTTGTTAGCGTTAAATAACATGTTCGTCAATGATACAAGCAGGGAGTGATATGATTGGAGGGGCGGTAAAGCGGTGACAAGGCATAGTCATGATTTTATTGAATAATACAAGATCGTCTCGGGGGTTGCATAAGTATGAGGAGAAAGGTGATGATTTCTTTGGAATGATCTGCTCCAATAAATACGTACCGTTCCATGAAGCTGCGCATAATTTCACCTTCTCGTGGCCTAATGTCGAAATATAAGCTTTTTTGAAAGTGGTTTGCGGTTTGGCAGAGGGTGAGGGTTCTGATTGCACTCTACCGTCTCGAGGTCCTCCTGCACAATAGACTGTGCCGTCTTCCAGAAGCAGTAGGGTATGATTACCTCCAGCTACGATCTTAAGAGGTCGGCTAGGTATCTCTGAGCCTTCCGGGAAAAGGCAGATCTGTGGTGTAGCAGTGTCTTCTGTGTTCCCAATGCCTAGTTGTCCCGATCCATTGGATCCAAATGCATACAGATGCATTGTAATAAGGAGATAGGTCTAGTATTTCAAGCCTGATTCAATGAGAAACACTTATCCATCAATACCTAGACTGCAAAGTTCTTCTAGCCGTTGCCAAGGAGATATTCTGTTCAATCTTTTTGCGATTTCTATACGCAAGGAGCCTCTACTCTCACGAGAACATACGCCCTCGAGAGACAGTTCTAGAGAGATGAGTAGTGGTCGCAGCACGGATTATGTAACAGTAGTTTGCTCACCTCTCCCTTACACGCGTGCCACAGTCTACTGCCAAGCATTATGGAATCTTGGCAGCCCTGCATCGCTAATGCTAGCGCGCCCACTCGACGCTAAAATTCTGCGACGAGTTCGACCTTCATCGACAGCTGCCGCCATATTCAAGAATCAACCGCAGATATGGCAACCACTCAGAGCGTGCAGTGCTTCGGCAAGAAGAAGACTGGTATGGTGATCCTTTGCAGCTACTGGTTGGGCGACAGCTGACGTGAAGCCAACAGCAACCGCCGTCGCACATTGCAAGGTAGACAGCCCTTAATCTACTTAGATACAGTCGCGTCAGAGTAACTGACAGCATTTTCTCAGGCTGGCAAAGGTCTAGTCAAAGTGAACGGCAAACCTCTCTCCCTCATGCAACCTCAAATTCTCCGCTTCAAGGTACACTATCCGCCTTCTGGACCTCCGAGACCCAGCGCTACGACACGATACCTTATAACTTTTGCAGGTCTACGAACCCCTTCTCATTGTCGGCCTCGACAAGTTCGCAAACGTCGACATCCGTGTCCGCGTCAATGGTGGTGGTCACACCTCTCAGATCTACGCCATCCGTCAAGCCATCGCCAAATCAATCGTCGCCTACTACCAGAAATATGTTGATGAATACGCAAAGAACCAGCTAAAGCAGGCATTGGTGCAATATGATCGTACGTTGTTGGTAGCGGACAACAGGAGGTGTGAGCCGAAGAAGTTTGGAGGTACGTTGGAACGGCTGTTGAGGGTGAAGGCAATAGCTGACATGGGTTTCTACAGGTCCTGGAGCACGTGCGAGATACCAGAAATCATACCGTTAGTGGGCTGGAGGAGCTGAGATGGATATGGTTATTTGCTGCTTAGCCGGAGAGATTCAAAATATTATGCAGGTTCTTGAAATCACCCACTTGCATATTCCAGGGAAGACATGTCACCTGGCAGCCCTGCAATCCGGTGCCGGAAACTGTGAATCATCGATGCTGGTATTTCTGGCAAGGTATATCTTCGTTTGTACTGCAATTGTGCCCGCTGTGGTTGCGTTCCTCTTCTATTGACCTTCCGGCTCCGTTTAGCCTCGATTATGCAGGTTTCCGTATAAGAATGTGTTTGACTATTACGAAGGACACTCCAGAGATGGTCGTGCGTGGAAGTCACTAATTTCTACGCTTTTGTCGCTACTGGCCGATTGCTAAACTTACAGGCTTACTTTGATCCTTGCATCTGCGCCTCTTCCACCATCTGTTCTTACTCCATAGCTAACATGGCCCACCTAGGATCAATCTAGCGCTTTTGCTGAGTAGTGTTCCCCCGACTACTAGACGTGATTTCAGTCGACAAAAAGACAAAGTTTTCCTGGGGATATGTGTGGCGCGGGCTTGGGCTGACGACGATTGACTTGCTGGCACTTGTACTCGACAGTATCTAATAATAAACTTACATTTATTGTAACATCGCAAACAGTTCAACTACGGCGAAGTTCCGTTCGATGGCATCGACACCACGCGATACCTTACCTCGGCATCCAGCGACTGGAGTCTTGCGGAGAGAAAGGCAAGGCGGGGAAACATCGTCAATCCCAAAGCATCCCCTTCCCTCAACGATCTGACGCACAAACGTTCCAAACAGGCTTATTGTAACGGGTATGGCGTGTTCAGTTGCCGGCATATCAACACTCTCTATCCAATTCGAGCCTGCAAAAGAAGACAAGGCTTACCCTAGACCATGATGACCATCGATGCCCTAACGATTGGTGCCTTTACCCCAGACTCCTGGACTTCTGACCGAATGACCAGTTGGGAGCCTCAATGGCCTGCACCACCATGGCTCAGACCCTTCGCACTGACAGAATGGTATGCCGAGCATGCCCAGCCAGTCCAAATATGTCGGCTTGACAGGTAGCCGCAACGTAAAGTCCTGCCTTAGCGATCTGCACTATTAAAGGTGGCTTCAAATCAATCTGAAAAGCCGTGTTTCTAGCCTATCGAGATGTCGGAGACATGGCCCACAGCCGAGGTCTTGAGGGCGTTGACTGAGCGGTGAATTTTAAGATACCTCTCTGCCAAATCATTGCAAGTTTATAATTCCTTCACTGCGATTATTCTCAAGGCAACGTTCAAGCAGCAATCCCATTTGATCGCTTTCTTTTATATAGTATTTGCCAACATGAAGTCCGCTATCTTGCCTCTCTTTGCACTCCTCGTCCTCCTAGCTCTCTCATCTCCGGCTCCTGCCCCGGTCCAAAAAAGAAGCACGCCTAGCACCACAACTCCGGTCTGCACTTTGACTAGGTAAGGAACCCCTCAAATATCCTCTACGCCTCATCCTATCCAACATCTTCATCGTGTTCCCGTTGTCGAGTCCTGGATTCACATCTCGATTCTACCCGAAGGTTTTAGCCACTACATCTCGCACTCAGTTGTTCCCGCAACAGCAACTAACAAACCCACATACAGCGGATTCACCAGCATCCCAGCCACCGCCCTCCCAACCTACTGCGCCAACATCGTCCCCACCAGCGCCATAGACAACGATACCGTTAAAGGCGTCTGTAAAGACCTGACCCTCATCTTCGCCCGCGGCACCACGGAAAACGGCAACATTGGCGACATAGTCGGCCCTCAATTCGTCGCAGCCCTCAACAGCATGCTCGGCTTCTCACGTGTAGCCGTCCAGGGCGTCAACAACTACTCGGCCAGCATTGCGGGCTTCGAGGCAGGCGGGAGCGCTACAGGAAGTCAGAACATGGCACGATTGATTGCGCAGACGATGCAGCAGTGTTCGAAGACGGAACTTTGTGTGAGTGGGTATAGCCAGGGTGCTAAGGTGGCGGATAATGCTGCGAATAGGATTACGCAGGCGCTTACGAGTATCAACTCTGTCTTGCTTTTCGGTGACCCAGATGATGGTGAGGCTTTTGGAAAGGCGCCTGCCAGCAAGCTCACAGTACGTGACTTTTCGGTTTTTGAATTTCGCATCTGTACCTTTCTTGGGTTGCGAGACATGTCTAGGTCGCTCTTGAGACATATCTCATGACTCATTCTCCATCCTAGTTGAGCCATACTAACTCTGAAACTTCGCAGACGGACTGCCATCTTGGAGGTGATATATGTCTGCAAGGAAATTTCATCCTGCCCCCACATCTTGATTATTGCCTCGATGCCAACCAAGGAGGCCGCTTTTGGGATGCACAAGTCTGGTCTGAAGAAGTGAGAAACGGGATGAAAGTCATGTATGTCGAGAGAGATTTTGGGTATTTGTATATAGGAGAACAAGATCGAAAAGGAGACCCATGACTTGATATTACTCCAAGATTCTGCACGAGACCGACATCACTAGCCACAAGTGCCTTCATACTTACTCAACATGCCCATAGAAAGTGCCTCATCGTGAAAGATTCCAGGGTGGTACTTTGGGGTGTCCAGGTTTCGTTGACATTATGACTGCAAATACTAGCCTTTGTTCAACAATACTTGACTACATTCGCAGCTCCTCCAATCGATGGATAGGTATTTTCGACGCTCGTGAGACCAACCATCTTGCTATGTTTGGTCTCGACGCAGCCGCATACTATGTGCGAATGGCGCGTCCCTCAGCAAGACTACATTAGGGCTCATATCCCAAGCAGGGAAGTATTGAGCCCTGGAGCTTCTCAAACTTAGTTCATCTATGGTCGGTCTTCTAGTCAGACATTTCCATTTTATCCTTGAGTCGCGCGATTTATCTTTGCTGAACATGTGCGACAGAATAAATTCATCCGTACCGCTGGCGTTGCGATTGTCGCATTCGCATTCGCGAATCCGCATCCTCACGAGTCGGTGTTTTGTTAGGCCTTGGTTCGGAAGACCGACCGTTCTAGCGCCCGCAGTTTCACTTGAGTCCTGTTGATCCTAACGTAGCACATTGAAATGATGAGATGGAAAAATGTTTTGTGCGCCGGATTTGTAGACAGTAATGAATTGTTTCATTCAATTGTCAGATACGTCTCTCATAAACGCAAGGTTTGCAGAGAAATCACCTTAGCGATCTCTCTGTCGGGTGAAGTTGCCTTTGCAAGATTCGAATTTAGACTCATCGGCTTAGCTAAGCCATGCCCAGTCGGCTTAATGTTGAACAATTGTCCCGCTACATCAAACAGTACTTACAGTAAGATCTTCGCTTGCAACGTTCCACCGCGTTGCAGCTTTGTCCGCGTGTCGCAGGGCGCATGAGATTAACCCAAAGTACGAATCCAAGCTGCCAAGCTATGGGATCCGCGAGTCGGACCTCGAGTCGGTTGTTTGTGTATGGCGGAGGAGGGTTGCGCAGTCGCCGTCCGGAATGATTACTCTATGGCCATGAATTTCTATACAAATAGCGAGGTTCCCCATCAGGAAGTTGAATATCATCCAGCATCAACACTGTCCAGCAATCAGAGAGCCAAAGCCTCATCTCATCTCTTCTCAAAAGAATATCTCAACGTCCTCGAAGGTTCTAATTCTTTGCTTGCCCTAAACCATCATCCCTCTCCTTCCTCCAGTCAAACCCTCTTCACACAAATCCGTCTTGGTCCATTGCCTCTCCCACAATGGCCGCTGTCAACGCAACCCTCCCGATCATCAACTCAACCTCAGTTCAAAACTGCACAGATATCAGCGATCTCTGCCCCGTTGATCAAACAACATATGGATATTACCCCAGCCTTGGCGCCAACGCCTTTTTCTGTGCCATCTTCGCCTTATGTTGCATTGCCAATATCTTTCAAGGTGTTAAATACAAAACCTGGACGTATATGATAGCCTTAGGACTAGGATCGTTTGCTGAAGCTATCGGTATGTCTCCCCCCTACCTCTACTACGAGTAGGAACACTCCTATTCGTACATATACTAATTAAATTCTCAGGCTACATTGGCAGAATAATGATGCACAGCAATCCCTGGTCCACAACCGGTTTCGAAATCCAAATCTGCTGCCTCATCATTGCCCCCGCCTTCATCGCCGCCGGCATCTACCTAACACTCAAACATATCGTCATCGAGCTCGGCTCCTCCTTCTCCCGCCTGCGCCCCAAATTCTACACCTGGATCTTCATCTCCTGCGACATTCTCTCCCTCGTGCTCCAAGGCGCCGGCGGCGGCCTCGCCGCAAGCGCTGATCCAGGCAGCTCGCTTCAGAGCGTCGGCACGGACTTGATGATCACCGGTGTTGTATGGCAGGTGTGCACACTTCTTGGTTTCGGCGCCCTAGTGTCCGACTATGTATTCCGCTCCTTTAGTCACACACTCGAGCCCGCGGGGTACAAACTCCTCGGTACGCTTCGCTTCAAGCTTTTTGTCAGCAGTCTCGTCCTCGCCTTTCTCACCGTCTTCACGCGCTGCGTGTACCGAGTTGCGGAATTGGCGCCCGGATGGGCAAACCCGATTATGCAGAATGAGGCTGAGTTTATCGTTTTGGATAGTGTGATGGTTGCTATTGCGACTGTGTGCCTCACTGTCTTTCATCCGGGAACTTGCTTTGAGGAGATGCAAATGCATGCGAAGAATTTGCCTGCCGCCGATGAGTCGGAGAAGGTGGCTGATGTCGAGGCTTCGCCTGCAGTATCAGTAGCAGCGGGTCGCCAAGGATACTTTGCATCGGCACAGTAGAGGGCATGGGCCCGCTCTCTGGAAGATGATGTGATCCATTTCCATACTTCTTTTTTTTTGCAGAAAGTGGAGCAAGGAGGTGCGAGAAGGGAGTTTAGACCGCATTGGATGATACGGCAACAACGAGTACGGGATTAGCATTCATACCATTAGAGCTCTAGAGGACGAATATTTGTTGCAATACAGATGATTTGATACATATCATAGCTCTCACGAACAGTTTTGAGACTTGTAGAGCACTAGAGTTGTTATGTAAGCGTACAGAAGAGCGCTGGGTTAGCCAATAAAGCGCGTGTAGAATTTTATTATATCTAAAGTTGAGGATTAAATTCACTTTTGATATATTTCGTAATACCGCACTCTAAAATATACAGCCATAGGCGGAGCCAATTCTCCGCAATTATAATGGCCTTTTCTTCAGGTAAGACGAAAAAATTCGGTCAAGGACTGTTACATATCCTCTTAATCAACCTATCCCAATTTTCTTATAGCAGAGCTTTCAGCTTTCCAGTTTCAAAAGACATTCCAAACAAACCAAACCTATAAAATATACTGTTTTCAGTTTACTGATTGCCTTTCCTCTACCAGATCTACAAAATCCAGAACTCGCACAACTTTACAACCAACGTTCCGAGGGACAAGATCATTTCGCACCAATTGGAAAATGCACGCGCTCGACCCTCGAGTCTGGGACTTGGATATGATGGATTCTGTATCACGCCCGGCTTTCCTTTTATCGCCTCGTGGAATTGTCAAGTATTTCAACATGAACGTTCGATTATGGGTATGAAAAGAAAGGCGGTCTTTCGTTCAGCAGACAATCGTTAAGTGCCCAAGCGCAGTAAGCTCCGAACGGCGCTGCTCGGGAATCACTGCTTCTTGTAGGCCTTTTAGTTGTCATGGGGGTATCCCCTTGGAACAGATAGCACAGATGCGGGCGCATTACGTGCAAAATGTTGCAGTAAGGTAGCTGTTCTCGTACGGGTCGTGCGGGTGTGAGAGGCAAACGCAATTCCTTGACAACAGGAGCGATCTGCGGCTGACCTTTGCGGATCGCGGGACCAACACTCATTGAATCTCGACCATCCCACTCGCACCACCACGCCATTAACAAAATGGAATTCAATGAGGGGGCGCCTAAGCTAGCCCGGAAGCTAGCCGCTAAGCGAGCCCCTAAGCTGCCTCGCGGGAGACAAAAGAATCGGCCCATGCCAGATATTTCAATACCTGGCAGCCTGGATAATTCCTTAAATATTAATTTTGATATCAATCTTTCGACTACAGAGCTGGAGGATAGATTATTCGGAAGACTTCTGCAGTCTAAAACTTAGGTCTATCTCCTTTGGTATTGAATTATCGTGAATTA
>JAABUP010008460.1_pt1 | contig 13118 bp, 10 predicted proteins | sample 5559201 | NCBI WGS metagenome assembly JAABUP01 (sample SAMN10711887, study PRJNA513373) | rock metagenome | isolation source: Antarctica rocks | place: Antarctica | reverse complement strand
GTGGTTTTGACCGGTTGAGGCCAAGTGAGCCATGAGATCATTGGTCTGATCCCAAGCTTGATCTTCTTGAGTTATCCTTGCCGCATCCTCGTCCCGAGCACCGTTCTGCCTGGAAACAACCTTTGCCAGACCTAACCGCCTCGGGCGCCAACCGGTCAAAACCACTGTGCAGAGGTACTAGGCGGCGCTGCGGGCCGACGAGGACCCTGACCGCCTGTCGTCCCTGCATGCCGTGCGCGTAGTGCGGCGCAAGCTGCCGCTGTTCGCGGCTTTTTCCCCCTCGGGCCAGGCTCGGCCTGCATGAGCAGGTGCTGGACGAAATCCTGGAGGAGCGCGTGGCCAGTTCGCGGGGCCGACAGGTTCCGCGCGGGGTCAAGCGCAAGATGAGCGGCTATCCGCTGCGCCCGCGCACCCCACAGCCGACGACGTGGATCGATGTCGCCGCCGCCATCCGGATCGCAAAGTGAACAGTATTGCGGCTTGCCTCGAACAATTACTTAATGCATACAACGAACGACTTGGATTCGAAGCCCAGCGGCGGCCCGGCGCGCACCCGCCCGCCGGCTACCCTCCCGCGTCGCGCCACTTTGGCAGGCTGCCGCCGAGTTGCGCCGTGATGGCGTCCGCCTTGCGCCGCACCAGTTCCCCCAGCACCGGAATCCGCTCGTCAGGGATGCGGGCCATGGGGCCGGATAGGGACATCCCGGCCACGGGGTCCGCAGCCTCGTTGAACACCACGGCGGCGATGCACCGCAGTCCCACCGCGTGCTCCTCATCATCCACCGCATAGCCCTGGGCGCGGGCGGCGCGCAGGTCCTCGCGCAGCGCCGGGGTGGCCGTGATGGTCTTGACCGTCAGCCGCGGCAGCCCGTGCCGGTGCAGCACGCGGGCCAGGTCCGCATCCCCCATCGCCGACAGCAGCGCCTTGCCGACCGACGAGCAGTGCAGAGGCACCCGCCCGCCCGGCCGGGCAAAGGCGCGCATCATCTGCCGGCACTCCACCTGCGCCAAGTAAACCGCCTCCCCCTGGTCCTCCACGGCCAGGTTCACGGTCTCCCCGCCATCCTCCATCAGCACGCGCATGTGCGGGCGGGCGGCGGCGGCCAGGCTGCGCGTCTTCAGGAAGCCGCTGCCCGCCACGAAGGCCTGCACCCCCACGGACCACAGCCGCCGCTCGGCATCGAAGTGGACGTAGCGCTCGCCCTCCAGCGTCGTCAGCAGCCGGTGCGCGGTGGAGGGGGACAGGCCGACCTGCTGCGCCACCTCGGTCAGCGTCGTGCCCTCATCCGCCGCAGCAAGCCGGTTCAGGATCGCCAGCGCGCGGGCGAGGGACTGCACCTGGTCCGACCGCTCCGGCCCCGCGCGGGACCCGGCGGGGCGTGGCGCGGCGGCGCGGGCGGGCTTGGCGGCGCGGGCGGGCTTGGCGGCGGGACGTGTGCTGGGCATGGGGTCCTATAGAGCTGGGTTGAACGGCGGGGCGGGCAAGGGCTGGGGCGCAGCGGCACGGCAAGCCGCAACAGGCAGTGCCGGGCCGGCAGATCCGCCGCATCCGGCGTGCGGACGGGCGGGGTGCCCAGGCACGACCGGCAGCACCCCTGCCAGGGACAGCGACATGGACCATGTTCCGTATCGTGCAAAGGCGCAAACTACTGCTGTTCCACAAGAAAATTACTCCGTTTCCACGATGCGGGAATTCAGCCGAAAATGCTGGCGCAAACCGCTGCATCCCGCGATGGTGCCTTCCAACGCAGATGCGCCAACCGGAGGGGACGAGACATGGCCAAGATGAGGGCAATCGACGCCGCAGTGCGCGTGCTGGAAAAGGAGGGCATCACTGTCACCTTCGGCGTCCCCGGCGCTGCCATCAACCCGATGTACTCCGCCCTGCGCGCCCGCGGCACCATCCGCCACATCTTGGCCCGGCACGTCGAGGGCGCGTCCCACATGGCCGACGGCTACACCCGCACCAAGCCCGGCAACATCGGCGTCTGCATCGGCACCTCTGGCCCCGCAGGCACCGACATGATCACCGGCCTCTACACCGCCCAGGCCGACAGCATCCCAATCCTGTGCATCACCGGCCAGGCCCCCCGCGCCAAGATGCACAAAGAAGACTTCCAGGCCGTTGACATCGAGACCATCGCCAAGCCCGTCACCAAATGGTCCGTCTGCGTGCGGGAACCCGCGCTGGTCCCCATGGTGTTCCAGCAGGCCTTCCACGTCATGCGCTCCGGACGCCCCGGCCCCGTGCTGATCGACCTGCCCATCGACGTGCAGATGGCCGAGATCGAGTTCGACGAGGACACCTACGCCCCCCTGCCCCTCTACAAGCCCGCCGCCACCCGCAAGCAGGCGGAAAGGGCGATGGCGATGCTGAACGCCGCCGAGCGTCCGCTGCTGATCGCCGGCGGCGGCATCATCAACGCCGACGCGTGCGATGCGCTGGTGGAGTTCGCCGAGCTGACCGGCGTCCCCGTCATCCCGACGCTCATGGGCTGGGGCTGCATCCCCGACGACCACGACCTGATGGCCGGCATGGTCGGCTTGCAGACCAGCCACCGCTACGGCAACGCGACGTTCCTGGAGAGCGACTTCGCCTTCGGCATCGGCAACCGCTGGGCCAACCGCCACACCGGCTCGGTGGACGTTTACACCAAGGGCCGCAAATTCGTGCACGTGGACATCGAGCCCACCCAGATCGGCCGCGTGTTCGGCCCGGACTTCGGCATCGTCTCGGATGCCGGCGCGGCACTGGGGATGTTCCTGCAAGTCGCCCGCGAGATGAAGGCGGCAGGCACGCTGCGGGACCGCTCGGAGTGGGCCGGGGCCTGCCTGCACCGCAAGCAGAACATGCTGCGCAAGTCGCACTTCGACGCCGTGCCGCTCAAGCCACAGCGCGTCTATCAGGAGATGAACGAGATCCTGGACCGCGACACCTGCTACGTCACCACCATCGGCCTGTCGCAGATCGCCGGCGCGCAGTTCCTGCACGTTTACAAGCCGCGCAACTGGATCAACTGCGGCCAGGCGGGACCGCTGGGCTGGACCTTGCCGGCGGCGCTGGGCGTGCGCGCGGCGGACCCGGACCGCAAGATCGTGGCGCTGTCGGGCGACTACGACTTCCAGTTCATGATCGAGGAGCTGGCGGTCGGCGCGCAGCACAAGCTGCCCTACCTGCATATCGTGGTGAACAACTCCTACCTCGGCCTGATCCGCCAGGCGCAGCGCGGCTTTCAGATGGATTTCGAGGTTAGCCTGGCCTTCGACAACATCAACGCGGCCCCGGACGGCGATGCGGTGCCGGGCTACGGCGTGGACCATGTGGCTGTCGCTGAGGGGCTGGGCTGCAAGGCCGTGCGCGTGAAGTCCCCCAACGAGTTCAAGGACGCCTTCGCCCGCGCCCATGCGCTGATGGAGGAGTTCCAGGTGCCGGTCGTGATGGAGTTCATCCTGGAGAAGGTAACGAACATCAGCATGGGCACCGAGGTGGACAGCGTGAACGAGTTCGAGGACATCCTGTGCCTGGACCCCAGCCTGTCCATCAAGAAGGGCCAGGACCTGGGGGCGCAGCCGGTGCCGAAGGTGCTGGAACCCGCGCGCTAGAGCAGGTTCGGCGCGGACAGCCGCGCCAAACCTGCTCTAGACGTTGTTTTTTCAAGCATTTGTTCGGTCAAACGAAGCCGTTTGATCCGAACATGCTCTAATCAACTCCCTATCCCTACGGGCTTGGACCGCGAAACGGACCAAGGCTGGGGTGAGGGAAGCCGCAAGAGCGGACTTTGCCCATCGCGCGCTGAGCGGGGGCCGCCAGAACTCAATCACGGTCCTGGCGGCCTTTCCCTCACCCCGCCGTCAAACCGTTTCACGGTTTGACCCCGGAGGGAAAGGGAAAAAACAAGGAGCTTCCCATGCCCAAGTTCGCTGCCAACCTGACCATGCTGTTCACCGACAAGCCCTTCCTGGACCGCTTCGCCGCCGCGTCCGCCGCGGGCTTCAACGCCGTCGAGTTCCTGTTCCCCTACGACCACCCGGCGCAGCAGGTGGCCGATGCCGCCCGCGCCGCCGGGCTGCAAGTCGTCCTGCACAACCTGCCCTGCGGCAACTGGGCCGGCGGCGAGCGCGGCCTGGCCTGCCTGCCGGACCGCATGCACGAGTTCCGCGCCGGCGTCACCAAGGCCATCGAGTACGCCGCCGCCCTGGGCGCCCCCCAGCTCAACTGCCTGGCCGGCCTGGCCGCCCAGGGCGACGCCGCCGCGCACAAGACCCTGGTCGAGAACGTCCGCTTCGCCGCCGATGCCCTGAAATCCGCCGGCATCCGCCTGCTGGTGGAACCCGTCAACACCCGCGACGTGCCGGGCTTCTTCGTCACCACCACTCAGCAGGGCCTGCAGATCATCGACGAGGCCGGGTCCGACAACGTCCGGCTGCAATACGACATCTACCACGCCCAGGTCATGGAGGGCGACCTGCTGCCCACCATCGAGCGCACCCTGCCCCGCATCGGCCACATTCAAATTGCCGACAACCCCGGCCGCAACGAACCCGGCACCGGCGAGATCAACTACCCTTACGTGTTCCGCCGCCTGGACGAGCTGGGCTATGCCGGCTGGATCGGCTGCGAATACAAGCCCTCCGCCGCCGGGCTGGCCTGGATGCAGCCGTATTTGCACGCCCAGGCGGCGTAAGCTGGCACCGTTTCGCTGCCGACCACACCACCCTGAACAGGACACCAGACCATGAGCAACATCGGTTTTATCGGCCTGGGCATCATGGGCCGCCCCATGGCTGGCCATCTGCTGGCCGGCGGCCACGCCGTGTTCGCCTATGACATCAACCCGGTCCCTGCAGACCTGCTGGCCGCCGGCGCCACCGCCTGCGCCAGCAGCGCCGAGGCTGCCCGCCACGCCGACATCATCATCCTCATGGTCCCCGACACCCCCCACGTCGAGGCCGCGCTGTTCGGCCCTGGCGGCGTCGCGGAGGGCCTGTCCCCCGGCAAGACCGTCGTGGACATGAGCAGCATCTCCCCCATCGCCACCAAGGAGTTCGCAGCCCGCATCAACGCCCTGGGCTGCGACTACCTGGACGCCCCGGTCTCCGGCGGCGACGTGGGCGCCAAGGCCGCCAGCCTCACCATCATGGTCGGCGGGCCGGAGGCAGCGTTTGCCAAGGTCGAGCCGGTGTTCAAGCTGATGGGCAAGAACATCACCCTCGTCGGCGGCAACGGCGACGGCCAGACCACCAAGGTCGCCAACCAGATCATCGTCGCCCTCACCATCGAGGCCGTGGGCGAGGCCCTCCTGTTCGCCTCCAAGGCCGGCGCCGACCCGGCGCGCGTCCGCCAGGCGCTGATGGGCGGCTTCGCCAACTCCCGCATCCTGGAGGTCCACGGGGAGCGCATGGTCAAGCGCAATTTCGCGCCAGGCTTCCGGATCGAGCTGCACCAGAAGGACCTGAACCTGGCCCTGTCCGGCGCCAAGTCCCTCGGCATCAGCCTGCCCAACACCGCGACCTGCCAGGAGCTGCTCAACGCCGCCACCGCCGCCGGCGGCAAGGCTTGGGACCACTCCGGCATGGTCCGCGTCCTGGAGATGCTCGCGCACCACGAGATCGGACAGGACCAGCGCACCCAGGCCGCGGCAGAGTAGGGCGGCAGAGTAGGATGGAACCACGCGACCTCCTGCTGCGGATGTTCGCCGCCGCCGTGGACGCGGCAGCGCCGGGCACCTGCCTGCCGGCCTACCTGCCGGCGCCCCCGGCCGGGCGGACCGTCGTCGTCGGCGCCGGCAAGGCGGCGGCGGCGATGGCGCAGGCGGTCGAGGCGCACTGGCCCGCGGACCGTCCGCTGTCCGGCTTGGTGGTCACGCGGTACGGCCACGGCGTCGGGCCACTGCCGCGCATCGAGGTGGTGGAAGCGTCGCATCCCGTGCCGGACGCCGCCGGGCAGGCAGCGGCGGGGCGGATGCTGCACCTGGTGCAGGGGCTGCAGCCGGACGACCTGGTGCTGTGCCTGATCTCGGGCGGCGCGTCGTCGCTGCTGGCGCTCCCGGCGCATGGGGTGGACCTGGCGGCGAAGCAGGCAGTCAACCGCGCGCTGCTGCGGAGCGGCGCCGGGATCGGCGAGATGAACTGCGTCCGCAAGCACCTGTCCGCCATCAAGGGCGGCCGGCTGGCGCAGGCCGCGGCCCCGGCGCAGGTCGTGACGCTGATGATCTCGGACGTGCCGGGCGACGACCCCTCGGTGATCGGCTCCGGCCCGACGGTCCCGGACGAGACGACCCTGGACGACGCCCGCGCCGTGCTGGCCCGCTACGGCATCGAGCCGCCTGCGACCGTCGCGGCCTGGCTGCACGACCCGGCGGCGGAAACGCCCAAGCCCGGCGACCCCGCCTTCGCCCGCACGCGCACCGCGATGATCGCCACGCCGCAGGCGGCGCTGGAGGCCGCAGCGGCGGTGGCGCGGGCGGCGGGGATCACGCCCGTTATCCTGGGCGACGCCATCGAGGGCGAGGCATCGGAGGTCGCCCGCGTCATGGCCGGGATCGCCCGGCAGGCCGCGGCGCATGGGCAGCCCGCGCCGGCCCCGTGCGTGCTGATCTCCGGTGGCGAGACCACCGTGACGGTGCGCGGCGCTGGCCGAGGCGGGCGCAACGCCGAGTTCCTGCTGGCCCTGGCCGTGGCGCTGGACGGCCACCCCGGCATCCACGCCATCGCGGGCGACACGGACGGGATAGACGGGACCGAGGACAACGCCGGGGCGCTGCTGGACCCCGGCAGCCCCGCCCGCGCCGCAGCGCTGGGCCTGCGCGCCCGGGACCGGCTGGCGGACAACGACGGCTACGGCTTTTTCTCGGCGCTGGGCGACTTGGTCGTCACGGGGCCGACGCGCACGAACGTCAACGACTTCCGCGCCATCCTCATCCAGCCCCTAACGGAGGCCTAGCCATGCCCAAGACACGCCACGCGCGGCGCACCAAGATCGTCGCGACGCTCGGCCCGGCAAGCTCGGACCCGGTCACCATCCAGGCGCTGTTCGAGGCTGGGGTGGACGTGTTCCGGCTGAACGCCAGCCACGGCACCCATGACGACCACGCCGCGCGCTACGCGGTCCTGCGCGAGATGGAGCGGCGTGCGAACCATCCCGTCGCGGTGCTGATGGACCTGCAAGGCCCGAAGCTGCGGGTCGGCGCCTTCGTGGACGGGAAGGCGGAGCTGCAGGAGGGGCAGGCGTTCCGCCTGGACCTGGACCCCGCGCCCGGCGACGCCACCCGGGCCGCGATGCCGCACCCCGAGCTGTTCGCGGCCCTGGTGCCGGGGACGGAGGTGCTGCTGGACGACGGGCGCATCCGCCTGCGCGTCGTACGCTTCGGGCCAGGCTTTGCGGAAACGACGGTCGTCAGCGGCGGCGTCCTGTCCAACCGCAAGGGCGTGAACCTGCCGGGCGTGGACCTGCCGCTGTCTGCCCTGTCCACCAAGGACCGGCAGGACCTGGCCTTCGCGCTGGACCTCGGGGTGGACTGGATCGGCCTGTCCTTCGTGCAGCGTCCGGAGGACGTGGAGGAGGCCCGCACCCTGATCGGCACCCGTGCCGGCATCGTGTCCAAGATCGAGAAGCCCAACGCGATCCCGCTGCTGCCGGGCATCATCGCCGCGTCGGACGCGGTGATGGTGGCGCGCGGCGACCTGGGCGTGGAGCTGCCGCCGGAGGACGTGCCGGGCCTGCAGAAGCGCATCGTGCGGATGTGCCGCGCCATGGGCAAGCCGGTGATCGTCGCGACCCAAATGCTGGAAAGCATGATCCACGCCCCGGCGCCGACCCGGGCGGAAGCGTCGGACGTGGCGACCGCGGTGTTCGACGGCGCCGACGCCGTGATGCTGTCCGCCGAAAGCGCGTCCGGCCGCTACCCGCTACAGGCCGTGCAGATGATGGACCGCATCGTGCGCCAGGTGGAGCGGGAGCCGCTGTACCGCACCATCATGGATGCCGAGCACCCAGCGGCGGAGGCGACGGAGGCCGACGCGATCACCGCCGCCGCGCGGGGCATCGCGGCGACGGTGTCGGCAACCGCCATCGCCACCTACACCACGACGGGGTCCACCACGCTGCGCGCCTCCCGCGAGCGGCCGGAGGTGCCGATCCTGGGCATGACGACGAACGTGGCGACGGCCCGGCGCCTGACGGTCGCGTGGGGGGTGCATCCCGTCCACACCGCCGGGCCGGACATCGCGGACTTCGGCGACATGGTGGAGCGGGCGAGCTGGGCCGCCGTCGCCTGCGGCATGGTGCGTCCAGGGGAGCGGCTGGTGATCACCGCAGGCGTGCCCTTCGGCACCCCGGGCGCCACCAACAGCCTTCGGGTCGTCTCGATCCCAGCCGGGGGGCCGTGCCTGACGCCTTTAGCCTGACGCCTAAGCCTGACGCCTGAGAGCCAAGCCGGCGGGGAACGCCGGGCCAGAAAGGGGGAACGCCATGCTGACCATGCCGATGCCGGATGACGCCGTGCTGCTGCGCCGGGCCGAGATCGTCGCCGCCCTGCGCGAGATCGTGCCCGGGGAGGGCGTGATAGACAGCGAACTGGAGCGGCGGGCTTATGAAAGCGACGGGCTGACCGCCTACCGCACCCTGCCGATGGTCGTGGTGCTGCCGAGCACGACGGAGCAGATCGTGCAGATCCTCCGCTATTGCAGCGCGCACGGCGTGAAGGTGGTGCCGCGCGGCGCCGGCACGTCCCTGTCAGGCGGCGCGCTGCCGCTGGAAGACGGCGTGCTGCTGGGCCTGGGCAAGTTCAAGCGCATCCTGGAAGTGGACATCCCCAACCGCTGCGTCGTCGTGCAGCCCGGCGTCACCAACCTGGGCATCACCCATGCGGTGCAGGACCAGGGTTTCTACTACGCGCCCGACCCCAGCAGCCAGATCGCCTGCACCATCGGCGGCAACGTCGCGGAGAACTCGGGCGGGGTCCACTGCCTGAAATACGGCCTGACGACCAACAACGTCATCGGGATCGAGATGGTCACGATGGATGGCGAGGTCGTCCGGCTGGGCGGCAAGCACTTCGACGCCGGCGGCTACGACCTGCTGGGCGTGATGGTGGGGTCCGAAGGGCTGCTGGGCGTGGTGACGGAGGTGACGGTCCGCATCCTGCCGAAGCCGCCGGGCGCCCGCGCCCTGCTGCTCGGCTTCCCGACCGTGGAGGGCGCGGGCGGCACCGTGGCGGCCATCATCGGCGCCGGCATCATCCCCGGCGGCATGGAGATGATGGACCGCCTGGCGGTGGAGGCGGCGGAGGCCTTCGCCCATGCAGGCTACCCCCTGGACGCCGAGGCGCTGCTGATTGTGGAGCTGGACGGCTGCGAGGCGGAGGTGAACCACCTGGTCGAGGCCGTGGAGTCCATAGCCGCGGAGCATGGCGCCACGACCTGCCGCGTCAGCCAGAGCGAGGAGGAGCGGCTGCTGTTCTGGGCCGGCCGCAAGGCGGCCTTCCCCGCCGTGGGCCGGCTGGCGCCCGACTACTACTGCATGGACGGCACCATCCCCCGCAAGCGGCTGGGCGACGTGCTGGCGCGGATGAAGCAGATGGAGGGCCAGTACGGCCTCCGCGTCGCCAACGTGTTCCATGCCGGCGACGGCAACCTGCACCCCCTGATCCTGTACGACGCCAACATCCCCGGCGAGCTGCACCGGGCGGAGGAGTTCGGCAACGACATCCTGCGCCTGTGCGTGGAGGTCGGCGGCGTGCTGACCGGCGAGCACGGCGTGGGCGTCGAGAAGCGGGACCTGATGGGCACCATGTTCAACGACCGGGACCTGGACCAGCAGCAGCGGCTGAAGTGCGCCTTCGACCCGGACAGCCTGCTCAACCCCGGCAAGGTGTTCCCGCAACTTTGCAAGTGCGCGGAGTTGGGCCGCGTCCACGTTCACGCCGGGCAGGTGCGGTTCCCCGACCTGCCGCGGTTCTAGGAGTGCAGGGCGATGGAGGTGTTCCGGCCGGGCGACGCGCAGGAGGCGCAGGATCTTGTGGCTTGGGCGGCGGCGGAAGGAAAGCCGCTGGACGTCCAGGGCGGCGGCAGCAAGCGCGGGCTTGGGCGCCCGTCCCAGGCCAGTCAGCGGCTGGACCTGTCCCGGCTGCGCGGCATCGTGGACTACGACCCGTCCGAGCTGGTGCTGACGGCGCAGGCCGCCACGACGATGGCGGAGATCGCGGAGCAGTTGGCCGCCCACCGGCAGATGCTGGGATGGGAGCCGCCGGACTGGCGGGGCCTGCTGGGCGGGGACGCCAAGCCGACGCTGGGCGGCGTGCTGGCGTGCAACCTGTCGGGGCCGCGCCGGGTGCGGACCGGGGCGGCGCGGGACCACTTCCTGGGCTTCGCCGCGGTGAACGGCTGGGGCGACGCCTGGAAGGCCGGCGGCAAGGTCGTGAAGAACGTCACGGGATACGACCTGTGCAAGTTGCAGGCGGGCGCCTTCGGGACCCTGTCGGTGATGACCGAGGTCACGGTCCGGGTGCTGCCCAAACCGGAGACGGCCTACACGGTGGTGCTGCGCGGCTTGGCCGACGACGCGGCCGTGGCGGCGATGGCGGCGGCGCTGAACTCCCCGCACGAGGTCTCGGCGGCGGCGCACCTGCCAGCGGGCCTTGCGGAGCGGCTGGGCATCCCGGGCCTGGACGCCGCCGCGACGGCGCTGCGCCTGGAAGGCCCGCGCCCCTCCGTCCGCTTCCGGGCGGACGTGCTGGGCGGGATGCTGGGGGAGGCGCTGCGGCTGGAGGCCGCGGACACCGCCCGGTTCTGGGAAGCGGTGGGCGCGGTGCAACCCTTCGCCGGGCAGGCCGGGGCGCTGTGGCGGGTGTGCCCGGCGCCGGACGCCGCCCCCGCCCTGGTGCGCCGGGTGCAGGCGGCGCTGCCGGGCGCCGGGGCGTTCTACGACTGGGGCGGCGGGCTGGTCTGGCTGGCGGTCAGCGAGGGCGCTGATTGCGGCGCCGCCGCCGTGCGGGCCGCGGTCGCCGAGGCCGGCGGCCACGCGACGCTGGTCCGGGCGCCGGAGGCGGTGCGCGCGTCCGTGCCGGTGTTCGAGCCATTGGCGGGGCCGCTGCTGGCGCTCAGCCGGCGCGTGAAGGCGGGGTTCGATCCCAAGGGCATCCTGAACCCGGGCCGCATGATGGAAGGGGTCTGACCCATGCAAACGAATTTCTCTGCCGAACAGCTTGCGGACTCCGACACCGCCGAGTCCGCGAAGATCCTGCGCTCCTGCGTGCATTGCGGCTTCTGCACCGCGACCTGCCCCACCTACGCCCTGCTGGGGGACGAGCTGGATAGCCCGCGCGGGCGCATCTACCTCATCAAGGACATGCTGGAGAACGGCCGCCCGGCGACGGAGAAGGTCGTGAAGCACATAGACCGCTGCCTGTCCTGCCTGTCCTGCATGACCACCTGCCCGTCCGGCGTGAACTACATGCATCTGGTGGACCACGCCCGGCACCATATCGAGGCGACCTACGTGCGCCCCTGGCCGGAGCGCTACCTGCGCCGCCTGCTGGCCGTCGTGCTGCCGCGGCCCGGCCTGTTCCGCCTGGCGCTGCTGGGGTCGGCGCTGGGCAAGCCCTTCGCGCGCTTCATGCCGGCGATGCTGCGGCCGATGCTGGCCCTGGCGCCCAGCCGGATACCGGCGCCGAGCAGCGTGGACCGGCCGCAGGTGTTTTCGGCGCACGGCCGGCGCATTAAGCGCGTCGCCATGCTGAGCGGCTGCGCGCAGCAGGTGCTGGCGCCGGGGATCAACGAGGCCACGGTCCGGCTGCTGACCCGGCACGGCTGCGAGGTCATCGTCGCCAAGGGCGCCGGGTGCTGCGGGGCGCTGACCCATCACCTCGGCATGGGCGGGCACGACGCGGCGCGGGCCAACGTGCTGGCGTGGTCGCGGGAGATCGCGGCGGGCGGGCTGGACGCAATCGTCATCAACGCGTCGGGCTGCGGCACCACGGTGAAGGACTACGGCTTCATGTTCCGGGACGACCCGGTGCTGGCCGAGCCGGCGCGGGTGGTTTCGGCGCTGACGCGGGACGTCACCGAGTTCATGCTGGAGATCGGCTTGCAGCCGCCCGCCGTGCCGACGGGGCAGCGGGTGGCCTACCACAGCGCCTGCTCGCTCCAGCACGGGCAAGGGGTGCGGTTGGCGCCCAAGCAGCTCCTGGCGGCGGTCGGGTTCCAGGTGGTGGACGTGCCGGAAGGGCACCTGTGCTGCGGCTCGGCCGGCACCTACAATATCCTGCAGCCGGAGATCGCCGGGCAGTTGCGCGACCGCAAGGTGGCGAACATCGAGCGAACGCGGCCTGACCTGGTGGCCGCGGGCAACATCGGCTGCATGACGCAGATCGGCACGGGCACGAAGCTGCCCGTCGTCCACACGGTGGAACTGCTGGACTGGGCCACTGGCGGCCCGAGGCCGCCCGCCCTTCCTGTCTGACCTGCTGACCTGGCGGCTGCCCGGCCTAGCGGCCTTCTGACCAAACCATCGCGATCACGCCAACCAAGGATGACGAGAGAATCATGTTCAACCAATTGCTGACACCGGTGAGCGGGAGCCTGCCGTTGTCGTTCGTGGTGGCGGCGCTGCCGATCGCCACCGTGCTGGTGATGCTCGGCGTGCTGCGGCGGCCCGCGTGGCAGGCGTCGCTCGGCGGCCTGGCCGTGGGCCTGGTCGTCTCCGTCCTGGTCTGGGCCTGTGCGGCTGAGCGGACCAGGAAAGCAGCATAAGGCTGTTCAAAACTCCCATGCGGAATTAGGGTTCCTGAGAGGCCTGAGCCCGCCGTTGAGGACGGTGTCGGGCAGGGAGAAGTCGTATCGGCCGAGGAAGTTGAGATGTCGCCAGATCAGCGGGGAGAGGTGGGTGAGGTCAGAGATGGCTGGGTAAATTCGGACAGGTCGCTAAGTGGATTGTCTGCCTGACCGCGGCGAGGATACCGCGGATCAGGAGCAAGAATGACCAAGCGTATACGCCGGAACCACAATCCGGCTTTCAAGGCGAAGGTGGCGTTAGCTGCCATCAAGGGCGAGAAAACGCTGGCTGAGCTGGCGCATCTGTATGACGTCCACCCGAACCAGATCACGGCGTGGAAGGCTCA
>JAABUP010008459.1_pt1 | contig 13122 bp, 13 predicted proteins | sample 5559201 | NCBI WGS metagenome assembly JAABUP01 (sample SAMN10711887, study PRJNA513373) | rock metagenome | isolation source: Antarctica rocks | place: Antarctica | reverse complement strand
TCAGGGCGAGCGAAGGTAGCGTCAGGCACGTCGAGGTCTTCCCGGTGGGCAGCGTCAGAACTCCCATCATCGGAAGACCTCGACCCCTACCCGGCCACCGACACGCCAACCCCCAGTACACCCTCAACTGCGATGAGCCGGTTTCGATGCGCTCCGCGAGGGCGGGCACCACAACCGTGGCCCCCATGACCAAGACGTTGGCCAGGTTATGTGCGCGGGCGATCTCAGCAGTGAACCTGTCGTGACACAGGGAGGCGCACACACCCGGATTTAGTTGCACGCGATCGCCTCGCCACTCCCGGACCCGCCCAGAACAATGCCGACGTCGGCTTTGCCAGCCACGACCCGACCGCACAGGTCGGCGCACAACAACGGGTAGTCAACCATACCGGTACCGTCCTGGACTCCACGGTCCTCAACCGAGTGACCATGCTGCTCGAGCCAGCCGGTCAGCTGGGCCTTGAGCGTGACGGCGTTGTGGTCGGCGACGATCGCGACGCGCACTGCAGGTTTCCTAGGCAATCAGGTCGTGTGTGCCCACGGCGAACAAGGAGTCGACGTCGGGGCGCCGGTCAAGGATGTGCTGGCGCACCGCGTGGCCGAGGAGCGCGTCGATGGCCGCTCGGTTCGGCGCGATGCCATACGGGAGCGGGTCAGCGCCGGTCACGTCCATGACCCGCTCGTACATGCGGTCGGTTGCCGTTGGTGCGGCGATCTCCCGATTACGAAGCTGCTCGATGTAGCGGTTCTTTGCCTCGGCGAAGGCCGTGAAGAGGTCAGCGGGAAGCTCTGGGTGCGCTGCCAGCACGTCGTCCCTGACCACGATCAGGTGGTTGATCGGGTAGTACCCGTCCCGGCGCAGCGCGGTGAGTCCAGCCTCCTCGGCGCCCGGGATGAGCGGCGCGACGTCGGGGTGCTCAATGCCACCACCGATCGTGGCGGCAAGGTCGCCAGCGGCGAGCATGGTCGGCAAGTCACTGGACGCGGGCACGACGTTGTCCGGTGGCCGGTAGTCTGCGACATGCTCGTCGCCGGAGAGGACCCACGTCACCCGGTCGAGGTCCACATTGTACTCGTCCGCGAGGATTCCGCGAGCCCACACCCCTGTGGTCACCGTGTAGCCCCGGTTGACCCCGACCCGGCGGCCCTCGAGATCCTGCGGACGATGCACGCCAGCCTTTGTGTTCACCTGAATGGCTCCGTGGTGGAAACCACGGACGAGGAAGACCGGCAGCGCGGTGAACCGCACGCCATGAGCCTTCGCCACCAGGTAGGTGGTGAACGCCATCTCCGAGACGTCGAACTCCAGCGTCCGGACCATGCGACGAAATCCCTGCACCAAAACGGGCATCTCGACGAAGTCAAGGATGGCGGTGCGGGGCGCGATTGTTCCCTCCTTGAGGCCCGCGTTGTTCCCCTGAGTGCGGGTCACCGTCCTCAGTCGTAGCTCCGGCATGTTGGTCCCGTCCGATCGTGGGCCGCCCGTACACGGGGCCGGGATGCCCGATGCTAATAAACCTAGCATGTGGTAGGACCAACGGACCATAATGAGGAGCGCCAGACCGCACCCGGGCTGGCGACACCCGAAAGTGAGGACCACGTGACCGAAGAGGTGTTGGCCGCCGTACGCACGGCGCCTGGACAGACCGAGCTCCGGACCTTTCCCATGCCGGATGTGCCCGACGACGGCGCCCTACTGAAGGTCGAGGTCGCCGGCATCTGTGGCACGGACGTGAAGATGTACGCCAAGCCACCGTTCGCCGACCCGGTCATCATGGGCCACGAGAACGTCGGGATCGTCACCGGCGCCGGCCCGGCATTCACCCGGCGCCACGGGCTGATCGACGGCGACCGCGTCTTCGTTGAGCACTACGTCGGCTGCTTTCACTGCGAGTGGTGCCATGCCGGCGAATACCGCCACTGCGAGAACACTGACTGGCGGACCAACCCCGACGCCCGCCGCTACGGGTACACCTCCGCAGAGAACCCTTACCACCTCTGGGGCGGCTTCGCGCAGTACATGTTCCTGCCATGGAACGCCGTCCTGCACCGGGTCCCCGACGGCGTCTCCCCCGAGCTCGCAGGTGTCGTCACCCCACTGTCCAACGGGATCGAGTGGGCCCTCAACGCCGGGGGCGTCCGGTACGGCACCACGGTGCTCATCCAGGGGCCCGGACAGCAGGGGCTCTCCCAGGTGGTCGCCTCGAAGGCGGTCGGGGCTGCGCTGATCATCGTGACCGGGACAATGCGAGACTCCACCCGGCTGCAGCTCGCCAAGGACCTTGGCGCCGACGCCACCATTGACGTCCAGCAGGAGGACGCGCTTTCGACGGTGCTCGAGCTGACCGACGCGAAAGGCGTCGACGTAGTCCTTGACTGTACCGCCGGCGCCGGCACCGCGCCGGTCCTGCTGGGGATCGACGCGCTCAAGCGCCGCGAGGGTGTCATGGTCACGCAGGGCGAGCTGGCCGCATTTCCCGACTTCCCGCTGAAAAAGATGACTGAGAAGTGCATCGCACTCAAGAGCGCCCGGGGACACAGCTACCAGGCCGTCGAGCAGGCGCTCGCGATGCTCGATTCGCACCGTTTCCCCTTGGAGCGGCTGGGCACCCATCGGTTCGGCCTGGCAGACGTCGACCGAGCCATCCGCGCGGTGGGCGGGGAACTCGACGATGACGCCATTCACGTCTCGCTGATGCCATGGGGCTTGGACGCATGAGCATTGTTGTCCGCAACCCACCCCGCGCCGACCTAGCGACCGTCGACGGGCTGGGCCGCTTCGGTGTCGCCACCGTCCACGAGGCGCAGGGCCGCACCGGCTACCTCGGCGCTCGCCTACGGCCGATCTACAGCGGCGCCCACATCAGCGGGACCGCGGTGACAGTCAGCGTGCCCCCCGCGGACAACTGGATGCTGCACGTCGCCGTGGAGCAGTGTCAGGAGGGGGACGTTCTCGTCGTCGCCCCGACGTCCCCTTCCGATGCGGGTTACTTCGGCGAGCTGCTGGCTACTGCCGTCCAGGCGCGGGGTGTCCGCGGCCTGGTCATCGACGCGGGCTGCCGGGATGTCGCTGAGCTCACGGCGATGGGCTTTCCGGTGTGGTCACGGTGCGTCTCCGCGTTTGGCACCGTTAAGGAGACCGTCGGCAACGTGAACGTAAGGGTGGTGTGCGGTGGCCAACTGATCCGTCCTGGCGACGTGATTATCGCCGACGACGACGGCGTCGTCGTGGTGCCCCAAAGGCGCGCCGCCAAGGTGTTAATGGCTTCCGCCGCGCGCGAGGAGAGAGAGGCCGGTTCTCGTAGCCGTTACCAGCGAGGCGAGCTCAGCCTCGACGTCTCAGCCATGCGGGAGAATCTCGCCGCCAAAGGCCTGCGCTACATCGACCACGCCGATCTCGATCCCGCCGATGAGGACGTGCAGTGATGATCATCGACTGCCACGGCCACTTCACCACTGTACCGGCGCCACACAGGGAGTTCCGGGCCGCCCAGATGGCCGGCCTCGCCGATCCGGCGCAGCCCGAGTCGGTCTATGTGGAACCTAGCGACGACACGCTGCGGGAAGCTATCGAGAACAATCAGCTTCGCATGCTTCGAGAACGTGGCGGCGATCTGATGGTCTTCTCGCCACAGGCATCAGCGATGGAACACCATGTGCCCGACCCAGCCGTGGCCCGCTCCTGGGCCCGCGTCTGCAACGACCTGATCTACCGCGTCGTCGATCTTTTCCCCGACAACTTCGCCCCCGTCTGCCAGTTGCCCCAGACTCCCGGTGGCGGTCTCAACGACGCCGTGGCTGAACTACGCCGCTGCGTCGAGACCCGCGGCTTCGTCGGTTGCAACCTGAACCCCGACCCGTCGGGCGGTTACTGGACCTCGCCGCCGATGACCGACGAGTACTGGTTCCCACTGTACGAGGCCATGGTTGAGCTCGACGTACCGGCGATGGTGCACGTGTCCGCTTCGTGCAACCCTGCCTTCCACGCGCTTGGCGCCCACTACCTCAACGCTGACACCTCGGTGTTCATGCAGCTGCTGCAGGCAGACCTGTTCATTAGGTTCCCCACTCTGCGCCTTGTAATCCCGCACGGTGGCGGTGCGGTGCCCTACCACTGGGGCCGCTACCGCGGACTCGCTGCCCGACTGGGCCGCCCCGACCCGACGGAACTGTTGCGGAACGTCTTCTTCGACACCTGCGTCTATCACCAGCCCGGCATCGACCTGCTCCGGAACGTCATCCCGGCCGAGAACATCCTCTTCGCCTCGGAGATGCTCGGTGCCGTACGCGGTGCCGACCCCGAGACCGGCATCGCCTGGGACGACACCAAGACTTACCTCGACGCAGCTGGCCTGACCGAGCAGCAGCGGGTCCTGGTCTTCGAGAGCAACGTCCGGCGGGTCTACCCACGACTGGACGCCCAGCTGACCCGCGCGGGGCGGTGACCCTGATCCACCGGCATGGCAATGGGGCGTCGACTGAGTGAGATCACATGTGCGGGCGCAATCGGTAAGCGGTCCGCGCCAGGTGCTCCCGCATCACCGCTTCGGCGCCCTCAACATCACGATTGCCGACAGCGACGACGAACTGCCGGTGTTCGGTCGTCCCCAGCACGCCGACCTGCGGATCCTCCTTCTGGGCGCGGTGAAGCGAGGAGAGCAACGGGCCGTGGAATGTCTTCGCAAACAAGGCCAGCGCGGGGTTGTGCGTCGCCTGGGCGACCCGTGCATGGAACTCGGCCGAGATCGCAACCGGGTACTCCTCCGCGGTCTCAAGCAGCGCGTCGGCCCGGTTGCAAATTTCCAGGAGATCGGCAATGTCGGTCTCGTCGGCGCGCTCACAGACCAACGGCACAATCGCCAACTCAAGCACCTGCCGAGCCTCGGTGACCTCGGCCGGCGAGAGCACCGACAGCGTGATGAGGTCCGACAGTCCCTCGCCGAGCCGGTCGCTGCTCGGCGCGGTGACGAAGGCTCCGCCATGGGCGCCGACACGGATTGCGACGAGCCCGTTGGCCTCCAAGCCACGCAGCGCTTCCCGCACAGTCACCCGGCTCACACCGAATCGCTGCCCGAGTTCCCGCTCGGAGGGCAGCCGGTCGCCTGCGCTCAGCTGCCCGTCCCGGATCAGAAGGCGGATCTGGTCGACGATCATGCTCGAGATGCGGCCGGCGTTCACAGGGCTGAACATGTCCGGGGACCGGCTGGCGGGCGGCGGGGACAAAGGAAGACGCTCTCTTGATACCACGGCCTTATGTTAAGGCCAGCTGCCCGGAAGTGGCGCACGTCCAGTTTGTCTGCTACGGGCTGGACGCGCGGTGGCCAGACGCGCTCAGTGCAGGCCAGCGACCGCCTCGTCGATTGGTGTCGTCCCGCTGACAACCTCGAGGACGGCGCCGGGGCACGGATGGTCGAGCAGCGCCACCAGCAGGATGGCCGTGTCATCACGGGAGACGGTGCCCTCGGGGACGTGGCGGCCCAGGGTAACTAGACCAGTGCCGGGGTCGTCGGTGAGCCGACCCGGACGCACGACCATCATGTCCACGGCTGGCCGCGCGCGCACGCCTTCCTCAGTCGCCCACTTGGCCCGGAGATAGTCCAGGTCGGCAGCATTCGCGCCAGGAGGCATCCGACCCTCGGCGACCGCCTCGACCCCCATGGCGGACATCAGCAGGAATGGGCGCACAGACGACGACGACGCGGCATCGGCGAGCCGGAGTGCCGCAGCCCGGTCAACAACGCTCTTGTGTTGCGCCGCGTTCTCCGCGGGCGCGCCGGCAGCAAACACCACCGCGTCGGCGACCACAACGACGGAGGCAAGCTCGTCAACCGGGACGCGCTCGAGATCCATCACGACCGACTCCATGCCGTCAGCGGTCAGATCGGCCTCATGCTGGCTACTGAGTACGATACCAACAACCGAGTCACCGCGCGCGGTGAGGAGCCTCCCGAGCCTCCGGGCCACGCGCCCATGACCACCGGCGACGACGACATGCATGCGAAAGGTGTACCACGCCCGGCGCCGTCTGACACTGGCGGCGGTAGGTCGGGCAAAGAACTGAGGCCAGCCTCGTCTACCCCGGGCTAGCCGCTATGTTCCGCGCAAACATCAGGAGCGTGGTCGTTAACGATGCTGCCATCGTCGAGGCCCGTCGTCGTCTCTGGCAGGACCTGCGGCTGGTGACGGAGATTGCGGCGCCACCGCGCTCGCTGCCCCGATGAGCGGCGTGTACGTCCCGTAGGACGGCGAACGGGTGGGGGGCGTGCTCTGTGGCGGCAACGCCGATCCCATCTACCTGGTCGTCCCTCGGTCTGCCGACAAGGAGCTCGCCCGGCTACTTCGCTGGGAGAAGAGTCGTCTCTCGCAGCACCTCGGCCGGATGCAGACTCGTGGTCTGCTGTCGCGCGAGCAGTGCCTCGACGACCGACGGGGGGCGGTCGTTGCGATCACGTCGCGCGGCACAGAACTGATCGAAGCAGCGGCCCCGCAACATACGGCCGCCGTCCGCTCTGCGATCATCGATCAGCTCACCACAACCGAGCTGACGAATCTGACCGCTATCACCGACAAGGTGCGCAAACGGCTTGAAGTGCTAGATGTGATGTCCAGACAGGTTGGTCAGCCTGGTGATGGGGTCGAGGGCTCCGAGTGCGTTGTGGGGCCGGTGGTAGTTGTAGAAGTGCAGCCATCCTGGCAGGGCTGCGTGTCGGGTGGTCTCTGAGTCGTAGTAGCGGGCGTAGGCCCACCCGTCGCCGAGGGTGCGGTGAAAGCGTTCGATCTTGCCGAAGCTCCTATGGCCGTCAAGCGGCACGCGGTGAGGTACTGGACGTGCTCCTCATCTCCGGTGGCGTTGGGATGATGATGCGGTAGACCTCCGGTAGCGCAAGGTCGCGATAGGACGGAGAAGGCCCCGACCTGGCAGGGTCGGGGCCTTCTCGGTGGTCCCACGCCCCAGGGGGAGGTGGGTGTGGGGCCGGGTGGAGTCCACCGGCAGGGGTTGAGGTGCCGGGATCTCAGGTCTCAGGGGGTGTTGGGTTCGAAAAACCCGGCGGGGGCGGGAGTGATGCCGAGGCCGGCGGGGGTGTGGTGCTGGCCGGGGGTGTCACCGGAGGTGGGCTTGCACCGGTAGAAGGGTCCGGAGGCACTGGTGATGACCGTCAGGTGGTGGTCGAGCTGGGTGGCCATCCAATCGTTGATGGCGGTAGCCCCGCCGAGGCGGGCAGCTTCCCAGGACTCCCAGAGGCCGGTGATGCGGGTGAGGACCTCGGGGTGGTCCCACCACTGGGCGCACCACAGGAAGTCCTGGGTGGGTTGGCGCACGACGATCGGGGCGAGCCAGCCGGTGACCCACTGCTCGGGGCCGTCGAAGAGCGGCTCGGGGATCTCCTCGGGTTCCTCCCCCACCCCGGGTGTGTGGTTGTCGCTGGGGCGGCAGCGGGTGGCGGTGAGGCCGTCGAGCAGCAGGCCCACCCACTCCGGCGGGGTTTCTTCCCCGGCACCGCCACCGGTGTCGGGGCGGGTGTCGGGCAGGACGCCGTCGAAGCCGCTCACCGGGGACCTCCCTGGGTGGGGTCGAACTGGGCGGCGGCAGCCGCACAGGGGTCAGGAAGGCGGGCCGGCGGAACGGGTGGTGCACCGGGTGGTGTGGTGGCCGCGCCCGCAGGTGCCGGCCGGGCGGCGGCGACGCGGCCGGTCTCGCTGACCGGGTCGGCGGCCAGCACCGCGGCGAGCCGGGCGTGGGTGACTCGGTGGTGGCTGCGTGCGGCGTCGCTGACGGGTTGGTACTTCGCCAGGGACGCGGTGATGTCGGCGGCGTGCGGCCCGTTCATCCAGGGCACGGTGCGGATGAGGGTGGCCTCGTTCCCGCTGGAGAGCACGATCGCCCGCCGACGGGGGAAGGCGACGAGCTCGGCAACAGTGAAAATCGGCTCCTTCGACCAGGACTGCGACCGGGTCGAGCCGTTGCGGGACTTGGACGTGGACCACTTCTCGACGTCGTAGGTGCCGATCATGTTCGACACGCTGGTGTTGAACTTGTCGTCGCGGGCTCCGCCGCCGTACACGGCGACATTGGACGCCGACCACAGCTTCCACATGCCGGTCTCGCCCCACACCTCGCAGCCCTGCGACCAGGACTGCAGGAAGCTCAGGATCGGCATCCCCCGGGAGCCGTAATGGGAGTAGAGGTCGGGGAGGTCCTTGAAGCGGACGACGTTGGCGACCTCGTCGAGGACGAACAGCATCGGGGTGGCCAACCGGCGGGTCGGCGCCAGAGCGGCCCGGGCCTCCCCGGCGGCGAACACCTGCGCCACCAGGGCGGTAGTGAGCGGTCCGCCGGAGGCGGTGCCTTCCTTGGACAGGGCGTAAAGGGTGTCGCCGGCGGAGGCCACGAACTCAGCGGCGGAGAACTCCCGCACCCCACGGCGGGTGCCGGGGATTTTCTCGGCCGACACGTGGCCGTGGTAGTCGACGAACCGCACCCGCACCGGTGGGGTGACCCACTGGGCGTAGGCGGCGTCGGTGAGCACGGTGATCCAGGAGCGGGCGGTGCCGATGACCCCGTCGCGCTGCTTGGGGGTCAGCCGGGCCATGGCCTGGGCCATCTCCGCGCCCTCGTGCTGCCCGGCCTGGCGGAGCAGCTGCACGGGGGTGGGGTCCTCGGGGGTGCGCAGCCAGCCCATGACGTGCAGCAGGTCACCGCCGGAGACGGCGGCGGCGAGGAAGTACCCGGCGAGGGCGTTGGTGGCCTCGGTGGGGAAGTAGGTGTCCCCGGTGGTCTGCTTGGCCCCACCGTTGGCGGCGGAGGAGAAGTACTCGGCGACCGTGCGGGCGCTGGAGGTGGAGGTGACGGGGGCGAGGATGTTGACCCACCACTCGTCGCCGCCAGTAGGGGTGGCCAGCCGCTGGGGGTCGAACACCCACGCGGTGCCGACCTGCTCCCGGACCCCCTTTGGTGGCGTCGTGCAGGTCGGCCTTGTTGGAGGTCACCACGCACACCCCGGGGGCGTCGACGATGGCCGGGATGGAGAAGCTGGTTGACTTGCCGACGCGGGGCCCGGCGAGGACCAGACCCACACCCTCCCAGTCCATCCGCAGCGGGGTCTTGCCCCGCACGGTGACCCCCAGGGCCACCCCGTGGGAGGCGGGGTCACGCAGGTCGACCCCGGGGCGCAGGACGGCGGCGGAGCGGGCCACCTCCTTGGGGGTGATGCCGACCAGGCGCCCGGGTGGGGCCAGCAACCGGGCCTTGCGGTCGATGCGGCTGCCGCCGCTCATCCGGGAGAACACCACCAGCAGCCCGACCATGAACGCCAACAGCAGCAGCACCCCGAACCCGGCGGCGACGAGGTTGGAACGCCCACCGGGCCAGGTGCGCCGCCCGCTAACAAGCTCGAGGACCAAGGCGATGGGGTTGGCCGGGACCGGGCCGTCACCGGGGGCGGGGGTGCCGGCGCGGATGGCGACCCACAGCCCACCGAGGCCCACCGCGGCGACACCGATGCCGCCGAGAGTGAGGGTGGCGGAGTGCCCCCCGGAGCTCTGCGGGCCGCTCACAAGTCGTCCCCGGCCCGGTGGGAGGCAGCGCGGATGAGGTCGGCGCTAATGACCCGGGTGCGGTCGGCGGCCCCGTCCCCGTCGTCGGCGGGGATCGGCGGTGCCGGCAGCTCGGGTGCGGCGGAAGCCACCCCGGCGGCGACCGCCTGCACCGTGGCGGCGTCGAGGGCGGTGGTGTCGGCGGGTTGCCAGCGCTTGTTGGTGTTGTGGACATCCGAGCGGCGCTCGGCCTCAACCAGGTCGACGTGCACGGGGATGCCGGTGCGGGAGCCGATCTTGATGAGGAAGTTTCCCTGCCCGGGTGGGGGCAGTGGCTCCCCTGAGGTGGACAGGGTCGACGGGGAGGACCAGGAGGTGATCATCTCCTGTTCGACCTCGGTGAAGCCAACGATCTTCGCCAGGGCCTCGATCTCCCGGGTGGGCAGCCCACCGCAGACGACGGCGCCGGCGCGCTCGACGAAGCCCCTCGCCTTGGCCCGGTCTGCGTCGGAGGCGAGGGCTTCGAGGTCGTCCATCGAGTGGGAGATCATGGCCTGGCCCAGGCCCAGGGTGCGGTTGATGCGGGTGAGCTCGTCGACCCGGTCGACCATGCCGACCCCGGCGCGCAGCACCCGCCACAGCTCGTCGAGGACGGCAAAGAAGTACTTCTGCGGGGCGAGGCCTTCGTCGGCGAGGGTGTGGGCGGCCTCGATGGCCCCGAAGCCGTCGTTCCAGCACGCGAGCAGCACCGCGGCGGTCAGCTTCTCGTCGGTGGCGGAGATCCCGGACAGGTCGATGCACACCGCGGTGGCGTCGAGGTCCAGGGCCACCGTCGTCTGCTGGGAGAACACCTCCCCCACCGGCTCGGACATCAGGGCGATAAGCGACAGGTGCAGCCGTCGGGTCTCGGCCCGGTACTCCGCCTCGGTCTCGGTCAGGGTGACCGCCCGCAGCCGATCGGAGCCGTCGCGGATGAGCTCGATGAGGTCGGTGAGCAGCGGGGGTGCCGGCTGCTGCCCAGTGGTCTCCCGCTCGAGCTCGGCCTGCTCGTCGAGCAGGCGCAGGGCGGTGGCCAGGATGGTCTGCTCGGTGTCGGTGATTTCCTGCTGACGCACCAGCGACACCAGCGCGGAGGTGATCGACAGCCGGCGCCCGCGGACCTCCTCGGCGATGCGCGCGTAGGTTGCCGGGCGGTCGCGCAGCTCGGGCAGGATCGCGCCGAGCGCCCCCACCGATAGGGGGTTGAGGTAGCCGCGGCCGCGCCCGACGTGGACGACCTGTCCGCCGAGCTGGCGGATTTGCTCGGCGTAGTCGGGCTTGAGGTCCCCGAGGATCATCGGGACGACCCCGGTGGCCACCGCCCCGGTGACGAGCTTGCGGATGAACGTGGACTTGCCCAGGCCGGGCAGGCCGAGCATGAACATCGACGGGTTGGAGATGAGCTTGGCCCGCAGGAACCAGGAGATCGGGTCGAAGCACACCGTGGCCCCGGTGTGCAGGTGGTGCCCGACGGGGGTGCCGATCATCGGGGTGCCGGAGCCGACGGCCCACGGCCACAGCCCGCACACCTGCACCGTCGTCGCCCGGTACTCCGCCGGCACGTCGACGACGGTGGCGGCACCGCCACCGGGTCCACGCAGGCCCCGGTAGGGGATCGCCCCGGCCGCGTCCCGCTTGCGCTCCTTCACTGCGGCGACCCGGGCGAGGCGCTCCTGCCGGGAGGTGGCCTTGGCCGTGGCCTTCACCTGCTTCACCGTGGGGACCGGGGCCCGCTGCAGCAGCCCCACCCCCGCCCCGTTGCTGGTGGACAGGGCCGCGGCGGTGACCGTATCGAGGTTGGGGATGGTGCTCTGGGTACGGCGGAAGGGCCAGGCCATGAGGGCTCCAAGGTCCGTGGGGACAGGGGTGTGCAGCTCGGGGCGGGGTGCTCAGTTAGCGAGGGCGCCGGGGATGGTGGCGTGCTCGGGGAGCAGCACCCCGATGCCCAGGCCGGCGGCGAACGCGGCGGCCTGGTAGCCGTAGCAGGGACGCACCCGCAGGCGGGCGGTGGAGGCGAGGTTGCGCAGCACCGACTCGGTGCGCCGAAGGTCCTCCTCCGCCCCCACGGTGGCGGTCATGAGGATGCTGAAGCGGATGACCCCGGCGCCGCGAGCCTCCTCGTCGCGGGCGCGGGTGGTGGCCTCGGGGTCTGAGTAGTAATGCCGCAGGATCGTGCGCTAAGGGATGAGGCTGTTCATGCGTCGGGTGAGTTGGGGTCTCTAAGCGGCCTGAGCGCGTCGGTGAAGGCTGGCGTGCCGAACTGGTATCGCCCGAGCAGGTTGATGTGCTCGTGTCCGAGCGGTGAGAGGCGTTTGATGTCAACGTCGTTAACAGCAAAACCGTTGTAGCGCAGGTGGTTGAGGGCGGCGTCTTGGTAGCGCGTGTTCCAGAGCACGATGGCGTTGACGACCAGGCCGAGCGCGCCGAGCTGGTCTTCTTGCCCTTCCCGGTAGCGCTGCCGGAGTTGTCCCCGTTGGCCGTGGAAGACGGCCCGGGCAAGGGCATGACGGCTTTCGGTGCGGTTGAGCTGGGTGAGGATCCGCCGCCGGTAGGTCTCGTCGTCGAGATAGGCCAGCAGGTAGAGGGTCTTGGTGATCCGGCCGAGTTCGGCGAGCGCGGCCCCGAGCGGCGTGGGCCGGCCACCGCCTTGCAGGACGCGTAAGAGGTCGGAGGCTCGGACGGTGCCGGTGGCGAGGCTGCCGGCGAGGTTTCCACCGGACAGGGGTAGGGGTCGCGCGTTCGGTCTCCCGACCGGATCGTGGTGGCTCCGGGCATGGTCGGACGACTACCGTCCCCGGAGTGTCGCGTCTCCGGACTCCCGCGTGGACCGGCGGCACGCGACGAGCTGCGAGGCGGCGGTGACGCGCGCACCGCCGCCGCGGAGAAGGTGCCACGCGACGGTCGCCTCAGCGACGAGAAGAACCGCGCGCCCGGCGGGTCGGCTCAACGCCGGATACCAGCGACCAATTTCTCCCAGTTGCCGTGGGCGACGAGTTCTCGTTCGCTGACGCTCAAGCCCGACTCCGCAAGGAACGCGGGCACGGAACCGAAGCGCCTGGTCCAAATCGGCGGACGCGTGGCGTGGGTTGATGAACCTCATCCAGAGACTCCCCGCCGCGCTGCTGCGGTGGCGGTGGCCGGTCCGGTCGGGGAAGGTCAACAGGGCGGTGGCAGGTGTCAGCTGTCCCGCACGATCCGTAGGGTCCTGGTGGCGGGTTTGCGGGGATCGGGTGGTAAGCGTGGCCACAGCTGGTCTTGTTCGGAACGGTGCGGCCGTTGGGCCGCGGGCAGGTTGTCTGTAAACAGGGCAAGCGTTTCACCGCGTTGGCCGGCGGCGGGGGCGAGTACGCCGTGCCGGCCCAACTGGTGGGCGACTTGCGCGACCTGTTGGCAGGCTTGGTATGCCTGCCGGTCCTGGGTGCCTGACTGCAGGACATCCAGGGTGAGTGCAAGTTGGGCGCGGGTTCCGGTGTTCCGCAGATCCAGCAGGTCAGTCACGCTCAGTGTTGCGGTGACTAGGACCCGGGTCTGTAGCTGCTCGGCGAGCAG
>JAABUP010008457.1_pt1 | contig 13127 bp, 17 predicted proteins | sample 5559201 | NCBI WGS metagenome assembly JAABUP01 (sample SAMN10711887, study PRJNA513373) | rock metagenome | isolation source: Antarctica rocks | place: Antarctica | reverse complement strand
TGCTGAAAGTGTGGTCAAGCTCAAAACTAACAGCCAACCTTGGCTTGCAGGACTCGCCTTTCCAGGGCGAGGAGGTCAAGCGGCAGAAAGCAACACAGTCTGCCAGCATAGTCACATACAGATTGCTATGTCCTGGGTCACGGACTGGGAGCATTATTGGCAAGGTAATTGGTCATGTGAGTTTGCACCGACTGACACATATGCTAATGACTTGGCAACACACTGACAGGGTGGCGAGATCATACGCGAGTTACGGAATGAGACTGGCACCAAGATCAAGATCGAGGATCCAACACCTGAGTGCGAAGATAGAGTTGTGACCATCATTGGGCCAGACAGGCACGCTGCTCTTGCATCCTGCATGTCATTTACCAACTGTTTGCACATCTGCACAGGCAGGTTTGACGGAACATGCGACATCAAACTCAGCATCATTTGTTCATGCATAGCTGCTCGTTCCCCCCCTCCTCCCCCAAAATTCTGCCCATACTCATATTCTTCTCACTAGCAAATGTGCCGTGTCCTAGTCCCTTACAGCATGCCTGGACTGCACTTGAAACATCATAGTCCAAACCACATGTTTGAGACACAATTGCTCATCATATATGCCGCATTTGCTCACATTCATGATTAGAACGCTGACAGTTGTTCACGCCTTTTATTAGGTCAGAACCAGAATCTGAGGACAGCCCTGTCCAGAATGCTGTGGTTCGTGTGTTTGACCGCATAGTTGATGCTAACAATCCAGGACTAGAGCCAGCACAGGTTTTTGTGGGGCGCATGCTTCTTCGTCCTCCTCAGGCAAGAAGACTGCTTTGCTGCTGTTCAGGCACACTTGTCTGTTGCACAGCCTCGTACACTGACTCCAGATGTGCAGCATGATTAGCTGCTGTATGTACACATAGCACACTGATTGTGCTGTGCAGATGTGTTGTTGCTGCACAGCTCTTGTTGACAGCAGTCAACAGTTACTTGGATTTCCTACATGCTTGCACTGCTATACATTATCAGCTGCATGTCAATGCTTGTGGACATGGATGCACGGTCCCTTGTCTTCTGTTGCTACAAGTAGCTTGTAAGTCCACATGTTCACTGTGCATCTGTGCCCATGATCCAGCTGGGGAAGTGTGCTACGCATAGTGACACTGCAGTAAGCATGTTGCAGAAATCTGCTGTCAACCCAGCCAGCCTTGGCACAAGCAGTGTAGCTTCATCCTGAATGAACATAAAATCGTGTGGAAGTACATTAAGTTCTTGGTATCTGATGCGTGATGACCAGTATAATGCCGAAAGGCATGGAAATCTTACTAACATGCAGCTTTTCTTGCAGGTTGGGTCCATCTTGGGCAAAGGTGGCCGCACCATCTCTCAGATCAGGCGGGACACAAGCTGCAGCATCAGAATCCTGCAGCCTGGTGACATGCCTCCATCTGCCATGCAAGCTGACCCATTCGCTCAAGTGGTTCAGGTAGGCCTGCATGTCATGCTTTGTGGGTGGCATGTTACCGCACTCAAGTATGTGCTAGCAGTTGCTGGTGTTTGTTCTGCTGGCTGGGAAAGGTTGTTCCAGAGCTGTTGTCAAAGGCTTCCATAAGGTGCTCATCTGGTTCACAGTCAAACTGCACAGCTGAGCCTCACAGATGTGCATAGGTACCTCCTTGCATTTGCACAGCAGGATCAAAAGCACGTCATTTGCAATTTGAGAATTGCTGCATGCCACATACAGGCTGTGAAGAGCAGGGCAATCTACTCATGTATGGCACAGCAGCATCCAGTGATCTGTCTCCCACACAACAGAAAGCTCCGGGCTGCCGCCTTGGGAGGCCCCCGTTATGATCGCTGAAAATCGGCAACTTTTCTTTTCTTTTCCTTTCCACACAACAGTAGCTGTGTTGTGCAGGTGACAGGCAATCTGCAAGCTGTGCAGAATGGGCTCGCAGCAATATGCGCACAGCTGCGTATCAACCCCGGCAAGGCCTGGTCAGAGCCAAGGGCGCCACTCACAGTAAGCTTGCTGACAGCATGCTGCCTTATGACACAGCATCACCCTGCTCTGTCTGTGCTTGCCAACTTTTATTACACCTGTCAAGCCGGTTTTACTGACTGCAGAACATGCCCAACATAGCTTTGAATATGATAGTTACTAATATGATTGTTGATAGACCATGCACAATAGAGGCGTGTGGTGGTGTCATGGGTTACTGTGCTGCAGTGGATGCAGCTTTCATGCATGACCTGCAGCTTGTTGTGCACATTATCATTGAATGCAACCAGATACAATCTGAGCATGAGTGTTGTGTTTTCTATTTGATGCAGCGGCCCCCTGGCAACAGGCCACCCCCCCATGAACCCGTCTTCAACCCCCAAGCCCAGCCCTTCAGACCTTCGGGGGGTCCACGCCAGCAAGGGCCCAACCGCCGCCCTCCTCATCAGGCCCCCTACCAGGGTCCTCAACAAACGCACCACCAGGCCCCCTACCAAGCCCCTCGGCGACCCCCAGCGCCTGTGACTCAACCTGTGGTAGGAGCCATGCTCATGACCTGAACCCCAAATCCATGACTGCTAGTTCACTTTGCCAGATCATCACAAACCTTTACTGCCAGAAAAGTGAGGGCCATCACAAGCAGTGTGCATCGCAATGCACTCCTAGGTGTGTTCCCGCAAGCTGTGCAATACTCACACAGCCCATGGCATTCATCACACAGCCCATGGCATTCATCACACAGCCCCCTCACATGCATATTACAACTGCCATATTGCAGAAGCCAGATTGAGACCTGACGGTCTCTGTTGTCTGTGCAGCTGCAGCATGTGCCTGGGGAGCCTGACATAGAGATTGGGTACAGGCTGCTCATCCCTGTGGTGCATGTGGGCGCTCTCATAGGCAGAGGGGGTGAAGCCATAGCGCAGCTGCGGCAGCGCACCGGTGCCAGAGTCAAAGTGCATGAGCCTCACGACAGTGAGTACCCTTGCACTCCATGCTCTTCTCTGCTTTGCTCTCGCAATGTTGCCTGCAGCACCCTGCGTTTGACTTGGTCAAGCTGTTTCCAGCAGCCCATTTGTCCTGACAACTCTTTCTGTGCTGCATCTTTGCTACACATGAGTATTGCAAGGTCCCTCCTTGGTAGCCCAGTATAGTACTTTGCTGCTCCTTAAATTGATGCTAAAAGGTGTAGTCTTTTCTTTTCTTTTCTTGCAAAGTCCTTGTGCACACCACTCCTACACACTGCTTCTTTGCAGCCCCAATCATTCCGCGTTGCTCACTGCAGCACATACTTGGTGTGCAGCCTTGCCAGCCATGGCTCTCCTGGCTGCCAAAAGCTGCTACACATGCACACTTGAGACCCTCCCTCTTGCTGCTGCAGCAAGTGATCAACGTGTGGTGAGCATCAGCGGAAGGGAGGAGGCGCAAGCGCAAGCCTCCCCCGCCATTGATGCTCTCATGTACTGCGCCGCCCCCGTCATACAAGAGGAGGGCGATCCTCAGAAGTGCGTGCGCTTGGTGGTGCCCTCCTCGCAGGTACGCACGGACCCGCCATGTGGCGCATGCCATCAGGTTGTGGCATCTGATGCATGCCATTAGGCCATTGAGTACTGCATCTATGCTGAGCTGATACTTGCACGCACACCCACTCACACAGAACCTGATGCGTGTTGGCGGCAGCCCAGTGTCAGTTGCACAGCGCACAATGCCAACCAATGCCAAACCAAACTGCCAAGGCGCAACTGCTCTGCTGATAGGTTGTGATAGCATGACACATGGTTAAGAGGTTTCAGTATGAGGCAAATGCTCTCCCTTCCAAAGTGCTGTTGCACATGTGCATCACAGCAACTTGTTCTACGCAGGTTGGGTGCGTTCTGGGCAAAGGGGGGAGCATAGTGACCCGAGTACGGGACAGCACAGGGGCCATGGTCAGGGTTCTGGAGCAGAACAAGGGCCAGAGGCGGCTAGAAAGCGGAGAGGAGGTGGACGAAGTAATTGAGATCCAGGGCCTCCCTCAGAGCTGTGACTCAGCTCTGCAAGCTGTGGCAGATTTGCTGCGTCAGTATCAGGTGGGCTTATGACACCCATTCTTGGTACCATTCTCCTGGGGCACAGGAAGTATGCGCTCTGCAGGCTGTGGCAGATTTGCTGCGCCAGTGTCAGGTGCTGTCTTCAATCCCGAAACGTCTATTCCAAACAAGAAATGTCGTCCCTACACTGGAAATATATGCTCAGAAATGCCTGGGGACAGTACAAAGGCAGTTCTACATTTGGGCTTTGTCACTTATTCTGAGGCACAGCAAGTATGCGCTTTGCATTGTCTGCCGTGCATTGCTGCTGCCATTCTGGTCTGGTGTAATTACGTCATCACAGTTGCACAGGCCTATGCGTCATTCCCAAGGCAACCTCAGCAAGTGGCATTCATGCTATTGAGCACCTGAGAGGATGGATGATGAACGCAGATCAAGATCATCCTGAGAAGCCGTCATGCAAACCCTATGCAGCGTAGTATGCCACAGAGCCCAGTCTATGCTGGGACCCCTTACACCCCTGGGGTCCCCTATGGCGCCCCTTCCCCTGTTGGGTTGGCCTATGTTGAACAGCCTGGTTACCCCCATTACCCCCCTCCTGATGTGGATCAGGGTCAGGTTGCTGCCCAACCCCCACCACCAAACTACCCAAACCCCAACTACCACCCACCCAGAGGAAGCATCAGCCCAGGGCATGCAGCGCAACAGCCCCTCCAGCAGGGCTTTCACCAGGGCCCCCATCAGGGCCCTTACCAGCCAGGGTATGAGGCTGCTGTGGAGTCTCAGTACCCACAGGCAGCTTATGACATGGGCCAGTATTCAGGTGCACACCCCAAACTCAACAAGGAATGTACATATGTTTTCAAGAGCACCCATACAGGCAATGAATGCTGTCAGTACTTGACAGGGATGTCATCAGTTGAGTGCATGGGCCATGTCAAGAGCAAAGCAGTTAAGCTTCCTATAGGTGTAGCTTCCAATCACAAGCATCTGTGCATATGTGAATGCATGAATGACATGAACATCATTCAAAACATCATGCATTCAGAACATCATTCATTTACAGGTGGGTATGATACTGGGGCTCCTCCTCAGGGCAGTTCACAGTATGAAACCAGCATGGCACCTCAAAGCCCCTACCATTCCCCCTACGAGGTGGCTCAGCCCCCCATGTCAGGTTATGGCCAGGGCATCCCGGGGGTGAGCCCTATGATCACAGAACCTGATGGGACCAGCAGGGTTCAACTCGCTATTGTTGGGGCTCAGGTTGGGGCTGTGCTGGGGCGTAATGGCACTAACATCAGCCAGATCAGACAGGTGAATGATACATATCAAGCTGAATGCCCATGCTGACGCCAACATACATTTGTGCTATGCTGTGCTGCAGCTGTACCTCATGCACATGTGTTCATGATGTACTGAGACTGTTAACTGACCCTTATCAGCACCTCAGTACAGGAGCTGCTCAGAGACTTGCACGTTGGTGATACAGACGTTATATGCCATGACCCAAAACAAAGGTGGAATGCTTGACAACACTTGAGTCTATCATCTCTACAGCTTCGCCTGCATGTGATGGACGTCATGTTCACAGACATTCCATGTGTGTGTGAACATCGATGATTAGCAATATGAGGCACAGTTCTTGGCTGTTGAATAGTGTCAGTGCTGTGGCAGATATCTGGAGCCAAGGTCAGGCTACATGAGGCACCCAGGGAAGCACCCAGAACAGCTGCTAGTCAAGCCCATGTGGAAAGGCAACTGGAGATTTCAGGAGCCACTGGTCAAGTCCAAGCAGCCATGAAGCTGGTGCAAGCCTTCCTGCTGGCAGGCAATGTGGAGCCACTCAACATCCCTGATGTGTGATTGCTGACCAAGGTATGTTTGCCACTTCCACTTTTGGGCTCCAATCAATCACGTCAAACAGACTGATCACTCATGAGGCCTATCAGCGTGGCAATCTGTCCTTTCTGCACCTGCTGAGGTTTGGGAACAAAGCGTCGACAACATGAACACCATAGCCAACCTGTCATGCATTCCTGTCAATAGCAACGGCTTCCAAGTGCAAGGCTTCCAACTATGCACTGTGCATGTCTATCACTCACTACACTGGTCAGACACAGCAGCAAGTAAGCCCATTGGCACTCTAATGCAATGCCCCATGCTTCAGTACCCAACACAAGACCACTATATACGTCACCAAGCTGAAGGCTTCTGCGCTGATGCTCTCACCGTGAAAAAACCAAACCCGAAATGCAATCTGCAGGATAAGTATATGGAAGCATGGCTGAATGAGGAACTGAACAGACAGCCATCAAACCTTTGTTTGCAAACAAAAGTTGGCAGAGGCACATCTCATCAGGGCGTCAGGATTCAACGTCGAAAATCAGGAGTTGCAAGTCATGCTTGCATATACCGTATGTGTACAGATTTTGAGGTCACCAGATTTGACATCAAGGATTCCATATACTTATGTAACAAACATGACATATGCTACACAGTACAAAAGGAAGTGCAACAACTGAATCAGTGCAGCGCAATAAGATTTAGTGGGTCAGTCTGCGCTTAGATTTTCATGCACACACGTGGAGATATCTCTGCCTGAATTGCACTAAGAAGAGGAAGTGTAGAGAATAGCAAGCCTTTGCACGAAGAATATTCTACTTCACCATAGATTCGCGAGTTCAGGGCGAGCACTCATGCGCTGCTAGTTTGCTGAGTCATACGTGAACTGCCCAGGTCACATGCGTGTGGTACCTAGCGCGCGCCTTGAGCAGGTGCTGCGCTTGGGGCGAGCGCAGTAGTTTATCATGGCGTGAGATGTTAGTGGCTAGCTTAAACGGCCTGGTGGATTGCTTATGATGTCGGCTGCAAGGGACGCCACACGTCCTGTCGCGCTTGTCTTTTTCATTGCCTTGATCTGTGCTGGGCACGTCGAAGGGTCTAACGATGCTGCCAGTTTGCAAGGCTCGGACGATAGCCTTTGCAGACCTCAACAGGCAAACACCCACCTATGTGTTCCTGTCTCACCAGCGCTCATCAATCTAGTTGACATTTTCTTTAGCTTGCCAAATAAACTTTTGCAAAGACGTCGATGCTGGCGAGCTGTGTGCGTTAGCCGGAACTGCCGCCATCTGCTCGATCTTCTTGCAGGTGCACTTGGCTTTGACTTCAGACCCCACAGAGATGAGAGTCATGTGGAAAACATTGGGGAGCAGGTAATTTTGTTCTTAATTGCAAAGGAGCACAGAACCATGCTACGGGGTTCAAACTGTGAATGCTCAAATTGAGCATTAGTCCTAGCTCATTCTACCTAGTCTGACGCTTGCTGAACCTGCAGTTGCCAATCTGGATTGCAACACTGGCGTCTCAGTCGTTCAAGTAGTGATGTCAATGACGCACAGAGCTTGCTTGCTCGATCTGGAGGAAATGCCATTTCCAGCTCGTACTCAGTAAGTCTCAGTCACCATCAAAGGACAAATCTGTGATTTTCCTGCCCTGCATCACAGGCTGAGTCTATGCTGCTGACGATAGTGTGATGCCAGCTATGGCCACCCAGCAGTCTCTCATTGACTGCATGATTGCTGCTTCAGCATCCTTGCATTGACTGCATGATTGCTGCTTCAGCATTCTTAGATTGACTGCATGATTGCTGCATCAGCATCCTTCCAGACATGCAGTCATGTGCTGACCCACTGACTTGATGGTGATGATGCAGTCAGATGACATGTGCGCCTCTCCAGCCAAGGACTTTGATTTTGCCCCTCTCAATCTGCACACCTTCATCATGACAGACTTGGTGAGTGCTCATCCCTTACCTCTAGCCTGCAACAAGCACCACAATCTTTGTTACCTTGTAGGGTTGCGACTCCATTCTCTACTGTAATCTGTAACACTTGGGCAGCCCGGTATATACTTGGCTTCTCATTAAGTTGACGCCAACAGGCGTAGTCTTTTCTTTTCTTTTTTAATCTGTAACTTGCTTTTGTATATGCAGGAGCCTGGGGAGTGGTATGAGTACAGGCTGCGTGACTCATCAGACACACTGTCCTTCAGGGCTAGTCCAAGGCCTGGCCCTGAAAACCAAGTCAGCTTTGTGGTTTATGGTGACATGGGAGAATCAGACCATGCAAGGGCAAAAGCTCCAGGGTACATATTCAGCGTGTGCTTGCTTCGTGTGTTCATGATGCAGACTTGCTGGCCATGCTTGCTGATGCACAATCCATGTGCCAAAGATTCCCCCCCCCCACTGGTCTTGCTCAGTACTCACTTGAGCAAGGACCTTGCTGTGAATGCAAATGCAGCACAAAAGTGAGTGTATCTGATCAAACATTTTCATCCGCTTGTTTATCCTTTTGCACTCTGATCAGCTCTAGTCAAGCTTTCATCAGGCTTTGCGAGGGGCTACTCATCACAGCTGCCTTGCAAGCAATCAGTGTTCAGCGGTCAATCAGCTATGCACCACCACACGGCCAGTTTTTACTCAAGAGCTGGATTTGTTGTGCATGTAGCGAATCCATAATAGCAACAAGCAACAACCACTCATTAGTCAACATCACAGCTATTAGTGATGAGTTCTTGGATGAAGTTAGTCAGACCATCTTCTCAATCTCTACTATAGAATCTCTACTATAGATGGGAGCTTTCAGTAGCAGTTGCTGTATGGATTCATGGTGGTCTCTTCACAGCTCCTCAACCTGCTATAAATAAGCTTTTCTAGCTCAGACTTCGACACAATTCCCGGATCACGCACCAAGGTGTCGATGGTATGCAGTCCAGGGGTATCTTCTGCTGATGAGAAGACGTCTAGGCCACTGCATGCTCTGTCAGTGTCCCAGACGTCTTCTCATCAGCAGAAGATACCCCTGCACTGCATACCATCGACACCTTGGTGCGTGATCCGGGAATTGTGTCAAGGTCTGAGCTTATTTGTAGCAGGTCATGGAGCTGTGAACAGACCAGAATGAGTCCATACAGCAACTGCTACTAAAGACTCCCATCTATAATAGAAATAAGATGCGATGGTCTGACTACCTTCATCCAAGAACTCATCACTAATAGCTGTGATGCTGACTAATGGGTGGCTGTTGCTTCTTGCTATTATGATAGAACTATCCAGCAAGCTAACTGCTGCCTAATGCAACTGTACAAAAATCGCACTCAGCAACAAAAGTCAAGCAAGCATGACTGAATTCGAGCAACACAGCCACCAACCTCAAGCTGACACTGTTGCAGGGCTCGCGCAACTGCTGATTACGTAACCAGAGATGTGATAGACAATGATGTGGACCTGGTAGTGCATGTTGGGGATCTCTCCTATGCAAATGGGGACCCAGAGGTGAGCTTTGATCACATCATAGAGACAAGGGTCTATCATTTTGTTGTTCTCACACGTTCATTGCTGGAATTCATTGCTGACAGCTTTGGTTTGCGCACATTCATTGCTGGAATTCATTGCTGAAAGCTTTGGTGTGCAAACATGCTGCCAAATGACTGACTGACTGCATCAGCATTGTGACATGTTTGCTGGACACTTTCTTACATTATGATGGTCATGGGTTCAAATTGGACCTTTCATTCAGCTTGTCCCCCTTGTCCAGTCATCAATGCGTAATAACCCACATGTCTCTGGCCTATCCTGGCTTGTGATTATTATACCATTTGTCTGTGTTTCATGCAGATATGGGACACCTTCATGGATTACATTGAGCCATACAGCAGTCGCGCACCCTACATGATTGGCATAGGTGTGTGCTGCCTCCTCTATGCCACTTTGCCTGTTGTTACACAGAAATTGCTCATCATCACTCACCCAAGAGTTGTTCACAGTTGCTGCTGCTTGCTGCTTGCAACGCATCTGCACCTACCTTATAAGTCATTGAGGCCATGTGACAGTCATCACTCTCTGTAGTGCTGGATGTGCAACAGCTGGCTCTGTGCAAGTGTTTGCACTCGCATACTTTACTGCATCAGAAGCCTGCCCGACAGATCACAAGGAACAGCTTCCTGACTTAGCTTGCATCTTTGGACATGCATTGTCAAGCACACTGGTGCTGCGTTGGTATGACTCTGTGGACATAGTCAAACCTTAAAAACCTTTCCTGCTGTGAATCTGCAGGCAACCATGAGTATGACTATCGCACTGGCAAGGAGAAGCACAGGTCTCACAGGAAGGACCCCTCTGGTGCCAGCAGTCCTTACGACCCTGACTGGGGCAATTACGGTATGCTTGCCTTGATCCCATGCAGTTACAGATGCAGTTACGGTATGCCTGCCTTGATCACATGCAGTCACAGATGCAGTTACGGTATGCTTGCCTTGAACCTATGCATTTACAGTTGCAGTTGCAGATCCCATGCTGCACAGCCGATGCTGCACCTGATTGCAACATCAAGCTCTCAAGAGTTGATCATTTGCACCATGCTTTCTGTAGTTCAATTTAGCCTTGCTTTGCATGCTGAAAGTGATGCTTCGTGTCACAGGCAATGACTCTGGCGGAGAGTGTGGTGTGGCAACTGCAAGGCGATTCATCATGCCTGAAGCCTATCTGGATGCAGCCCGACAAGAGGCAGCCAACCATGGCAGCTCTGTCAACTCGCCCTTCTGGTACTCCTTTGACTATGGCAGCGTCCACTTTGTGATGCTATCTACTGAGCATGATGTCACTCCTGGGTCACATCAGTACAGGGTAAGTCTCTGGTGTATGCTCTGTCTTGCACCATTCAGATTTCACCATTTTTTCCTGCTTGAACTTTGACTTTGAGCTGCACAGGAATTCTAATGGTAGTAACAGTAACAATAAGAATGAATAAACAACAAGCTCCAGCAAATGCCATGAGTGTGTAGCACAAGTCTAGTTTTGACAGTTTGACCTCTCTCATGTCCATTGACTTGGTGCCTGCTGTGTCTATCACTTTGTGCATGGCCACTTGCTTGTGTACCATCTGCTGTTCACATTGCTGAAAATCAGCATTGTACTTCGGCCTGTTGCCTACACCAATCACACTGCACATTGAACCAGCCAGTCCAGCTTTGTCAGCTTGATGACTCCTACAAGTGCCATCACATGTCCACAAATGCCATCACATGTCCACAAATGCCATCACATGTCCACAAGTGCAGTTGAACAGTCGCAGGCATGAAACATCAGTCCCCAATGCTTATGCAGCTTCCACTGTCAGCTTCCTCTGTCTGTTTGCAGTGGCTGGAGCAGCATCTGGAGGGAATAGACAGATGCCTGACTCCCTGGCTGGTTGTTGGCATGCACCGACCCATGTATGTGGTCCATCCACACAAATCCAACAGAACCGTAGCAGGTGAGGGAAGTCGTAGTTTTCTGTCCCAGACATGCTGTGGTTTGTGACCAGGGCCCAGGCTCAATGCTTGTCATATGGAACTGCGCCTGGAGTCAATTACTGCCCTGGTGCATGACGCATAGCTCTGGTGAGGATGCTTTCAATGGCATTGCCGGACTTACATTCCAGGTCAGGCAGGTCTGTTCACAGCCCACTTTGCAACGCACGCCAAAAAGCCCTTTCACAGGGAGAATGCTTGTCATTGGTTTGGAATTGACAATGCTGGGGAGCAGTCTTACTTATCAATGTTGTTGCTCTGCTGCAGAGCATTTGAGAGCCAGTTTGGAGTCTCTGTTCAACCAATACAACGTGGACTTGGTTGTCTCAGGTCATGTGCATTCGTACGCACGGACCTGCAACGTGTACGACGAAAAATGCGTGGACAACCTGGATAAGGGCACGACGCATGTCACCCTGGGCTGTGGCGGACACAAGCTGTCAGACGTTGATCATGATCAGTATGACTGGCTAGACTATTCGGAAACAAAATACGGGTATGGTCGAGTGACTGCAGACGGTGACCACAGTCTACGGCTTGAATATATCACAACAAATGATGGAGACATACGGGACACTGTGACTTTACACAATGACTATGACGGGCGTGATTACTGCAGAGGACATGGGCATAGAAGATATATTGGGATTCAGCCTGCAGGGGAAGTATCAAATGCACAAGCTGCAAGCCGCCTGACTGCCAGTCAATGAATTCAAACCAACAATGATACCTATCTGCAATTGTCGTTCCCTCTTCTCACATGGAGATTGTATACTTGTATCATTGTTTCAGCAGGCTTATTTGCTAGCCAGCAGGAGTCATTGCAGTCATTCGAAATCGAGCTTTGATTTCATTTTGCCAATTGATGCAGGCACATACTGCTATAGACTTCTGGCAAGTTACTTTCTTGAATAAAATAGCGACTTACATTGGCACTGACTGTCTTGTTTGAACAGCATCAGCTGAATGCTGTGCTGTCTGCAGTCCATTGTGCTGCTGCTAGTCCTAGGTCTACCTTCACTCCTTTTGCAGAGCACAGAGTTGCAGCTGCTACGTCTTGTATATGCGGTTTGTTGCTGATGATGCTCAATTGCAGACCTAGATGACACCTTCTGACAGGTTTTCTTAAGTAGCTCCCCATTTCTGTCTTGTGATTGTAAGGCATAGCAAAGTCACTAACATAGCTTGGTATGGTGTGGTCCTACCACAGCATCGGCGTGACAACTTCCAGCCCCTCCTATTTGCAAGTCTTCAAAATGAGCAATTTCCAAACTTGTTAAGGTCAAAAATTGAGTTGAATGTACGTGTTACAAAACAACGCATGACGATGCTTTATCCATGTTTTGACAAAGACCATATGGTGCACATGGGCATGGTGATGGCCGTAGTAAAAACAATCCAAAATATAATTAAAACCCCAGCGTAGGATGGCGCCTTCAAAGAATCATCCCATGCTGGTAGTGCTGATTGCTCGTTCTTGTTTGGGCTTTAATGCTTTGTGCTCTGTAACTATTTGCAATCGCAACGTTACGCCCGGGTACCGGTAATGCATGTCTCTGGGTCATTGTGGTTGTGCAATCGCCCTATAAGGGCTCTGGGTCACACCAGCCCTCTTTGCAAAGCTGGTCAAACTCAGGAGCTATGACTATGACTTATAGGTAGGGTTTTAAAGTAGTAAAATGGTGTAGTAATGTGCTTTCACAGTGCGCTTTCTCACTTTGAAAGTGAGCAGCTCTGAGCAACTTCGTTTAAGGTACGTG
>JAABUP010008455.1_pt1 | contig 13129 bp, 15 predicted proteins | sample 5559201 | NCBI WGS metagenome assembly JAABUP01 (sample SAMN10711887, study PRJNA513373) | rock metagenome | isolation source: Antarctica rocks | place: Antarctica | reverse complement strand
CTATCTGTATGCCTAAAATTTCACAAATATCGAGGATTTGCGTCTGGAACGGTTCATTGCTATTGTCTAGAGAAAGTATGCTTCGTTGGATAATCTGACTTTTTGAGGACTTCAAGATGTTGTTAGCAACTTAGAAACGTGTAGACCATGGAGAATTTGCTGGCAACATACCTGGTTCTTCAAGGCCATGCCGAGCCTTAACATGAGCCTGTGGTTGCTCTACCGAAATAATATCTGTCAGACGTACCTTCGATATGAGGACTGTGATTGGCTGAATAATTGGCATCATAGTTGATCCGGTTCCGCGCCGACAGAGCTCGGGTTTTCTATCAACACGGTTATCGACACCACCTATCGATGCACAAATTTTCGTCCATAATAGAGTAAGACTGGCCAGCTATTCAATTGGATTCCACTGACTTTCCAGCCCCTAGATACCTCCACAATGGCTGATACGCCTCCATCTACCCCTTCTATACCGCCCGCACGATCCTCCAGACCTGTCAGCGAGGCATTGCTCAACGAGAAGGTACATTATTCTCACCTTGATCATTGCTGCCAAATCCTGCATGCTTCTTGAGCGTCGAGTTTCAATGCACGTATATATCGTTACTACCTGATATTCTTTTGATTGCGATCTCCTTGTAATGTTGTGGCTAACGACCATATAATCACAGTGGGACCACGCCCTTTCCTCCTTCCTCATCCGCTCATCCCTTGGTCTCTCCTTTGGGGTGGTTTTTTCAGTCCTCCTCTTCAAGCGGAGAGCATGGCCCGCCTGGGTTGGGCTCGGTTTTGGGGCAGGAAGAGCTTGGGAGGAAGCAGATGGTAAGAATGACGTGCAGGAAGCTCGTATGAGAGGCTCAGCTAAACATGCTACAGCTACGTTTAAAAGGGGAGGCGCCGCGACGGGGAGGGAGGGTCTGAGACTGGTGCGGACGTGAGGGACGAGGGGAGTGTTGGCGGAAAGCACTCCGGTTATACTTGTTCCTTTGATAGTTCAATTGACACCTCTGTGGACGTCTGTACATTATGTACTTCATTATACACAAGCTCTATAAGAACGAATATGATACAAGATGAGATTTTTTTTTCAATTTGCTATTGGAAGGCAGACATCAAGATTTGAAGTTCTCTGAGGACTTCAGGTATGAGCCTCGAAGCTGAGAATGTCTCCAGCCCTTTTGATAGCGGTTCCTCTCTCCACCCATCGGACGTGTTGGAGCTCTAGCGCAACGCTTCTTTCTGTCGTCAAAATATTAGATATTTTCGCAAGACATGGTATACGGCTCCGAATAAATCTAATCGCCCAAAATTCTGTTCGCCTCCAACGCATCTTGTAATAAGAAACCAATCCATGGGTATAGTTGCGACGTTAGCCGCATGTCCTCGGTCATCAATGACCAGCCCCAGCAACGCCCAAAATGCTAATCTTTGACCTGATTCCGTTCTTCCACAACATATCTTTCACTAATCGCCACCACTTAGCAGCATCAGTACTCCGTTCAACTCTCCCACAACCTTCTCTTCAAGTCGATTGTCCGCACCACTTCCAGGTCGTAACGGCTGTTGTCGCGCCCATGCTTCCTCCTTTTCACTTGTTGGCACAATTTTATCTCGCAGTGAAGCGCGCCGTTGCATCCAATTCTCTATGTCTTCCTTGATTTGAGCTCTATCCCATTTTGGCTCAGATATATCAGTGGCAATGATACCTGCACTTGCACCTGCTTCTCGAAATGTGTCAAGAACGGTACTTATAACTGCCAGTGTCTGAGCTTCCGAAACCATGCTCAATGTGATGAAACCTGCCGCTGGATCGGTGGGTGATGGGCCTTTGCCGTCAAAATTACTGGATGCGCGAGCTAGCTGTCCTGGAAAGCTGTTCAAAGCAGTCGATATCTCCACTGCTATAGGTGCCCCTACAGCATGTAACAAATTAAGGTACAGTGGTAGGATACCACGAGACCAGATACTGAACATTCTTACTGGAGTGTCGAAAGGGCCCATACCTCGGGCCTGACGCAAATTTTGCACAAGATTTGTGTTCGAGATGTGAATTAGCAACCCTTCAACAGCCAAAGATTCCGCTAAAGCGGGTATGCTTGACAGCTCAAGTAGAAAGAAGATACTGAGCTCACCAAAAATGGGATCGCCATTTGTGGCAAGCTGGTCAGACCATGAAAGTAGAGCGCTCGCGCACCGAGCTGTTTGATGCTCAGAGAATTGCGAGATTAGCTGCGTGGTGTGCCTATCGATGCCTGGTACTGAAAGAAGTGTTCGCAGTATCGCAGTAATAAGCGCGAAATCAGCGGGGAGTACGCGAGAGGTATTTTCGTGCAGCGCTGTCGTCAGCGAGCGGAATCCTCGAGCGACAATTGTGCCGAGTATTTCAAGAGCTATCTTCAACGTCTCGGGCGAAGCTGAAGCTGCAGATTGTACAGATCTGCCCTCTGAGCCAGATGCCTGCAACGAATCCGAACCACGTGAAGATGTGTCTGATGTGTGGGCTCGAAGAGCAAGCAAGAGAATTTTCAGTAGCGTCCTATAGTACTCGGCACCCTCACCATCTATGCTAGACCCAATGTCCGTGGAATATAATCGTACGGTATCCCAGGCCTTTGGCAAGATGTTTTTCACCTCTGATGCTGGGGCCTTGACCTCAATCAGCCGCTGTAGGAGTGTGAAAGCAAGCTCCATGCGCGCTTGGCTCAATCTTTCGAAAACGGCTTCTGGTAAAGACATATCGACATTTGATTCCAAGCAGTTTATGACGATCATTGCCATGGACCTCTGAAACTTCGCCTCCGTTTCCAAAACTCTGCTCAATTCAATTGCCAGAAATTTCCAGCTATGGAGCAAATTCTAAGATGCCATTAGCCTAGATTCCAAGACCGCAAGCACAACTGTACAAACCATCTGTGATTCTACCAACGACAGATTGAGGTTCGCTCTTACTAGCTCCTCGGCAAACCCCTGATTCCGTCGCCCAGCCCATGCAGGATTGAAACTAAACATTATGTTTGCAAGACCGAGATCGTAAAAGAATGAGTCCCCAAGTAGCGGTCGCTCCAGAGATGTCCGCTTGAGATTTAGTAGGCTGCAAGCTGGAAATTTTGATTCGAAGTTCTGGCGTAGATTACCTTGCAGAGATGCGTTGTAGCACGGGGTAGAAACGGCGTTACGGATGAAATAGGAGATCTTTGGTGTAAGCTTCTTTGCAAATGAAGGATCGCCGGTTTGTCGAGTATGATGTACGTACATCGCAAAGATGTCGAGAATGGAAGAATATATTTGGGTCGTGCTGTACTCTGTTACTTTGTCCTTCGTTGAGCCGGGACTTGGCTCCAGTCCCCCTATATAATCCAGCATTATGGTAAGAAAATGAGGGTGTTGCTCCATAGTCACCAGGACCCAAGGCCAGGCGTCCGCAGCAAGGGATACGAATTCAAGCATGGCTATAGCTCTTTGAGGCTGTAACTTCCCGATATTGGACAAACCATCGAGGGCGATCTTCAGAATTGGCCGGCTCCGTCTGGATGTCGCACCATCTGTTGCTTTGGGATTCTTAAGCGAGTCCCGAGGCGTGTTGCCTGTCAGGACAAAGATGGCAAGCCATTGCTGACGTTTGCTCACAATGGCCGAGAGAAACCGCCAGACCTCAACCGATAAGTGTTCATTACCGACAGGTTGGTCAATGGAAGACAGCACTTCTAGAAAATGACTCGCCGTTTCTTGGCCGAGATGACCTAGTAGAGAAGGTGGTTGGTTGTTCTTTGTAGCTGCACAACATATCAAAGCATGGAAGAGGTTAGCGACTGGAGATCTGAAATTTTCATCAGCAGCGTAGACACTGGCCAGAATTGGAGAAGCTCTAAAAAGCTGTTCCTCTAGGTGCGATGGTGGGTTTTGAAGCAGCCGGTTCACCTCAATCAATGTGGTAGCAAGGGTAACAGCAGCTCTTACTTGAGAGGTCCACGATTGCAAGCTTCGGGTGGATAGGCTGGTATCTGAAGTCGACATGCCGTCGGAAAAGATTTCCAGTAGTGGATGGACGGAGAGGTCGTTACTTGATGTTGACAAGAACACGTCCACGATGTACTCTGCAGCTGGCGCCAGCGGTTCGACCAGCTTGTTGGAGATGTTCGGATCATCGTCGACAGCAAAGCTATACTTCAGTATGTTGCTGAAGACTGTACATATAAAGGTGTTGATCTCTAATCGTTCTTCTGGTGCTGCAAATCTCCAATTCTTGGTGCTTTCGAATACATCTACCATGATCCGTTGAAGGCTCAAAAGAACCTTCTTCATTGCAGTCTGTGATATACCACTACTTAGCGTGAAGTGGCTGGAGAAGCGTGTAATAGCTTTCGTAGGGGTTTTGCGAGCGACTGCATGTCCAATAGCATCCTCGACAAGTGCATCAAAGACTCGTATGCAACCCAGGACGAATTCGTAGCGCCCGGTGACCATTTCCGTTGATGCAATCACCGCACTGATCTTACTTTCGCCTCCGCTAATGCCTAATAGACTACTTCTTCCAAGGAAAGGCCACACACGGTCGGGCATTACCGGCAGAAGCGCATGTGTGAATTGGATACATCGCACGAGAATATCGACGGATCCGTCCTCTTCAGACACATTACGATGTCTCTGCAATTCGTTTTCGAAGATCTCGAAGACAACTGAGATTACATCCTGATTACGATCCAGTCCATCGCTGGCTTTTTCTAAAATCTTTCTCGCAGCCTCCTGGACAGTGAGGGGTCCCTGCTTCGCCGAAGTACTCTTGACAGTAGTAGAAATCATGACACTCATCAAGTCAATGATCTCTGCAACTACCTCTCGTGACAGCGTGGTGTCCGAGTACCCGTCCGAAATATCGCTGACAGCCAACGAAAGCTGGAGTATTTTGCCCATGTACGCCACGCCAGAGTACTCGTAATGCCACATGACCACAGGAGGCCTTGTTTCCGAAAGAATACGCCCCACTGTTCCGCTAGGTAGTTCTAGAGCATCTGATGGTACAGTACATGCCGTTGAGGCACGCAACCTCCTCTTGCTGGGCCGGGACGTTGCTGGGTCTGGGCCGATGAAGCTGAGGCTGTCTATCAGCTCCACATAGTTGACCTCCTCGTCCTCTCTGATAGTTTTGTAGCCAACAAAACCAGCAGGCAGCATAATCGTGATCTCGTCAACTTCGTCAATTAAAGGCCAAATTGCAGGCAATCCTTCATCATCGTTGGCACTACAAACAGCCAGTGCCCGACAGAGCTTCAGAAAAGGTAGTGTTTCGTATGGGAAGCGAGACAAAGCTGTCCCGAATAATCTTTGCATGAGTCTGTCATCTTTGAGAAAGACTAACGCAGGTTCGGCGTCACCAAGCTCTATTGGTCGCTCCAAAACATCCCAATAACGCTCAGAACCAGTCAAGACTGCTAACGCAGCAATTAGCAGCGCTGGCTGGTATTCAACTAAGCCTAGGACGGCCTGGATCAAGTCGAGAAGAACCCGGCGCATTCTGAGCCCAGATTGTCCGTTATGTTCTGATCCGAAAGGGGTGCAGTAGTCGACCGCTAAAGTCGTGAGTATATTGAATACCCCATTTACATCAACAGCACGTTCGGCAAGATAAGCAATCGGGTCTACATCCAGAGCGGTCAGCATTACTCTTTCAAGCAGTTCCTCTAAGAAGGACAACTGGGGTGATGTGTCACTACTGGTCGACGATCGACTCCTGTAGGACGACTGCTCCGGACCCTCGTTATCAGACTCAATTACACTGAATCTCTCAGATGCACGGTCGGACTGTCGGATCTCCCTCTTCTCTTTGATCTGAAGAGCATACCCTCTCAGTGTTTGTAGGATTATACCCCAAGCGAGGACCGCAGGACTAGCGGTTATGGGGCAAGCGTCTGCCGCAGCAATCAATGTATCTTGCACTTCGCTAACTACAGCTGGATTGAGGATGTATGGAGCATTATCAGTAGATTCTGGGGCTGCCGTACCCGCAGCAGAGATTTCCGAAAGTATTGCGAGCGCCGATGGAAGTCTGAAGATTGCGAGTGAGACAAGTGCAACGAGTGATTGAAGTGGTAGATCGTATGTATCATGAAGCGCACGAAATGGCTATGCAACGTCAGCGGCTATCCCTATTATTCACTCGGCCAAAACTTACTGGCTCGAAGACCTCCAAAAAGGCGTATCGATTCATGAACCTGAACCACGAAAGAAATGCATCAGATCTAGTAAGCTTTGTCGACGAGTCCAGCAGCACCAAGATAGTTCCCATGATATGGATCATTTCGAGTATTTGGTTACTTGCCCAAGCGGCCTCCATGTCCTCCTGCAGGCCTTGATCCTTGAACCATCCAGTGCCCTGCTCCAAACCCGTAGCTCGAGTCTGTAGAGCATCTACAGCGCTGACAATGTGATTTTTGCCACCTTTTGAAGAAACACTATCGGCCTTCCAATCCGCTAATATCGCATCTCCAATTTCTTGTACCCAGTCAAGACTCGCCACTGCTTTGTCCTTTGGTCGCTCCCTACCCTTGTGACTAGCCTGGCATCGCGCCCTTGAGGCGACATATTCACTCGTCTTGATTATGTACCGGCGTTCGGACAGGTAAACTTTAAGGAGCCGTTTCTGGCGTGATTGTAAACTGTCGAAAGTACCTGGATCACCTTCTTCTAATCTTGAGGACTTGACCAGGACCGAAGACCGCGGGCTAGGTCGCGTAGTTTGTAGACTGCCACTTCTTCCCGTGATGTTTTTTTGCGCTAATTCATCCGCGGTATTTTCTTGTAGTAGTTGAACACAGGATCTCATCTGCCATTCAAGCATTGCAATCCTGAGGGCAGCCATCTCGTCGATACTTGTCTCTTTGCTGAGCCATATTGTGTCATCTTTGAGCTGCTTGACATCATACTGACCATCGTTCGAAGGCGGGACGTTAATAGCGGAAGTTTTTGTCTCAAAGCTCGATTTGGTTTGGGAAGTTGGAGGGGAAAAGGGCGAGAACGAGCGGACCAGTAGGTCAAGAGTATGGGAGTCGGTCAGATGCCTTCTCAAGGAGCTGTCGGCTGACTGGTCATCGAGCTGCGACAGGCCTGTGAAAGCTGCCTTCCATGATCTGGGAAGTCATAAGCCGTTGTACCACATACTTAGACTTTACTCACATTAATTGATGTTCCCCGCTCAAGCACCTGTCAAGAGGGGGGAAGTAACAAGACTCTCCAATTGGTGCCATTAAGGCATCACTGAGCTGTCTAACACGATACCTTACTGGGAGCGTAGAAGTAGGGTTTAGGTTAGGAAACGCGAGATTCGTTTCTGTAAGATTCCGCTAGCGCGTCAGCGTCAGCTTTACAATAGGAACCTAATATTCAGCAGTGAATCATCCAGCACACAGCGCTTTCCACATTTCCAAAACACCTCTGCTGATCTGGCTAATACTAATGCTCAACGATCCCACATCTACCATAGCTATCTATCTCACTCTAGTCTGTGGATAATGGTATTGGAAGCCCGCGCCCTGATCATAGACATCCTTAATTCCCAGTAATTGTGCCCTTTGAAATCATATCTAATTAAGACAATCGACAAGCTGAAGGCTTGCCAACGAAGATTTTGAGCCTAAGGTAACGCTGAATCGCCTTGTCAAGCCTTAAACAGCAAGCCTTCTACGGTTTTGGGGAAAGTTGACTGATTCTTGAGAATGGCGCCATCCAATCTTATTGATCACTCTCCAAATCACCCAGAGGCGGCACCGCCAATACCAAGCGCGTCCAACTTGATACTTGTTGACAACTATGATTCTTTTACTTGGAATGTATATCAATATCTAGTCCTGGAGGGGGCTTCGGTCACTGTATACCGCAACGATGAAATTTCTGTTGATGAACTAGAAGCACTAAATCCTACTCAACTTGTGGTAAGTCCTGGGCCTGGACACCCAGATACAGATGCAGGAATAAGTATCGAAGTAATCCAAAGATTTGCGGGGAAAATACCAATTCTAGGAGTCTGTATGGGAGAGTAAGTCATGCCGTTCATATCGATTGGCGAGTATCTTGAAGCTGATTGACATCCTAGACAATGTATATTTTCTGCCTTTGGCGGTAAGGTGGAGGTGACGGGCGAGATTCTGCATGGAAAAACTTCTCCCCTACGCCACGACTCTAAAGGGTTATATGCAGGTCTTCCTCAAGATCTACCAGTGACGCGCTATCACTCGCTATCAGCTACGCACCCCAGCCTTCCTGAATGTCTCGAAGTCACATCTTGGATTGCGAGTGGTCCGGATGGCGGCAAAGGCATCATCATGGGCGTCCGTCATAAAGATCTTCTTGTTGAAGGAGTCCAATTCCATCCCGAGAGTATACTGACTGCCGAGGGAAGAACAATGCTTAAGAATTTTCTGAATATGAGGGGTGGCTCCTGGGCCGAGAATGACCGTTTACAAGAGCAACAAAAAGCGCCGACACTCCTGAATGGTGTCAATGACATTAATGGCACGAATGGCAGTCCTATGCCACATTGGGTATCCCCGACAGATGCCAAACCGAAACAAAATGAGTCGATGTTAGATAAGATCTACAGGCATAGAAAGATTGCAGTTGAAGCACAAAAGCTTATTCCTTCTCAACGGCTTCATGATTTGCAATCGTCGTATGATTTGAAACTTGCGCCCGCCCAGATCTGTTTTCCAGACAGGTTAAGAGTCTCACCATATCAACTCTCGCTGCTAGCTGAGATTAAGCGAGCTTCGCCGTCAAAAGGTGACATTTCGTTAGAGACCTGTGCTCCTGCACAGGCGAGGAAGTACGCTTTGGCTGGCGCTAGCGCAATCTCAGTGCTCACAGAACCCGAGTGGTTCAAAGGAAGCATCGAAGATCTGCGAGCGGTAAGACAAAGCCTTGAAGGTATGCCGAACCGGCCGGCTGTCTTACGCAAAGAATTTATCTTTGATAAGTACCAGATCCTTGAGGCGAGGCTGGCAGGAGCGGATACAGTATTGCTAATTGTGAAGATGCTTGAAAAAAGCACTCTTCGGACGTTGTACTGTTACTCGCAAAGTCTTGGTATGGAACCCTTGGTTGAAGTCAATACTGTCGAAGAGATGGAGATTGCCACCAGCCTTGGAGCTCGAGTCATTGGGGTCAACAATCGCAATTTGACTAATTTTGAAGTCGATCTCGATACGACCACACGTTTGATGGAAAAGGTACAGGACGGGACAGTTGTCTGTGCTTTAAGTGGAATATCCGGTCCAAACGACCTCAAAGCGTACAAACAGAATGGAGTTGGTGCCGTTCTAGTTGGGGAAGCTCTAATGCGTGCTACCGATACTGCTGCGTTCACTAATGACCTCCTTGGGGGCGTAGAGACAGTCTCTAACAGCCTCGATAAACAAGATATTTTGGTCAAGATATGTGGTACACGAACGCCAGAAGCTGCCAAGGCCGCGATCGAGACAGGGGCGGATCTCATTGGTATAATATTAGTCGAAGGGAAGCGCTATGTGTCTCGAGATACTGCTCTTTCGATATCAAAGACAGTGCATGAGACTGCAAAGCCATCGATGAGAGATGACACAGAGCCTAGCCCTAATCTCCTGCCAGGAGCGACCGAATACTTTGATCATACATCTAATTTCTTCCGTCGAGCAGACAGGGCTCTCATCATTGGTGTATTCAAGAATCAACCGCTGTCCTATGTTCTTGCCCAGCAAAAGCTGCTGGATCTTGATGCTGTCCAGCTTCATGGTTCCGAACCCATTGAATGGGCGTCTCTCATACCAGTACCTGTGATTCATCGCTTCGGGCCTAATGATGCAGAGCTTGGTCGCAGAGGGTACCATGCCCTTCCACTACTTGACTCTGCAGCTGGTGGAACAGGAAAGATGCTGGACTTGGCTGCAGTTCAAACAGCCTTGGACTCGGACCCTGGCCTAAGCATAATCTTAGCGGGTGGACTGAAGCCGGAGAACGTGGGGAGTGTGTTGGAGCAGCTTCGTGGTCACGGTTCGAGAGTGGTCGCTGTTGATGTCAGTAGTGGAGTGGAGAAAGACGGTGCACAGAGCCTAGAAAGGATCAGAGATTTTGTGAGGGCGGCGAAACATGCGAAAGGGGAACGATGATATGGTGTGTCTTTTTGCATGTTCATTGGGACTGGAAATATACTCACTTGGCCTTTCGTATATCTTTTCATCGTCATTCGACATCTCACATACCCCCAATAAGCAACTCTGAAAGGCAGCTATCAAGATTTATTATAGGCAAATGTCCAACTCCTTGACTGAACCAACTCGTTTTATCTGCACAATTGAGATACTCATCAGGGTTCAGAAGCGCAGAGCGCGGTCCCGATATTTCACTCCATCTGATGATGCAATGCGGAATCATCCTGTGCCTTGGACCTAAATGTGAGCATTGCGATGGCAAATTTGGCGGAGTCGAGAACCTCACCTCCAAAAGAAACTTGACGCGCATTCATCGATTAGTCTAACCCTTCGTCCCAGCCGGCTCTATGTCCGATGAACTTCCCTTCAACATCGTTACCACTACCACATCCATTGAACATCAAGCCGTCAATCCAACCTCAGTACCGACCTCCTAGCCCATAGATCTCGACCTCAAAACTCGTCGTGTGCATCTAGCCGGCCAGATCTCCTACAACTCAGATCGCAGTCGTTCGGTCCTACGACATCCGTCGTTTACAGTGAACTTTACGTCTACTCTTTTCTCGCTTTTTTGTCACTCCGACACTACCTTTTCCCTTAGTGGAAAACTTCACGTCTTCATAAGTTCAACCTTTAAGGACTTATCAACATAAACTTTGCTTCCCCTTACGCTTACAAAACCTCTTGAGCAGTTATTATCAGAGTTACCTCTACTTCTCTTCTTGTTTATCTAATACTACCTGCCGACATGAAGAACCCGCTCAAGCGTTTCACAATTGCAATCACTGGAGATTTTGGCGAGACACGCACGCACGACAAGATGAGACAATGGATAGAGGCCAACGGCGGTACCTTTGCGCCTAAGATCTCCGCCGAGGTTACGCATTTGGTCTGTAGCAAGGAGCATTACAAGAAGTCGGTCACAATGGGTACGTATGCTTACTGGTTTCGAAAGCTTATTACTCACACTTATGCCTTACCAGTTCAGCAAGCCCGCGCAATCAAAAGCCTGAAAATTGTCACTTTCGACTGGCTGGAAGATAGCCTGATGAAAGGATCTCGGAAAGGGGAGAAGCCCTACTTGCTGAGCCGTCAAGTCAAGATCGACGCCAAAGCCAAGGCCGAGAAGAAGGTGGTCAGAAAAGAGAATATCCAGAAAGGCTGTAAGCTTCTCTCCAAACACTCTATTCTGTCATCAAGGAAGCCGCTGACCGTCCCGAAGTAGAAACCTTTGAGAAATCCTGCCGCGATTTCCAAGACGCAATGCACTCCGGTACTCACCACTTCCCCTTCCCAACCACTCATCCAAACCCATCACTAACCTCCCCGCTCCCAAGACGGCTACCACATCTACCGCGACCGTACAAACTTCCTCTATGACATCACCCTGGCCCGCATTGACCTCCTCACCAACAGAAATGAACGCTACTCCCTAAAAGTACCTCCCCCCCTCCCCCTCGCCGCCCTTCTTTCAACCCTTATTCTAAAACCAAGCTTACCCCCCCATAGCTCCACGAATCCCACACCATCCCCCACCTCTACGCCACCTACATCCGCTACAGCGGCCCCGGCTCGCAAGCCACGCAGGTGCTCGCGCCGCTAGGCAGCGCTTTCGAGACGGCCATGGAGGCGTTCAAGCGGTTCTTCAAGGTCAAGACGAGGAGGGAGTGGGAGGAGAGGAAGGCGTGGGGGGGCGTGGATGGGTGCTTTGTTTACACGGCGCCGAAGGCGGGGGAGCCGGCGGGGGAAGTGGAGACGAGTTATGGATTCGGGGACCTGGCGGCTCGTGGGTCCCGTGCTGGTATGTATGGGGCTGCGATGCTGCCCACCGATGGTCTTAACGGCAGGGCGCCTAAGGGTGGTATGAACGGGTTCGTTGCTGGCGCACCTGCGCACTATACGGCCGATATCTAAGAGCCACGGTACGCCGCGGCAAAGGACTTACTCGGACGTTGGAGAAAACCGTCCGAATCGCGTTTTTCGCTCGAATCTCCATCAAGGGGGTTTCTACAATCACAAGAACCAACGTACATAGCAACAAATACATCCGTTTCCACCTGGATCTCTCGTCGAACACTCCCAATCATCCACGCTTATTCCAAACATCGACTACCTGCCCGTCGAGCCTCTTGAAACCTTTCCATGCTCAGCAGCGCCTCCAGTCCAACTAAACATCAAAAACAGCAAAAGTCCTTCCCGTTCTCCTCACCCAACCTCCACCGCACCCTTCCCCCATATTCATCTTTTCAAAACCCGCATACCCTTCCCACCTCCATCACCTCCGCAGATCATCTGGGCCAGAAAAAGTGTAACCCTTTCAGAGATCAATCCTCTCATCCATCAAAACCCACCACATCCATTAACTCGGCTTTATCATCATTCCCTCAGCGCACCCTACCTACGCTTCCCTCTAAGTAATCTTTCAAAAAAGCAAGCAAACTCCGCTCTAATTCTCACTATAGTACTATTAGCGTAATTTATGCCATTTACATTGTTTTGAAGAAGGAGCAATATGGCTTTTGAAGATTGTTTTTTTCTTTATAACAGTCACCTGTCTGTTATTCGTATCAATCAATTTTTTTCCCGCAAAATAACCATAATCCCAAATTGGGCGAACAGGTCCCATCCTCTCCTTTCCTTCCCTCACTCCTTCCTCTTTTTTCTCCAAGGGTGGCTTTCAACGATCGGAACTGGAATCCCTTCGTGGTAATAATCAGGAGGCGAGCTCGTCGTTATGTTGCTATGTTCTCACCGCCCTAGTACTACTCTATCACTTAAAAGGAGGTTTTTGGGGTTTGGGGCAACATGGAATTTTCGATTTCGTACCATTAATCCCCCTATTTCTCTCCTCGCGGTTTATTTCTCGAATCCTAAACCTTAATCCTATGCCAACCGACCTACGACCTAACGAACCCACCTAACGAACCCACCCAACAAACCCATCCCAA
>JAABUP010008452.1_pt1 | contig 13131 bp, 11 predicted proteins | sample 5559201 | NCBI WGS metagenome assembly JAABUP01 (sample SAMN10711887, study PRJNA513373) | rock metagenome | isolation source: Antarctica rocks | place: Antarctica | reverse complement strand
CGGAGCGCTCGTGATCGTCAAATGAAAGGTCGCTCGAATTGAGTTGACCTTGATTGACCTTCGAGCAGTTTTGACCTCTAGGAAATTTGCGTTGACCTCCACACACCTCCAATCCGAAAGACCCCTTTCGTGACCTAAAAGACCGCTGACTAAGAACCTGCCAGGGCTTGACCTCCAACCCAATTTATGGAGGGGTCTGCGCGACGAGTGCGGATGAGTGACGGAATGCGTTTAGGGTGCGCGCCGTCGTGCGACGATTACTGAGTTTTGCCACTTGCATTGCTGGGTATGGCAAGGTACATGGTCATTCAAAATTTGCCTACATGGATCCAGCTTTGCACTTAGTTTGCTTCGCCGGGTAACCGGAGTCAAAGGCTGCTCACGAGCACGAGCCCAACGGACAGGCGCTAGTAGTATCCAGTGGTACGACGTCTTCCGAAGCCAAAACAGCCACCTGCAGCTGCGTTGGTCCGACCGTGCGCGTGGTGCATTCCGAGGCCGGTACCGGTGCTAGTAGTGGTTGTCATTACATTAGCTGTAACCATTAGGTGTCGCTGGACTCATTTCACATCTTGACTAGTCAGACAGTACTGATGAGAACATAGCCCTTGCAATGCATGGGAAGAAAAGTAAAGAAGAGACGACACTGTCAGTCATTCACTACAGATAAGCTGTGCATGCATCTGAGATACTCCGGGCCCAAGTTTCCCTTGGCCGATCAGCCATTTGAGTGACAAGGAAAACAGTATACACCAAGCACTAAGTGTTCAAGGCGTTCGACAATAGAGCACCAAAGAAATTGCTTGTGTGATGCTGTAATGAACGAGGGCGGTAGTACCGCGACGCCACACGCTCTACACTAATCTACTTCTATAAAGTTCAGAAGCCAAGCTAAAAGTGGACTGGCCAAAACAGTTTGTCTTTGAGCAAAACAAGTCTTGAGATAACTGCCTACCACATTAGCCAGGAAAGTTGCTACTGAAGGTGAAGCCTGATGGAAAAGGTGGTTGTACTGCTGACGTATGTGACTGTATGCGGGGCAGTCAAAGAGAAAATGGCGTTCGTCCTCTACTGAGCCAGACATGCACACAAGACAGACCCTGTCCTCTTTGCTGCAATGTTCGCTATGTTCGCCAAAGCGGCCTGTGTCAACATGTAGGCCATGGCAACCACACCTAAACTGCTGAACAGTGCAGTTTCGGGAACTGATCATCGGATTCATACCACTAAGACAAGGAACGGCCCTGCGGGCCGAAAAAACGGCTGCAAGCTCGCCTTCTGTTAGGCAATTATCGTAACTACAGACAATAATTTACAAATAAACGCAGACAACACACATGATGTTTTGTTCTGAAAGAGATTTCACAGTTAAACCCAACGATTGTATAAGCACACTGGAACACACAGGAGTATCACATACAATCTTTGTCTAGCTGCTAGTATACAATTGTCAAGAAATAGGACAGCTAGCCAAGCGCGCATATTCATCATGCACACAGCTCTTGTTTTTGTCAAAAGAAGCTCTAAGCAAACCAACCAGCAAGACATCTTCCAAGCTCCTGACTCTACTCAATGCAACATAAGCTTGGCCATGATCAAAGATGTCTTTGCCAAGATCAATGACAGCCTTGTCTAAACTAATGCCCTGCACCTTGTGTATTGTCACTGCCCACGCTAGTACTATCGGGTACTGGTACCTCTCGAACTGATGACGGCCATCCTTGCCACTGAATCTAGACGTCGCTGGTCTTATGGTGGTAGCCAAATGGCTTCGCCCGGCTCAGCGCAACCCCGCTGGCTTCGCTTCTAGCTGATACCTGTGAAGAAGAAGAAGAAGAAGAAGGATTTTACAAGTGAAAGGGACAGACAAAATTTCGGCGACGGACATGTATGACGTAATGCAATTCCGGTAGTACCCCTATAGGCTGAAGCCCTACAGGCTTGCAGCCAAAAACCACACCTAAACCTACTGATCAATCTCCTGTGGGGATAGCATCTGACAGTAGACAAATAGTCAGAATACTGGAGGATGACACCGAAGTGACACTCAAACGCAATCCGAAGACAGACGGACCGCGAAGAGCTACGCAAAGGACAAATATGAGATGCAGAGAGGCGATAGATAATAGTGGACAAATAGTCAGAATACTGGTAGACTCAATTGCATGTGCCCTGCGCACGTGGACCCAGCCACCGACGTTCACGCAACTTGTCAAGTCGCGCACGTCGCGAGCAGTTGCAGCGCCAGCGTTATTTCGCGATCGGCATGCCGCAACATGATACTGTATGCGCGTGCTGCAGAGTGAGTAAGCAGAGTGACCACAGGTGACAGCCGTGCGGATCAGCTGCAGGTTGATATAACCTGCCTGACTGCCAGGAAGTGTCAAAGATGCTGCAAAGTAGGTCTTTTGTCAAGAAGACCAAGAAGGGCAAGGTCCTCAAGGTCGTTCGTGAGCACTACCTGCGAGACGACATCTACAGCGGGTCCCCTCTTGACCCAGACTGCGACCAAAGTGCTGCCAAGTTATCGGCATCTGCGCCTCATTACTTAGTTGTGGATACAAATATTGTTCTGCAGCAGGTAAGTGACACTGCATATACAGCGCTGGTCATGCGTGACACACTTGCACCCATAGACAAGTCCTTGCAGCTGAAGCACAACACAGCACTGCATATGTTCTCATGTAACCAGAGGCACTGCATGTGGTGCTGTCAAGCTGCTCACGTCTTGCTCATCACACAGTCTGCTGCATGTGTAGATGGACTTCCTAGAGCACCAGGCTGTGACAGATGTCATCATCATGAGTGTGGTGTTGGAAGAGGTCAAGCACCGCAATCAAAGCATCTATCAGCGATTGCGTACCCTGTGTGCATCAGACACCAAGCGCTTCTTTGTCTTCGCCAACGAGAATCACAAGTAAGCAATGCAGATGTGAGCCAACATGTTATCATGCAGCCAGCATCAGCTGACACAGTTTTGAGGATGACACAGCAGCAGTGTTGCATTGGGAGCACATCACAGCGCATTTGCCCCAAATTTTACATTAATTTGATCATCATGATCTAGTTTGCATGTTGTAGCTGGATGAAGTTGTTCATTGTGTAAGCTGATCACAATGCATCTAGTTCAAAAAGACTTGACTAGTCTACTGATTCTACACTGATTCTACTGAATCTCTCTCTGCAACAGTTTTGACAAATCAGGCAAATACAGCACAGCATGGGTCATCTCCTTGTAGCCACAAATCCAGGCATGTGGTGAATCAGTGTGTTGATCGAGACTTGTCCTGCATGTACCTAGCTCATCATGAGTCGGAAAGCTTTTCAATGATGATTATCATTGGTGGGTTGCACACACAGGGAGACTTACATCAAGCAAGACCCAGGGGAGACCCCCAATGACCGTAACGACAGGGCAATACGCGTCGGTACGGCTTGGTACGCTCAGAGGCTGCCCCAGATGAAGATCTACCTGCTGACTAATGATGCAGACAACCGCAGGAAAGCCCTGGGAGAACAACTTGATGCAATGAGTGTCCAGGTGAAGCTTCTTACTAGGAGTGATTGCACTGTCTGCTGTCTGAGTCCATCATCGCAGCATTTTAGTGCATGTTACTGCATGTTGGCTCACAGGACTAGGGTTCAGGCACACCTAGTAGGTACCTGGCGAAAACGACTAGCTGGAACGCCCGTAAATTATTATGATTATCACAGCATTTCTGGTATCATGCACAGGTCATGCCTACATGCTCATGTTGGTTCTTGCACTGTTTGCTGCCTGAGGTGACCCATCATACCATTGCTTGAACCATGCACAAGGTCATTTATGCTGGCTCATTAATATTAATCAATATTAAGTCATAATCTCAATAATCACAAAAATAGTGCTGGCTCATTGTTCATGGCAAAATGACGCATCTGATGGCATGCTGCTAGCACAGCAATGACTGCTGGTATGTCTCAAATCTTCAGCTGGAGGCCAGACACACAACAAATACAGCCTTCAGGAATGGCATGAGCAGCAATGGGCTGTGCAGGGGGCTGCTGTCATGCTGTACCTTGATTCACTCATCTGTGCAAAGCATTGTCAATGATTGACAGACTTCTGCCAAAGCGCTGTCAGTAAGTGACAGATTTGTGCCAAAAAACTTTTGAAAAAAGCGTCAATGAGTGACATGCTTGCGCCAAAAAAATGTCAATGAGTCACAAATTTCTGTCAAAGCACTGTTGATGCGTGACAACTTTGTGCCAAAGGACTATCAATGAGTGCCAGGCTTGCCCCAAAGCAGTGTCAATCAGTGACAGGCTTGTGCCAAAGCATTGGCAATTAATGACAGACCTGCACAAAGCATTCTCAGCATTCTCAGCATTCTCCGAGAGCAACAGGCTTGTGCCAAAGCATCGCCAGTGAGCAACCAATGTGTGCCATTACACTGCGAGTCTGCATGCAGGCATATGCCAAGCTTCGCACAGACACACCAGAGCTTCTGGACCTGGTAGCACAGTTTGGTGGGCAAGATCTGACAGATGATCCCATGGCAGTTGATGGAGAGTCATCTGCTCCTGTAGCCAACTCTGGTGAGTTTGTTGGTAATAAGAATAACAAAATTTCAATGGTATTAATAATAATTGTAATGATCACAATAAACATAATAATAGCAACAATAAGAATAAGAACAACAACAACAATAATAACAATACAAGCGCTTTCCAGCTCATGATGAGCTATGTAAAGCTATGGTGAGTTTGCATATGCATATCTAATCAACACTTTACTTACGTTTACATATTGAATAAGTAGTCTGTTATTGTATCTTGCTATTGCATATGAGTATGTGATCAACCTTGTTTTTTTATTTATGCAATACGCACGAGTAGTCTGTTGTTGTATTTTGCTTTTGAGACAACTGCCCTACTTCAGATGTAACACAACTGCCTAGAAGCTGGAAGCCTGTGTGTAAGGTCTCCTCCTCAACAGCTTCCCATGTTGATGCACCGTTATGTACGCACAGACACCACACAAACACAGCAAGCAAAGAAACAGCATCACTGACAGAAATTGCATGTATGGCTCTGGCTCCTCAAGATTGCATCCAGGTGGCTTCTCAAAATTGCTTCCCCGTATGTGATGTGTTTCCACATCCAGCACTCCAGCCAGCTGCTAAAACGGGAACCAAGACTTTGGCAAACTGACTTGTGCTGCGTCCAGTCCTGAAACTTAGCTCACAAGGAGACAACACATGCTCGTTTGAAGTGAAGTGAATGAGTGAGCAAAAAAGCATGACATCAGCTGAAAAGTTGGCCGTGACTCAATGCATTTGTCACTCTGAAGGAAGGGGCGCATGTGAACGCAGGGAATCAGAGGGGAGCGAAGAGGAAGCGCGTGTATGATGAGCACAGACCCATGTCTGACATCCAAATCGGCATCAAGTCTGCCAGTTACCACCAGGTACGATATGTTACTGTTGCCATTCAAGACTTGTTTTGACTGCTTTTTCTCTTTGCTCCTGTCTCACCTGTCTCCCTGGTGCTACTGCTGTTGCCATGAAAACACTTATTTTCACTGCTTGTTTTCTTTGCTCCTGTCTTCCCTGCCTACCTGGTGCGATTGGCTGTTGCCGTGAAAACACTTGTTTTCCCTGCTTGTTCTTGTTGCTCCTGTCTTGCCTGCTTACCTGGTGCGAATGGCTGTTGCCGTGAAAAGACTTGCTTTCACTGCTTGTTTTTGTCGCGCCTGTCTTGCCTGCTTACCTGGGCAGCCCGGTATGATACTTGGCTATTGAATTGACGCCAAAAGGCGTAGATTTTTGGTTTTATTTCTCTTGCCTGCTTCTTTCATCAATTTGTTATCCATGGCAGTCCTGCTCAAGGTGATGGACAGGCTACTGGACAAACAGGGTTTAGGGTTTGTGGTCAGGGTTTGATATATCTAAACCTTAAAACTGTCTTTGTTGATCATGCAGCCTGTCAGCTTCTGTTGCAAAGCATCAAAAGCCTCACCATCCTGTCCTCAGAACTCTCAATACCTCCAAAAATCCTCAACACAAAACTATACAAACCCCTTCAAGCATGAGATGTGCTTGGCAATCTGCTTGCTGAACAGTTTGATGTCTGCTATCCTGTCAGAAGAGGTCACAGTACAACAGATCCAGCAAGGTGTGGATCTATTGTACTGCCAGTGTGTTCAGTGTGGCCAGTGCGTCAGTGTGTACAGGGTGTAAAACAGGACTGAAACAGGTTTGAGACAGGACTTCCACTCTCTGTTCAAGGCGTTTCATGGGCAGCCCGGTATAATACTTGGCTTCTCATTGAATTGACGCCGAAAGGCGTAGTCTTTTCTTTTCTTTTCTTTCACTCTGTGTTGAAAGCATTTCTGACATGCACTGGTACACAGGGGGCGCTGAGGGTGAGCCGTTTCAACCCCTTCGAGGGGTGGGTGGGGTCTGAGTCTGTGGGGCAGGACATTCTCATCAGCGGCCGGATAGACATGAACAGGTATATGAAGTCAATGCTGCATGCACAAAGTAGTTCTCCAGAACCGTCATGATCAAACTAGATCTGTTTGGACAGGAGCCACTGCCCCTGTGATGTTCTGAACAAGTTCTTCTGGGGAAAGCTGATTTACATTGCATACACACCAGATGCCTCTTGGATAAGCTTGCATGTGAATGATATCCTTACTGTGACATCAATACATGCATCATTCCAAGAGACGCCTGGAAGAGTTGTGCTGTGAATCCTGACAGGTCAAAATGCTTGCATACTGCAACAAGAGGTTGCGCGGCTACAAGGTGTGTAGGCATGTGAACAAATTGAACTAGACTTACTGGCATGGCCACTGTGTAGACACGGTATAAGCAGAGGAAACCCAAAACACCTGCACAACCATCGTGTACGCACATTACATGCAGAGAAATTCAAATCAAAGAGGACTGAAATCACAGCGCCTGCAGCTCAATATTGTTCAAAAGACTTTTTGCTGGAATCAGCTAATCAAAACACAAGGACTGCAGCCATGCTATGCTGCAGAGCATTGGATGGTGATGTGGTGGCTGTGGAGTTGCTGCCAGAATCCCAGTGGAGGGGGGCTAGCGCCCATCTACCCCAGGCAGATGCAGAGTCTACCACTGGGGTGGATGAAGAGGATGGGGATGACCCTGAGGGAGGTCATATAGCTCAGGTATGGGTCAGCAAAACCTGCGTTAGGGTTTATGCATTTAATGGTGGTTGATTGGTCAGGGACAAAGCGGTCTTCAGGGCCAGATGAAGAAGGGGATGACATCAAGCAGGGGTTCTTGGGAGAGCTTGCCTCCACCAAGTAGTATTGAGCAGCTCACAAAATCCTGATGCTGTCAATGCAATAGTAGTAATAGCAGCCATGGCAGTGACAAAACGGTGACAATCGTGCCAACAGTCAGAAAATTCAACCGAGGATGAAACACGCCTTGCTTCATGGCAATTGCACATCTGAGATCTGCAGATTCTCTGCCAAAAAAGGCCATCTGAAATTTGTGGGTGAAACACTTCTGCTCTTCTTGCAGGTCGCGCCTGGCGAGCATCTAGATGACTCTGCGCCACAGGATGGAGCTTCAGGCAATGCAAGACCAACCGGCAAGGTGGTGGGGATTATAAAGCGTAACTGGAGGACCCGGGGGTATTGTGGGTCTCTGCAGCCCCAGGAGGAGAGGGGGGGCCGGGGGGCTCAGGGGGTGCTGTTCTGCCCTGTTGAGCGCAGGTTTCCCAAGATCAGATTGCAAACTAGACAGGTGGGTAGGAATCCACATTCTCAGCATGCATCTGTGGAGCCATTGCACCTGTCATGGTTTAGAATCAGCATGGCACAGACTGATTCTCATACCACATAAGGTCATGTTTTCAGGATGCCTGACGATAGATTGCTCTTGTTTGGTGAAGTCAAGGGGCTTTGCCCACCTAGTCGCCCTAGGTCTAGTTTCAATGATGTTGCGATGCGTAATTGTCAAACTCTGCCCCTTCTGCACACCACATGATTGCATGTCCAAATGTTGTGACAGCTAAATGTCATCACACATATTTCTTGTATGTACATTTCAATGATGCCTGGCCACCTCATGCAACATGTCAGGTGATTGATGTTTGAGCTGATCACTGCTGCATTATGATTGTTAAAACTGTCGAATTACCTTATAGTGATGCGCAAGACAGACTGCTCTGGACAGACAAGACTTGTCCTGCATGTACCTAGCTCGTCATGAGCTGGAAAGCGTTATCATTATTGTTATACATCATTGGCTCTGGGCTCCCGTCTAAGCAGTTCCTATTATCATTGCTGAAAACCGTAAATCTTCCTTGTCTTGTCTTTTTCACACACATCAGTGTTCTGACTCAGTTTGCTGGAATTTAGGGTTTTAGGGCTTAGGTAAAGCGACCACTGGCTGAAACAATCTTATACCTCTTAGTCCCAGGGCAGCCCGGTATGATACTTGGCTTCTCGGTAAAGTATACTTTTCTTTTCTTTTCTAAAACGACCACTGTGTCACATGCATGTGCAGGCAGCTACCTTGATGAACAAAAGGATGGTTGTAGTCATCGACAGCTGGCAGGCTGACAGCATGTACCCTGCCGGTCATTACGTGCGTACCCTGGGCGTAATAGGAGACAAGGAAACAGAAACAGAGGTCCTGCTGATAGAGAATGACATCAATACTAGCCCCTTCTCTCCGGCTGTGCATGCGTGTGTACCTCCCTTGCCCTGGAGCGTCACTCAGGCTGATCTGGATGATCCCAACAGGTGACTCACCAGCTGCTGCTGTGAGTACTGTAGCTACTGCCGTACAGCAGCAGCGTTTGCGTTTTTTTTCGTGATACTATTGCCCTGTCGAGGTGTGTCTGGTCTGGGCAAATGTGGTCAGGCTGTTCTTATACAACTCCAGTTGGTCGCGGACATCATGTTTGTCCTGTTCTAACCAGCATTGTACACTTGTCTAGTTGCACTACGCAGCTGTTGGCCATCTAGCCACAAGGTAGCTGCTCATCTGTACTGTAGGATCCCTCACCCACCCCCCCTCCCACTCTACCCCTGCTCCCTTGCTGCATGAAATAGCGGTTTTCTTTGTGCTGGCAGCAATGAGAGCAGGTTGACATTGCTCAACAAATTGTTGTTTGCAAGGAGGATCTGAGGCATCTGCAGTGTAGATTCACGAAAGCTTGCACTTAGACTCAGGGTTCAGGGCTACTCAAGGCTCAAGCTGATCTGCCTGCTGTCTCACGACTCAGCAGACACTCACATAGCGCTTTGATCATCTTGCTGTTCAGGGAGAGCTTTTGGTCTCTGCCAATGTATATTGCGCACCCATCTGCCTGAGACGTTTTCCATCAACCCCTACACTCACGTCATGCCTCCTGTCCATGCTTTGCATTGTCCTTTCCCTTTTGTATACATACGTATGTATTTTGACACCTCCACGCACTAACCACAGGGGCTTGAGGCATCTGCCTATCTGTAGCGCCGCTATGACTGCAATGTCCTTTCCCTTGTTTGTGTGTTCTGATACCTCCACGCACTGACTGCCTCCACGCACTGACTGCAGGGAAGACTTGAGGCATTTGCCCATCTGTAGCGTCGATCCGCCCGGCTGCAAAGACATAGATGACGCCCTGCATGTGCGTCAGCTTCCCAGCGGCAACCTCGAGCTGGGAGTGCACATTGCTGACGTCACCAACTTCCTGCTGCCAATGACGGCCATGGATGATGAGGCCTCCATCAGGTGTGTGCTGCGCTGTGCTGTGCTGTGCCACGCTGTGCTGTGCTGTGCTGTGCTGTGCTGTGCTGTGCTGTGCTGTGCTGTGCTGTGCTGTGCTGTGTTGTGCTATGCCACGCTTTGCTGTGCCACGCTGTGCTGTGCGACGATGCAACATGTCTTATCCTGCCATGCTGTGCATCTTCCAGAGCACCTTCTTATGCTCCCTGTGTGCCCACCAGCCTCAGAATTACTGCACTTCCAGTTGCCCTCATGGATTTGCTACAGCCCAAACACTGCAAAACATTACTCACGCAGTCGTAGTCAGCGCAATGCAGAGTCTTAGCAGCACAGACAGAAAGTGACAGAAAGTGTTGTAAACATGGACTTGCTGCAGCCAGAAACTTTTACTCAAGCAGCCTTTGTGAACGTGATGCAGACTCTCAGCAGCACAGATAGAAAGTGACACAAACCACAGACAGAAAGTGACAAGAACTTGAATGTTGAGTGCAGGGCCACAACCTGTTACTTGGTGCAGCGGCGCATAGACATGCTTCCCAAGCCCCTGACAGAGGACATATGCAGTCTGCGCTCCAATGTTGAGAGGCTAGCCTTCTCTGCTATCTGGGAAATGACTCAGGATGCCCAAGTTCTGCACGTCAGGTTGGCCTTTCACTGTATGTGATGTGTATATGCTTACGTTGGTATGTATACTTACGCATGTGTATGTTGTATGCGTCAGATTGGATTTTCGCCATATGTGATATGTATATGCTTATGCTGGTATGAACTCTTAAGCATGTATATGTCCTGTGCACGCTTATGCACTGTTGTCAGCTCAGCACTCATTATATGTTGAGAAGATTTGTGCACAGAACAGCCTCACAGTCGTGTTGCATGCTCACAAAGTCTGGTAGACTTTGTGAATTATAGTGGTGTTGCTGCAAAGCAAAAAGCAAGAAAGCGTCCAGTGATGAAACAACGCTGTGAGTGGCTGCTCAATTAGCCTTGAAACAAAACGTGGACTTGACAGCAAACCCTGACTGTTTTACGTGCAATCAAATCAACAAAATTGCAACCACTTGCAGGTGCACGATTGGTAAACTGATGCATGCGTTATCAATGATCCCCATCTTTGGGCTCATTTTGAAGTTATCCACATTTGCTGCATCATTGTCAGCGACCTGCATTTCTAGTTTTTGTGTTGTGAGCAGCATCATTGTCACCATCATGAGTTTTCTCATTCTCAGCATCATTATCAAGCTGTATTGTCATCAAACTGCCACTGATTGCCCTGCACAAGCCATGTAATGATGGTAATGACTGTCAGACTTACGGTGTTGTCTTCACCGTGAGGGCTGAGAGCATGCTTATTGACAATTCCATCAATGGCACATCCACTCTGTGACGCAGATTCACCAAGAGCGTGATCAAGAGCCAAGCAGCGTTGACCTATGCTGAAGCTCAGTCGCGCATTGATGATGAGCGCTTGCATGACACTCTGAGCACGAATCTGAGGACCATGAATCGCATTGCCAAGATTCTGCAAAAGCAAAGAACAGCAAGGTATGTATTTGGAACCACATGGAACCCATATGGCATGTAGCTGCTGTGTACTTCACTGTTGACTCACCCTGTTTGCACAAATCGTTGCTGCATTATGTGTGGTTTCATTATACTTTTTCATCTTATATCACATGCGATTACATGATGTAAAATTTGCTCTGCATTGCTCTGAGGTATGGGTGTGCATGTCATCGCATGCAATGTAAGCATCACAACAACTAATACTATTGTTACTGCTACTGTTGTTTGTTATTATCACTTGCTCAAAGCGATACTTGGACTCCTGCATCTCAATAATATCATCATTATCATGATTGTTATCATCACTTGCTCACAGGGGTGCCTTGACTCTAGCGTCTCCAGAAGTCAAGTTCGAAATTGACACCGAGACACATGATCCCTTGGATGTTGGCATGTACCAAGTCAAAGAGGCCAATCACATGGTCGAAGAAATGATGCTTCTGGCTAACATCACAGTCGCAGATCACATCCTGAAACACTTCCCCGCTCAGGCGCTGCTGAGGCGGCATCCCGTTCCTCCTCCTCGCCAGTTTGAGCCGCTGCTGAAGGCTGCTGTTGCTGCTGGCGTCAGCATCAATCCAGAAACTAGTCTGGTGCGTCCTCTTTCAGCTCTGCCATAGCAAATGCTGCTGCTGCCATAGCAAATCCTGCTGCTGCTGCTATTGCTGCTGTTGCTGCTATTGCTGCTGCTGCTGCTATTGCTGCTGTTGCCATAGCAACTGCTGCTGCTGCTGTTGCCGCTGCTGCTGCTGCTGCTGCTGCTGCTGCTGCTGCTGCTGCTGCTGCTGCTGCTGCTGTTGCCGCTGCTGCTGCTGCTGCCGCAACAAATACTGCTGCTGCTGCTGCAATTGTTGCTGTTGCTGCTGTTGCCATGGCAAACTCTGCTGCTGCTATTGCTGCTGCCATAGCAAATGCTTTTGCTGAATTTTGAAAAGGGGCTCCCTTTTGTGCACGACAATTTGCCACTTGAGAAACAGTGCAAGGGGTGGAAAAGCGTCAAAGTCACATTTTCACAGTCATACAGGTTTGATCATCCTTGTGAACAACTGTGTGTGACGTGTGTGAGTATGCTATAGCTTCTAGGAGCAACACCATACAGCAGCAAGGACTGGGGATGCTGCTCATGAAATATGATGTACCACATGTTCGCATTCTTACACATTGTGACAGCTACATGACGTCACATGATGTACCCTTTCTGCACACTACATGTTCTCAGGTTTACATGTTGAGACAGCTAAATGTCATCACACAGCATTGTTGTACATACATTTCAATGCTGCCAGGCCACCTCATGCAACATGTCAGGCGACTGATGTTTGAGCTGATCACTGCTGCATTGTGCTTAGCATACATTGTTTTCCCAGTTATTGTCTATCGACTCCCCTGATGAGTCCTGGAGACACGAAATGTCATTGACTGATCGATCGATTGATTGATTGATTGATTGATTGATTGCTATGCACAGACTTTAGCAGCATCATTAGATGAGGCGGTGAGGCCTGAGGACTCTTACTTCAACAAGCTCATCAGGATCATGGCCACCCGGTGCATGACCCAAGCTGTGTACTTCGGGTCAGGGGAGGTGGACCCCCCAGACTACCTCCATTACGGCCTGGCTGCCCCCCTTTACACCCACTTCACATCCCCAATCAGAAGGTAAGCAAATTGTTCCAACCCTGCAGGGCGTGCTGCACAATTTGGGGTTAGAGGACGTCAATTCCCCATGCCTTCTTGCATCATGGCCTGGCTGCATTGGGGGGGGGGGGGGGGGGGGGGGGGGGGGGGGGGGGGGGGGGGGGGGGGGGGGGGGGGGGCGGGGGGC
>JAABUP010008450.1_pt1 | contig 13133 bp, 14 predicted proteins | sample 5559201 | NCBI WGS metagenome assembly JAABUP01 (sample SAMN10711887, study PRJNA513373) | rock metagenome | isolation source: Antarctica rocks | place: Antarctica | reverse complement strand
GAGTTTTGGAGTGAGTGGATGGGAATTGTTTGGATTAGGGAGGAAGGTGTAGGTGGGGCTGTTGCGTGCTGGCGTTAGTGCTGGCGTTAGTGCTGGCAGTAAACACGACAAAGGCAACAATTTGGAGTTTGATGGAGTGCAAAGGTAGAAATTAAAGTCTTTGCTGAGGGGTGAAAGATTCAAGCTGTTCGTACTATGGTAGACAAAGGCCTTGAGAAGATCATATTGCCGGTTACTGCCAACCTCCCATCACCGCCGCCAAGAGACCAAGTGATGCGGCCTCCGTAATGGTAAGTCTCGATACTGGAGTAAAAGACAATGCATTCAACGAATGATTCTGCCCATGCCAGACCTCGAAATGAACCCTGTATAAGACAATCCAACGTAGAAACAGCCGGCAGATCATGAGCTGCATGGCTAGATGAGTAGCACATGGAGGGACATCATCCAGCTCGTTGGAAGAAACAGCCTCATGTAAATGACAATGGAATCCGTTACACCCCGTCGCTAAATCCGTCATCAGTCGTCATTCATCGAAACTCCATAGCGCCATAACACCCGCGATCAGCGACATGTGTTAGTTCAAGCTGCTGGTACCTGTACCACCTCTCGTCAGCCTCAGTCCAGGGATATCTCGATCGGATGCTGTGCTTACTTCTCGCTCTTCGCGTGAAAGTAGATGCCGCTCACAGTCCCGGCTACCTGGTTAAAGCATATATAGTAGAACCCCTCGAAGCTTGCGCCGGAGATCGTCCGAACACGATGATCTGGTACCAAGAAATACTCCTTCCACCTCATGAAGATATTCTCCCGCTGCGCGAAATTCTTGTAGTTGAAGTCTGCCTTCTTCGCCTGTTTAGCCAGGGGACGCCACGCCGGAAATCTCGCCCAGTGTTGCATGTCCGTCTTCTCGGTTGCGCCCCAGGATTCGTGCTTCGTCTGGAAAGTATGTTTGGTGCCAATGATCTCGCCTTCGAAGTAGGTGGTGAGAGTCGGATGATCTTCCGTCAAGCCTGTATGAAGACTAGGAGTCAATGGATTATAGTAGGCACGGATGTCGATTTCCATAACTAACCTTGTATGCGCAAATATCCACAAAGGAATGATTCGTTCATGTCGACATGCTTGATTTCGACTTGTACCTCGTAGACTTGACGATCGGATTCCTGCGTACCATGGAACTTGCTGCCTGCGCGGAGGAAGGAGGAGGTTGCATTTGGCAGAAGCTAACACCACATCAGCTTGCTGCTACATATGTAGTTCTCTTTACACATGCTGAAGACCTACTCTAACGTTGGAGAACTCATGCCTCATTGAAGAAGAAGAGGAGTGCGCTACCACGGCAGGCGACGTCGGAACCGGCGACAGTCTCTGCTCGCTTTCTTTGATCTCTGGCGCCAAGCTCAGTGGACTCATAGCTTCGCCACTGCTTGTATCTTCCTCAACATCCATCTGCTTCGTATGCGTCTGTTGCATGTCCTGAGTATCCGTTCGCCCGAGGTTTTCTGCATCCGCTGAGGGCGTATGTTGCTGTTGATTCGAGGTCTCAGCGGTACTATCTCCACGCGCGATGACATCGTCATCTTGATTTCTCCAGACGCTCAGCCTTTCGATATCAGGCGGGCATGTCGTGTGTGTCGACCTCTCTACATGATGATCTGTAACAGACGGGATGTGGAGGGTATCGTCACTCGGAGTCGGCATTTGAACGGGGTAATGGATTTCAGCACCGCATAGGAACGCAGATATAAATTACAATGCTAAGCAAAATGATTATAGAAATGAAGCCTGCTCTGAGCGGAGCTTGGCGTGGAGATAAGATTTCTGAAGGTTGAAGAGAAGCAGGGATGCTCAGTTCGTCAGTTCATGATGGCGGGGAAGAAGTGTGAGAACACTCGCCACTGATCGGTCTAGATCGAAACCTTGACCAAAAATGAAGCCCGGAGGGATTGCAGCATATTTCAACCTCATGCAGTTCAATGATTGCATTCATTCTCATTGTAAAATACATTGCTATTGGGTATGACCGCACAACAACGCCATCAAATGTTCCCGAACCCACAGTCTCAATCGTCGATACTAGATTGGTTTGATCTGATATGCCATCTGTTAGAAAGACATCCACAATGAAAAGATCCACGGTGGCAGTTGCCCTCCTTACCTTGAAGTGTAAGGATATCAGCGAAAACACTAGTGCCTTCAGGTCCTGAACGAGGTAATAGAAGACACGCAATCCTTCCGGGTCCGCAGATTCTGTGACATCGACAAGGGATCCAATTTTGGCAGTCTGTAAGACGCCATCAACAACTGCTTTGAAGTACCCAGCATCGCCAAAGCGTGTGTACCTCGAATGAGATGTGCTCATTGCCCAGCCTTATTTCCAATTCCTGTCGCCCATCCTTGTTTTTCTGCGGCCATTTGGTGTCGTCTTCTCTTGATTCGCAGTCAGCACCTGCGTCAGAAGGGTCTCAAGCGACATACTTCATGATCTCGCTCTCCTTGATGATACGCTTGATCTCGGCAATCAGAAGGGAGCTAACACACACTGTGAGATGTCAGCTGTACTGTCACTCTGGTTCAGGGAAGCCTGACATACTCTCTTTCCGGATCAAAGAGTCATTCCGGTAGTTTGAGTTGTTTGCATATCGTGCAGAGGCACTCCGGCCGTCGCCCAGAGCGCGGAAATCGAATTCTTAACCCACATGAGCAAGCCAGAAAGTAACGACAAGCTTGGAGGCGATATTATACCTAGGAACTCGTGTCCAAAGCGCCCCGAATGTCCAGAGCTGTGGATTAGTCAGCAGCAAATCCAATGATCTGAGATGAATGCGACTTACTAGTATCGGACGTAGAAAGGCTCATTGGACGCTGCCATGCTGCCTAGAATGATTTATGTTGTTGAGAGTGTGTAAATTGCATCTGAAAAAGGTAGGAATTCGAGCAAAGACATCATTGGTGGTGGGGTGTTTTTAGCCGCCAATAGCGCCTCACCGCCTTCGCTTGAGTTAAGCACACATTTCGGCCAGCTCTGAACGCGCAGGGAGCACCATTGTCCCTGGAACGCAATCGATGAGCACGAGGAGTATACGTCTTCACCCTTGTGGCCTAATCAAGACGATCGGACAATCTCTCTTACCCTGACGAAGATCTCGATTGGATCTGCCACTCAACTGGGTCAAGCCGGGCAACGTTGAAGGCCAGCGAGGGGCTCTGCGGCGCCAAGAAGTGCACCAACGCACAGGGCTCTTGGGCTGTTTCAATTGACTCGCCATCATGGCATCCTTTCTTGACCATGCGTACAGCATGGTGCATCAAAACAACACTGCAGATCAGCCGACTTTACAGGAGCTAAGAACACTATTGGAGAAGGGGACAGAAGAGTCAAAGGTGGAGACCATGAAGCGCATCCTCACTATTATGCTCAATGGAGACCCTATGCCGCAACTGCTGATGCATATAATTCGATTCGTCATGCCTTCAAAAAGCAAATCTCTGAAGAAGTTGCTCTACTTCTACTACGAGATCTGTCCGAAGCTCGACGCCGGAGGAAAGCTGAAGCAAGAGATGATTCTCGTCTGGTATTGCACAACCACAACCCGGGTTATATCTGGATATATCTGATTGCAAATCGTAGTAATGGCATACGAAATGACCTCCAGCATCCCAACGAGTACATCCGCGGCAATACGCTTCGTTTCTTATGCAAACTTCGAGAACCAGAATTGATCGAGCCTCTGCTGTCCACAACACGATCATGTCTTGAGCATCGGCATGCTTACGTCCGCAAGAATGCAGCCTGGGCCGTCTCTTCCATCTACCAGCACTCAGAATCTCTCATACCGGATGCCCCGGAACTCATACTCGGCTTTCTTGACATTGAGAGTGATCAGACCTGCAAGAGGAATGCTTTTGCGGCCCTGGCGGCCATCAGTCATCAGAAGGCCCTAGAGTACCTAGATGGGGAATTTGATGGTATTCCAAATGCGGACGAGCTGCTTCAGCTGGTGGAACTGGAGTTTATTCGGAAAGACGCAGTGCAAAACTCGCAGAACAAGGTATGGAGTGGACAGCCTTCAATCAACTAACATGTCAAATATGCTGATAATCATCTAGGCACGGTATCTGCGTTTGATCTTCGACCTTCTCGAAGCTGACGCCACTACTGTAGTATACGAGGCGGCCTCATCACTCACTTCCATGACTAGTAATCCTGTAGCCGTCAAGGCTGCTGCATCGAAATTCATTGAGCTGAGCATCAAGGAAGCCGACAATAACGTCAAGCTGATCGTCCTTGATCGGGTGGATCAATTACGGAAAAGGAACGAGGGTGTCCTGGATGATCTTACAATGGAGATTCTACGAGTACTCTCAAGCCCCGATATTGATGTGCGGAGGAAAGCTCTCGGACTAGCTCTCGAAATGGTGTCAAGTAAGAACGTTGAGGAGGTTGTCATGCTGTTGAAGAAGGAGTTGTCGAAGACTATAGATGAGCAATATGAGAAGGTTAGGCGCATGGAGCCTATCAGATTGCTTGATACTGACTGCCAGCCATAGAACAACGAATACCGACAATTGCTAATCCACTCGATACATCAATGCGCCATTAAATTCTCCGAAGTTGCTGCTAACGTTGTGGGACTTCTTATGGACTTTATTGCCGATTTCAACAATACCTCCGCAGTTGACATCATTTCTTTTGTCAAGGAAGTCGTTGAGAAGTTTCCAAAATTGAGACCATCAATAGTGGAACGTCTTGTGTCAACGTTGAGCGAGGTTCGTGCGGGGAAGGTGTATCGAGGGGCACTCTGGATCGTCGGCGAATATTCTCTGGAGGCCAGTGATATTAGGGAGGCATGGAAAAGGATACGAGCAAGTTTAGGGGAGATCCCAATACTTGCTTCCGAACAACGTCTTCTTGATGAGGTACCCGAGGATAAAGCAGAGCCCAAAGAGCAGGTGAACGGGCATGCAAAGCCGTCGGCGCCAACAGGATCTCGAAGAGTTCTGGCAGACGGGACATATGCTACTGAAAGCGCATTGACCAGTCAATCTGCAACAGCCGCCAAGCTTGAAGCTGTCAAGGCGGCGCAAAAACCGCCATTACGACAGCTAATCCTTGATGGAGACTATTACTTGGCTTCTGTGCTCTCCTCAACATTAACCAAACTTGTCATGCGCCATTCAGAGATATCGCAAGAGACGGCACGGACGAACGCACTACGTGCAGAGGCTATGCTTATCATGATTTCGATCATCCGAGTTGGGCAATCACAATTCGTCAAGGCCCCAATTGACGAGGATTCTGTGGATCGTATCATGTCATGTGTACGGTCTCTCGCTGAATTCGCGCAGACAAAGGACCTTGAAACGGTTTTCCTTGATGATACAAGAAAAGCATTCCGTGCCATGGTGCAAGTGGAGGAGAAAAAACGTGCAGCCAAAGAGGCGGTGGAGAAGGCGAAGACAGCAGTGCAGGTCGACGATGTCGTCTCCATCCGGCAGCTGACGAAGAAAGCTGCCGGAGATGGTGCTGACGAGATTGACCTTGACCTAGAGAAAGCTACTGGTGGTGACTCCGCTGTTGAAGATCTGTCATCCAAGCTTAGCAGAGTCGTACAACTTACAGGCTTTTCCGACCCAGTCTACGCAGAGGCGTATGTCAAGGTTCACCAGTTTGACACCGTCTTGGATGTTCTTCTAGTCAACCAAACAACAGAAACCCTGCAGAATCTGTCGGTCGAGTTTGCTACTCTTGGAGATCTTAAGGTCGTTGAGCGGCCAACAACACAGAACCTTGGTGCACATGACTTTCAGAACGTCCAATCGACCATCAAAGTATCCTCGACGGATACTGGCGTTATCTTTGGCAACGTAGTATACGATGGACCTAGCTCGACAGAAAGCAACGTGGTCATCCTCAATGATGTTCATGTGGACATTATGGACTACATCCAGCCTGCGTACTGTACGGAGACGCAATTCCGGACGATGTGGACAGAGTTTGAGTGGGAAAACAAGGTTAACATAAACTCGAAGGCGAAGTCGTTGCGCGACTTCTTGACGCAGTTGATGGCATGTACAAACATGAGCTGTCTGACGCCTGAAGCATCGCTGAAGGGTGACTGTCAATTCTTGAGCGCAAACCTTTATGCTCAGAGTGTATTTGGTAGGCCTTCTCGTCTCTCCGTCTAGCTTAAAATTATCGTGCTAACGAATTTGGCAGGCGAGGATGCTCTAGCAAATTTGAGTATCGAAAAAGAGGGAGACAATGGCCCTGTGACCGGGTTTGTTCGGATACGCAGCCGATCACAAGGTCTCGCGCTCAGCCTTGGGTCTCTGAAAGGGCTGAACAAAGTGGGCGAGACTACATAGCACGTTTGAGTCTTTCTTGGTGGATCTCCGCTATGCCCGTGGCGCGAGCGGTCTTCTTCGATCGACTTCTTCTTCGTGCCTGAAGGCATGGTCTCTGCTACAGGACAGGCATCTCCTATGGTGTTTGTGCACCCACTCGGCCCATGATAGGCACGGAGAGGATTTAGTTGCCTCCTTGACGAGGTGATGTACGGAGTACTGACGGATATAAAGCCTTTCACTCAATGTCTGCTTGGTGCTCATACTTAGCCGGTCCATAGATGTTCGGGTAGATATAAATGCAAGATATCATTTACCACTGGAGATCTGTGTTCATCATCAGAATTATGCTCCTGACCGATTAAGGGGAATTTGGTGTCATTGGGAGTGAGGCTGCCACCCTTGCTAATTTGCGTACTATACATACCCGGCAAGTATTACTAAGATGCCGGCTTCCGCAGCATCCAGGTCTACGAAATAATACTTTGTAATCCTCACGTTTGCGAAAACTATTTTCGGCCGAAAAGGCCTCAGCATGCTTCTATTAACAGCTCATGATGGCAACTGCACCGCTCACCGATAGCGATCCATTCGCCGACCCGGACATTGTAGGGGAGCAGCGGGAGTTCGCGAGAGAATCGACCTTAGCTGTGGGCCGGAACGCCTCTCTGACGCTAGGCACAGATTCTCTGATTGTACTCGGTACACTGGAAGCTCGTCTCTATACTTGATCGTGCAAGTTCGTCGGACTGACACTATACAGATGAAGGATTCATGAAGAGAGAAACAAGCAATTGTTGTGGTCTGGTACCGAGCAGTAAGCCATTCAAAAGGCCCTGAGTACGACCCTACTGATGCTACCTAGAAACCAAGACAACAAGAGCCATTCCTTTCTTCAACGTTCTTTGGAGCGAGCTTTCCGAATTCGATATCACCATACGCTACGCCCATCCGACCTCGAGGAATGTTGTACGAGTTGCCTTTGTCCACTATGAAATAGATAAGCCTGACCGTCAACGTGCGACGGCATGGATTGCAAAGCTTTTGGATCGCGCATATGGAGAGTCACAGCGGAACAAGCGGATCAAGGTGCTCATCAACCCTTACGGCGGAAAAGGTAGCGCCCATAAGTGGTACTTGCGGGACATTGAGCCGATCTTTGCCGCCGCCCGGTGCGAGCTTGATGTCGAGCGGACACAGTCCCAAGGGCATGCTACTGAGATCGCAGAGAAGCTGGATACTGACGCATACGACGTCATCGCTTCGTGCTCCGGCGACGGATTGCCGCATGAAGTCTTCAATGGCCTCGGTAGAAAGAAGGATGCACGGAGAGCCCTTTCGAAGCTCGCCGTGGTGCAACTACCATGCGGGACCGGGAACGCTATGAGCTGGAATCTCAATGGTACCGACAGTACGAGCATGGCAGCTTTGTGCGTGGTCAAAGGGCTACAAACACCTCTGGACCTCGTCTCAATCACCCAAGGAGACCGGAGGACATTGTCATTCTTATCACAGTCTGTGGGCATTGTTGCTGAAAGCGATCTCGGTACAGAGAATTTACGATGGATGGGCAGCGCACGATTCACCTACGGCTTCCTGGTCCGGCTCCTTGGAAAGACCGTGTACCCTTGCGATCTTGCGGTTCAGGTTGAAATTGGGGAGAAAGCTGCGATTAAAGAGCACTACCGTGCAGAACTGGGCAATCGTGCACCTACGAATGAGAGGAGAGAACACGCATCCTCATCTAGCCATGAAGGAGAAGGACTGCCACTTCTAAAGTATGGGATTATTAGTGACAAACTTCCGGAGGGATGGCAAATGAGGCCCTACGATAAGCTTGGCAACTTCTATGCGGGCAACATGGCGTTCATGGCTCCTGATACCGAGTTCTTCCCTGCGACGCTCCCAAACGACGGCTATCTGGATCTTGTCACAATCGATGGTGATATTAAGCGCTCCGCGGCAATCCAAACGTTGATGGCGGTAGAGAAGGGCACGTTCTTCGACATGCCCCATGTAAATTACCGAAAAATCTCGGGCTATCGAATAATCCCTAAAGGCCAACAGGATGGTTACATCAGCATAGACGGCGAAAGAGTTCCCTTTGAACCATTCCAGGCCGAAGTCCATAGGGGGCTGGGTACTGTTCTATCTAGGAGTGGGCATATCTACGAGGGAAAAGGGGTTTCTGGAAGGCAGTAAAGTGCATTGGGAGGCGTGCTTGTTTTTGATACCAGGCCGGCGTTACGCAAACATCCCTTTCTTCTTGCATAGATTAGTGCGATTGTACGAGTTGCGTTTTTGAGTATCAATTCGAGAGTATTGGGTATCGGCAATTACCACAAAGGAGAGGATATGTTCCCACGCAATAGGATCCGGCTCTTTGGCTACCTGTTCTCATTGCCTGATAGGAATGATCAGGCACGTGGTGTATGTTTGCCGATGTGTCTGAACATCCAACCCAAACGCCTCCCAGCCTTAAGTTTCATCCATCAATGCCACCCCACTCATCTCCCCTACCTTCGTCATCCTCTTCACCGCTCTTCCCATCACCATTCTCCCCGACGCTCACATACTCCCAATCCTTCAACCTCTCGTCCGCCAACGCCTCCTTTGCCCTCACCTTCACCGCCTTCGTCGGACTCTCCTTCTCAATCATCCTTAGCGGTCCAAGAAGCAAGTCCAATGGCAATCCACCGCACCTCGGCGTGTCGACCCTATCCAACTCCTCAACATAGATATCCAGCACATGATACCGTAACCCATTCGGCACCTTCCCATCCCCCGAATTCAGCGGTATCGAAGCCAAAATCGCCATATACCCTTTCACCAACGCCGTATCCGCCCACCCGTTTCTGGAAAGGTAGGTGAACGATGCGGAGAGATATTTGCGGATGAGGAGTAGTATTTTATCCATGCGCAGGATGTCGATGCCTGTCCACTCGCGGGCGATGGTCGTCCAGAACGCTGAGAGGAAGGGGATAACGGTTGAGGGTGGGAGGACGGAGACTAGTTTTGCGAGGTCGGTGGCGAGGCGTTGTTGGGTGCGGGGCCGGTCCGATAGCCACATGCCTGTGTTGAAGGAATGCAGGATTAGTGGTTGTGGGGGTTGGAGTTTGATTAGATTTGGTGTTTGTGGGTTGGAACGGGGAGGCGTGGATTGGAACGAGGGTGCTGTCGATGGAATTGAGAGCTTACAGAAGAAAAGACCTTTCCATAGCTTCAGGAGTTCGAGATCTGAGAAGTGTTGCTTTCCCTGGAGGTAGGTTCGTAGACTGGAGACTGCTTTGTCACGCGTTGGCCGGTCTGTGTTTGGCTGGTTAGCGGTTGTCGAAGAAAACATATAATTACAGGTCTATGAGCTTGAGTCTGCGGGGAATCCCAAGCGTGCTGGAGACATATGCTAATTGGATGCAGTTTTGACAGAGTAGCCGGGATTCGAGAACGCAGTAGTATCCCACGAATGTACCAGAACTAGAGACATCTTGCATAGTAAGTTTTGAAAACGCGGAAGTCGTACGAGATATCTCTCCACACAGCAACGCCGAAGAAGCAGTACGATATCCAAGAGCATGATATTTTCAAATTGCTGTCAAACATGAGGCAGTACTCAGAAAACTTCTGCCTCAACGGCTTTACTCACCGTTAGCCGCCAATTGCTTGACGAAGGGTGCTTGCTGCACATCGGACGCCATCTTTGTCTGAGAAAAAGCTGGTAATCGGCGGAGGAACTTTGGACAAGCCGGCCCTGCACCCAAAAGGGTAATTTAGGCGAGAGTTTAGCGTCTGAAGTTGATTTAAGCTCGGACATAGGGCTGGAATGGCCACGGCGTTGAGCACGCGCGACTTTTGGACTACGGAATTGTATCAATAGCCTCAACCAACCATTGGTAAGTTCAATGCATATGCAGTTGAGACGGCAGCACTGAGATAGTATCTACAAGTAAAAGACATGTCTAAGTCAAAAAGTTCTTTAATTAGACACTTATAACATGTAACATCAAATGTTAACATTTAAAACAGAAAATCTAAGAAAAATTTCTTTAAAAATGAGTAATAAAACACCTAGATGTATGTTGTTTTAACAGACATACGTAATAAGACAGGTTTACACATACAAGTGTGATATAATCATGTGATCATGAACAGAACAAATTATTCACTAAAGCAGCCACTATTCTCAAAAACACATAACAGTGAATATCAATGTTTTAAAGATATAATCATCTCAAGCGCACAAATCTTTCTTATCACACACTTACTTAATTCTGCACGATTAAGCAGCAGAAGACCATCACGGTAAGCTGCGCAATATATCTTACCTATAACATATGAAAGTACTGTTATATAGTATTATCAGAGTATAAGTACATGCAAGCAGATAATTTCTCTGTTATATCAGAAGATCTTGATCAAGAGCACTAAAGATGATGTGAGATCGCTAATTTATGGTGTAAACAGATGAAGTCAGATACTTCACAAAAAGCAGCTAGAAAGATCAATGCATCAGAACTTTTAAGAGATACGTCAGTCAGAAATGTAAGTCTTGAGATCTTTATTCTACATTATCAGACAGGCTTAAAGTCAAATCTATGGTTATCTAGCAGGTGTTGACTTCATTTCAGGCCTCAGTCAACAGCATCAAGCAGGTTGAGGTACAGATACTGAGCATGTCAACCCCCGGTCAAAGCTTGTAGGCTAACCGCATCTGGGTGACCGCAGAAGCGACGACGTCAAGGTCAGCAGTCACAGACTCGTTTATGCATACTTTGGGGTTTCTAAGTAAAGTACTGACTGTAATTGATCTGTAGCACAGGAACCGATCGATGCACAAATAGGGCAAGTTGGTTTGATGCAAGCCATTTCTGATTATCGCTGACATTGCTTCTAGCGCCGAAGACGTCAAAGGAAAGCCGAACAAAGCGAAACCAGACAAAGCGGGCCCAAACAAGAGAAAGATCACGGGCAATGCAGTTGACGCACTGAGCTATGCCCCAAAACAGCAAAAGCAACAATATGGATCGTCAGCATCATCATCACGTTCAAACAGCCTTGTTACCGGACTACATGGCCAGCAACCAGAATATAACCAGTCAGAAGACGATGTTGGAGATGAAGACGTTTGGGAGCAGTCGGAAAACGAAGTGAAGCCTCGGTCGAAGCCCCAGAGTGGTATGCAGGCTTCTTCGGCTACTCCAACGTTCAAGCCGGTAACAGCAGCAGAGATCACCCAAGCCGCATTCCTCCGTCACCTGCAGAACATACCTGGACCCCCGGTAACTCTCCTCAACGCGATTGACGACTCTTCTCCGCCTCTGGGTTACCGTTTCATTGAAACCTGCAAGCTCGGTACCGGTGTTTCCAAAGCAGATGATGGCTTTATGTCCGGATGTGACTGTAAGCCAAACAATGGCCGTAACGTGGGTTGCGAGTACACAAAGTGCGGATGTCTGAGTGAAGCGGAGCCCGGGCCGAATGACAAGCAGGTCTTTCCGTATTGGTGCACAGGACCAAGGAATGGGTGCCTACGGGACTTCTACCTGGAGTCACGTCATGCCATATTCGAATGTAACATGCTCTGTCGTTGCCAGGCGAACTGCAAGAACCGAAACGTTCAGCACGGCAGAAAGATTCAACTGGAGATCTTCAAGACTCCCAATCGAGGGTGGGGTAGGTTAATGATTCCCCTAGCCTGCAAAGTAGACAGGCGTCTTAAGCTGACACAATCAAGGACTACGCTGTCCACAACCACTACGAAAAGGTCAATTCATAGACACTTACCGCGGAGAGATCATCACCAGCGAAGAAGCCGACAAGCGTGAAGAGAAATCCAAGGGCAAGGACAGCTATCTGTTCGCAATGGACAAATTCGCCACAGGTCATGGAATTGCCGACGAGGACCTCTACGTTATCGATGGCGAGCACATGGGGGGCCCAACCCGATTCATGAACCATTCTTGCGAGCCGAATTGCCGTCAATTCACCGTATCATACAACAATGGAGATCCCAAGGTGTATGACTTGGCATTCTTTGCTATCCACGACATCCCTGCGAATACAGAGTTGACGTTCGATTACCTGAACGCCGAGCCCACCGAGGACACAAAAGATCGCAAGCCTGAGAAGGGAACCCCTCAATGTTTTTGTGGAGCCCAGAATTGCAGGAAATACCTCTGGCGCTAGTACCAGGCTGCCAAGACGAAGCGTGGCGAAGGTATGTTCGCCCGATTTTCTGGTCGTCAGCCTCGTTGACCAGTGAAGCACACAGCAAGCCCTCTCCTTTGACACGGTTCCTTCCTGGGTTTTCTGAGATGCCCGACACAAGTCTTTGTCTCCCTGTCCGAGCTCTGAGCGGAGCATCTTCTGGAATTCTGAGCAAAGGTGTTCGGAGCGATCTCGACTTGTGCACGCTCCATGGTAGCTTTCACGAACTGCAGAAGCTCAGCACGATCTCTTCAGATGACGAATGATCGTCAAGTTGCGATAGTACTGTCTGCTACTCTGCAGACTCCATATCAAACATCATATTATCCATGTCTTCATGATGCGGATGACGCTGTCTTGCCTCACCCCCTCTCATCATGCAGACACACATTACCAAGCCCTCCGACCCCCAGGCTAATCCGAAACAAAACCCCCTCCCCCGAAACCCCCAAAGAAACCAACACCCACCCCCCACCTTCCAGTCCCTCAAACTCATCCCAAACACACGCTCCCAGCCCCAACCCCCTCCCAATCCCCCTCCTCCTTGCCTCCCAAACATCGCCCTCAGGGCCCTCAAA
>JAABUP010008448.1_pt1 | contig 13134 bp, 20 predicted proteins | sample 5559201 | NCBI WGS metagenome assembly JAABUP01 (sample SAMN10711887, study PRJNA513373) | rock metagenome | isolation source: Antarctica rocks | place: Antarctica | reverse complement strand
TTCCCGGCATGGCTGCCGGGCGCCTTCAAGGTGCGGCCGCGACCCAGAGGCACGCAGCACTGCCACGTCGCCGGTGCTCGTTGATAGTTCGACACTTGACTAAAGAAGCAAGTGAGCGCGCTAGGTGCTCTTCTCGCGGCCGCTGCCCGAGCTCTCCTGCCGGCTGAACGCGTTGGTCACCGCGTTGACGTGCCAGTGGCTGATGGGCCCCTGCAAGGCGGGCCCTCCCTCTCTCGTCTGGTGCTGAAGTTGAGCGTGCTCGCTTGTGACAACTCGCGGCTATCGCTCACCTGGGCGGCGCAGTTGACGCCTTTGACGCGGGTGCTACATGCAGGTGAACGACGTAGAGCTCGATGGCGGCCGCATGGGCTGGGGGCATGGCGTGCTAGTGGAAAGGTCCGGGCCACGCTGTCACTGCGCAAGCTGGGCCCTTCCCTGCAGCGAGAGCTGCTCGAAACGCCTGGCTCACTGCGTTCCCGGCGCGCGGCAGGTGCAGGTACCTGGAGGAGACCGGGTGCGCGTCGGTGTGCGTCAACAGCTGCAAGCTGCCCACGCAGGTCCGCCCTGAGCCCGCCTCAGGGCGAGACTGCTCGGTCTGCACGCAAATCAGAGACGTCAGCGTATCCAAGGGCTCGTCTAGCCGGAGCGGATGCGCATCCAAGAGCGGATGCGTGTTAGTCAGCGTCTCTCCGTCGAGCCCGCCGCGCGCGCAGGAGTTCTTCCGGGAGGACATGGGCCTGCCGCTGACCATGACGCCAAACTACGACGACTTCAGCTGCCAGGTGCTGCGCTGCCGTTGCAGCTCCAGAGCCCGGGAGGGCGCTCAGGCTGCCATGCGACCAGCTTGGCCGCTTGATCACTCGGGAGCGTGCTGCGTTTGTTTGGGACAGCGGCCATGATGACCTCATGCCACTAGTTGTCATCTGCCAGGTATACAAACTTTGTGTGTCCAGGTGGTCGCTTGAACTTTTTTCCCAGAATGTCCCCACTCACACCGACATGAAGGTCTCTCGAGGCCCTGTTCCACCCGGCGCGCAGTTCAGCTTTGGGCGCACGCCGCCGGCCGAGGCGGAGGACGAGGCGCTGACGACGCCCTGCTTCGCGCAGTGCCCCACGCGGAAACCGCACAAGGGCGCCGGCTGTCCAGGAATTGAGCCGTCACTGTGAGCGCTGAGCAGACCTGTATGTGAGTGTTCTGTATTTGAGTGTTCTGTATTTCAGTTGTAAAGTGGGCATGGCTGCGCCAGCCTCCGCAGCGGGCAGCGCCGGGGCGGTAGTCGCCTTGCTGGGCAATATCTTCAGCATGCGGCGTGCATCTCACATAGAGCTCGCAGTTGTGGCGCCACCGTGTGCATGACGTAGCATGCACCTCTGGTCATGTCATGTGTTAATTGCAAGGCGTGCAAAGCTGGCACGCAAGGCATGAGTGCAGGGCGCACGGGGCGCACGTGCGGGCATTACTCAGGCATGGGGTTCTGATCGTGATGTGCACATCGGTTGGTCAGATCACAACAGTTCAGGCGGTTACAGGCCTCCTGAGAACAGAGGTTGGGTGTATGTTTCAGAAGCCTGTCTAGCGCTCTCCAGCATCTCTCTTCATCGTGCGCAGTTCCTGCTGACGCTGAGCAGGCATGCGCAGCTCTGAGTGCTGTGCAATCCCATGACCAGGCCAGGCTATGGCAGTAGCTGAGACTGCACCGCCCTTTGTCCAGGACGCAGGGCTGCTTGCGCGCTCAGCAAAGCTTGTGGTGCGCTTGAGCCACCGGTGGTCTCAATCCATGACAGGCTGTTGCTGCCGCATATATTCCCGGTCACGTCCGTGTAGGAGGTATGGCGCGGTGTGTGGCTGGAGAGCAGGCTCTTCTTTAGCATGCCAAGGCGGTTTCATATAACCAGATGTCAAGCCCAATTAGATCCGCCGCACCTCTGCCACCTGCACTCCTCGGGGAGCAGGCGGTCCTGGGCGCGGGCGCATCGGGGCTGGTCGCCGCGCGGGAGCTGCTGCGCGAGGGCCACCGCGTGGTCGTCTTTGAGCAGAGCGCGCGCCTGGGCGGCGTCTGGGCGTACAGCCCAGGCAACCGCCCGCCGCGGTGTAGCCGCGTGCTCCCAAGGTCTCACAATCTGTGTGTGCTGGCTGTGTTCACCTGCTGCATGCTGCAGTGACGAGCCTGTTGGCCCTGATCCTCAGCGCGGGATTGCCGCCTCTTGTCAGGACACCTGCCCCTGTCTGGCTGAGCAGAGGTGTGCGCGCCCTACTGCGCCCTAGCAGACCTGGGGAATGCGCCCGGTTACAAGCGCCCGGCGGCACGCTTGTCTGCACCATGCTCAGAACGTAGATGCGCAAGACCTGCTGGAGACCAACGCCAGCGGTGTACACCGTCCTGGACACACTACCCAGCACCTGGCGTGCTGACCCTTGTGCCCGACACCGATGCAGCAGCAGGACGTCTAGCCCTTTGGGGCGTGACCCGCGCCGGCGCGCACGCGCCGCTCCGCGCAAGCGCACTCGTGCACCCGCCGCCTCACTCATCTCCCCTCGCTCCCCGCCCGGCGCAGAGGTTGAGGCGGATGACCTGCTGGGGCGCGACCCGGCCCGGCGCCGCGTGCACAGCTCCATGTACACGGACCTGCGCACCAACCTGCCGCGCGAGGTCATGGGCTTCTCGGACTTCCCTGACGTCCCGGCCGCGCTGGGCGGGCGCTCCGCCGACGCGCGGCGCTTCCCCGCGCACACGGAGGTGGACGCCCGCCGGCGCCTGGCGCTGTGCCCTACTGCGAGGGGGCTCCATGATGAAGTGGCTGGCAGGCTGCGTGGCATCGCGGTGCCTCTTCTGCAGTGAGCGTCGGGCATTCTTGTATGCCGGTCAACATGTCACGAGGCGGAATGCTGGACCGGCATACCGGCCGCGCTGGGCTTCCGCTCAGCGGCGGCGGCGCCCAGCGCGCACGGGCGTCGGGCGCCAGGCGCCCTGCGCTGCCTCCTGATGGCAGGCATCCATTCGGCACGTGCAGGCCTGCTCGCGAGCCCGTCTGAAAGGCAATGTACACATGCCCCGTACGCTTGCACCGTAGATGCAAACGCACAGGTGCTGGCATTCCTGGACGCGTTCGCGGACGAGTTTGACCTGCGGCGGCACATCCGCTTCTGCACGCGCGTGCTGCGCGTCGAGGCGCTCGGGCCTGCGGGCGACTGGGGCGCTGGACCCTGGGCCGTCACAGCCGCTTCCGTCGCCAGTGACCGCCTGGTGAGTGGGTCCTACCTTGCAGCACGCTGTACTTTATGGGCGCATTTGGTGCCTGCATGCGCCTGCAGCCAGCTCGCCTCCAGTCACCCCAAGCCCGCGCTGAGCAGCTCCTCCTACTTTTTAAATGCCAAATAGCCGCACAGGCGGCAGCGCTTTGCTGCATGTCCACCTCTGGTCCGGCACACATGCGGCGACTCTGCTCGGGCAGCAGCGCGGGGCGCGCCCGCGCCGCGCCGCCCGCCCGCGCGCTGCCACCAGCCGCGCGCGCGCGCGCCCAGGGCGCGGAGGAGCGGCCGGGCGCGGAGGAGAGGCATACTTTCGACGCGGTCGTCGTCGCGGTGGGCAACTACGCCGAGCCCAACCTGCCCGGCGGCGTGGCCGGCCTGGGCGGCGGCCACGTGCGCGAGCTGCACTGCCACAACTTCCGGTCGCCGGCCGCCTTCCGGGGCCAGCGCGTGCTCGTGGCGGGCGCCTCCTTCTCAGGCGCGCGCCGCCTCTTCAGGCGCTTGCACACACCTCAGGACTGTCGCCAGTGGCCCCTTACGCAGCTCAGGCGTGCTCAGCCGTGGGCGTCTCCTTCTCAGGCGCGAGCTGCCTCTCGAGGCGCCTGCAGGAACCTCAAATCAGTTGCTGCCAGCGGCCCATGCTGCGGCCAGAGCATGCTCAGCGGTGGGCGCCTCTTCCTCAGGTGCGCACTATGCGTGCGTCTGGCAAAGAAGAGCACTTGATGCTTGCAGCAGGGTGGATGTCAGGGTGGAGGACACTGGGTGGCCAGTGTCAAGGGCTCGCCGGCACGCCGGGCATATCAAGCAGACGCACATGCTTGCAGTCCGTGGCACCAGAGTCGCCATTCTGCTCCCTGTGGCCGTCGAGGCCTTTGCGCTCGCGCTAGATCCGCCACCCTGCTCCCTGCGTCCGTCGAGGCCGCAGGCCCCCGAGGGCATGCAGCCACGCCGTGCGCCGCGCGGCTGCGCGGCAGGCGTCGAGATCGCGCAGCTGGTCGCCGGCGAGGCCGCGGCAGTCGTGCACGCGGCGCGCACGTGGACGCCCGCCGACCTTGCCCAGGCGCCGGCGGGCAACATCACGCGCGCGCCCATGCTGGACGCGCTGCTGCCGAACGGGCGCGCGCGCTTTGTGGGCGGCGCCCTGTCTCCGCGTCTGGACGCGGTGCGCTGCCCTACCCTACCCTAACCCGCACCTACATCGCACCGCGTCCAGGCGCTGGGGTGCTGGTGCGTGCTCGGGGCAGCTATCTGCTCATCAGCTGTGCTCGAAAGCATGTAAACAAGTCCCTGAGCCCCTCCTAGTGATGTGTAGCATGCAGAGGGGGCGCGGCACGCAGCCGGATGTGGGACTCAGGTCGAAGTCTGCCCCACCCGCGCAGGTGATCTACTGCACCGGCTACAAGTACCACTACCCGTTCCTGGAAGAGCTGGGCATCGTGACCACGGGTGCGGCGTACGGCATGCATGCAAGCACCAGCCGGTGATGGCAAACATCTACCTGGCGCAAGACAAGGAAAGTGCTGCCTCAGCAGATCAGCGACTACTTGAGAAAACTACTGTCACACTGTCCTGCCGCCCCTTGTTCAGCCCAATGCCTGGCCGGCACGGAACAGAGCGGGCGCTACGCACTTGTCGCCCACAAAGGAGGCACCCCGGCCCCAGGGCAGCCTGACCGCCGCTCGCGCGGCAGGCGACGGGCGCGTGGCGCCGCTCTTCAAGCACGTGTTCCCGCCCGCGGCGGCGCCTTCACTCGCATTCATCGGTCTGCTGTGGAAGTCGATCCGGAATACCCAGTTCGAGCTGCAGGCGCGGCGCCCTCTGGCGGCCGTGCCGGCCATGCCCCGATCCGCCTCAGTCGGTGTGGGGCGTTGTGCGAATGGGGGGCAGCCTGCCAGGCCGCTCCTGGCCAGCGTGCGAGCGCAATGCAGCGCCAGCAGGACCGGCATGCGCTGTGGTAGGGCCGGTGAACGGCGCATGTCGACGCCTGACTCCCTGCTGCTCCCTACCACACCTGTATGTTGGCAGACCAGGCGCGCGCCCTGCGTCAGGGCAGGGGCTCCTTGCTGCCATGGCTCGCACCGCTCCGCATCCACAACGCTCGAGGGTGGGTTTCGCCCACGCGCGCACGCGCCGCGGCAGGCCAAGTGGGTGGCGCGCGTGCTGGCCGGCCGCGCGCCGCCGCTGCCGGACGCCGCCGCCATGGCCGCAAACGCGGCCGCCTCCTGCGAGGCGCTGGAGCGCGTCGGGCTGCCCGTCCGCTACACGCACTGCCAGGCGCGCCCCCCACTGCAAATGTGTTGCTCACTTCCTGTTGACCTGTGCGCTACATGCGCTGCCAAGCGCACCCCTGCGCGGCGTTTCTTATGACAATCCCTGCCGAACTGACATGTGCAGATCCATGTGCCGGTGCATGCGACGCTCTGCGCCAGAACGCCTCGGCGGCCAGTGTGCTGGGTGCGCGTGGGCATGCGCTGCCGGTTGGCGACCTGCCCTTCCAAGTTAGGCACACGCGAGCTGCTCACGGCGCGACACGCCGTGCGCAGAGCGAGAGCATGCCCGTGAACCAGTGGGAGTACAATGAGGACGTGCGGCGGCGCTGCGGCCCGGACGTGCCGCCCATACCGGCCTGGCTGCGCGCGCTGGCACGAAATGCGCAGGCGCGGCCCGCTCCGCCGCTCCTGCCAGCTGCGTCACCTTTCGGGCACCTGGCAGCTGGGGGACAGTGGAACAGCGCGTCGTCCTGAGCCTAAATGCCCGCCTCAGCGACGACGCGCGGCGCCCTGCAGCACGTCCAAGACTCTGCCAGGCTGTCACCTGGCGGCGCTGACCGCCGTGCACCGCACCCCGCGTGCCCTAGCGCTCCGATAGTGTCACCGCTCACATGCTCTCATGCTTACATGCTCTCATGCTCCCATGCTCTCATGCTCTCATGCTCTCATGCTCTCATGCTCTCATGCTCTCATGAGCTGAGCAGCTCAGCTCTGATGGAGCGGAGCCACTGGCGCTGATGCGTGCGCGGTATGGCAGGGGCGCATCCTGGCGGCGCCGCGCACGTTCCGCGACGAGCCCACGGCTGCAGAGGAGGCGCTCTTCGACGAGGCGGCCGCCGCGTGCGCGGACCTGCTGGCTGAGCACCAGCGGCGCAAGGCCGCGGGGCTGCTGCTGAAGGCGCCGGGGCCCCAGGCGCCGCTGTAGGCGTGGCTGCTGGCGAGGGTTTGGCAGGGTGCGCGCTTGGGGCTGCTGCACCGCCTGGGAGTCTGGCATGCGGGGTGTTTGGAAAGCTTGCGAGCAAGGTGGCTCAGCTGCGCCTCGCGTGTGGGGCCCTAGCAGCAAGAAGCCGGGTGAAGCGCGTCTGGTGGGTCACTCTGGGGCAGCCACCACTTGGTGGGTGGCTGCTTTGCGAGGCCCAATGCAGCCTGGTGAGCACGGCCCATGAACAAGTGGTGTTCAGTAAAGTGGCATTGGAGCTCTGCAATGCGGTCCTTGTCATAGACCTGAGCAAATCACACAGAGGCTCTGCTGGTGAAGAAGAAGAGTCCCATGTCATCATGCCACTTGCTGCACCTCTGATGCGTAGTTGCAAGTAAATAAAGGCGAATTTGCCATTGCTGAACAGCCGGGCCGCACAGCACACTCGTGGTGGGAGTGAGCGCGGCCGCTGTCAACCAGACGAGCACACTGCCGCACCTGTCAGGACGCAGCTTTTGCAGGAATGGCTGCACCGGTCGCTTCACAGGACACAGACCTCGTGACGCAGCTGCAGGACCACTTCAACAACCTGTGCTTCCTCATGTACAACTACGTTGGCGCTCTGCAGGTGCGCATCTGCCTGCATTCAATCAACTCATCATAGCTTGTGGCAGTGCTCAAGCGCTACCACTGACACGGTCTGCTAACGGGCAGCGAGACGCACCGCCTGCAAGCGTGCGAGGCGAGCCAGTGGAGCCTGGCGCCGCTGCGAGTGACATCACCTCGCAGGCACGCTTGTCAAAGTCGTGCTTGCACCTCTCGCTTGCATACACAGCAGAAGAACTTGCTGAGGGGGTGCTGCTGGGCCAGACCGCCACGATGGCTGCACACGTTGTACAAGCGTCCAAGGCGCTTGATGGCTTGATAAAGCGCCTGCCAGACGTGCAGCGCAGCGAGGAGGAGCAGCTGGCGGCCATAGCAGCGTTACAGGTGCGGGGCCTTTGCTGCAACAGACTGCCTTGTTGCAACGCCACAACGCGGTGCTCACCTGAGCTGTAGGAAATATACCAAGTGTGGGGACTTTTAGATGCAACTGCAGGCTCCTGTTGCGGGTGATGAGCGGCCTTGGCTGCAGCTCTGTCTATTTCTTGCCAGCAGAGGCAACACTTGCAAAGCAAGTGAAGACACAGTAACTTGGCTGAGCTGTTGGGAGGCACCCACCATCAGGAACGTGCTTTGCCTGACGCGAGCCTGCACCAGGTTCCCCTGTATGAAGCAGGCTTATGGCTGAGGAGGACGTCCATTCCCGAGTAGGCGTCCAGGCTGCTGCTCCCACGCCTCATGATGGACAGGCGGAGGCCGTAAGGCAGCGCGGCAAGGCCCTCTGACTCAAAACACCTTGCGTCACCGGGTGGAGGCCACCGGCGTGCAGACCAACCTGTGTCTCGATGTGTGCGGCATAGGCGCAGGCGGAGGCAGCACGCGCGGACTTCGTGCTGCACGAAGTGAAGGACCCCACATGCAGACTGACCTGTGGCCGACGGCCGCGCGCAGGAGCAGGTGGAGGCGGCAGGCGAGGAGCTCCGCGCTGAGGTGCGGCTGGTGGAGGCGAAGCAGGCGGAGGTGCAGGCGCTGTACGGCGTGCTGGCAGACAGCCGGCTGGCGCGGCGGTGGCAGGAGGACGGCAGGAGAGGCTCCAGCGCCGCATGAGCGCTTGTAGCAAGGCATTTGCTCTGCGAGAGTAAGGTAGCTAGACATACTTGTTACCACTTTTCATCTAAGAAACATGCAATTGAGTAGCCACACATGTGCGGCCACAGTGTAGGTAACTCAATACACTTGGATGGTAGGGCCTCACATGAGCCATACTACACTGCGTCAGCACTGCTGTCATCCGCTGTCTTCCTCTAGATCATCGGATGACTTGGCCTTGACTCTCCTCCATACCACAGTGAACAGATCCGGCAACTCTTCTCAATCAGAGCACTCACGCGGCACTGCCATGTTTTGACTGCACACATTCACCTGACAGACACAACTCTCACCACATTCAGCCAGCGCAGAAACAGGGATGAAACATTGGAGTATGAAACATGGAAGCGCATCCCAATTGCATGTAAACGTAACTCTCTTATTGCATCAGCGCCGACACAGCATAAAATATATTGCTGGCACATGCCACCTGCTCGGCAAACTATGCACGGAGGCATACGCAGCAACCCCAAGCCAGCACGGAAGTGCTTGTCAAGCACTGCGTGCAACAGTGTCAGCGCAGACGACGGTCAGAGCGCACAGACTACACAAGTTCTGATGGCCAGCACCCCACTTCCCGCCAACACTATGCAGCCTATCACAGAGTAACATACCTGTGCGGTGCAGCAGTTAGCGCGAATCACACGATATGAGCTGACATTGCATGCGCTGCGCGCGTAACGCCGCACACTTTCTACCCAAGCCATGGCCAACCAGCACTGAAGCTGGGAAAGACGCGGCGGGGATGACGACGGCAGCGACATAGGCATGGCGCGGGCGCCGGCGGCGCGGCACCGGTGCGACGCGCTGGCGAGCGTACTCAGCACACAGCCTCAGGCTTGCCCCGCTCGATCAGTAACATCGCGAGCCAGACGCGGGGAGCGGGCGGCGGGCGCGCGCGCAGCGCGTCACAGGCGCGGGCGCGGCGCGGGCGCGGGCGGCGTGGGCACAAAGGCCACGCGCCGGCGCGCGTAGTCCACGTACACGGTGCAGCGCGCCATGAGGTCGGCGCAGATGATGCCCGCCGTGTACAGGCTCAGGTCCAGGCCGTCGGCCGCCGAGAACAGGCAGCGGATGCGCTCGAAGCGGCTGCCTGCGACGCGGCGCCCCCGCGCCGGCCGCGTCAGGTGGTGTTTTAGTAAAAGCAGCGGCTGCTGGAGACGGCTGGCGCTGTGCTTGCAGTGGGCAGCACTGGACTTTATACACCACAGGCGCAGTCAGCAAGGGGTGACAGGTCGGGCGAGTCGAGCACTTTGCATCGCACTGGCTGTTGGGCGGGTGCAATTCAGGCCTATACATGGATCTACCCATGAGCGGGGCCTACAGCCTCACGGCAAATCACGTCAGACCCTCTGGGGTCCGCAGCGGTCAGGCAGCCAGCATGCCTGCACGCGTGCACAGCACCACTCGCAAGTGCTTTGGGCATGTCGGGCCGAGCGGCACCTGACAGCTGCATGAAGCTCAGGTTGCCGCTGTGCACGCGCACGCCGCCGACCTCGTCGCCGCCGACGCCCTGCCGCGCGCCGCCGCACCACGTCAGGCGCGCTTGCATGCAGCGCCGTGACCAGCAAGGCAACACAGCCGCGTGCTGCCAGGCCACGGTCGGGTGCGGCGCGGGCTGTGGCGGGAGCAGGCGCGACCAAGGCGAGCCGGCCCGCATGCATGCGTGTGGTAGGCGGAGCGCTTGGCATACGTGTGGAACGTGCACCTGAAGCCATAGAGCAAAGAGTCTTTCGCCTGCGGATCCGCGCGCAAGGCGGGGCGCAGCCGGCAGGGGCGCGCCCGGATGAAGCGCGTCTTCACGCCGGTCGCCTCGAGCAGGCCGTAGCCGAGCGACGCGCGCTCGTGAAACATCACGTCCACGCCGCCCGCGCCCGAGTCCAGCATGAACAGCGCGCTGTGCGTCCCCCCGCCCTGGGTCCCCGCGCCCTGCGCTTCCCCGCTCTGAACGGCCCCGGGCAGCCTGTGCGCCTCGCTCGCCAGCGCCCCGCTGCCCTCCGCGTGCAAGCCCACGTCGGCCGCCGCCGCCGCGGCCGCCGCCGCCGCCGCCGCCGCGCCGCCGCCGCCGCCGCCGCCGCCGGGGCGCGGCCCCACCGCAGCGACGGGGCCTGGCATGGCGGGCGCCGGGCGGCCCGCCCCGCCGGCCGGCCCCGCGCGCGGCGCGCCGAGCGCCGGCGGCGGCGCCGCGGCCGCCGCCGCGGCCGTGAAGCGCGCGGTGAGGTGCGGCAGGTTGGCGACCATGCGCACGGGCTCCCAGAAGCGCTCCAGCGCGCGCGGCGGCCGGTACGCAGCCGGGTCGGTCAGGCGCAGCGTGACCGCGTGCTCCCCGTGGCGCTCGCGCGGCGGCGGGATCTCCACCACCGCGCGCCGGAACAGGTCGTACCTGCGCGCGCGCGCCGGCGTCAGCGGCGCGCGGGGCAGGACGAGGGCTTGCGCGGCACCACAGGACGAGAACCCAAAGGGGTTCGGCACAAATGTGCCTGCGGCAAAGGGCGCCTGGCAGCTCTTGCAGACGGCGCTGCCAGCTCCTCGCAGGCGCGGCGCTCCGCTGATAGCCAGACAGGCGCAGAGCGCACATAGTTGATCACCAGGGTCCCAATTACGACGGTGAGGATCAGGAAAACAGAACGGGCGGCGCGGCGCGACGCGCACCCTATGATGCCGATGACGGGCCCCGGCGCGCCGCGCACGAGACCGCCCAGCGCCATCTCCATGAACAGCGGCCGCGCCATGGTCAGCGGCCCGACCGCCAGGCTCTGCGCGCGCCGGTAGCGGCACGGCACGCGCCCGGCGATGCCCGCCACATGCAGCCGCCCGAAAGCGGCCAGGCCCAGCGCGTCCGCCGCCGCCGGCTCGATCACCAGCCCGCTCGCGCCTGCACGCCAAGGCGCGGCCGCCATAGTATGGCGCGCTGTCCCGGCGAGCGCAGGCGGGGTGCGCAAGCTGCCCGAGGCGCCTGCCGGCACAGCACGGCGGCGTATCCCCGGCCGCCCACGCTCTCAGGCTGGCTGAGCGTGCCTGCAAATGCTGCGGCGGCATGCACTGGGCGCCGGTCAGGCAGGCGGCGCGCAGGTGGTTGGGCAGGGGCTGGCGAAGTGGATGGGCGGTCAGTTGGTGGTGCGAGGGGGCGGCGTGCCCGTGTCTAGCATCATGTACCTGACAACTTACATTTCCCACAGGTCAAATACCCTACGGGATGGGGGCCCGGCGCGCCCGTGTCCAGGATCATGTAGCCCACGGCGCGCCCGTTGATGAGCGGCTGCACCACCACGTGCCCGCTGCGTGTCCACCACGCGGCCGCCCCGCCCTGCCACATGCCGCGCGTCAGGCGAGCCGCGCGTGCCTCACACCTCACGCAGTGCCGGTGTTGACTGCCAGCAGCCCGATCGCCAGACTCCTGGCGTAGGTGAAAGGAACCAAGTGCCTGACATGGCCCCAGAGCCACCCGGCGCGTTAAGCAAGAACAGTTATCATTATCCACAGGTTGCCTCTGTCTGCACTCACAACAACGCTCTCAGTGTCTCGCTCCATAACAACCTTATTGAAATGGGCCACCCAATATCCTGCTGACTCGAGCACCGCATCTGGACCGCGGGCGGACACTGCCACAGTTCGCGACATCAAGCTGACAACCCCAACAGCGCGCACTTTGCCGCCGTCCACGAACGTCGCGTCCGCGGGCAGCAGCGGCGCCGGCGGCGCCGTCAGGCGTTTGCTGGTTTTGCCCAGCCGCCGCAGCGCCGCAAACTCGGTCGTGAACACGTTGTCGCCGCCCGCGGCCGCAATGTGGCGCACCTCGGTGGGGTAGCGCACCCTGTCCAAATGCGGTCTTCACTTTTGCAGTTCACCATTACCGAGACGATCACAGTCTGTCAGGGGCGGGCATCGTGTGGGCACGCGGCTTGGGCGGCCTTCACCCGCGCTTCTGCAAGGAGCGCGCGCCAGGCTGAAAACAGACGGGCTGTCGTGGGCGCGGCAGCCGGGTGCGAGCGGGCATGCGGGCGCGCGGGTCCGGGGCGGGGCCGCCGCGAAGGGCGGCGCGCCAGCGGTCGGCGTGGGACTTGTCCGAGAAGCGGTCGGCCGGCCAGTCGGTCCAGCCGCCAAAGTGCCACGCCTCCACGCCGCCCGCCAGCGGCTGCGTCAGCTGCTTGGGCAGCCAGGTGCGGCCGCAGATGCGCAGCCGCGCGACCATCTGCCGCGCGCGCAGGACCAGGGTCAGGGTCAGGGTTCCGTGCCGCCGCGGGCGCGCAGCCGCGCCACCGCCTGCTGCATGTGCAGGCCAAGCCGCGCCGGCGGTGTGCGCGGTGCGGCCAGACGACCCGCGGCCGCTCACGGGACGCGCCGCCAGGCAGGCGGCGGGGTGTCCGGGCATGGCGTTGCTCTAGCACGCGTGTCCACGGCGCACGACAGTGCGCCCCGCCCTAGCCTCACGACGACACACATCACCAGCATGCCCCAGTGCCACTAAAATTACATGTCCTGCGCTGCGGCGCTCCGGTCTCGAGCGCGTGGCAGCACCTGCCTGACCCATGCTGCCTCATCAAGCAGCCTTCCATCCGCTCCGCCGTGCAATGCGAGAATCGGTCAGGACGGGATTGCCTGTGCACTGCTTTTGAACACTGATCTGTGTGCCGCCTCTGAGCTTGCCTGGAGGACGCCCAGGCTGTGCGGCCCGAGGCTAGGGCTTGGGGAGCTGCGCACCCGCCCCTGCAGCAGCCGGAGCCCGAGCACGACGTCGTCCGCATCGCCCGCGCCGCCGCTCGTGGACGGCCCGCCCTCCGGCGCATGGCGCGCCACGCCGCGCGCCTCCGCGGGCGCCCCCCGCCCTCGCCCCGCCCCCTCCCCGCCCCGCGCCTCCGCCGCTCCCGCGCGCTCCGCCCCCGCGCTTTCGCGCAAGCCGCCCGGCGCAGCGGCGGGCGCGGCCGGGCGCGGCGCGGCGGCGG
>JAABUP010008447.1_pt1 | contig 13135 bp, 10 predicted proteins | sample 5559201 | NCBI WGS metagenome assembly JAABUP01 (sample SAMN10711887, study PRJNA513373) | rock metagenome | isolation source: Antarctica rocks | place: Antarctica | reverse complement strand
CACAGCCCCCAGTCCTCCTCCACCAGACCCATCCGTACTCTCAAGCAGCCGTCGCGTAGCATCCTTAACCCGCCTCTCCACCTCCCCATGCCCATGCAACTCCCCAGCATTCAGCCCACAGGTTTCGACGCCTGCGAATACCTGGGCCGCTTTTTCGGAGCCCAGCATACGCTGCCTTATCTCATCTCCCAGGATCTGCTTCCAGACATTGCCGGTGCTGACGATGCCGAATTCTTGACCGGGACGCAAGAGCTGGATAGAAGCCTGGACCGAGGCTTCGAAGATGCCGATTGTGGGTTTGGGGGTTAGGTTGTGGAGCATGGGGATGAGGGGGTGGGGGGAGTAGCTGTGGTTGGGTTAGGGTTTTGGTTTTATGGCATGGCATGGCATATGCGTGTGAGGATGGGGGTGGGGAGGAGATGGTGGACTCATGCGCGTGGAGACAAGGTTTTTAAAATCGGATTGAGAGGATAGTTGAGATAGATAGAGCTTTAGGACGTACGTACCATGCCACTAGAAATGCATTGTGTGACTCCAGGTAGGGGCGGACTGCATCAATGGTTGCATCGGCGGAGATGGCGGCGTCGTCTTCGTTGTTGATGGAGGAGACACCGGCGGGCGCTGTCAGGTATGTGTATTCAGTCTGGGGGTGGTGGTCAGCATATCTAATGGGGAAGACGTCGTTGGGGAGATGGCATTAAGGGGATTTACATTATTGTAACCCAGACTTTCTACGGGTGCGCGGAGACCATCTGTCATAGACTGGGTGGTGTTGGGGTTGATGATCAAAATCTTTACAGTAGGCATGTTTTTGGAATTATGTAGGATAAATTTTGGTGAAGAAAGGATTAGAAAATCTTAGAAAGAGCGCAAGTTGTTCCGAACGTCGTTGATCATCTCGGACTTTTGGGTGGGCAAGTTAATGTACAGAATTTGGCGAAGAAACCCAAAGCATTGAGGCTTGCAAGGCTTGCGATTATCGAGGGCCAAGCTTTTCTAATACTGTAGGTCCTTGCTCTTCCCACTCCTGTTTCGAGATCCACATGTTCTCTTTGTCCGCCATCTGCAGAAGATTAGTAAGGTCTAGCTGATAGAAAAGGCAGAAGTCAGGCTTACAATGTTCGCAAGTACAGCTCCACCCAAGAAAACCATATGTCTCCTCCTCGGTGGATCCTCAATTCTGACTTTAAATTTCTATAGGAGAATTAGCAGTGTAGAGAACGAATCTCCTACTGTAGATTTACGTTTAGCCTCTCTGGATTCCCAGCAAGCACCTTCGTCAACCACAGCTGCTTGATCTCTTTCTCCATCCGCGACGGTAGGCCAGGATACATGCTGCTTCCACCGCTGAGCACGATAGCCTTGTACAAGCTAGTCCTGATATCCACGTCCGCCGCTTGTATCGTATTGAAGAGGAATTCTGCAATACCGGGCTGTTCAACATCTACCAGATGTGGCTGAAACAAACACTCGGGTGCCTCGAAACGTTCACTTCCAACTCTGATGACACGGCCATCAGGTAAAGTGTATGATTCTACCAGCACCGTTGTGTCCTCGCTCAGCTTCTGATCGAGCTCCAAGTCGTATGAAACGTAGCATAGCTTTTCCTTGATTTGCCGCACAGTCTCAAAGTCAGCTGTTCGATTGAGGGCGTACCCTCGGCGGAGGAGGAGGGCGATGAGATTTCGGGTGACATCTCGACCTGCAACGTCGAGTCGTCGGGTGAGATGGTTGAGGACTGTGGATTCGTAGACCGGGACAATATGGGTGACACCGTCGCCAGAGTCAACTACGACACCACTGCTGAGGCCTGGGATGCTGATCAACTACGACTTCTCTGCCAGAATATATCCGAGCCTACCCTGAGCGTAAAGCGCCAGTACCGCTTGAATAGCCACATAGACCCCGCCAAAGTTGTATCTTTCGAACATGACATTGCACATCTCCTCTCGATTCTTCAGAGGATTCAGTGGTGGTTCTGTCAGTAGAATTTTCCTGCCAGTGGTATCTATGTTCATCTTCTCTTGGAACGTATAGTCCCACAGGTGCTTCATGTCATCCCAGCGCTTCACAATGCCGTTCTCCATCTGTTCCGGCGCATAGTCAGCAATGACTTCCCCTAATGGCCAGAGCTCTAAAATATGAAGCCCATACCGGGTATGTGATCTGTAGCATTGACCGGGCTGCTGCTGCCTCGTCTCCACACATAATATCCTTGACCACAATGTTCCCATCTCTTTCCTCTGATCGTAGAATTGGCCGACCAACAATTGAAGGGTATGAATATTCTGGGAAGTTCTGTCGATCATGCAGACGTAATCAGCAAAATGTCGGGGCTTGCAGCGCTCAGTAGCCATTCAAGTACTCTGCTTACCTGGGCCGCATATCCCACTTTGAGGAACCCAGTCCCTCCATCCAGGACTATTTTTCGTCAGCACGTAGCCCGACATTGGGATGTTGATAATTGCACCTATAGGTGCATCTGCCATCTTGAATCAGCTCAATTGATGAGTTATCCCACCATACTTCTTTCCAGGCAGCTGAGTGCGGGATGCGTGACAAAAGTGCCAAGCCGCGCGTATATTTCGGGAAGGCAAGCGCGCGACATGGGTGACGTCGGCAGCAGCTTCCTTCCTTTCATCGCTTTACTATTATATTTAGGCTAGGTGTCAAGGCATGTAGCAATCGCGAACTCTGTGAAACCAGAAGTCACAGAATTCGTGTATGCAAGAGCAGACATGTGGTCTGTCACGGGCTTCAAGCCCGAAGAATTGCTTATGTCGACGGCGCTAGCAATTAGGGTTGCCACTTCAGTGGCAGCTGTCCTGTTCTCCAATACTTTGTAGATTACTATACTGTGTGGCGAAGCTCGATGTCTCGGCTAGCTACCATGGAAAGACAAGGCGCGGACTTGAAAATATTTCAGAAGCTGTCACTTGCCCAAGCCTGAGGAAGTAGGCTGGTAGTAATGCCAAAAGGAAAGAGCGAGCCTATCTCCAAACTGCAACGACTGCTTCTTATATCTATCTGTCTTGCAATCCTGCCTTTTGCAAACCCGACTACACATTTTTAAGCCCACATTCTCAATCTTGAGACCACTATCGTTCGAAGTAGTATTTGAAGCCTACTGCGTTCCACTTGCTATCTTTCTTGAGTAGTATTGAATCTCTTCTCGACCATCGTTTTCTTTCCTTCCAATATCTCGCACAAGATCTGGCATGCTTCGCGCGCACAAAGTTGAGATCTACAGGCATCGCACCTCCAGCTTGCTATTTAAGCCCACCATGAACAGGGTGCTTAGAGGGCCATCGTCCGGTTCTCTTCCCGAGGCAGACGACAGAGAGCTTGCGTCTTGCGCCAACATCAATGCCACACCACGGTACCGAAACTATCCAGAGCTGATCTACGATGAAGCCTTGCGCCAATATATTCCCAACCCAATCACCGAATGGGAGGAAGGACTTGAACAAAGACGTGCCATGGGCTTACAACCGGAACAGAGGATTATCTCCTGGGACATTGGCCCTAAGCCAACACCAACACCTCCAGCACCACTACGTCTGCCCGACCATTTCGAATCACCCTACTATGATATGACTCTGGGTCACGACCATCCGTCACCAGAGTATCCCTATGGAAGACTGCGTAGCGCATGCTTTGCGACGCCAATGTCCGATCCGAAGCCGGAAGCAAATCTGGATGATCCATCCCAGTCCCCTGCCTATGGCTCATCCCTCGGCTACGATACCCCCTCTCCCAACTCTCCGTGGGGTAAGCACCGCTGCTCATACCTAAATACCCTCACAAACAAACTTGAAAGGCCTGTAACGAGCGAGGAGGTACGCAATCTACTCGAAGTAAGGGGTCGCATGACGGAGAAAAAACTCGTAATGAGGGTAGCAGGCGCAGGAGAAAATGCGGTCTCTCAAGCCGCGCCCGATGAAACCAGCCACCCTCTCCAGTCAGAACCACCAGCGCTGCCCGCCATCGCGACAGGAATTCGTACAAGGATGGGGAATGTTACCGATTCGGCAGAGGCGCTGGGAGGCTACCAGCTTTTCGACGAGCTTGAAAAAGAGGATCTAACCCGCGGCGGTACGGTATCACGAGAATCTGATAGCGATGGGAACGTATTCACAATCGAGCAAGTCACGGAGAATCAGACCGGGGGAAGCAAGGATCAGCGAGACTCTTCGCAGCAGCTGGATGTCGACGCATTGATGCAAGATTCGGGGAGAAAAATAATGAAGCGCAAGAGTAAGGACATGTTGAAGAGCCTGAGAAAGAAGGTCTTTGGGGGGCGGTGAATGGCGAATGAAGTCGGCTGTTGAGAGCGGGTTGTGCTACTTCGAGGGATGTTGAGCAAAGTATGTGCAATTGTTAGTTTTACCCGTCTATCATTTAGACAGAGACACCGTTGTCACCATCATAGGTGATCAAAACCTTGTGTCAAGAGATCCCAAATGCCAATGTATACAGGGTAAATTGCCCTTGACTTCTACCGGTTTTGGACTAACAACGACAATACAATACGTAAAGGTGATCTTATTCATTGGTAAAAGCTACTAGCAGAGTGAGTCTTGAGCAGCCAACTCTCGAATAACGGAATATTGGAGCTGGTAACGGACCCTCGATGCTGGCAAGACACAACCGAGCGCAGCTGCGATTGGCACAATTCTTTGTTGATTGAAGTGATTTATTCGTCTAATCTATATATGCACAAACGCTTTGCTTTTCATCGTGGTAGACTCCCTCTAATAAATAACGCCATAAGGATGCGGCTTGATACTCTCGATATCAATGTACCCATACGAGTACATCCCGGTATCATGGGCCATGATATCGCTCCAGTGTCCCATATCCTTCATGAAAGCCTGCTCATATGGCTCCTGGCTAAGGTCGATGGGTTCCTGGTCTTTGCCAATCATGCGGATCTGGCTGCCCGCGGCCACGTTGGTCAGACCGAAGTTGTTCTCGTCCAGGCGCTGCTTGATGGCGCCTTTCACCTTGCCACTGAGGATATCTGCGCACAGACGAGGCTCTTGGCAGGTGGGACGTGCGAGACCGACACCGTCGACGGTGTTCAGAGCGTTGACCATTGCGCCGACGGTCTTGAAACCGCCGGTGATGTAGGTCTTGGTCTGCTTGAGGGCAGGGACAATGGCCTCAGCAAAGTCGAGGAAGAATGCTTCCCGCTTCTTGGTGCTGTCCCTCTTGTGCATGAACGCCAGCTCCTCGTAAGTTCCGCCACTCAGCTCCACGAAGTCAAATTTGTTGGCTTCAAGAGCAGCGCAAAGTACCTTGCACTCGTTTGTATCAAAGCCACCCTCTTGGAACTCGACACTATTGATCTTGATACCGAGAATAAAGTCTTTTGGGACGCGAGAGTGGATTCGCTGGGCGATCTCCATGATCAGGCGGGATCGGTTGGCGAGAGAGCCACCATACTTGTCAGTACGCTTGTTGGTAGAATGGGCGAGGAATTGCGCTAGCAGGTATCCGTGGGCACCGTGGAGTTCGATGCCGTCATAACCCGCTGCGTGAAGGTATTCAGCTGCGTGGGTGAAGCCTTCCATGATGCGCTCTATTTCGTCCTCCGTTGCTGGGTGAGGCTTCTCAAAAGTCATGCCCATGACATTGCCCTCGAGTTGTACATCGCTGGCTGAGACGGGGTTCTTCTGAATTGACGAGCCAACCTGTCGACCTGGGTGTGAGACCTGGCCAATGACCAGGCTGCCGTGTGCTTTGCTTTCCGATGCGAGCTTCTTAAAAGCCTCGAATCGCTCGCCCTTGGGTTCTGCGGTGCGAGGAATGATGGGGTTACCGGCAGCCTCCAATTGATCGAATTCAATCATGATGTTGCCTGTGAGGATAGTACCGAGCTCTCCCTCGCCCCACCGTTTGTAGACGTTTATGAGGTTGTCAGACGGTATGCCGCGGGCATCGAAGTTTTTGGGATCCCATGAGGAGATTCGCTCCGTCATAGCAGCCTTCAAGCTGTAATGATATCAGCGTTGTAGTGACTTGGGGGGAATAATGTGCGGTGAAGCCATACAATCTGTTGGGAGCAGTCTTGCCACTGAAAGGGAAGTCCAATGGCTTTCCAAGGGGAGCCGCGGACACATTCTCTGACTCGTAACGTGCTGTTGGTGCCATCGTGTATTAGAGAGTGGTGTCGTTGAAAGAATTAGTCATGCAGGGATGGTATATCAAGATGGCTGGAGAGTGTCTGGCTGTGGGGAAAGGAGCGAAGTCTGATATAGAGGGTTGAAGGCGGGAGTAAAGGCTGTATTAGTCAACCGCTTGGGGCTCGAAGCATCAAAGTCATGGTTAGTAATCAACAATGGACCGTCATTAGAAATAGAGAATGCGGCCTTCAATGCCACTTGGTAGGTCCCAACTGCGCCTTCGCGTTTTACCGGATCCGGCTAGGCGGGCGCCGATCCCCGCGACCCCGGCCGTCGCGCTATTCCCAGCGTTTAGGTTATGTCAGCAGTTTTATCTTTAGGCCCGTAGTAGGTATTAGATTACTTCGAAAATTTCGTCCGCCCCCAGATTAGAGCTTTGGCCTTAAAACGCCTCCTGTATTCGTCCAGAATAAGGGTTATTCGAAATTTTCGCAAATCCTAAAGAGTGTATAGATACTTCGAAATTTTCGCGCTCTTAGAAATCACCCGCGCAAACGCTTTAGATACCGACAGATAAGATTTTACGTAGTTATTCGATATTTTCGACTTCGAAATTTTCGAGCCGAGGTGGACCGTGGCTCCCACCAAGCGTACCGTTACCAACTCACGATGAAGCAGATTCATTTTTGGTGGTAAAAATCAAAATTTTGGTAGAGAATCAGATTCTTCGAACTTTGGTAACGGTCCCGGACCGGGCCTTAAACAAGCTCGAAATTTTCGAGCGAAATTTTCGATTACTTTTCCTGATACTCAGCTTCGATATTTACGAGGATTCGATATCTTCGAAACAGCTTAAAATTCGAAATTTTCGAAGTAACTACGCTACTTTAGGCTTAGCGCCGAGTCCCGTTTCTGAATGGGACCGTTACCATCTCACGGGAATGTAATGCGAAAAGGAGATTTTCGGTTCTGATCGTCGTGAATAAGCCGGAGTACGCTAAGGGCTTCCATAGAAAAAGCCCTGCAAAGGTTTAGCATTCGCTCCACTCTACTTGTGCGAAGATTCCAGACGCCATACTGATGCGTTCCTACCAACCAGAGTGCTCCCAATCGTCTCCGTATCTTGTGGTCTCGATCTATACCCCCTCCACACGCCTATCAACAGAGAGTCATGATGCTGACACCCCCAAAATGATGTCCAAAGCCCACAGCTGGGTATCTTCTCAATCCTTCATCCTCTTCGTAGGTCTCCCGGCGAAGCTATCGTCGGGAAGTCCACCCTTCTTAGTTCCAGGCAGGCTGGCGGTCCGTATGTCATTGTCGTCTGCACTGACTCTGCGATGAGGATACTGCGTAGTCATACCCTCGAAGCAGTTGGCGGTGACCCGATCTCCATTCGCTGTAAAATATGGATGTTGAAGGGCTTCTTCGGCAGTCAGTCGCTTGGCTGGATCATACTCGAGTAGCTTCGATAGCAAATCGAGTCCTTGTGGCCCGGGGCTCGTAGAAGGTGGCGAATCTGGGTAGCCCGTGCTCTTCAAGGTGTTCCAATACCACGCTTCGAGACCTGTCTTGCCTTGACCTCCTTCTCTCAGAGCGGACGAGAGCGTTTGCAGCTGAGTATATTCCGGTTGATGAATCAGACCAGGCCATTTTTCCTTCGTGGGCATACCTAGGATCTCCACAATCTTTTGCACTTGGTTCTTTTGAAAGGGAACATTCTTCTTGCTGTCCATCTTTGCCTCCTCGCCTTTGAAGATTGGACGTAATGAAAGCAGCTCAGCGAAGATACAGCCAACAGCCCACAGGTCAATAGCAGGTGTGTAATGTCGACTTCCAAGCAGGAGCTCTGGCGCACGGTACCATATTGTAACCACGACTTTGTCTCCATTGTACAGTGGATGGAGAGGCTTGTTGAACAATCGAGCCAAGCCTAGATCACCAATTCTTACTTCTCCCTTCGAAGTCACCATGATGTTGGCAGGTTTCAGATCTCGGTGTAACACCCAATTGGTATGCAGATAGAGCAGTCCGTTCAGGAGTTGAAAAAGCATCGATTTGATAGCAGAGGCTGGTATCGGATGACGAGTCGGCTGGCTGTGATGCTGAATAATCTGCAATAAGTCATGCTCGGCATATTCGAAAACCATGTATATGCATTTGTCTTCCAGAATGATTTCGACCAAGTGGATTACATTGGGGTGCGAGAGTTCGGAGCAGAGCGCCATTTCACGGCAGGCTGATTGTGATATTCCTGTATATTGGACCGTCTCGCCCTCCTTGTCTGGCTTGAACCTATAGAAAAATGTTAGATAGATCCCCCACAATAGGTCTCCATGTACATGCTTCTTAATAGCAAACTCGCCAACTTGTCCATTGACACCAACAGCCTTATACACTCGCCCGTATGTGCCACTGCTGATGAATCCGACAACCTTGTACCGATCCAGGACGTGGACTTTGCTTGTGTATCCATTATTTAGCGGAGTCTTCCTTGCATCTTGCGACTCTACCTCAGCGAGCATGTCAGCGGAGTCTTGTGCTGTCCAGCCATCGGGTAGGCATGGCAGGCAGTTGTTCGCCCATGTGTCGAGGCTTGACGAAGAACCTGGATCCATGACTGAAGAGATGTGCCCACGAAATGTACTTTTGGATGAACGTATGTGGAAGACTGGGAGTATCGATAACAATCAAGAACGACATACCATCGAAAGCAGCTTGCACACTTCGCTTGAGACTCTGCGTAGCTTCCAACGCTCTTGCCGTGGCAGCGGATGACGGTGGATTAGTGCCGCTCATGCTGGCAGTCACGGCTGGCAATAATTTACAGATTTGTCAAGACCATGGTGAATGTATAGATGGCAAAATCTTTACGAAAACTTCCAAATATAGTCCAGGCTACACTCGTGAAGTGAACGGATAGATCCCGAATAAATTTGTAAAGTCTCTATTGTTAGTACGATCCCTGAATTAAAATCCTATATGCTTGGCTGTAGAATTCATCCTCATTTCACATATCGTATTTTGACGCAGAGGTATATGCATGTGTGCGCGCTCAGGAAGGTTGGACGATAGATAGCCATACATTTCATACCCTGTAGAGTACGGAGCTAATTTTAGCGCCTGTAATATTACCCGACGTCAACCAGATTCGCCGTGCCACAAGCACTGTACGATTCGAAATTGAAGTATTTTCAGCCAGTAGTGCGCCATACCCCAGCACCTGGAGCGAGGTACACACTGTTCTTGAGAAGTGTGAGACAGGAAGTGGCATTTACCTCGGTTCCTTGTGCATGAAATGATCGATTTGCCGGCCTATGGAGCTCGCAATCTACCATCCTTTTCGGCGCTTGGGGTAAGAACGTGTGATTGAATAGCGGAATTGATCTGGCAGTCCATCATCATTTGGGCCGCCTAAGCTGGGGGTGCAATAGCAACCTCAGGATTTGGGGATTTAATAGCAACCTCATGATTTGGGGGTTTCTTGGTCCTCAAGCTGAGCATCAGCATCTACAATTCTCTAAATTCTATGAGATGGTCACCTACGGTTTTTTCTGGATGTACGAATTGCGAGTGCTTCATCTTCTTCAGGCTACGAGATAGAAATCTATCCTTTTCCCGGTGTCTGGATTGAGATCGTGTTATTCTGCCAACTCTTCGAGCTGACAAAGGTATCGTGTCTGTTACATCTCTACTCAGAATTGTGGCGTTCTATGCTCTGGGTCAAATTTATCGTGGTCGTCGACACGTTCCAGATCCAGTGCGGCCTCTCACGTTGAAGCTTTACGTCAGCGGAAACCGAGTTGTAGGATTGGCGCGGAGTGCAGCGAAGTCTGCGACAGGACTTCTTTGTTCTTGAAATATTTTCTCGTGTTTTTGCCTTACACAGCCATTGCAATGTCAATAGTTTCGAATTATGTCGAAGACTCAAACAGCTTCTGCTACCATAGAAAGTCTTTTGGTATGGATGGCACCATGTAATAGCAGTGGCGAGTACACCCTTCTTTGTGCTCAAGTGTTAGAACGTTTTGTTTCACGCATAGGTGATTCATATAATCTTTGATTGAATGAGAAAGATGACTCGATAGATAGCTGCCAGAAAGGCATAAAAGGCCGGAAGTTTGCACGCAATTCTCCCTTCTTTCACAGCACCTTCTTTCCCATCAAGAAACCTCTACAAGCTAAATCAATTACAAAATTCTCGATCCAATCTCACTCACACACACACACTCAAACCATTCCATACTACACTCCTTCACCTGTCTATCATGCCGAAGCGACAAATCGCCCCTGATTATGGCCGGGGAACTACAAGCGGTCCCACTCAACAAGGCAACGAAGCTACTTCCTCCCGTCAACAGGGCCAGGACCCATATGGTTACGTCCCACAGAGCCAGGTGCCATCTGGTTACGGTCAATGGAGTGGGGGATCATCTGTTTACGGTCAACAGGTCCAGGCGCCATCTGGTTACGTTCAACCGGTCCAGGAGGCATATGGCCCGAGCCAGGGTGAATCTAGCCAGGCATATCAAGAGGGACATAGCAAGGACGCATATTCCAAGAGGCGGGTAGCATATGGCGTGATTGGGGAAGATAGGGGATTTGGACCGCCGCCACGATCTCTTATGCGGACGAGACTCCCGCAGAAAATGCGGTATACCTGCGTGAGAAGGCTCTTAAAGCGCCGGAAGAGGCAGAGGAGAGGCGTCGTGCTGAGTACATCAAAAAGCATGGATTCAAGTAAGCGCGGTTGAGTGCGACTACCCTGGAGTGGCGGAGGGGAACAATGACGGTTGTGGTTCCCAGGGATAATGGTATGCATGCGATTTTGATTTCTAATAGCCGTGCTCTTCAAAGAGGCGGTGTAACCCACTATCTTTACAGAACATGTTTCTCATTTGAATGCTGGCGAATGGTCTTTCTAATAGCTGTACTCTTTTAAGAGTTGGTGTAACCCACTGTCCTTACGGAGATGATACCTAGGCGGATAGGGGCAGGTATTGGAATTGGCATTTGCTTGCTCTAGATAGGGAGTGATAAATGCAGCAAATGTCATCCATAATCTCCAAACATTCATCAAATTGAACCAATTACCATGAATATTCGTGCTTGAGCACATGCTTTATGGAAATTCTGTGCGCTCAATCAATGACCGCATGCGACGACCTTAATCTTCCCCCCAGCCTTCTCCAGGAGCTCCAGGTAATGCTCAGTAACACTAACCACCTGGTCCTCATAGCTTCGAAACTCAATCCCGAGTACCTTCTCCGTCCGACTAGTATCAACCAGCAATGTCTTCGTCGGCTGCGTCCCATCAGCGGGCAATCTCCCATCTTGTACAGCTTCTGGAAACCTCTTCTTGACAATTTCGATGGATTCGGCCCACTTGTTGCCTGCTACTCCTCCAGACATCATGCCGAAGTTCTGTCCGCCCTTGACTTTGGAATCCAAAGCAAAAACGTGCACTCTAGCGACATCGTCCACGTCGCTCATGGCACCTGGATTCGCGAAGTCGGATTTCTTGCCCAGTACAGGTGCGAAAGCGACCCCGTTGGTGCCGCTGAGGATGTCTTTGGCGTCTGTGATGAGCTCGTTCTTACCGATGAAGAAGCTGGGCATAATACTTGTGACTTCGAAGTGGGGCCTTGACGAACTTGTCGGTCGCATTGAGGGCGTTGACTTTGCTGGCGGCCTAGGCTTGGAAGGGGTGCCCGAATGGGGCATGAGAGTCTGGAATGCGGTCGTCTGCTGTGAAGACGGTGTCGGACTCTTCCATGATGAACTCTTACCCAGGGATTACCGCGAGGATTGAAGATGTGATGACGATTCGCTTGACGGTGGGAGCTTTGAGAGCCGACTTAAGGATGTTGGTCGTGCCTTTGACGGCGGGCTGGATAACATCGCGCTCATAGTCCTCAGTCTCTTTCGCAATGGGAGATGCGATATGGATGATGTACTTGACATCTTTGACTGCTTCATCGTAGGCGCCATCGGCTAGGATGTCAGGTACAAAGGTAAACTGCAGCCTCGAGCCTGGAGCTAGCCTTGATGGATGGCGCCGTGAGTATGACATCTGCTTTTTCTTGAGAGCGTACAGCTGCGCGGACACTACATCCTAAATCGAGGGCATTGACAAGAGCCCGAAGCCCATATGGCCTGAGGCGCCGGTTACGAGGACGAGTTTCCCAGACATGATATGTGACTTCAGGGTTTCTTTTGTAGAATAGTAGCACAGAGTTTCAAGAGACTGAACATGGGTTTGAATTTGACGGTTTTGTGATGAAGAGTGAATGCAGTAGCTGTTGTTTTATATTCGCCCAATATCACTTAACGAGCAGCTGTCCATCATAGTTTGCATTACCAATATGCATCGATCATGTAAACAGGTTACTAATGAAAGACCATTCTTTGATAATCTGTGAGTCTCTACGGATGGACAGGATGTCAAGAGCTAGTGAATCAGGGACCTTGATTACTGATAGTGCTTTTCTCTGTAACTAAACAAAATCCAAGGCTAAATAAGCCGTTGGCCAGGAATGATGACCAATCGAAAATGTACCAAAGGGTAAAAACGAGGAGAACGCTTCCCAGACGTGCAGACCGTTATCTTCTAAGAAGCCATAGCTTGACCAGGTCATATGCAACAATCAAATGGTGCGCTACGAGGTTTCTGCCCACTCTAGAAAGCAGATTTCTCCAATATCTTTCACGTCTTTCAGATGACTGGCTGTTGCCTTTACCGACCTCGCAGCGAGGAAATCCAGTCCACAGCATATTGTGTGAATCAAAAGGCAACGAACGTGTCCTGGGGATGGCCTTCCGTTACCCCTATTCCAATAATGATAAAACGGTTTTCAATTTTTTAGAATTTTGCGACACCCCACCAAATCCGAAATCCAAAAATCACAATCTAGACTACCACACCATAACCACCAGTCGTGAAGTTATGAAAGCTTTAGAAGTTATTATTAAGGTATAGCTCTATTATCTATAAAATCCTTAAATAA
>JAABUP010008446.1_pt1 | contig 13135 bp, 19 predicted proteins | sample 5559201 | NCBI WGS metagenome assembly JAABUP01 (sample SAMN10711887, study PRJNA513373) | rock metagenome | isolation source: Antarctica rocks | place: Antarctica | reverse complement strand
GCATAGTCTCACTTGCATTTTCCCTGCTTGATCACTTTCATGTGGGTTACGCAATGTTCATTTGCGCTTTCTGTTTCCTTTTTGTCTTCAGTCGTTATTGCTCTCTGATCTTCCGGCAGAACTCTTCATGACGATGCTTAAGATCCGCGTTGTTTGCGTCTCTCTCCTAATGGGCCCCGCGGTTGCAGTTCAGGCTCATACATAGTCGGCCTGCTCAGCTTCTTCGGTGGCGGGGTTGTCCGGCTCGTGAGGCTCTCCACATTTATTTGCTGCTCTTGAGTTTACAATTATACTTCCTTCAGTGATGATGGTTCCTTGTGTGCGTTGGTCTCTGCTTTTTGATCATTGCTCTGTGCTTTACCAGTAGCTCATTACATACTGCTCGCAATTGCGCAAAGTATATACAATGGTGTCCGGCACTGTGGGTCGACGGTGAGCAAACCATAACAGGCATCGTGATTTGAACCATCACAGCCTTCTGCGGCCTCTTTCAGAGCCTTCCTCTGAGCACAAGAAGATCTTAGAACCTTCGTACTTATTACAGAGGTTACTGTCATAATGGAAACAGTTAGAACAATGGGGACGAGGAAACCTCCTGGAGACTAGTAAGCACCATCATACTACATTGACTAGCACTATGGGCTGATGATAAAAGACTATAACCATAATTGATTCTCTTTTCCGCAAGGTAGCTAGTCAGATTCAACGGCGCGTGCGGCCAAATATTTAACCTCCATTCAAAGCTACCTCAAACTTCTATGGGTAGTTGTTCCAGACATTCGCCTCGGCTGGAAAGTGCGATATATTCCTCAGGCAGGTAAGCGATGACATTTCATCGTCCCAAAACCAATCAGATCATGTACTCTGTAGAGCCTGGACAAAATGCACTGAATCCTCAAAGTGAGGTATTGGAAAGCAGAGATAAATGACCATGTTGCTTCCTATAGGAGATAATCAAAGAACCGCAGAAAAGACTGAAGCTGCATACAAAACGACTAACGATGAAACCAAAACCTGAAGCTTCAAAGACAACGCAGATAGTAATGATCGGATGTTATGACGCCAAAGCAATCTACACAACTCATAGCTCCTCCCGTTTCCGAGTGGTACTCAAAGTCCTGCAATACTTCTCACATAGCATCATTCTGCACCGTTGGAGGTCATTGCCTCTGCGGGATGCACCGCTTCAATGGCCTGGAGAGCCAACAGGACTAGAGCCTCCAATGGGATCGGTCAAGCCAAGGCGCTTCTGTTCGTTGAGAATCTGAGCAGGCTCTGACAGCACCGAAGGATATGTGGACGGTCCGACGCATGCACCACTTGCGATGCAGTCGAGCCTGCACCTGATCTTGTTGTCAATTTCACAACCAAGTCATCGAGCCGGAAAAAGGACCTACACGGCAAACGAAGGCAAGAAAAATCGAGTAATATAGGTCACGCCGGCCCTCCAATTGGCCAGCCCAGCACCGGCCAAGCAAGCTGCTAAGCATCTCATCTTGTACATTATTAGCTAAGGCAAGGAACTCGGGATGTCGGTGAACACTCACGCAGGCTTCGCTCCACCGCTTCTCGAGAGTACCATCATTGGATCGTTGCGCCAGGTCGGACGACGTGATATCCGTGAGCTTGCGGGTGTCTGCCTGCATGACGGAGAGACCAGTATCTATGTCCGACACTTCGGCCCTTGGGGCAACTTGCATCGACTCGGCCTCAGGCGCTCGAGCTTGAAGCACTGCGGAAAAGGCATTGCCGACGGAAAGGGCAAGGATGACAAAGGCGGTAGTTTTCATAGTGAGATTGGTTGATGAGGTGGGATGGGATGGGATAAAGATTTTACTTGACAGTGACAATGGAATTGGAGTGAACGGTTACGAATGATTAATGTGAACTCCAAGCGCTGACAAGCTGCCTTGAATAATAATCTAGACAGGAATGCATTCTGGCACAGTCTGTAGACCATCCCAATCTCTACAAAATTGCAAAAATAACATCCACAACTCGAGCGTAGGCCAACAGGCCAGCACCATGATACTGTTGGAACTGAAGTTGGTCATGTTGGAGGACGCGCCGGATTTGGGGCCAAGTCCAGCCAAGTCCTGGTCTGTGAAACGTGAGACATGAAAGGTCTGTAAAGGAAGTTCGTACTGGCTATTGTCTCATGTTGTTGGTGGCGGCTGCTGTGCCGCAAACTGCACGCGACCTTACTTGTATGACAGATCATACCCTCAAGACCCGTCCCTAACACTTTACACCACCTGCTCATCTACCTCCACAGCGGAAAACACCTCGAGTACGCTCTGTTTAACGAACACTTCAACATGGACAAAAAGAACAAGATCGATGTCGACGTTAGCGAGCCTGCCAAACCGGATTGGTGCAAGCCTCAGGCCGCTAATGAATCCAATGTCGACTCCACCACATCCAGCAAGCACGAAGGCCCCTTCTCCAGCGACCCCTTCGCCGACAACTATCGACGCGTCCCCGACTTGAACGCTCCCAAGGTTTTGGCGGCTTTGAGGGATTTTCCTCTCACGCCCAAGCAGTTGGAATTCGTTCAGAGTGCCGAGTGGGCGGAGAGAATGCGACCAGTTGACCAATTTCACGTGAGGCTCAAGGTAAGCCATCTGTCCGACTCATTGCTACAACAAACCACGGCGGCAGAAATGTTTGGCTCACTATATATCTCGCGTGCGTCTAGGAACGCGGTCTATTGGAGAAATATGATGAGCTCGGGTTCAGTCAGAGTTTACCCTTTGAAGGAAGATTTGAGCGCTTGCAGACTCTCTTCCGCGAAGAAGCACCGGACCTAATGGGGTCGTTCATGATGATTTGGAAGTTCCTTACTGGGTGTGAGGGGCCGCATGGTGGCGATGGCATGAGTAAGATGTAGGGTTAGACGTGTGGCACTGTGTTTTGGAAAATTGAGACTTTTTCTTTCGTCTGTTTATGATGATTCATGTGTCTTTTGCACAAGTGAGCCAAGCGTAGCAAAAGTCTAAGACATATCCTTTGCTAGCCATGCAATATTTCAGTGCATCGTGGGCCTCTCCGGCTGCTGAAAGAGAGCCCTGTTCACTAATTGGGCTGTCTAACATCTTTCTACTATTTTTATTATTTTTCTCTCTGTGTAGTCCTCCATCAGCTTTCAATGGTGTATTGGAAACTGCTCATCAGTGACGTCTACAAATTATCCATCAGGATCGGCTGCCTGTTGAATGCTGTGATGGGTGGATCGTTCAAGCCGCAACTTCCCTAAGTGATTGTCCGAAACACAGGAACATCAACATTCTGAGCCTTACAACCAACATCAACACCAACACCAACACCAACACCAACCCTAACACCAACATCAACATCAACACCAACACCAACATCAAGATCAAGATCAACACCAACATCAAGACCAACTCCAACTCCAACATCAACATCGACACCAACAGTTGTGACAAAATCATTTGATGTTACAAATGTGTGCAACCCCTTTGTCTGCTGGACTAAAGCTGTCACCCTCACAAGTCTACAACAAGCGCCTGATTGTTTCTATGTCATTTCAGCTCAAATCTTTATTTAGTATCCAACATATGATTATGTTGGACATGTCTTTGTCTTTAGCGTTTTGTTGGTGAGATTTCGAAACAAGCGCTATTCTCGGCGGCCTGATTCATGTAGAGAATTCTCTATGACGAGTGCTGTGAAGACACAGTTCAAAAACAGTGTGGCTTTGATTGATATTGGTCTTCAGCAGGGTTGCCCTTGAGTATAAATACCTGGTGCTCTTCACCAGAATTGCTTCTTCATTCAATCCACTCCACAGACATTCAGTTCAATCATCTATTAGCGGCCTCTTCTTGAAGCTCTTCACAACTACAACCACAAACCATCTGATTTTCTTTCTGATTATTTCCACCGATATCGCCTTCTCAATCTACAATCAAAATGCGCTTCTCCACTATCTTTGTCACCGCCGCCTTCTTGCTTTCGCTGGCATTTGCCAAGTGTTATAAGTATGGGGCCAAGCAGCCCCAACAAGCAGCTGGCCATTGACAACATTGATATTGTCTGCAAAACCATACAGGGCAATTTCCGTGCAGGGCTTGAGCGAACTTCGTGTGTCACCAACACTGCCACTGGCAACGAATGGTTCTTTAGTGTCAAGTGCATAGCTAAGAGCGATAAAACGCTCCCATTCAACCAGTGCCAGTTCGGTCTACGCAGAGAGATCGACGGTTGCAGTACGGGTGGAGATGGCAAAGATGGCGATTGGGAGTACAGGTAAGTCTCCTGCAAGCTCCGTTACGTTCTCTTTTCTCACATGTGGCAGGAGCGACGCCAATGAGGGCGTCTGCATTGACGTTAATCATATCAATAACCCACCTAAAGATCGGAAGCGGGACATTACCTCCGTGTTCGGCGAGCCTGAGGTCTTAGACAAGACGGAGAAGAGGGAGGTGAAAATTACATTTGGCAACGCAGTGCCTCCGCAGCCTGCGGAGAAGAGGGAGGTGAAAGTTACATATGGCAACGCAGTGCCTCCGCAGCCTGCGGAGAAGAGAGGATCGCGATTTGCTGTTTAGGTAGGATGGGACTGCGAACGATCACTTGCCGTGGACTACGGTAATGCTCGGGTTCCACAAACCCACAATGAAACCACCGGCTTCATCGGCCAAGAAGTCCTCCACCAATGCCTCCAAAACCCCTCCATAACCTCCCTCGTCGCCCTCTCCCGCCGTGACCTCCCCGGATCAGCCACCGGCAACCCAAAGCTCAAAGTCCTAATCCTAAACGACTTCACTTCCTACCCCGACACCGTCCTGCAAGAACTAGCCGGAGCGGAATCTCGTATCTACTACCTCCCACCTTTCCTCTACCCTCCCATGGCGCATATCTCGGTTGACGAGTAGCAAAACAGGTCAGTCGGTGGTCTAGCCAACAAATTCCCCGACATGGAAACCGCCCGCAAAGTCAACGTCGACTACACCCTCGCTGCCGCCAACGCCTTTGCCACGTCTCTCACGCCGCAGCTCGGCGACGGGAAGAGATTCCGGTTTGTGTGTCTGAGCGGGATGTTGGTGGAGCGGGATCAGCAGAAGAAGCTGTGGTTCATAGCAGGAATCACGGCGGATGAGGCTATCTCGACTTACTTCGTCACAAGCACAACACCTACCTCGGGAGTCCGCTGACGGGGTTATCGTTAGGGCGAGGTTGAGAACCAACTTGTTGAGTTTGCCAGGCAGCATCGACATGTCTTTGAAACGTTCATCGTCAAGCCGGGAAGTGTGCTTTCGAAGGAGAACAGGATGATGAGCGTGATCATGGGATTGAGTAGGTCCGTAAGGGTGGATGAGTTGGCTGCGGTGCTGGTGAATACTGCGTTGAATGGAAGCGAAACGCAAACTATGGAGTACGATGTCCTGGGACCTCAGGGTAGGGCATTGCTAAAAGGCTATGACTGAAAATTTATTATAAGGTGAGAGAAGTATGATTTGGCCTTTGAATTGCTTGCATTGAGGGCTGCGGAGTTGGTATTACTGACAAGGGACTTGATCGATTTTGAATGCATTTAGTTCTCATAGAAGCAGTTACAAGAAAGCTAAGCTATTTGTACTCCTTTCCTACGACCGTATCATGAGTTTTGCGCAGGGACAAGCATTCTCAGACTTCAATCTGTGCCAACGCTCAGTGTTCAAGAATCAGTCTGCTTCTGACTACAGAGACAATGTTGTCAACTCCACCTATGCCGATTACTTATGCACAAAAAGCGACGAAGCAATGTTGCTCTATTAGCACGTCCAGATCTTCTTGCGCTGATTGATGACGGTATCCGTAAACACGCCGCCTCAAACAACCGAGTTGATACTGCTGAAGGGACTGGATTTTTCGGTTCCCCTTTTCGTCAACCATATGATATCAAAAAGCAACAAAACCCATGACAAATGCGAGCTGAGGAATGAAGCTGATGGCACACTGAATATGCAAGATCTAACAACAAGGAGTAATAGGCAATCCTTGATGACACAGGGGTAACCAAAAAGCCACCAGCACTAGACCATTACCCCCTATAGCTTCATCCCTAGAGCCTTGTGCACCCTCAAACTCTGTCTGATGCTCAAGTCCAACATGATCTCTTCAGAACCTCCTGGAATCGCGAAAGCTAAATTTGTGTGTCAGTTCTTGGATCTGACGTAGAAAACTTTCAAGAGGTGCTTTACCTCGCACGTCTCTGTACAGTCTTTCTACCTTCGCCCCCTGTCCACCCCTACTGTAACTCAGTCCCCCAAAGATCTGACTCGCCTCCCTCGCACAGAACTCAAACGTCGTAGTCGCCTGCGCCTTCAAACCCGCAATCGCCCCTCCAAGCTTGAGCATTGCCTCCGTCTCGTGCATCTTCTCACATTGGTATATGAGGTTCTCGAGCCAATTGTAGGAGGCTTCGATTTGGCGGGCCATGTGGGCAAGTTTGAGGCGGATGACGGGGTGGTCGATGAGTTTCTTGCCGAACGTGCGGCGCTTGTGGGCGTATTTCATGGATTCTTCGTAGCAGACGCGCGAGAAACGAAGGCATTGGATAATGATGCCGATACGCTCGTGGTTGAAGTTTGTCATGAGGACTGGATTGTCGGATTAGTAAGCGTGTCTGATTGAAGCCTAGGAATTCATGCTGCTTACCTTTGAAGCCTTGGTTTTCCTTGCCGATGAGGTTCTCCACGGGGACTTTGACGTCTTCGAATGTCACATAGGTTGTGCCACTGCACCAGACACCTTGGCAATCCATCCTCCTGGTACTGACTCCACCGTGCTCGCGTTCAATGAGGAGCACGGAAACACCATTCATGCCTTCCTTGCCGGTGCGAACGGCGGTAGTGAAGTAGTCACTCCAGATACCATTGGTAATCCACTTCTTCTCTCCATTGACGATGTAGTGTTTGCCATCTTCTGTGAGCTTCGCTTCGCAGGTCAAGTTTGCAACGTCACTGCCAGCATCTGGCTCCGTAATGGCAAGACAGATTCTCTTATCGCCGCTTAGGATACCCGGGATGATCCGTTCAACCAAAGATTTCTTCCCAAACTTGACGATAGGCGGACATCCGATGCCAAATCCACCAATCAGGTTCCATACAAGTCCACCGCTACCTGTTCGGGCTATCTCGTCGGTGAGCAGCAGCTCATGGAAGAGGTCCCACTTCTCTGGCGACACACTTTGGACCCTTCGATCGGTAAGATGCGTAGGATAGTGTATGCCCATCAGACCTGCAAGATACCCGCGCTCGCCCATGGCTTTGTAGATGCTATCAGGGACCTTCTTAGCTTCATCCCACTCCGTGACATTAGGTTCAATTTCGGCCTCCACCCATTGACGGACTTCGGCGCGAAGAGCGGCATGCGATTCATTGAAATAGGCCGAGTGATACTTCAGCCATAAGTTAATACTAGGTAGACAGGTATAATGGCCAGTCGAGCCGTCATGAGACTCACACTTTGATACCATGATGGATCCGCAAAAGGTACCAGATCACCATACGGATCCAGTGACTCCTCCTGTTCTTTCGCATCTTCGCCCGGAACAGGCGCTACAACACCGGACTCCGCCTGTGGCTTTACAACCTCTTTCTTCTCTCCTGGTGGTGGTGTTGCTGGAGGAGTTGGTGGGGCCGCTTGCTTCTTCGTGTCTAAGGAGCCCACCTGCAACTGTCCCTTGAATTTCTTAAGAATGCTCTCGTTATGATATTTCCAAAACTGCTTCGACGCATCTTTACCGGCGACTCGCTGAAGGACTAGACATGATCATTAGAGTGGAAGTATGGGAAGTGAGTGAAGTGGTTACTTTTCTTGCCGCCTACAGCTTGTCAGCTTTGACCTTACAGCTACAAAGCTGGAGAATCAATCATACCTGGATGCTCGTGCTGGAATTCGCTCAGGTCATATACATCCTCGTCAACGATGATCCAGAAATTGTCTGGTTTGTTATGCGACGAAACGTCGCTTTGTGAGAAGGTCTTTGACATCTTGCAGCTTCGGCAATTACTGGGCACAGAGCTGCTGTGCAAGATGTAGTACAGTGGACTCGAGTGGAGGGTGAGATCAAGATGGATGTGGTACGGGCTGTCGGAGTTTCCGGAAGATATGGACAATCACATGCCAGCGTTATGCTTCCCCACAATACACTTGAACCCGCTGCACAATCTGAGATCCAGATCCCCGGATTGATATTTTGCAGGCTGTGATATACACGTGCTGTTCTTCCTTGCCCTCCTGTTCTCTGCCGCTGAGCTAAAGATCAAGTTCTTAGTACTGCGCGTCCTCCGTCCCGCGTTCTCCGTCCGTCCCGCAGGTCATCACAGGTACGAAGTACATCCCTCGGCATCGTGTGCCTCGGCTGACCGCGGTATTGTTTCTTTCGGTCACGAGCGCTAGACTGCACAGATGCTGGAAGCAATCACCTTCGTGCGAGCCACTATGATCTCCCGTCTCAAGCTGTACGTTCCATTTTCGTCTGCGCCGGAACAATAAGTAACGTCATACACTCTGGACGTTGATGTTATGGATAACTATCGGCCCGCGGCACCTTCCTTGACCGCGGCCTTAGTAGGATACATAGTTTACTGGAGCTACTCCAATCTCCCGTCGTCTTCGATGGCACCAAATGACATCTACAGGGAGTCAGCTAAGAAGCGAGATCAAAGCTCACGAACAGCGCTCTGCTATGACCCCCCGAACAATTAAAGCACTCCTCAGAGCTGGCTACAACGTCAACATCGAGCGGAGGTCGGGCCGAATCTTCAAAGACGAGGATTTCGAAGATGTCGGTGCAAAACTTGTACCTGAAGCATGATGGGCCTCCCTCCAAAGGATCACGTTGTAATCGGTCTGAAAGAGTTGCCGGAAGAGGACTCTTCCCTCCAGCACACCCACGTGTAATTCGCCCACAAAGGCCGATCTGATTGGCTTTTCTTGGGGTGGCGGTACTGTTCGTGAGCTTGAATTCCTTACCGACGGCTCTGGTCGCCGCGTCGGATATCACGCGGGCTACGCCGGAGCTGCAGTAGCGGTCATGGCATGGGCGTTCAAATCTACAACGTCTCTACTACGTTCGACAGGCCTACAATGTCGGGACAGGTAGAGAATGATCCACCACTGAGCGTCATTGCCATAGATCATCTACCATCTTTAGTTCCCCGTGAGGCTGGTGAGGCCTTCAGCGCGACGTTGCTGCCCCGCTTGTTGCAATTGACAAGCGGAAAGAAACCAAGATGTGGCTACAGGCGGAAAAGCTCCTCAGCGAGAGGTCGCCGAATTACCAAAGAATATGAGGCAACGGCGTCCTAGAACGGGAGTCGAGCGTCCTACCTGCTGCTAGATCATTGGCTTAAAGAAGTTCGAATGTATATCAGCGATAGAAGACCTAGACGAGAATGCTTCCGGCTGAGAGCAAAGCAGCAAGGCCCTCAAAATTATCGGGCGAGCAATGCTGTATTCTATCCATTTAGTCTAATGAGACACTATCTGCGAATCTACTAGAAAATTACTGATTTGATAAAGTGAACAACAGACTTTCATGCTTATAACACCTTCTGAAAAAGTTTATGCTAAGCTTGATATTGTTGACATGCATGGGAGAGACTACTTACAAATTCCCGACGCCTTTTCTGATACTCTTTCGATGTAAAGTTATTTGATGATTGGCCGCATCTCCTCATTTTCTTGATTAGAGTATGTATGCCAAGAGGAAACGGTCGTGAGGTGAACAAAAACCACTCATATTCGAAGAAGGGTGATACTACATGCTAAAGTCCATGTTCAACGGTACGGTGTGATCGACTCAGCCTCACAAATCTTAGCTTCGTGAAAATGGCATGGAAGCTGGAACGCACCAAGTTTGTGATGGTCGGTCGACAAGAGAGCAATCCAGGAGCGGCACGAGGTCTGGCACAAAACGTATCCAAAGGGAGCGTCAGAACCCTCAAGGTTCAAAGACTGCTCTGTTACCACTGACAATAGACGGATAGCCGAGCCGGACAGGACTAAATAACAAAGCTCGGGGTTTGACAGGAACAAGCCAACGGGCTGGGTTTCCAAGCGGCCAGCTCTCACTGGGAAAGGCCCCCAAACCGCCGCCCAAAACTCCAATCTGCGACGGCAATTCGCCACCCAAAACCTCGATATCCACAGATCTAGCTGCCAAAACAAGAGCCTCGCAATCTAATCTAGTCCTCACCAAGCCACCAACCATCAACAGGAGCAAAAACGACACAAGAAATCCACATGACAAAAACCTCTGCAATCAAAGACCACACCCACGCCATGACCCAACAAGGCGCCAGCATCTCCCGAATCCGACAACGTCCGCGCCTCCGGTGACTACGCCACACTCACCACCGCCCGGATGCACACGCTCGAGCATACCTGCATTCGTACCGAACCCTATAATGTGTGTCCAGCGACGATCGCAAAACAGTACTCCGCGTCCGCTATCCACTATTACGGCGAGCCAGACACCATTGTCGACACCGTCCGTGCGTGCGTGCGTGGTCGGCCATGGCACTGTCGTGCCTGAGGGGGCCTTGAAGCGCCAGGATCTCTCGCCAGGGGGTTTTGCGTCTATAGCGGCGGATGTGGAGCATCGGGAGGCCAGTGATGGTGTGGGTTGTCGCTCGGAGTGCACGTAGTGGGCGGGTACCTGCGGTGGAGGATCTGGAGGGTTGGGAGAGCGATAGTGATGTTGAAGCCGGTGAAATGGGCATTTGACGGGGGCGGATGTTTGTAAGGTTATTTATTGTTTCTAGGACCCTCGTCAAGACCGGACCCTACTAGATATTATACTAGATATTAGATCCGAAGGAATTCTGGCTGGATGCTGTACCATGCCCTCTGGACGTGAAGTATGGTTGAAGTGGTTTTATGTTGCATCTTTGAGTCAAACTATGCTATCAGAAGTATTTCAAATTCCTTTATGCGGTTCGGATGGGATGGATTTAAAGAAAGTGTCCAGATTGGCCATGGTCCGAGGTCGTTCTAGACGTCGTTCAGCAATGGCACTCGTGCGTGATGGAAGGCATACAGATGCCACCATGTCTTTGCACGTCATAAATCATTGATTCTTCACTTTGAGACGTGTTCTGATGTTCGACTACATACTCCGAAATCTAATTTCCAAGTACTCCGTAAAGACTAGACCTACCAGCCACTACAAACCCCGACATCTTACTTGAGAAAGTATGTGCGGAGGGTTTCACAGAATGGCAAGCCATTGAAACGACAATGCTCCCGGCAGCATATCTTGGGGCCAATTAATAGATCAATTCAGGAGCGACATTATCTGCATACTTCTTCCACCATCTCTCTTCCTGGCAGAAGTCGATGTCTCCATCAGTTTCTGCCATTCTTCAGCCCAATCTTGTGCGAATGTCGCGTCCAACTTGTCGGTGATTTGACTGACGGGTTGGACGTATGATACGCGAGTGTAAGCGTCAAGCAGGTTGTCCAGACTGTATTGAGAAGACGACCCCATCAAGTCGTAGAGGTCTTTCGGAAGCGGTATGCTGCATTCGACAGCACTTTGACGGAACATTTCCTGAAGTGGTCCGCATATAGTGAAGCCGCCCCTACCGTTTGAAGACTCTTTCAGCGCTTCCAGACAGAAATACACGACATCCTTGGCGGGCGGTTGTGCGGGGCTGAATCGAATGAGCAGGTCGCACATCTGGAGAAGGCAAAAAGTTTGGAACGGTAGCTGATAGCGGCATGTGTACAGCTTTCTGTACGCATCCAAGGTCTCGAGGCCCTTGGTAGCGTTTTCCACAGCAATCTCTCGGAGGCGATCGTGAGCTGACCCGTGTATCTGATCAAGTCGTAGAAAAGGTCGAAAGAGGCTGACGATCGCGGCATGGTATTGAATGCTAGGAAGTCAGGCACGTCGATTTGGATGTCAATGAGCTCAAACTTACTGCAAAGACAAGACGTGTGGAAGTGGTTGAGATTTCCCGTCAGCCAGTGCTATGTTTCGCGGTAGTTCCTCTTTCCACGTCAGATACCGTTTGTATTGATGCATTATCACTCCAGCAGATAATTTCATTCCAGGACCATCATAGAAACTATTCGCAGTGTCGTGAACTATCATGCAGAGTTTTGCGTGCTCTTTCGCTGTTGACATGGCCGAGTTCGGCTGCCCGGAAGGGCTGAAATTTCCGGTATGTTTGTAGAAGTGCCAGAGGTGATCATGCCACTCCATGTGAACGTTATGGAAGACATCTGAACTTGGCATCCTAGCAATGGTTGGTACCTGGTACGTATGGGCGGCCCAGACGCTGCTGACGTTAGCCGGATAACTTCCTGGCAGGGTCCGATGTCACGTACACGTTTAAAGCGTAGAGACCCCACGAGGCCATCTCCGAAGCTTCTGTAGAATACTGAGAGTCCAACCTACTATTCAGCTTATCCGCCGCTAGGCGAATATACGACGATGCCCTCGATCCCTTCCCAGCACTTAGGTCTACCAAAAACATGACGGCAAACGTCTGTAACGTTGTCAGCTTCTGGTAGACTTCGGGCGTAATCTGTGACCGAGCTTCATCCATGAAACGATCCCCAAGAGTCTCGGGATCGATTGGGGTCTCTGTGTCATGGTGCGCTGCAAAGTCGAAGAAACGACATGCCATGGCGCAGATGGCGTTCACCATTGGCGACGAACAGTACACATTTGAACGATTCCTGTAGCTAGCCATGAAGTGAACCTCGCTGAAAACCATGTGTACTGGGTGAAGCCAGGTGAAGTAGAGAGCCAGTAAGTGGTCGACAAGTGTGTCGTCCGTGGTTACATTGGTCCAGCGATTGCCATCCTCTAAATACAAATCCGCTCCTAAGGAGCCATCGGAAGCCGCATTCATTTCGAAATCCATAAAGGCCTCCGATAGCTGGCGCTCAGCGGTTGGTGACTCGTCGAGAATGTCGGCAAGGCTTCCTTGTCTCAGTTTTCCAGCTATGGACTGGTAGGATTCACCACGCCTGAGACGGTCAATGATATCCTTGCCCGCTTCGTCGGATCGAAGGGCACGCAGAATTCTTTCAACCCAGTCATTCTTCTCTCGCAAATCTGCGATCTCGCGCACCATCTCTTCCTTCGCGGTGTTCACATGCACCT
>JAABUP010008445.1_pt1 | contig 13135 bp, 15 predicted proteins | sample 5559201 | NCBI WGS metagenome assembly JAABUP01 (sample SAMN10711887, study PRJNA513373) | rock metagenome | isolation source: Antarctica rocks | place: Antarctica | reverse complement strand
CGGACGGCTATCTCTTGCGCTTGGCCCAGGATCTGGGCGTCCGGCCAATGAGCGTGGCGTCGACGCCTACGAGCTAGGTTTCGGCATGCACGTCTTGGGGGGCTGAGGGTAACGAAACAGGGCAGGTGTTACCTGCGGTGAAAGAAGGGGCCATGGCACACGACATTAACGAGCTGTATCGTCTGAGAGACTGGCGAGCCGCCGGAGGTGACGCATGATCGACCCCCAGGCCCGCGCCCGCGTCTGGACGCTCTGCCTCTACGCCCTCGTGCTCTGCGCTCTCACCGGCCCCGTCGTCGGCCTCCTCACCCCGCTGGCCCATGCCTCCGCGCCGGCCCTTCACGTCGTGGCCGCCGTCCTCGCCGTCGCCCTCGTCGGTGCCTATGTGGCCCTCGCCGTCCTGCTCGTCGTCGCCGTCCTGCGCGTCGTCCGGCCCCGCTCGCCCGACCAGCGGTCGCCCATTGGGGGAGCGAGGGAATGAGGAGACAGTCCCCCGCCTGACGCCACACGGCGTGCTGTCCTGGTCCCACAGGCCGCGACACCTGGGACCACGGGGCACATTTTCGTGGTCCCACCCTGGGACCACACCCCCGTTTTGTGGGACCACATGGGCCATTTGTGGAGAGTGCGTACTTGACGTTGGTAGCGTGTCGATGGGTGGGGTGTAAGCGCCACGTCGCCGCGCGTCGCTGTACAGAATCCGCAGCGTGTAGTGCGCTCCTCATAAGGGCGGGGTGTTGCTCGCGCGTCGCGTTCCGCGCCTATCCGCTCGGGTACCAACGTCAAGTACGCACTCTCGCGGATCATAGTACCATTCGTGGCTCTAGTACCAAAACTATGGAGCTACGATGGAGCCACGTTTCGCACGGGAAAACGGGGGTTTAGCACCCCATGGAGCTACCCTTTATCTTGGGCGCGGTACTACCCGTAGCCCTAGTACCATCAACGCCCTAGTACCATCGTCGCGCCAGACCCCTGCGCAAGGCGTGCGCGCGGTCGGCCCCGCGTGCAGCGACGGCACGGGGTACGGGCCAGGCGTCCGCGCTCAAGGGAAATCGCGGAAGCTGACGGTGGCGAGGCCGTCCAGCGTCGCCCCGGCCCGTATCGCCCGGACCGCCCGCTAGAGCCGCCCGAGTTCGACAACGCGCTTGACGACGCCGAGCCGGACGGCCCCGAGGGCGACGAGTCCGGCCGCACGCCTGCAGGTGGCCAGGGCGACGACGAGGCGATGGGGGGCGAGAGCGCCGGCGTGACGGAAGAGCCTGACCCCATTGGGGACGATCTCCTGGTGGGGGCCGTCGCGCCCGACCACTAGACACGGCCATCAGACGCGCCACAATGACTATACAGGGTCGCAGGGTTGTGAGACATAGACAACCTTGCGGCCCTTCTCTTTGCCTCCCCTACGCCGCTGTACCACGCCATGCGTCCTCCTCTCCGCATCACTGGGCCAGACGGCTGTGTTGGCCGTTTAGCCTATCCGCTTGCCCTTACGCTGCTCGCCCATAGATATGATGGAGGCCGGCCAGAATCGGACGGGCCTGGATTGGCTGGCGCACACCGGAGGCCATGCGCTGGGCTACCATACCCTGCGGTACCTGTTGACCGATCCCTTGATGTGGCCGGGCCTCATTGAAATACGTCACATACTCGCGTAGGATATGCCGCAGGTGTCTCTCGCCCAGGATCAGGAGATGGTCGAGGCATTCGCGCCGGACACGACCCAAGAACCTCTCGCAGATCGCGTTCTGCTTGGGCGTCTCCCGCATATAACGTGAAACGAGTTGGGTCGCGCGAGGCGCTGCGGGAAAAGGCGGCCAAAATGAGACTACACCACACCTGAGAAGGCGCTTCCAGCGACGTCAGCTTCACCCTCGGGCAACTCCATTCACGCTATATGCGGGAGACCCCCTGTTCGTTGAGATCCGGTATTGATTGTCAAGGGGCAAATTGTGGAACTCGCTACCCGTTGTCGGGCTACGCCCGACCAAGGGGCGGCCTGCCCCTTGGACCCCGGTTGCGGACTGCGGCAACCACGGGCAGGCACGCACAACGGGCGATCAGGCTGCACAGCGCCTGCCCGTGGTCGTCCTCGCCGCTCTAAACAACAGACGTGGGGCCGGGGGTTAGGCCGCCTCCATCTGACGCTGGCCGTAGGCGGGATCGAACGCCCGCCCTTTCCGGACCACCGCCCACGCCAGGTGTAGGAGCTTGCGCGCGGCCGCGCAACGCGCCACTTTCGGGGGCTTGCCGGCGGCGCGCAGGCGGTCGTAGAAGGCTTTGATCAAGGGATTGTGGCGCGCCGCCGCGAGCGTCGCCCTATAGAGGGCCGTGCGTAGCCGCTTGTGGCCGCCGCGTCCGATCCGTTCGCGCCCCCGCACGCTCGTTCCCGACTCCTTGGGGTGGGGGTCCAGGCCCGTGTAGGCGGCCAGCGCCTCGGGACCCGCGCCGATGGTACAGGTGAGCGTGCCGACCAGGAGCCAGGCCGCACTGAGCAGCCCCACGCCCGCGATGCTCAGCAACAGGTCAGCCGAAGCTGCCCAGGCCGCGTCCTGCGGAAGCACAGCCGTGATCGAGCGCGAGATCACGGCGATTTGAGCGTCAAACGTGGCGATCAGCCCGTCCATCCGTGTGCGCACCGCCGGGATCACGACGGGCAACTGGACCAGGGCGTGGAGCTGGTTGCGTACCTGCTGGCGCAGATCGACCAGCGTGTCGCGCTCGGCCAAGCGTTGCTGCAGCTCGGCGTCGATGGCCGGCGGCGGCGTCCACGGAGCCGGCTGCAACATGCTGGCCAGGCGGGCGAGCGTGCGCGCGTCGATGGCGTCCGTTTTCGCGCGTTGGAGCAGCGCCTTGGCGACGGTGTGCGCCTGATCCGGGTTAATGACGGACACGGCAAAGCCAGCCTGGGCCAGGGTCGTCGCGAGTGTGACCCACTACGACCCGGTGGCCTCCATTACGACGAGGACCGCGCCAGGGGCGTGGCCGGCGGCAAGGAGCCGCGCTTGTACGGTCGCGACGCCCTGCGGGGTCTGATCCAGGGTGAGCGGGCGGCTGGGACTCGCACCAGGGGCCATCCAGACCGTCGTGAACGTGGCCGCGGCGATGTCGACGCCAGCGAAGAGACGGTAGATAGAGGGAGATGAGGCGGCATCGACGGACATAGGCGCTCCTACTATAGGCTGAGAGGATGGCAGGGACAAGGCGATTCAGGGCGGCTATCGTCTGTGCTTGTCATGCGTGGTCAGCGCCACATCATCCGGTCCAGACTCTCGCCAACCCGCGACGGCGGGGAACAATCTCAGAGGCGCGGTTCGCTCCGCTGCAGGTCCAGCGTCCTCACCGCCGTCGTCGAACCAACTCTCTCAATATACAAGCAGGTCCACTCTACCATCTTCCTTCATGTCCGATACTGCGCGACACCCGACCGGCGCAGCAGCGCGAGGACGACCAGGGCGCCCAGGACGCCGAGCATGACCGACCCCAGGAAGCTCGCGGGACCCGCGCCGAACAGGAGCGCCCACGCCCATCCACCGAGCACAGCGCCGAGGATGCCCCCCCCACCATGCCCAGGAGACCGCCCGGCGTGCGGCCCGGCATCAGTGCGCTGGCCAGCCCCCCGGCCACCAGCCCGACGATGATCCAGCTCACGATCTCACCCATGTCTCTATCTTCATCTTCGGTCGCCATGCAGGCCGTCCTCGCCGCGACCGGGGCTACCCGGCATCCGGCCTATCCACATCATCGCATCGCCGGATGAGACCCCCATGAGACCAGAGTGGGGCGTCCGTCACAGGGAATGCCGGGTGACCGGGCTGGCGAGCATGGTCACCCCGATGAGCGCGATAAGCCCGAAGTAGAGCGCGCCGATGGCCACGCGCTCGCGCGCCCCAATGTCATCGTAGCCCGGCCGCGCGGTGAGGAGATGCGTGCCCCGGAAGCGCGCGACTGTTTCGGCCCCGCCGACGAGCGCGATGAGCAGCAAGAACGGGTTGGGGTGCGCGACGAACAGGGCCCCCAGACCGATCAGGCCGGCGACCCATAGCCAGCGTGAGATCGCGGCGGCGATGCGCCCACCGTCCAGCGGCGAGACCGGCAGCAGGTTGAACAAGTTGAGCAGCAGGCCCATGTAGGCGAGCAGCGGCCACAGGCGGCCGCCGTACATGGCGCCCAGCCCGAGACAGACGAAGGCCCCCGCCGTGCCGGCCAGGGGGCCGGCGAGGCCAATCGCGGCCTCGTCCCGTACCGAGCGCGGCGCACCTTTCATACCGATAACCGCGCCCAGGAAGGGGATGAAGAGCGGGGCGCTCGCCGGCACACCCGTGAGGCGCATGGCAACCCAGTGCCCCATCTCATGCACGAGGAGCAGCAGGACGAAGCCCGTGGCCGCGGCCCAACCCAGCCCCCACGCCCAGGCATACGCCGCGATGCTGACCAGCATGCTCACGCCCGTCACGCCGACCTTGCCGAAGAGAGCGAGGAACTTGAGCTTGCCCAGCAGCAGGAGCAGTGGCGCCAGCACGGCCAGCAGGCGGGCGAGGCCGCCGCGCCCGGCATGCACGCGCCCAGGGCGATCCTGGGGAGCGCCGAGGGCGAGCGATCCATCGGGGTGATAGATCGCATCGGGCACGCGCGGCGTCTCCGCCTCCGCCCCCGGTGGGCGGCGGGCGGAGGCGGAGACGTGCAGGTGGCGCCGCGGCGGGTCGTGCCGCGGCAACGCGTGCGCATAGGCCGCATCGTCCGGGACCTCAGCTGCGCCATCGCCTGACATGATCCTGTCGCGGATCGTGGTGACCATCGATTGTCCTCCCAGAGAACGGGTGAATCTGTGGTAATAAACAGGCGCCGACGCGGGCGTCCTCGCGTGGTGAGTGCGCGTGTCGCGTTCCGCACGTCTCCAGCTTGACATGTGGCGATGAGAGGGTGATGAGAACGACGCAGCAACAAGGCGCGCTGGCGCCGTCACGTTGCGCGCTTGTGGCATGGTGCGGGCACATGACCTCATGCGACGGCGCACTCTCACACCGTGCTCACACCGTGCGCGCTCATGCCCGTTTCATAAGGCACCTGTACGATGCGAGCAAGATGTGGCAAGGGGCGCATCCCGCCGCCGGGCGACTGCGGCGTCCGGGTGTACGTGCGTGTCGATCATCAATTATCTTCCTGCATGTCTGCGCGCCCGTGGCCTGTCCCTCCCCGTATCTATGCACGCCCGGGATACCCTCAGTGTGCGGTGGGCCGATGAGACGCCCATGAGATGGGTCGTTGCTGTCGCGCGGTTCTCATGGATAGGCCGTAACCGTCTGGTGTTACGGGACGATAAGTGCCCGTGGACGTTGATGGATAGAGGATGGACACAGCATGTACAACGACGACGGCCGACCAACGGCGAGGCCACGGCCTCGCCGCTGGTCCGGCTACGTGGCTGTGCGACACGGGCCAGACGCCGGCACGGTGTTGGCCCGCGCGAAAGCCGCGACGTAGCGCCGGATTTGCTCGCGCGTCCGCGGCGCCAGGGCGCGGTAGCAAGCCAGCACATGGCCTTCGTCTCGCCCCACCACCTCGACGGTCAGCGCCGGTGGCTCCGACGGCAGGACGGGACGGTCCAGCAAGCGTGTCTGTGCCCGCGCCACGACGGCGCGCAGGCCCTCGTCATCCAGCTCGTTGATCATGTCCAGCACGCCATCTTCTCGCCGCTCGTACATTGTCACCATCGTCTACTCCTCCGCTCGCTCCCACATAACATCTCCGGTAGCCGTGGCAGCCGGTATGCGATACCCTCCACATACTCCCGGCCTCGTGGCCTCGTAGCCGCCGACGAATCCCACGACAATCGTCGCACAGGTTTATGAGAAGAGCGTGAGACAGACGACCAACGCGAGACTCCGGCGCCCATCAGGACGCTTGGCGACGCGCTGGCCTACCTGCGCCTGCTGCATGAGGCTCGCGGTTGCATCGACGGGCGAGGGGCTAAGGCGTAGAAGGGCTCTCATGGCCATCTCATTGGGCGGCCCTAGATTGACAGTGTGGCCGCTATCAGCGGCCCTCGTGACGACGACACGCCGGGTACAGTGCGCGCGGTGCGATGCTCGCGAGCAGGACATGAGGGGGAGCTCGACAAATGAAGAATATTACTGACCTGGTGAAGCGTTTCGTGCAGGGTCAACGACAAGACGAGCAGGGCTATGCCCCCCCGGCATACGGGGGCCAGACAGGGACTCCCGATAGCCAGTGGCACGGCCGGCAGGAGTATGGAGATCAGGCGCGCCCCGCCACGCGGGTTGCGCAGGCTTACGCGCAGCCCACGCAACCCGCGTGGCGGGGCGCGGACAACCGGGATAACGGAGCGACACAACCCGCTGTGTCCACCCAGCAGCTTCAAGGCGGGCGACTTAACCAATCTACCCCGGCGCGAGGGTATCAGTCGTACGGCGGGCCGCAGGGCTACCCGCCGCAGGGCTACCCGCCGCAGGGCTACCCGCCGCAGGGCTACCCGCCGCAGGGCTACCCGCCGCAGGGCTACCCGCCGCAGGGCTACCCGCCGCAGGGCTACCCGCCGCAGGGCCAGGGCGGTGGCCTCATGGGCGGCATGGGCGGCGGGCTGGTGACCGGCGTCGCTGGTGGCCTCGCGGGCAGCATGATTGGCAACGCCCTCTTCGACCAGCACGGCACCGAGGCCGCCCCATCGCACGAGCCGCAGGGACAGGCCGACGCGGGCGTCGTGTCGGAGGCCGGCGCCCCGGCAGCGGTCTCGCCGGCGCCCACGTACGAGTCCGCGATGGTCGGCTACGACCAGCCGGCCTGGGACAACGGCGACGGCTGGGATAGCGCGAGCGACTGGGGCGGCGACGGCGGCGACGGCGGCGACTGGGGCGGCGACGGCAAGTGGTAGGCCGAAGCCGTGTGGGTAGCGGATCGTGACTCGTTCTAACCATGCGCCACGACCCACTACTCACTGACCACTCTGTGCGTCGTCGTCAGGTAGAGCGCCACCCCGATAAGCGCGATGCCGACGGCGAGGTAGAGCAGGTCCAGCCCGCCACGGGGTTGCAGCATGAGCGTGTATTGCAAGAACTCGATGATGAGCACGAGGAGGACGACCTTGCCGAGGCGGTCCTTGAGGTCGTCAATGCTGCGGATGAGCAGCAGTTGTGGGGCGATCTCGCTCCACTCGGCCGCGTCGATCTTGCCGATAAAGAGCTCGTAGAGCCCCAGTGCGACGATGAGCAGGATCGCGGCGAGCAGGTAGTCGTCCACTGCACGAATGATGGCGGAGAGCAACGTGGCGCGCGCGGCGGCGTGGGACGTGACTACATCGGCATAGGCCCTGAGGTGCGTGACCACGTAGACGACGTCGGCCGTGCCGAGGTAGACAGCGGCGACGGCCATCACGACGCAGGCGACGACCGGGACGACCACAACCAGCCGGCTGAATCACAGCGCACGCTCGACCAGGTGTTCCAGGAGCACGACCCGTCCCCTACCCGTCCCTGTACGGATGTCCACCGTAGAAACGTACCACGTCGCGCCGTTTCGCGGTGGACGACCACCCTCATCGCGCTCTCACGCAGGGCTGCGCTCGTGTGGGGAGGGGCAAACAAGCCCCGTGACCCATAGAACAACTTTAGGATAAGACAGTGAAGAGGGGTGTGCATATGACCGCGATCAAACGAGCCCACGAGGACCGGCGGCTGTTAGGTGTGTGCGGCGGCATCGCGCACGCGTACGGGTGGAACCCGACCATGGTGCGCTTGGCGGCGGTGGTGCTGGCCGTCATCATCCCGGGGCCGAGCCTCATACCCACGGCGCTTGGCTACCTGGCGTTGGGCCTGATCCTGCCGAAGAGCGACACGTTCTAGGGCGGGATGAGGGGCGATGGTCACGGGGCCACCGACACGTCTCGCGTCGGTGGCCCCAAGCGTGCTGTCAAACGCTGGTAGTTCCAGTGCTGAAGATCATAGGAGGCCAACGGGTGCGTGTGACGGAAGGACGGAGGCAAGCCCACGCCGGTGGCGGCGACCCGCTGCCTCCCGTCGGGCTGCGGACAGGGCCTGACGGCCCGCGCCGCGCGCGCGGCCGGCGGATACATCCGCTCGATGTGCTGCTGCTGGCGGCGCCGCTCGCCCTCATCGCCGATTTGTTGCAGTGGGGTCCCGGGGCGCTGTTCTTCCTGAGTGGCCTCGCCATCGTGCCGCTGGCCCGCTACATCGGCCTGGCCACCGAGGAGTTGGCCGGCTGGCTGGGCTCGGCGGTGGGCGGCCTGCTCAACGCCACGTTCGGGAACGCCACCGAACTGATCATCGCGGTGATCGCGCTGCAGGCCGGCCTCTACGAGGTCGTCAAGGCCTCGCTGATCGGCTCGGTCTTGGGCAACCTGCTGGCCGTCCTGGGCCTGGCCTTCCTCGCCGGCGGCTGGCGCCGCGAGCGCCAGCGCTTCGACCGCACCGCGGCCAGCGCCGGCGGGGCGCAGGTGGCTCTGGCCGGTGGCGCCCTGCTCGTCCCGGCGCTCCTGGCGGCGACGACGCGGGTGACGCCGGTTGCCGTACACGGGCTCAGCGTGGTCGTGGCGTTAGTGTTGCTCCTGGCCTATGGAGCAGGGCTGTTCTTCTCGCTGCGCACGCACGCGCACCTCTACACCGCGGAGCAGGAAGAGGTCATGCACGGCGCGCCACGCTGGAGCGCGCGCCGGGCCGTCGGCGTGCTGCTGCTAGCCACGGCCGGCGTGGCGGTCCTCTCGGAGTTCCTGGTCAAGGGCGTCGAGGGGCTGACCAACGGGCTGCATTGGTCGCCGGTGTTCGTGGGCGTGATCCTGGTGGCCATCCTGGGCAACGCGGCCGAACACGCCAGCGCCGTCACCGTGGCCATGCGCAACCAGATGGACCTCTCACTCGCCATCGCGCTCGGCAGCGCGGCGCAAATCGCCCTGTTCGTGGCGCCTGTGCTGGTCTTGCTAGGTATCGCGCTGGGCCACCCCATGGACCTGCTCTTCGACCCGTTCGAGGTCGCGGCGGTCGTCGGCGCCGTTGCGCTGGTCAATCTCACCATCAACGACGGCGAGAGCACCTGGTTGGAGGGGGCGCAGCTCCTCGCGGCCTATGCCGTGCTGGCGGTCGCCTTCTTCGTGCATCCCTGAGCATAGGAGTAGTATGGCGCAGACCACACGACCCACGGGCTCGTCCCCGGCCATCCCGGGACAACACGAACAACGAGACGATCGGCGACGCGTTATCGTCGAACCACGCACGATCTGGCTGGCGGCGGCGGTGGCCGTGGGACTGGCCACCGGGTGGGTCCTCATCAGTCAGGCGCTCGACGTGCTCGTGCTGCTCTTCATCGCCGTCATCATCGCCGACGGCATCCGCCCGCTGGTGGACTGGCAGACCCGCCGCCGGGTCCCGCGCGCGCTCGCGGTCCTGCTGATCTACCTCGTCGCACTGGGGCTGCTCGGCCTCCTCGCGTGGCTGATCGCGCGCCCGGTGCTCGCGCAGGCGACGGCCCTGATCGACAACCTGCCGCGCTACACGGCACGGCTACAGGACCTGATCGCGCAGGCGCAGCGGCAGGTCAGCGGCAACCCGCAGGCCGCGCGCCTCCTGCGCGCGCTGCCGGGCCAGATGGGCGGCGCCGTGCAGGGACTCGCGCCCCTCGTGCTGCGGGGGCCGCTGGCCCTCGTGAGTTTCCTCTTCAACACCCTCCTGGTGCTGTTGCTAGCGTTCTTCTGGCTCACGGTGGTGGGCGGGTTCAAGGGCTTCGCGGTGGGGCTCTTCCCCGCGCGCGCGCAGGACACGGCCTCCGACGTGATCGCCGAGATGGGCCGGAAAACCGGGGGGTACCTGCGCGGGGTGGCGATCAACATGGTCGTGATCGGGCTGCTCAGCGGTGGCGGCGTCCTTTTGCTGGGTCTGCCCTACCCTTTCCTGCTCGCGGTGCTGGCCGGGTTGACCGAGGCCATCCCCATTATCGGCCCCTTCATTGGTGGCGCGCCGGCCGTGCTGATCGCGCTGGCGACGGACGGGCCGCTCAAGGCCGGGGAGGTCGCGGTGCTCTATCTCGTTATCCAACAGATTGAGGGCACCACGCTGGTGCCGCTGGTGATGAACAGGGTCGTGCAACTCAACCCGCTCACGGTCACGGTGGCCATCCTGCTCGGCAGCGCCCTCTTGGGCGTGGTCGGCGCCCTGCTGGCCGTGCCAGCCGCCGCCGTGATCCAGATGCTCGTGCTACGGGTGCTGGCGCCGGCGGCACGGCGCGCCTCCGCGCGCGTCGACGCACGGGCAAAGGCGGATTAGGACGCCGGTTACCTGAGGGCAACGTCAGTCATCTGAGGGAACGCCGGCGAGCTCTCATCGCCGTCTCATGCGAGAGCAGTACAGTGCGGATAGCGTCCACCCCGATAGGACGGCTCTTGCACCGTCGTGGGGTGGACGCTGGTATGGCCGCATAGGGCAGAGTAGAGGAGAGACACGTGAACATCTTGCAGAACATTCTCGGCGGTGGCCAGCAGCAGCAGGACTACCAGGGCTTCGTGAACCGCTACGACTAGGGGCACCCCTCGGAGGGCTACTCGGACCAGGAGGTCATGAACCGCTACCAGCAGATCGCTCCGAACCTCTCGCCCCAGCAATACCAGCAGGCGGTGCAGCAGTCGTTCGAGCGCATGTCGCCGCAGGAGCGCGTGCAATTCGGCCAGTACCTGCAGCAGCAGGCGCAGCAGCAGGGCTACCCGGCCCCGTTCCCGGACACCAACCAGGACGGCATCGACGACCGCTACCAGAACCCGCACTACCTGGCGCAGACGATGTCGCACATGCAGCAGCAGAACCCCGACATGCTCCACCAACTCTTCGGGCAGGGCGGGGCGCTCGGCAACCCGCTGGCCAAGGCCGCCGTCGCCGGCATCGCGGCCCTCGCGGCCAAGCAGTTCCTCGGGCGCTGACCCCTGCGCGGCTCTCGCAACTCACCGCCCCTCGTGTCGTTGCCAGGCTTTGTCGCGGGGGCCATAGTCGGGATAGTGTAAGGGCGATTGACCGTTTCGGTTGTTTACCCGCTGGCATCGATGGCCCTCACCTGTGTGGCCACGGTCCTCGCCGTCCTGCTCGCCCGCGCCGTCCTGCGTGTCGTGCGGCCTCGTCTCGACGGCCGTCCCTAGCCCTCTTGGACACGCCACCGCCGCCCTCTAAGAGGGGGCGAGCAGTCCTCTCCAGGCCCTCAGATCGTAGCTCTATTTTGGCGCTAAAATAGCGCCATTGGCTCCCACACCGTAGCGCCAATCGTAGCTCTAGTGCTAACGGCATGGCGCTACGATGGAGCTACGATTCACACAGGAAAACGGGGCATTGGCGCTACCGTGGCGCTACTCTTTACCCTGGGCGAGGTGCTACCCCTAGCTCTAGCGCCATTGGCGCTGTAGCGCCATGGTAGCGCCATACGCCCGCGTGGGACGGGCGTGAGGGCGGCCCCGCGCGCAGCGACGGGGCGGAGGGTAGAGGCCAGCCGGCTGCGCTCATGGCCGATCGCGGACGGTGATGGCGATGAGGCTGCCCGTCGTCGTCGCCCCGCTCACTGAGTCCTGATACGGCATCGTCGTCGGCACCGCCCGCACGACCCGCGTGCCTCACCCTGTGCCGCGACGACGATCCCGAGGTCACCGGCCGCGCGCTGGCGCGGGGCGAGAGCTGGATACCCCCGCTCGGCCCGGAGCGCCCGGACGGCCCGTTAGAGCCGCCTGTGTTCATCGAGGAGCCCGACGGCGAGGAGGACGCGGCCGCACCCGAGGAGGACGAGCCCGCACGGGTCCGACCCCCTCGTGGCCGGCACGGACGATGCGGTGGTGGCCGCGGCCCTGACTGGGGCGGAGTGCGACGACGACGGCGGTCAGGCGGACGAGATGTACGCTACCGGCCGCGCGATAGAATAACGCGCTTGCGCGCAGCACAGGGCCGCTACAGGGCCGTAGGGCGGTGGAGACACGTTCCCTACAGCCCTTCTATCCCCCCCTCACACGCTCTCAGTAGGGCGGTGCTGCCGACGTTCTCCCCTCACATGATGTCCGTCGCACAGTCGCCGTTCCGCGCTCCGTCCCGCCGATGGGGATAGCGATGCAGATAGCGCCCGACGAGCGCGAGCGCCGGGCTGGCATAAAGGGCGACAATGATGACAGCCGGACCGGCTAGCCCGCGCGTCCCGGGTGGCAGGTATCCCAGGGCCAGCGCACCGGCGACGCCGATCGTCACGATGAGCGCCAGGACGACGGGACGCCACACATAGAGCGCGATGAAGCGATCGGGCTCGTGCCGATAGAGCAGCCACAGCAGCGCCCACACGGCCAGCATGCCGTCGCTGTGCGGGTGGGCGGGCAGGATATTGGCGATCTCGATCAGGAGGGCGAAACGCGCCGCCACCACGGCGGCCGTGCGCCATACGGGTGGGAGGGGCACGGTGTCGCGGACAATGAGGACGAACGCGAGGCCGGCGACCGTGGCCGCGGGTCCCGCCAGCGCCCTGAGCAGGGCACGGATCGGGCTGTCGTGCGGCACGGTAGCCGTGCACGCGCCCCCACTCCCGCGCACGGCGATACGGATCGACTGGCCTCCCTGTACGCGGTACGCGAGGGCATGCCCGGCCTCGTGGAGCAGCGTGGTCGCCAGCAGCAGGAGCGCGATGGCCACGGCCACCAGGTGAGACACCAGAACGGGCGTCCCGCGGTCCACGGCGGGTATGCCGGCGATGTCACAGGCGCCGGCGATCGCGGCGAAGAGCAGGAGACCCGCGGGGTGGAAGACCACGTCGACAGCCCCGATATGGACGACCAGAGCGCGCGGCAGGGCGGCAGGAACGAGCGTGCAAGACCTTCGGCACAGTTCACGGATGCGCACTCTCCGGCGCAGGGCGAGGCGTGCGCGCCACGCGGGCTGGGCGACATCACCTGACGGGCGTGGGGGACGATAGGTGTTTAGGGTGGACATGATGGCGTCCCTCTCGCTCACGCGACAGACAGGGCCACGACGCGCGCCGGCGTCGGCTAGCGCCGGCGTCGGCTAGCGCCGGCGTCGGCTAGCGCCGGCGTCGGCTAGCGCCGGCGTCGGCTAGCGCCGGCGTCGGCTAGCGCCGGCGTCGGCTAGCGCCGGCGTCGGCT
>JAABUP010008444.1_pt1 | contig 13138 bp, 14 predicted proteins | sample 5559201 | NCBI WGS metagenome assembly JAABUP01 (sample SAMN10711887, study PRJNA513373) | rock metagenome | isolation source: Antarctica rocks | place: Antarctica | reverse complement strand
GTGTTAGCTTGTGTGTGTGTGTGTGTGTGAGCATGTGCTTGCTGAAAGATGAGCTGATCTCACTGGCGCAACAGGTACGTTCTGCTGCTCGTTTTGTGCAGCAAACCTTTGGAAGCATCACTGTCGTGAGTCACTGTGGATGTACTTCAACTTTGGCTTAAGGCAGACAACACTTGCTGCAGTGGGACAGGGCAGGGCAAGTGCCCTGGGAGTTGGCCTGGACAACATTGCTCGCAGCAACAACTGCTGTGTCAATGTGGTCATACAAGTGCTCAAGCACTGCCCCGCTCTGCAGAAATGGCTGCGGAGCGTGGCTCTTCCTGATGAGTTTGAGGTGCATCCAGCTCACGCATACTTTGTTGTCTGTCTGTTTGCCTGTTTATCTGACAGAGCCTGTCTTTGCTGTGAAACAGACTTGTAGTCCACAGCAAGCAGATCTGCTGACCTGGATGACCTTACGCTCAGTCTCATCTGCTGCTTTGTGCTGCATGCTGTTGTCCTGTTCTGTTCAGAGCTCAGCAGCACTAACTCTGGGTGCACTGTCTCTTTCAGCTTGTTTTGCATTCAAGCTGTTGCAGCAATACCCAGCCAAAATTGCTTCTGCCCTCAACTGCCAGTCAGCTGCATGCTTGTGCGTGCCAACAGACTCTCTCTGTGCTAATTTATCTTTGTGTTGTCAATCAAGCGGACAGACAGCAACGAAATGAGCAAGAAAGCAGTTAGCACACTTTTCCCATCGACAAACAGCTGACAGGTGATACTTGCGCTCACAGGGTCATGAGCTTGTTGAAGAGTTGGTGAAACTGTTCCACAGCATGGACGAGCTTGAAGCGGCACCCCAGGCCATGCGTGTAGCAGACCCCCAGCCCTTCAGAGAGGCCCTTGCCGCTCTGGACCCGCGCTTCCCCCAGGGTACGTCTGATTCTCATGGCACAGCGCACATTTGTGCAACTATGCATGACATGCATTTGCTCATAGTCAGCCTCGAGTGCACATGTGTGTGTGTGTGTGTGTGTGCGCGCGTGCATGCATGCACATGCATGTGTGCATGCTTGTCTCATTGTCTCATATGAGACTTGCCTTGAAAGGTCAAGCATGCGCATGCACGCTCTGTCTGCAACTTATCAGAGCCATAGGTTCACAACAGCTGCTCCACTGCGCGCCTTAGCTGTCATGCTCACAGCACTATCAACACAATAATGCAGCCTACACGGTGGCGCCACAAAGTGCTTGTCAGTCATCCTTCAAGACTGATCGTAAAGCAGTCATTTCAAGCCTTGTATGGTGTATATTGCTGCAGGCCCAATGCTGGGTGCGGTTGCAATCCTTACTGTCATGTATGAAATATTGGACAAGCTGGCATTTGCGCTGAGTGGACCACGCATTTTCCACTCAGCCTATCGAGTGAGTTGGCACTGCTTCATGCACACAATGTGTCAAGGCATGGTGCTAGCTGCCCACATTGAGGAAGCATGCATCCATGCCTGTGCATGAAAGCAGCATGAATGCATACGTCCATGCGTCTGGTCTAACTTCTGGAAATTGCGTGTAGCAAGCAGGTCACAGGCTGCATGCAGTCTTCACGTGTATGTGTGCTTGTCCACAAAAGCTTCTGCATCTGACTTGCAGATGCAACATACGTGTTGTAAGACACAGATTAGCACCATGGCTGATGACTGCAGGAGCATGTCTTCTGTCCGGAATGTCGGAAACAGACATGTGTTTGCCATCATAGTGATTGCTTGCTGTTAGCTCCTGCAAGTCAGCTGGCGCAGCGTGAGACGCAACTTCGCTTGGGGCAGCACCTGTTCCAGATGGCCAGTACACAAAAGTCGTGCGATACTGACAAAGGTACGGCCTTGATTTGGTGTCAGAGCTGCAGTGATCTGTCTGCATGTCTCTGCGTATGTGCCTGCCCAACTGCTTGCAGCCACCCTTGCGTTTGGTCAAGTGATCTGCCATTGCCAGTGCTTGTCTCTCTGCTTGCGCACGCACTCCACTGCATATTGAGCAATGTTGCATGCGTGTTTCAGGTGGCTGCGGGGTCAAGCATGTGGTGCAGCGCACATTGCAAGAATCCCTACCAGCTGTGATGACAGTAGAGCTGCAGTGGGAGTCTGACAGACCCAGCTCCGATGCTGTCCAGAAGACCTTTGGTTGCATAGACATGGTACGCTTTTCTTTGCATGATGTGTGCAGTAACACACAGTCAGGCCCTCTGCAGTGTCCAAGGCTGTCAACAAGGCGAACAGTCTGATGCTGCTTGTGCATCCTGTGGGCAACACACAAACCCAGTCTTTTGCATCAAGCCCATCTTTGCAAAGGCCAGGCTATCTGTGCCAGTCTGCGCAGTGCTGTCATACCTGCCTGCACCAGTAGCACCCAGTCTTTTGCATCAAGCTCATCTTGCAAAGGCCAGGCTATATGTGGCAGTCTGCACCAGCGCTGTCATACCTGCCTGCACCAACAGCTGCTTCAGATGCTCACAGTTGATGCTCTTGTCACCCAGGCCTGTATTAGTCCCTGCATCTGCTTGCAGTCTGTGATATGTTCGCTGACCCAGTGGACCTGCTGACTTGCAGGTGCTGGTCCTGGCTGATGTGTACCCACATCTGCAGCGCAACACCCACTATCAGCTCCAGGGAGTGGTCTGCTTTGGCGGACTACATTACGTGTCCTACTGCAGGCAGCCCTGTGGCAGGTGGGTCAAGCACGATGACAAGCTTGTCAGGTCCCTGGCTGATTGGAACGCTGTCTGCACAAACTGCAGAATGGGTCACTGCCACCCAACCATCCTCATGTATGGGATGATGTGACTGGCTTCAACAGCAGTGTGTATCCGCAAATGGTTGATACAGTTGTCTGCCTCTGCACATATCTGAGGGACAGCTTCATGCCAGAAACAGAAGCATAACTGTCAAAGTGCTGTTGCTGAAGCTGGCACAGGTCTGGCTGTGTCGGGCACAATGAGTTGAACTGGTGTAGTCGTGTTGAACATGTTTTCTGCAATTGTCTATCTTGCTGGCTTGAGCCACCCTTGTTTGTTGATATGCCACTGCTTAGATCAACAGGATTTGTGTCTGTTATAACTTATTAGGTCAAAAGCACATCTTTGGATGCCATGGTCTGTAGGGTGCAGCTACTATGCTACTAGGTCCACATGTGCTGCTGTTTGCAGTGCTATCTTTTTCTTTCAGCCGCAGTTGTGTAATAACGTGCTTGAGATGAGTTACTTGAGTACTCACAGAGCAGCAAAGCCACCATTGTCCACCAGCACAAACCTTTCAAGGTTGTACTATACCTGAGCTTTTGAAAGAATCTGCTTAGTAGATTGACTTTGCTGAAGCACATTGTGAAAACGCACCAGCTCGTGGCCCAAGGAAAATAAATACACGAAAGTCATGCTCACAGACCTAATCTTACGGAGTCTGCACAAAGACTTCAAGGGTTAACCTAACGTTAGGGCCAAACACCTCACCCTTTGACCTTGATGTCTGTTGTACCAAAATTACATCTTGAGATGATTGGCAGATCGCCATGTTAATTCTGATTACATGCTTTCCCTACATTCCACCGGTTTGTATGATAGCGCTGTTGAGCTGATGATGCCTCACGAATATTGTATGGCAGCCTGGCCCATCAGCAGTCACTCAGTATAGTCTGTTGTATGGGGCAATCTGTGCACTGCAATGAAACCACCTGCTGCTCTGGTGAATGATCCATTACCTTTTCCAAAACCAAGCATAGGAGCAATCAGGATTCGGACAGTTGCCAGCTGTAAAGTTGCATTACATATCTTACGGTTTGCTGGCAACATCCGGAGTCCCTCAATCTCAAGATGGCTAGCCTGTGACTTGGTGATGGGTGCGAGTGGATTTGCAAATTAACAGCAGCTATCCTGTGACAAGGTAAGATTGAGAACTGAAGCCATTTGATCAACCTCATGACCTCATGAGTCAGTGCAAGAGGTGGGGCATTCAGGCATGGCTTCTGCTCTCTGAATGGTCTGCAGTGGCAACGCTGCCTGAAAATCGTTGTCATGTTGCAGCAAGTGTTGCTGTAACAAGTGCTGTTGCAAATGGGTTGATGCTGTCAAGCGCAGGAAGTATGAGTGAAGTAGCTTCTTGCACAAACCTGATAGTGTGCACGAGCCTGACTTCAGCTACATGATTGCTGCCCTGCACTTTGTGTCGATGCAGATGTAGCCCTGACCTGCTTGCAGCCTTTCCTACAGTTGCCAGGGCAAGAATGGCACTTTTACCTTGTGTGGTTTACTCAGGTACACGCAGTGTCATGCCAGTGCTTACCATGCTGTGTGCACCCAAAGCAGTCTAATCATAAAACTGACCACAGTGACAAGTAGCTGGGGCTCTAGTTAGCCCCACTGAGGGTGGCAATACACACAGCTGCCTGCACAAGTTTTTTTTTGCTTTTTCAGCATGGCCCAAGTGATCCTCAGCCCAATTGATCTAGCATGAATCTGCAAATCCAGATCACCTTGATAACCGTGATAATCCCAGTTCTGCCATAGCACCGGCAAGGTCGACCATGCTGGTCAAAGCTTTGCTGGTAGTGTGTGAGCTACGCTCCGTCTACAGACATGCATGTCATTGACACCAAATCTGAAATAAGACAAGGCCCTTAAAGATGTAAATTATGCTGTGCACTGCTGTGCTAAAAGGTCTGGCACATTTACCGAAGCTAGCTCATTTATGCAGTCATAGCTGCTTACAGAAGAAGAGAAGTTATGCCTTGTGGCTGTGAAACCAGTCGTGCTCACACCTGCATGGCTGGTAGACTGGAGCTCAAGAGACTGCATTTGGTGCAGAATGCAATGTCAGCTGTGCTGACTGTCCAAGTAGCAAACCATATGTCCAAGGCACTGGCACAATTCCTCGCCTCACCTGCAGCAGCTGTGCACATTTGCGTATTACATTTGTACTGTTCTATATGTATTACATTTGTGTATTACATATGTACTGTTCTACAATATATACGTATATGTACTGTGTATTACATACTAGACTGCTTAACGCAATTCAGTCTGAAGAACCTTCAAGTTGTGCAAAACAGGTGGCGCACTTCTGTGTGTGTGCGCAGTGCTGAGTGGGCAATGGTCATGAGCCAAACTTAAGAGCACAACCCCAAGACAAGTCGTAGGTGCAGTTTAGCACCCACAACCCCAGAGCAACAGGGCTCCTTGGGTCAGAGAACCACAAGAAATCACGCTACGCCCTCCGTCAAACATACGGATTGCACGAATTGCACGTGGATGCGCCGTGTCCAAAATTCGAACCAATCATTTTCGATAAGTCGGGATCGGATGTACACCAGGTTCTACGCTGGCTCCTTATCGACTTAGTGGCTTGGATAAAGATTAAAAGTGAGCAATCCGTCAGACCAACGTTATAACACACACAAGGAACTTCAACGCTTGTCAGTATGCAGACCAGCATGATGCGCAGCACCACAGTACAGTCGCGCACTAGCTCCCGAACCAGCGCCTTCACAGCCTCCCGGGCCTGCCCAAAGGCTCGCAAACAAGTCGTGGTTTCTGCTCAGGTTCGCCGGGGCGCATCGTCTGGCAAATCGGCAGGCTTACGAAGTGCACTGCAGACCGTATTAGGCAGTGACCTAAAGAGCGCTTTGCTGCGCACAGGCAGAGGACAGAATTAGGGGCCCAGCAAAGGCAGCCAGCGCCTTGGTGGCTGCAGTAGCTGCAGCGCAATTCGCTTTGACAGGCACGTCAGCCTTGATCACAGATGCACAGAGCATCTCATGCTGAGTGGCAGATGAAACCTGCTACTTTACAGTCAAGGCGACATGCTCAACAGCCTGCAAGTCATGCTAGCAGCTTGTAAACAAAATTTACATTTGCAGGCACTGCACAGGCCTTTGACCTCCCCTTCTTGAAGGACGCCCCTCAGATTGCTAGCCCTGGTGATGCTACAGACATCAAAGAGGGCAAGGTGATCCTGATCTTGCAGGACTGCTTTGTCAATCTGATGGAGACATGCTCCTAAATGACATTCAATACACAGCAAGCTTGGGTTCTCAGCTTCACGTCGCCCTACTCAAACGGCCATTTGACTGAGCGCAGGGGCAAGACCCTAGCAGCAAATATGCTGACCAAGCAAGGAGTGTTGTTGGTGGACAGGCTGCAGACATGCTAAAGAACTCTCCTGACATCAACAAGGAGGGAGGAGGTGTTGGTAACCCCGACATCAAGATGGACTCCATGCAAGCCAAGGGATTTTCACAAAACAAGCAGGCCACAGGAGGCAAGGACACCCCCAAGGACATCCGGGGAGGTAAACTCCCCCTCACCACTGTTGCGTAGGGGCAACTTGATTCCTGCTACTGATATCCCTGTGTGCCTGCTCTAGCTAGCTAGTCATCAGTCAGTACATGTAGAGCAACTCGAGCATCATTTCAAACAGCGCAAGCTCAGCGTGTTTGTTGCAGCAGGGATAATCTGTCATTACACTGTATCCTGTTCACCATCAAATGGTGAAGTCTGTTGCATGATTGCAGGAACCCCAACAAATGACGCACCCAAGTTCAACCCAGGGTTCATGAACGCTCTGCCAGACATGTCTGCAGCTCCCATTGCCTCCAAGGATGCAGCTGCTGAAAACGATGGCAAGGTGTTGTACCTTCACTAATCCTGCACTTTGCAACAACAGTGTCAGAGCACCAGTTTGAGAAGAACAAATCAGTGTAGTAAGCACAGTGTTCAGTCAAAAGTACAGACCATGTGATGATGGCACCTACATAGGTGGTCAATTTTATATCTAGATGTCTTCTTTGCCTGAACAGAAGTTGTATAAAGTCAGTCATAGTTGTGATGTTCAGGACTTACCTGACTCACAGTCTACATGATGACTGATGTGTAAAAGCAATGCCTGTGATTCACCGGCTGATGCCACCATGTTTGACTCTCACACAGCCTTTTGATCCATTGAGTCTTGCAAAGCTGTCTACGAATCATTTTCCAGGCAAGCAAGAGGTTGTGCAGTCAGTGCTGTGTTTGCTGTGGGATGTTCTGTGAGATTGCATGCCTGCGTTGTGTCGGGCACCTTCACTGGACTGCATGCTGCAATGTGAGCAGGCAAAGTGGCACCACATATACCTTGATACAGTGCAGCTGCACAGGCCAACCTGCCCAAGGCTGGAGGGTTCAGTAAGGCAGTGACAAGCGTGGGCAAGGGCCTGACAGATGCCCTGCCCAATGCCCCCGACATCTCCAACCCCAAGGCCGCCTCAGGCACACCCACTCTTGGCAAGCTCACCAAGGGCTCCAACCCCGTCAAGGTAGGCAACTCCACCCCCCCTTGCTCCAATCAGTTAAACATTTGTTGATGTATCATTTGAAAGAATAAAAGAAAGTGAAAGATGTCTTAAAGATGGAGTTGCTTTTGCTGTGTTGTTTGGCACCACCACTTCATACATTATTCTGACAGTGTGAGGCAACATGTTATAGATTGGATAACCTTTTTCAAAATCTCATGGACTAGGCAGCATTTGCATGTTCATGGGTGCAGCTTTCTGCTTTCGACAAGCTCAGAGCCCCTGTGTTTCACTCTTGCAAGGCACTGGTTGTGCACTTGATGTAGCAGAGTGACCATCACATCAACACCTTGACGGTCATCTCACAGTCAGGTGCTCTGTGAGGAAGCATGTGGGTGACACTCAGCTATTGTTGATGTCTTGTATCACCTGCAAGTTTGGGTCTGGACTGTACCTACAGCTGTGCATGCCAGCACAGAGCACTTCAGTCCCAAATGTATGTGCCATGGCCTGAGGGGTGCTTGAGCTGCTGCAGGATGTGGCCGACGCGGATTTGGGGGACAACAAGCCCAACTTCCCCACCCCAGATGTGAACACAAGCCAAGACCAGGACATCTTCAAGCAGCTTGGAGACAAGGTCAGATCCCAACCTCATTGACTATGTAGGGCAGACTACGCAGGGCTCATTCACTTCCTGTGCATTGCCCTCGCCCACGAGGCCTTGTGGCATTTGCTACAGCTGATAGATGGCTATTGCATGCTTGTCGTGCCTGCTAGTGTAGGGCAGCCAATAAACAGCATGATCTGTTGTGATGTGAAAAGCTCAAATTTGTGCTGCATTAGGTACACCCTCCACCCTCTGGCAGCACAGCTATTGCTAGTGTTACTGAAGCTATCCTCTCTGTGGCAAATGATGGACAAATGCATCATTCACCTAGGTGCGAAGCTGCATGGAATACGTGGCTTCTGGCATGCTGCCATGATATGAACTTGCAATCCTCTAGCTCACTATCTACTCTCACGATGCCTCAGCATGGCCAATCTGTCACCAGATGCAATGGCTTTGAATCCCACATTGTACCTGATGCAACACATTCCTTGGTGGTTGTGCTGAGGCAACATGAGAGTGGATAGCAAGCTGGAGCAATGCAAGTTCTTCTCGCTGTGGCATGTCAGGGGTGTGTCTGCCAGGCAAGCTAGCAGATGCCTTGTGGCATGTGACATTCAATGCTCATGCCATTTGCATTCCATGAGCTTCATCTGGACTGTGAAGTCACAGTCAAGCCAGATAAACAAGGTCACGCCGTCTCGACGCCACAAGATTCATAGCATGTGCACACAAGCTTGGTTCTTCAAGCAGTCCCACACTCTTAGGCCAACATGTGTAAAGGATACAGTCATGCATCCTGGGATAGCTGGGAAGTGCATCTGCATTATTCTCTTCAATGTGTCATGTGGTGTGGTGGACTGTAGATCAGGGGAGCAGAGCCCAGTGTAGGAGCAGCGGCCAACCCAGGCAAGATTGGGGAGGGCATTGCCAACAACATCAATGGCCCTGACGCACAGGGTGCAGCCAGCGAGGTACCTGCTGCTGCTGCCCTCTGTGCTGTTGCAAGATGTCACTGTGCACATTTTTCCATCTGTCCACAGGCTCTAGGTTACTCTGCTGGCTGAGCTGCAACAGCTCGGCTAATTGTGTCATCATGCCTGCCCCAAGATTGACAGTAAATGCAGCCTACTGCAAATTGTTGTTGCAAATGGTCAGTCTGTTGTCACCACAATGTGACAACCTTAGCACAAAAGGGGCACCTATGATGCTTCTTGTTGATATGGAAGCTGTGGTCACAGAGCCTGTTGTGTGGTTTGCACCAGTGAGTGCTGATTTCTTGGTGTCTGATTGACAACTCAAGCGCATTGCCTGACTGAGACACTTCACACCCACCACAATCATGTCAGTTGCACATCAGACACTCTCGTCCTGTGCGTGAGGTTGATTGTGGCATTGCAGGTCAGCAAAAACCTGCCTAACATCGCACAGAAGACTGACATTGCGCCTGAGAGCATTGGAGCTAAGGCAAATGCCCGCAACTGAGCAGCAAACACACTCTGAATGGTCCAGTTGTTTGTCTAGATTTCCACTGTTGCCCATATGATCAGTGTTCATTGTCAGCACGGTCTGGTGTACCACGTGTATCTGATTTCATTGGTGTCCACTGTAACTTGATTGCAAGGCGTATTATAGTGGCTAGTGAGGTTTGGCAATGCTGACATGCTTTGTAGTGTATGCAGCCTCTGATGTTGATGAGTCTGGTTGGGTTGCACAGGACATGTCAGGTGCTGCGAAATGCTAGCCCTGTTGAAGCGTGATTAAGATGCGTAACGTCTGCACTGAGCATGCAATACAAACTAACACAAAATCCACAAGTTATGGCAGCCAGCAGAAGAGCCTGCAGACTCAGTCTGAAACGCGTATGACAAAGTACGGAAGCCTTTACAGCAAAGAAGAAGGTCTGTAAAGAGATCATTCAAGCACCACGATTGGCGCGACTTAGCCATTGGCCATCTGAAAATGTCAGCTGTATGCAAGCATAAGGACAGACATTCTGGTTCAGGAATCATACATTGCCGTTTCGTCACTCCCTCAAATCAATTGCGCAGCTGTCCAGCACTGCTGAAAGCTGCCTTACCAAAATGCCCTGACCTGATATCTAAAGTACACAACTCAACACAAAAAGGAAAAGAAAGTAAATTGAGAGACGAGACACAAGGCACAAATCTTATGTCTGTGTGCAAATGCAGAAGGGGAACACAAAGCAAAAGGAGAAAAAAGCATTGCATCCCCAACATTCTGGAAGTACAAGGCTGTACAACTACTGGGACTCATCATCATACAGGCACACCCATATACTACATAGTAATAAAACACACACCAGCCATGCTCACCCATAATCTTTGTAGTAATAAAACACACACCGTCCATAGCACAACCAAGTCATTCATTTTGCAAAGTATGCAGCCATCTGCATTTGCAGCCCATACCTTGGACAGCCCTAACCTACTCTTTACCCCACGACTGATAAGATTGGAATTGCATGATCATTTAAATGCCACTTGCGATCCACTAGACAGGACAACTCAGCCTGGATTGACTGGAAGTATAGCTCAACCTGAGCATGACATCTGAATTTGGGGATGTGTTGAGCACAACATGCGGCCACAGCCAGGTCGCACACGTTGTCACTGAGACTTGGCATATCTATGGCATCACACACTGCTACTTTGAGATGGCAGTTTAGAGAGTCTGGACCGTATCCATATGGTCCCCCAGAACACCGCAGTTTTCTACTCCCAGCATGTACTGTGATTCAGTCTTGGCTGGCCAAAAGCAGCAGCAGAAAGATCACAGATGACGCTGTCAGTTGTACTTCAGTACGAATCTACCCATGAAAAATGCGCCCATGTTATAGACTGGATTGCAAAAACGCCAAATCATTTTCCTGCAGCAGCAACACCCAATTATTGGTGCCGTGGTGCATTGTTTGATGCACAAACAGCGCCCTACAGATATGCTGCAGCAGCACTGTCAACAGACAACCACGACAGAATACAAGCCCCCATGCATTTTTGCATCTTTGGTGATCAAAGAAGTCGAATGCAATGTCGACAAATCAGGACATGGGCAATGTATGTTGACACTCAATGCGATGCTTGAGCTCATGCACAAACCTGCAACAAAACGTTGTGATAGGCGAGCAACTCTAGGGCTGATGGAGGCTGCCCCACCAACGGGCTCAGCCCTGGGGCCATGCTCTGTGGTAGCCCTTGTTCTGGGGCTGACAGGGCTATTTCGGCCAGACGCCCCTCTGAGGGGGCTGTTCCTGCCTTTGTAAGGGCTGTTGACCCTCCTTGCCAAGTTTGAAACTGCCTGAAACTCCTGCAGCCATTTGCCACACTGCTGTTGAAGGCCATTGCAACAGTGCGGCCAGTGGAGTGGGTATGATGCAAGTCTGTGGTAAAGACTTGCAGTATGGAGCAGGACAACTCACAGGTTGCAAGGAACAAGATGTGCATAATAAGCAAGAAGATGCAACCACAGAGCAGAGCATCAAACCCTACATCTCCTGACCAACAAGAGAGAATCAGAATTTGCATGAAGATACATGAGCTCAACAAGGTCAAAGCAGTGTTGTGAGATGACACCAAAGTGACACTTGAACGCAATCCTAAAACAGACGGACTGCAGTGTTGTGTGGTCAGTGGTATGGTAGCCCACATGCAAACTTGAGCATGATACGAGAGTCTATGCTAGGCTGCACAAGTGAGACAAACAAATTACCTTGGTTCGCTTCTGAAGGACATCCAGTTGAGCGGCCATGGTGTGCACACGCCCCGCCAGGCTGGTGAGGGGCTTGCCCTCCTTACTCATCTCCTGACTTGCAAGCAGCTCCTGGAACTTGTTGAGCCTGTCCTGCTCATCCAGCTGCTGACTGACCAGCAGCTGGTGGAAGCTGCTCACTGGCTGCTCCTGGCCTTCCTCTTGACTGGGAAGAAGCTTCTGGAAGTCGCTCATGGGGTTGATCTGGCAGGGGGGCAGATTGGTGGGGCTCTGGTCAGGGGTGCATGGAGCAAATGGATCAGGGCTGCTGCTAGCAGCCCTGTCAGGAAGGGCTGCAGCTGTGGCAAGGAAGGTGATGTCATCAGGCGCACTGGCTGGAGCCTTTGCTGGGAATGTGAATGACAGATGAATGTCTTCTTCCAGCTCTTGCTGTTGGTAAGCAGCATCTGGACACACATAGCACAGCATCAGCAGCAGTCTCAGAGGCCATAAGCAGGGGTGCACCAAAACATGGTTGTGCACACACACCGTAAGACGCTATAAGTCACCAGCACCAAATCTGGATGGTCACATGATCAGTTGCAGCAGCGAACATTCGTCTAAAACCGCGCTGTGTTTGAGCATGTCTAAGCATAACACAGAACTGCAGACCAAAGCACATGAAAGCTAGAGTGAGCAGACCACAGCTTGCAAAACATAGCTGCAGTGATGGATGGCTCTGTACAATAAATAGCAGCTCTGAGGCATCTGTGTTACAGCAGATTCACAGCTTTATTTTGGACCCCTTTACGCAAGAAGGAGACACAACTTGGAGTGCAACCAGGCAGATGCACAGTGTGCTCACCGTCTAGCAGCTCCTGCATGGTAGCTAGCAAGGCCTCTTCTGGTGCACTCAGCGAAGCAGATGGGGCACAAACTGGAAGTGGCACCGCTGTGTCAAACAGCTCAGCTTTGGAAGCTTCTGCTTGGTGTTGGCCTGAAGAAGACTCAAGGGGAGAGCCCGTGGGCAGCTGCCTTGTCTGAACTGGAGTGCAAAAGGCCTCAAAGGCATCTTCTGCTCCCATTGAGCCCAGACTATCCAGCACTGCTAGCCTATCGATCAGCTCCTGATGTTTGGCAGCAGAGATGAGCGCAACCTCTTTAGCATCCGGAAGCACCTGAGTCTGCTCAACACTCAAGCTGGACAGTGGTGGCTGCTGTGCATGCTGAGGTTCAAAGGTTGAAACCGCCACCTGCTGAGGCTGCTGTGCAGGCTGAGGCTCAATAACTGAAACGGGCACCTGCTGAGCCTGCTGTGCATGCTGAGGTTCAAAGGTTGAAACCGCCACCTGCTGAGGCTGCTGTGCAGGCTGAGGCTCAATAACTGAAACGGGCACCTGCTGAGCCTGCTGTGCATGCTGAGGTTCAAAGGTTGAAACCGCCACCTGCTGAGGCTGCTGTGCAGGCTGAGGCTCAATAACTGAAACGGGCACCTGCTGAGCCTGCTGTGCATGCTGAGGTTCAAAGGTTGAA
>JAABUP010008443.1_pt1 | contig 13138 bp, 19 predicted proteins | sample 5559201 | NCBI WGS metagenome assembly JAABUP01 (sample SAMN10711887, study PRJNA513373) | rock metagenome | isolation source: Antarctica rocks | place: Antarctica | reverse complement strand
TTTCTGCCGGGGTCCAAACCAACAACGCGGGGTGCCTGCCCAAGTTGGCTGTCAGGCAAGCCACTGACCCATGCTGAGGTGGCCTGCTGTTGCCGTTGCCGTTTGCGCTTCTTGTTGTTAGGAGCTACCGGTGGAGCTGATGTTGACGCTGATGCTGGTTGGAACATCAGTATGCTGACACTGATGCCATCTGTCTCCACCTGAAAGTGAAACTCACGCTGTGTACGCTCTGTGTGGGTGCAGAAGCTACGGTAGTCTGTGTAGCGCTGCCACCAGCTTGCACGATCAGCTGTGAATTGTTTGACATCTGCTGGTGACAGTGTAGGCAAGTGGGCGAAATCAGCAGCCTTCAACAGCCTGCATAGCATATACACATGTCAAAATGGAACACAACTTGAGTTTGGCACATGTCAGGCTTGCTGTGCTGTGCTGTGCTGTGCTGTGCTGTGCTGTGCTGTGCTGTGCTGTGCTGTGCTGTGCTGTGTTGTGCTGTGCTGTGCTATGTATGGTGTCAAGCTTTGTGCGAAACTTATTTGATGTGGCGTTGTTGCACAATGTATGCCTTTGTGTACTTACTTTAGCAAGCTGGCGGAGTTGATGGTGATGAATTTGGCCTGGCTGCTGGCCTGCGGGGTCATACTGAACAACTTTGGTGCATGGGGCGTGTCTTGTGCATCCTGAAAGTCTGTCAAGACAATGTGCAGCCAGGTGAGGTACGAGTGAGGCTCCCGTCGCAAGGACTGATCTGTCACTGGCATTGGACCCATCAAGCTCTGCATGGTCGCCACCAGGGTTTCAAGATCTGTCATGACATCTTGAGAGGGCTGAGTCAGGCTTGTATATATGGGCAGCAGATCCCAGATGCTGCCATCCTCAGTGGCAGCTCGGCACAGTAGGCTGACCCAGGATTTTATGCGCGTCTCTTCCATGATTGCAAATAGGGGCTTGTGTCCAAGCTGCAGCCTGATCCAGCGTCGAGTCCTTGAGAAATAGTTGGTAGCGATGTGGTTGTCAAAGTTGACCCTCGCCATCTGCGCAGCTGAATTCAGGATCTGCAGCAGAACGTTGCCACAATTTAGACTGTGCAATGTGCATGACAACAGCTTTGACACATTTCAGGAAGGTTGCAACAGTGCAAAACTCACGTCTTTTAAAAACGTGGGCCTTTCTGGTTTCTGGTGATTTGCTGGCAAGCTCTGACTGTACAGAGTATTGTAAGAGGTTGCCAGACTTGGAGCAGTTGCTTCGTTGAACTGCTGTGCCCGATGACCAGTGCCAAAAGAGACAGCATAGAAGCATCTGTTGAAGAATGTCTGGTCCAGCTTTGGGATAGCGTCTCTGGCCTCTATACACCTCAGAACATGTAGATTGGCCAACAGGTTGCCCTCTACCAAGAGTGGGATCACCAGCTGCACAGCTTGCTGAATCTGTTCTAACAATACTTGGTTTGTGAAAAAGCTGTTGACGCCAGACTTGACGTTGTAGAAACGCCCTGCTTCGTTAGCTTTCCTGCGCTGCTGCCGGGTCGACATTGTAGTCGCCAAAGACAGTGCCAGTCAGCACTTGCCTGGAGCACCTGCATACGTGCTGCTTTGTAAGAAGCAGAGCGGCAACAAGCAGCTTGCACGCATCAACTATCATTGAATCCTGTGTACGCACCTAGACGACAATGCGACTGCTTTGTTGCTTGAAGAAAGCTGGAGGTTAGACAGACGTCTGTACCCTGCAGCACTATCATGGCGGTAAAAGCTTGTACTGCAGGTGCCAGCACCATTAAAGAAGTTGCAACAAGCCACACCTTACCTCAAGCTGCCTTGTACGTTCAGCCAAGCAGCTGGCACTCCTCAAAGCCTCGAGACACGGCGGAAACTTGCTGGTTCTGTCGACCGGTTGTCTTGCTGAGTGACGGCCACAGTTACCACACTGAGCGTCTACGAGTCCAGGATGCGAGCCAAGGCGAAAGAGCAGTGCGAAGGATGCTGCGCCGTGTTGCTGAAATGCGAGGTGCGTCCTGGCAAGGTTGGCTTATGCGTCTTACCTCTTAAAGTGCTTTGAAACTTTGCATGAATTGAAAACTGATGATGACAATGTAGAACTGGTGATGACGTAACTTACTAACGCTCACATTCCGGCAACAACGCCGTCGTTGCAGGCGTTATCGAAGCTGGCTGTGCACCAGCGTTATAGAACAGCAGACCGAACCTATTGCCTTGCAAATAGCCGCGACGCTTTAGAGGGTTGCCACTCATTAGCGACGCTCCGGCTTCGGCGCCCACCAGGTGTTGATCCGGGATTACTATTGCCCATGTAGGCGGCAGCCAGTGCGGCAGTTGAGATTTTGAGTCTCTAGTGCAAAGCAGATCCCTCGCTTGACATTTGCCTTTGCCTGTCGCTTGCCACCAGGCGATGTTGCAAGGCATATCTGGACCCAAGCCATTTACATCAGGCTCACAGCCTTGCAAATTTCTGCTTCCCAATACCAGGAAGAACAGGTACACACACGGAGCACGCACCTGCTCCAACTTGTCAAAATCTCATCAGCAGTCTGGTGTGCAGGCATTTGCAGACAGCTATCAAAGGCACATCTGAGACCTTGCTACACACACCTCAAGTTAAGATATGCGGCATCACTTCTGTGCAAGATGCCAAGCTTGCAGCGTCAGCAGGAGCTGACATGCTTGGCATGATCATGTGGCAAAAGGCAAAGCGGGCTGTCTCCGCATCAGTTGCACGTGACATTGCGTCAGTCGCTGAGGACCATGGCATACAATCAGTGGGGGTTTTTGTAGATGAAAATGCTCAGCACATACAAGATATGTGCGGGGAATCAGGCGTTCAAGTGGCTCAGCTGCATGGCAAAGGAGCAAGACAGGCTCTCTGTCAATTGCCTGAGAACCTCCACGTGGTGTATGTCATGAACAGTGATGATCATGGCATCATTCAAACACCATCTCCAGCTGAGTTAGCAGAGCAAATCGAGCAGGTCTTGAGCAGGTGCAGCTATGTGCATGTATCATTTGTGCTAACGTCGCCTATGATGAGCATCTGTTCAAGCAGAGGTACTTTTGACATTGACATGTTCCGTGTGCCCACACTGGTCTTGTTCACAGCAGTCGACGGCCGATTTGTTCACCATATGTTGGTAGTGCAGGCATGTGCAGTGGCTGTTGATTGATGGGCAACAAGGTGGTAGTGGTCAGACGCTTCCCTGGAGCAAGCTCAAGGTCCCCAATAATCTGGCTGAAAGAGGCTGGTTGTTAGCAGGAGGGCTGAACCCTGATAATGTTGCCGAGGCTGTGAGTGAACTACATCCTACTGTTGTTGATGTTTCCAGCGGCGTGACACAAAATGATGGCATCACTAAAGACAAGCAAAAGGTTGCTGCCTTCATTGCTGTGGTCAAGCAAGGAAGGCAATGACCTTTAGCAACAATCGATGTTGAGAGTTGCAAGCGTACTCTTCAGTCACAATTGATTTTGACAGATGACAGGGTAGCTATGTTGCAGTCATGTGGACAAAGCTTTACAAATCTGTTGGTTTGCAAATTTGATTCAACTTTCATACATGCACAGCAGACAGAAACATGTGTTCTGTGATAGTTTACAAAGTCACTGATCAATGCAGGCTCAAATAAGACAATCAGTGGTGGACTGAAAGCAGTTTCGGTATCACATACATTGCACCACACAACCCTGAAACACCCCCAAACACCATCAAATACCGAAAGCTTGCTTCATGCAAGAATGTACTGACTGCTGACGACTGCGCTTCTTGTCTTACAAACTTGCACAAAGCATCGTACTGAACCTGCACGACGCCAGGCGCATGTTTTGCAGACACATATGGCAGCTGTATGTTTTCCAGCAGATTTGTGACCACAGTTTGCATGCTGTCAGCTGCAACTGATGCATGACTGTGACTTCCTTTGCCTGTGATGATATGAAAATTGGGCTTGAAATAGCTGCCAGCCTGGAAAAGGTGAGGCTCATCCACCAAAAACTCGAGTCGCTGCAGCACAGGCAAGGCCAAGTCAGCAGCTTCATGACACATGCTTCGTGTCTGCATTCTTGACAGTCCAACTAAATGCATATGAAGGCAGTTCTGAGCAGGGATGCTCCATCAAGTCCTACTACGCTCAGAACACAGCAAGCACAGCAGGTAAATGCTATGCTTGGCTCACATGTATCATCAGCAACAGCACAATAATGACTTACAGCGCAATGACACCAGAACACAAAATCTGCGCTGTTGCAGATGCAGTTGTACACTTGCGCACACTTCATTTCATTACACGCCGTGTGAAAAGCGTGTTGATGCTGGCAGCAACTTAATGCCAGGCCACAGTGTGCATGCAACGGCAGCATCACATTGCATCTTACATGCTGCAAAGCCAGTTGTGCTGCTGGTTTTGAGAGACCGTCCAGGTCAAGGACGAAGGGGCCCTTGTGATCAATGCTCCCCTCCATGATGTGAACCTGGGAGGTTTCCTGACCACACGCAATCCCCTTCTTCGATATGATCTTGGGTCTGGTCGGATCAGCTTCCGCTGCCATCTGCAAAAGGCAGGTCGCTCCATTTTGTGTATAAATCACTTTTGACAGAAAGAGTAGCAAGATAGTCGCTGGCTTGATGAGTGCCAAATGTCAGTCCAGGGGTGGATACATATGCACGCCAGGCATTGATGTGACTCATGTTCTGTTGTGCCAGAGGCACACCCTGTTGTATGGGAAATGTAAGGTAATGAAGAACTTATCGGGTGGGATCGACACTGTTCACAAAGAATGTGGCAAGATTGTGCAATTTGCAATGACAAGATAGCCGTCCATCGCACCCTCAATTGGCGAGCTTCTTTGACAAGGGCTGATGCCATCTGGAGATTGTTCTTGAAACAATGCACAAGGATGCGCTGTGTGACTTCGACGCCAGCCTTAACCATACGCTGCCAGACAGCATACGCCCTATCCTGTAGCAAACACATGTTGCTGCAACATGCAGCATATTGCTAGTTTACAGATACATGTGCACCATCTAAATCATAATATATGCATTCTGCAGGCTCCCCATGTGTAAGCCTGACTTTACTTTGTACAGGTGCCTGTGTGGATGTAGTTGAGAAGGCACCCACAACAGAAGTTTGAAAAAGACATGAGATGCAGTTAGCAAACATGCATTTGACATGCATGCAGTCAGCAAGCAAGTTACATGTTAGCAAACATCAGCCAACCTGAGCATTGGGCTAGACTGAATGCAGCACGGAAATACAATTGTGCAACATGCATGGGCTGGACTCTAGTTCCCTTGCATATTGCACATCGCATACCATGTCTCCAGCCCCCTTGTAGACACTGAGCAATGAGTTCCACTCAGTACAAGAAATTTCAATATTGTGCAATGGTATCTCTTTGTCAAAAATCTCCTGTCCACGAGCCGGCTGATTGCCTCTTGCACAGGCATCCAACAGGATGTTTATGCTGTAGCTGGTTCCCTCATGACCTTTGGCCAGCATTTCTTGATATGTGTGGAAAGCCCTGTCGACCAATCCAGCCTTTCCCTGAATGCAGACAGTATGGCTTTTTAGACTTGCACATCAGAATGCATGACTCAAAGAGACTTTGCTACAAGAGCGCGTGCAAAATGCAAGGTGTATGCTCGATGATCTGATGCACACAAAGCTCAGGACACTGACCACTGAACACCTTGAATTAGTATCACACCTGGGCCGTCATGAGCCAGTGGTATGAAATTCTTGTTGCAACATGACCAGCGTCCACCATGGATTTGAACACTGCCTCAGCTTCTGCTGCAGCAGACGGCTCCACATTGTACCCCGCGTGACTTGGCTGGCTGCAATCATTGTCAGAAACGCTTTCTGACTCCACAGCGCAGTGAAATAGACAAAGGCAGGGAGGTGAGGTTGCTTTACTGCACCTCACCCTGGAGTAGGCCAGCAGCATGGTACGATACGATTGTGCATTTGGCGATATTTTTGGTGTCGAGGTTAGCTTGGAGAATGTAGCCAGTGCCTTGTCCACCTGTCGCCCTCGGGCGTACATGTTGATAACAGCGTTGAGCGACGAGACTCCGGGGTGCCGGCCTGCATGCTCATATTGCCGCAAGATATGCTCCACAACAGGAAAGTCGTTTTCTGTCGCTGCTTTCTGCACTTCAAGCACACACAACATCCGGAAGGGCTGCCTGCAGAGATCCTTGCAAAGCAGCCTGAACCTTACCAGCAAATTAAGTCTGAGATCGGATCCCCACTTGTTGGGCGTATTGCCTATAAACTGTGCTGAGCCCTCAGCCGCCTCGTTGACCAGCCATCTGATGCTAGGCTGCGAACTGCAAGGTTTCTGCAAGCGGTGGCGACCTTGACTTGCCACGTACGAGCAGAAGCTGATCAATCTCCCCTTGGCGGTTGCGGTCATGCAGCAAATCAGTGCAAGTCTAAAATACCATAGATGTAGTTACCTCGCGCCAAACGGAAGCCGGGCTGCAAATCAGCCGTATCGTCTGATTGCGAACGCCATTCAAAGTATGTATACGTAGCTGCTCCACAGGTTTCTGCAACCCTACTCGGTCGTAAACTTCCTGCACATCTTGCAGCAGTGCATCGCGCAGCTCGTAAGAGCCACACTCATTGTAATCGCTGCTTGTAATCGCTGCTTGTGGTCGCTGCATTCGGTGCGTTGATTTGTTTACACTCTAGCCTGCAGATCGCGCCATACTTGAGACCTCATGGGTAAGCACAACGGAAAAGCAAGGCCGTCCGGCGCAAAAGTCGGATCTGCTTTGGTCAACAATGCTAGAAAGGTAGAGCACATTGACACTGCTGCATATGCAGGTGCTCGTAGTTGGATGACTTCATGTGTGCGTGTTTGTGATCTTGACCTGTTGACCTCTTGTGCTCTGTGTCAGGGAGGCAAGGGCGGAAAGATTGGAGCTATTGATGAATTTAGACATACCACAGACCCACAGGGAGCTCCTAATATGCAAAGTGTCATTGAGAACAATGATCTGACCGAGCTATTGACAATGGTACACGCTGTCTTGGCTGCACTGACCACTGTTCTCCGCATATGTGTCTCTGCTCCATTCTGTGATTTACACTATAGTCACGACCAAGCACTGGGGATCTCGCTGCATGTGCATAACATATCTTCATGCATTCATCATGTACTTGGTTCTCCTTCAGGCAGATTTGGCTGGGAAAGATTTTACAGCTGAGAAGCAACAAGTTATTGTGATCAGTACTGGCAACAACAAAGCCATGACTGCAAAGGATCAGGAAAGAAATGCTTTAGAAAGACGGGCTGCAGAGCAGAGGCATGAGCACAGGTGTGCACACACAACATCGTGCTATCCCTGATGAGCTGTTTGTTTGCAGCTTGCCCCAGCTGCCTATCATGGCACTCAGCATGCAGACCTGAGTTGCATGGCACAATCAAACCCAAGTCGTGTGCTTTTCAGGCTCATGGCCTTATCATTGCCTGGAGTTTGTGCATCATTGAGAAGACAACTCCACACCTTTTGGCAATCATAATGGCAGCCTTCTGAGCTGGCAGCCTGGACCTTGTGCATCATTGCCATGCTCACAAGATCACATGTGCAGCACACCAGGACACAAAGCATTCTGCTTTTGCTGCAGACTGAGAATTCCTCGGCGGCCAGCGTGGACCACCGACATGTCCCCAGAAATTCTGGAACAAAGGGAAAGGGCATCGTTCCTGGAGTGGCGCAGAGACCTTGCCAAGTAAGACCGCAACCCTTCCTGCATCTCATCCTCTAGCTGTGAAGCAAGACAATCAAAGGTTGAGGCGCAGCCGCACAGTGGCACATGCGACTCCCTACACTGCACTGACCCCTTGTGTTGCACAATGCATCAATGCCGAGCCACAGAATAACGCTGAGCTCTAGAGTGATGCTGTGGAATACAACAGCATACAGTGCACACTGTATTGGAACCCAGCGATGCTCATTGTTTATGTGTGGACAACAGGTTAGAAGATGATGAGGGTCTGGTACTGACTCCATTTGAGAAGAACCTGGAAGTCTGGCGACAGCTGTGGAGGGTCCTGGAGCGTAGTGACATTGTTGTGCAGGTAGTCTGAACATGCATGTGCGTGTATCTATTTTGATCCTGCTATGATCTGCTATGTTGCCAAGTTGAGTGTAAGCCAAGTGCAATCGAGAGTACAGAATGCTGAATGATGTTTACTTTGCACTCAGGTGCGCATGCTGTATGCAGGCTTATATCTGTTGAATGTATGACTCACATGGCAACAATGCAGCATGTATACTACTACTCCCACCAGCTTGGTTTTGTTGCACACCACATACACCTGTGCTTTCAAGCCAGGATGTCTGATGAGTCACAACTGGCTCCACCCCCCAGACTGTAAGGTGCTAAATGAAAATGAAAATACTGCATCAGCCCTATGAGGAGTCTCCACAAGGTCACACATACCTGCCTGTTGCAGGTTCTCGATGCGCGTGACCCTCTCAGATACAGCTCTGAGGACCTTGAAAGCTATTCTGTGCAGCTGCACCCCACCAAGGGCTCGGTTCTGCTGCTGAACAAAGCAGACTTGCTGCCTGCTGCGCTGCGCAGTGCCTGGGCTGACTACTTTGACCAGGCAGCGGTGGAGTATGTCTTCTGGTCTGCCAAGGCTGGCATTGACAGCCTCACAGCTCAAGGTAAATTCATGACCCTTCAGCCAGCTTGTGAATTGCTTGTCTGAACATTGACACTGTTCCTGCACCTGCACTTACTGGTGGGTCTGCCACAAACCTCCTCTGCCCATGTGCGCTTCAGCAGGGCTGCACTGTATCTGTTGCTGTGTGTGCAGAGCATTTTGCAGTAGTCAAGGAGCCTTGCTTGCATCAGCAGAAAGGAGCTCTGACAATGCCTTGCTGTATAGCTTTGGTGTCTGCAGGTCCAGTCCTGCGCTGCAACGACACTGAAGACGCTCGTGCTAGGGTGCTTGACAGTGAAGAGCTGATAACCTACCTGCAAAGGAGGGCACAACAAGCTGTTGACAGCAGAGATGATACATCAGAGCATCTGCGCCATGTGAGCACTCATTCCTGTCAGGGTACAGCTGCAAAGGGATGTTCCCCCTGGCAAAGAAGAATGTCATGCCTTCTTGTGGATGCTTCTGCCTGTGTCATTTGTCATGTGTATTGTTGATTGCGTCTGGCCACGCTGTGCAGAACATCACCTGCTCAATCACCGTTGCAATATGATGCACCTATGCATGGTGATCAGCAGCTTGTCTGATGAGCCCAGGCGTGTCCAGAGACACATGCTCTGCCTCAATGGCTGTGGGATACTGTCTGACTTTTCATGAGCTGTGCAAGGGTTTTGATACAGCGCACGCGCACGTAAGGATCACCAAATGTAACAGTGAGTCATGCATACCAGCTTCAGACATAGCCAAACACACAGAAGGAATGGATGTTGACAAGTGTACGGTGCAGGCTGATGGTGGGCGGGTGACAGTGGGTCTGACTGGGTACCCCAATGTAGGCAAGTCCTCCACCATCAATGCTCTCTTTGGCTCCAAGAAGACGGCAGTGGCCCCAACTCCTGGCAAGACCAAGCATTTCCAGACTCTCAACATTACCAATGACCTCACCCTGTGTGATTGCCCTGGTCTGGTGCTGCCCAGATATGCACAGTCCAAGTCTGAGATGGTAGCAGCAGGTATGGTTTTTGTGGGCTTTTACTCCACTTCAGTACCGTGCAGGTGCGTCTGTTGTACTGCTTTTTTCCAGTGCCTGACTTAACACCGCTTGTGCAAAGTTGTATGAGCAATGTTGTCTGCGTGTAAGAAAGGCCGACATGGTTGTCATGCAAAGTAGGCCTCTCTTCAGATCAGGCATCATAGTTCCTGTGTTGCTTTCTACCAAGGCATACTAACATCACTACACTGATTGTCTGCAGGTGTCATTCCCATTGACAGGTTGACAGATGTTCGAACTCCAGTGGCTGTGGTGTGCCAGCGCATTTCAAGGGCTGAGCTGGAGAGGGTGTATGGCCTCAAGCTGCCACAGCCTGATGAGCATGATGCACCAAACACGTGAGGCAGTCTTTCATCTGCCTTGCACTCAGCCGTGCATGCTGCAGTTGGGCAGAAGCTGCTGCCTGTTTGTCTGAAAGTTGATCATTTTGCTGCTGCCGAGTGCTGCTGAGCGCTCAATCCTTGCATGCTGGGCGTGCCAAGCACATGCTGCTGCTGCTTGAGCTGCTAGTAGCCAGTGTGTCCTGTAAGCATATTGGCATGCTTTGTGCTGGAGCTGGTTTGTAGTCAATGACTGCCGTAAGCATGCCTTGTGCTGGTGCTGCAGACTTTACACTGTTCAACTCGTGACTTCAGAATGTTGTGTTACATATTTTGCAAGCAACAACTACTTTGCTGCGGCTGCTGCTGTTGCCAAGGGAGTGTGTGCTGCTATGCAGAGTGCTAGAAGCAGCAGATTTGCTGAGGTCTTATGCACTATCAAGGGGCTGGGTGGCAGCCTCCGGCCTGCCAGACGAAACACGCTCAGGCCGACAGATCCTCAAAGACTTTGTGAACGGCAAGCTGCTGCACTGTGAGCGCCCACCCACATGCAGCATGAGCAATACTCAGCTGGGGCTTTCTGGCCAGAATATTGCACCCAGCAAGCTAGCAGCTCCAGCAACTAGGGCTGGGGTTTCAGGCTCATCTCCCTTGGAGATTGATCAAGCTGAGGCACAGCTCAGTGGACATCCTCACTCACAGTCAGAATCAGAACATGATTCAGCAGCTGAGATGGGGCACTCCTCTGAGCAGGATGCTAATGAGCTTTCTGAAGAAGAGGGTAGGGAGGGCTCAGATGGTGCACATGGCAGCAGCAGCTCAGAAGCCGAAGCTTCCACAGCACGTGTGCCGGTGATGAGTGATGCTGACCGTGAGCTCATGGAGTCCGTGTCTGCTCCGCAAGGTAAGATGTGCACCCAATCCAAACATTTGTCAACAATCTGCACAGTGACATCACGAGTTGTTGAGCCCTTTTTGTGTGTGGGAGCAATGCTGTTGTTTCCCCTAGAAACAGGTCTCACAGACTGTGGACGCAGACTGTAGTAAATGCTCTGTGCATGTAGCATGTCCACCATGAATTTTGAACTGAGGCTCAGCTAACTTAGGACATCTGTGATGCGTGATTGCTGACAGGCTGCCTAAGAAGGACTTGTTCTGTCAATTTGAAGGCAAAAGACGCTAGTCGCAAAAATTGGCGTGAAGCTGTTCAGTCTAGTATAGAAAACATTAATAGCACAGTTGGTCTGCTGACTGCCCGAACAAGGACCTCGTACAGGGAGCTACTCAGAATTGTATATAGCTGACCCTCAGGGAAGACATGTAAACAATGATTGATTGAAATGGATGAACAGTGGATGCATGTTAGGCCTGAAATGCATCCAGGGTTCATGTCAGAAGGTGTGATGGTGCTGCAGTGGTGGAGAGCAAGCCAAAGAGGCCAGAGTACAAGTTTCAGAAGAAGCCAGCGCGCACCAAGGGCAACAGGGGCAAGGCTGATGACGGCAATGCAGTCTATGATGGGGCAGCTTTCACCACTGGGCGTCGGGGAGGCTTAGTACGCACCTCAGCAACTACATAGAATCAAGCAGTTTTCTCTAATGTAGGCTAATGTAGGCTCTAATGTTTAGTTGTAGGCATGTGCAGTTGGAGGCTCAAATATATGGTCGGTACAGTCAGTTATGGTCCAGCAAGACAACATGCCCCTGACCGCTTAGCCAGGGCTCTACCTGAGAATAGAAGACAGCAAAGCAAAGCAATTAGAGCAAGCACAAAGGCGTTTTTGGAAGTCTTGGTGTGATAACAGTCTCACGACGCTTTGCACTCAGCTCTGGCCAAGCAAAGCCACAGTTTCCCACTTGCCGTTCATGGTCTGCAGGAAACACAAAGCATAGAATGGCCAAACACAGCTTTGATGGCAGCAATGCTGGTCACTTGGCGGCAAATTGCAGATCTATCATCTGCTGCACAAGTGCCCATGACGTTTTGTACTGGGCTTGGTGCCAATGTATACCAATCCTTACAGCAGACAGGCACAATCTGTATGTAAGCCCATAGTATGCTGCATGAACTCTCCAACTCAGAGCCTGTTCATCAATGATGCTTGTGTAGTGTGATTGTGTGGGGCTCAAAGCCAACATGAACATGGGAATGGATGGAGTGTCGTGCTCTTTGCTTTATCTCGCAGCACGTGGTTGCCTGCACACCTGCAACTTGCAGGATGCAAGGGGCTGCTGGTTGCCCTTGGCAATAAGTGGTACAGACCTTCTCTACAAGATGTCATCAAAAGCTGGCTGCTGCAGCCAGGTTGTGCACATGTGCTCATGAACAGAGAGCACTACCTGTATATGGTGAGCTGTGACATCCACGCAAGAGTTAGCGACGACATGAATCGTGCTGTTGCCACGCGTGCAATTGGGGGTTGCGTGTCGCTACTGGGATTGCAGATTGTAGGGTCCAAAAACCGCGTGTGGTGCAGTCCAAGAGTCATGAACACGACACTCCCAGTTTGCTGCGCCATCCTCAAGCGGGACTCTTGACAGCAGAGCAATCACCTGGCGGCCTTTGAAGTACTCTTTGACAGTTGGGTTACACTGACGCTATTGACCTTGCCGCCGTGTGACAGCTGTCAGCATCTTTTTGCAGAGCTGCTTGAATCTGGCTGTTGCATTGACTGCTGCTCACGAAGCACGCTGCAGGCTTACGATCACTGTATAACTCTTGTGTGGCTGCCCAAGCTGTGCGTGACGCGCCTGAGGAGGCTCTCTACAGGTGACACGCCCACCGCCGCCAGTTTTGCTCAGCACTCACCCAAAGCTGGGCCACAGAACCAATGGTAAACAGCACTGGCTTTGTTTAGGCGCAACTGACCAGATGGCATACAGTCCCAAAAGCCTCTCTCCCGCCGTCTTTCATGGCGACATCGGCCAGTATCTCAAAGGCAATCGAGTGGTCCACGTCATCAATCTCGTCTCCATTAAAATCAACAGAAGCCTTCTCCAGCATGTCACTGGGGCCAACGACCCGGACTGCACGTCGGTCGAATCTGACCACATTGAGATGAAGCCAGGTGTTCGTGT
>JAABUP010008440.1_pt1 | contig 13142 bp, 17 predicted proteins | sample 5559201 | NCBI WGS metagenome assembly JAABUP01 (sample SAMN10711887, study PRJNA513373) | rock metagenome | isolation source: Antarctica rocks | place: Antarctica | reverse complement strand
CCCCGCAGGTCTGACGCGCAGGCTGCTACAGGGGGCAGCATGGCGTGCGGGGCGCGGCGGGCGCGCGCCGGAGGCCAGCAGGTGCTCCAGCTTGTTGCGCCCGAGCGAGTGGCCGGTCATGACCATGTCGACGCCCAGCGTGGACGCCATCAGCGCGGCCACCTGCACGCCGCGCCCCGCGTGAGGGCCCTGCGCAGGTCAAGGGCCTCGACAGGGTCAAGGCCAGCCATGTCGACGCCCAGCGTGGACGCCATCAGCGCGGCCACCGCGCGCCGCGCGCGCCCCGTCGCGGCCCTGCGCACGCCCTTGACCGCTCCACTGCGCCCTGTCCCAGCGTGCGCGGACGCACGCGCGGACGGGCGGCGCTGGGCGAGGCCGCGCCGGCACGCGCAGGCGGGGCGCCTGGCAGGGTTCTACAGGACGTCAGGGTCACCCCGCTAGCGTCGGCAGAGTGCCTGTGGCTGGCACACAGCTTGCAAGGGCTTGACAAAAGTCCACCAAGGAGACCAGTTGGGGTTGGGGTTGGGACTGTGGCGGGCGCGCCTCGCCGGCGTCGGCGTAGTGGCCGTGGATGGAGTACAGCTCGCAGGGCGTGCCGTTCTCGCCCAGCGCGCTCAGCATGCGCTTGGTGTGCGCAATGCCGTTGTCCGCAAACTCGCGGATGTGCGGCCACAGGCGCTCCTTGCTGCGCGCGCGCGCGCCCGCTTACCGCAGCGGGCCAGGGCGGCCGTGCGGTCATGCCGCCGCAGCGGGGGGGCGCTGCCCAGGGCCGGCGGCTGCGCTGCGCCCGGCTGCCGCGCCAATCAGCCCATTCACACTGCTTCGGGTGCCGCATGGTCAGACGCCCCGCTATGTAGCGCCAGTCGGCACGCATCGGCGCGCCCACGGGGCTCCGGCCCTGAGGTGCGCGCCGCCCGGGGCGCCCCCAGTCCCGGCCGGCGGCTCCGGCAGCCACGCCAAGCGCCGCGGCCGCCCGCGGGCCGCACGCGCAAGCCCGGGGCGGCGCGGGCGTGGCGGCGCGCGCACCGCAGGTATGTGTCGGTCGGCCCGCAGGGCAGCCGGATCAGGTGCGCGCCGCCGAGGCCGTCCTCGGCCTCGCCCGGCGGCCGCCAGAGCGCCTCAGCCTCCACGCCGTAGCTCTCGTCGACGGCGGGGTCGCGGATCAGGCGCGTGAGCAGCTCCACGCGGTACACGGCCGGGTGCTGCGCAAGCGCGCGCGCCAGCTCCACCACGTACTTGACCTGCGCCGGGCAGCAGTGCTTTAGGGTTGTGTAGGGGTTTTGGGCACCTTCTCGGGTTGCGCGAGCGCGCGCGCCAGCTCCACCACGTACTTGACTTGCGCAGCCGGGCGGCGGGTGCGCGCAGGGCTCCGGGCGGCCCCGCCTGAAAGAGAGGCATGTTAACCACTCATTGTTTCTGCATCAGGTCGGCGCCTCGTGGTTGCTCTCTCCGCCACGGCAGGCCGCCGGGCGCGGCGCGCCGGCGCGCGCGTCGCGCGCGCCGCGCGCTCGGTCTGGCTGCGCGGGCGCACGCAGAGCTGCGCGGGGGCTCGAGCGGCTGCGCACGCGCTCCGCTGCATGCCGCGCTCTACTGGCGCTGCAGCGCTGGTTGCAGGGCCATGCGGGCAATGTGGCAGAGGTGGTGCAGGGGCGGGCGTGGCTGGCTGCTGGCTGGCAGCCGTAGCCGCGTCCCACAGAGTTACACTTGCACGCAGATCCCCGTGTGCGAGCGCGCAAAGGCGCAGCACACGTCTGGCCGTCGCTGTCTGACCTGTGGCGCCCGCCGCACGCCAGCCATGCAGCGCCTCTCGCAAGCTGCTGCACGCCTTGCCCCCCTCTTGACCTCACTACGCGCTGCAGCGGCGGGGGTGGGTGGGTGGGGTGGGGGGGAACGCGCCTGGCCGCCGGTGTCGGGGTCGCGCCCGAGCTCCATGCGCTCGCCGCGCACCAGGCCGTGCAGCGAGATGAGCACCAGGTACAGGCCGTCCACGCGGCCCTCGAACGGGTCGCGCCCCTGCTCGTCCGTTGTCGGCGGCGAGCTCACATACTCCTTCGCCCGCACAGAGCGCTGGCGGCCTCGGCGGAGAGGCGGTGCCCCCGGCATCGGCGCTCGCGACCCGCCGTGTGCTGGCCGTCATGCTTGCCTAGATCTCAGCTGCGCATGCCTCGCAGTCTGGCATGCATCACTTCACCTACCTGCACGCATATCTTAAGGCACCTCAACATCGCACCTGCGGCCATGCGCATGGCGCACATAATCAAGGCTTAGGGTATCTCTTTGAGCACGCGCTCTGGAGCACGCGCCTGCGCCAGGAACTGCTCTGACGCGGTGAGCTCGCGCGAGGGCTCGCGCGCCGGCGGCGGCGCCTTGGTCGCCACGGGCTTTGGGAAGACAGGCAGCGGCGCAAATGCCACCTGCGCGGCGCGCGAGCGCGGCTCCGGGCAGCGCCCGACCCGGCTTGGGCTGCACAGCCGCGCCGGATGAACAAACCTGCTCGGGGGGCTCACTGCAAGGCCGCGCGCGCCCTTGTGCATAGTCCCGTCCACACATGCATTGTCCCGTTCCCACGCAATGCCAATGCAACTCTGGGCAGAGCAATTTATCACATGGCATGCGCGCTGCAAGTGCACTCAACGACCTGCGACCGACCAGTGAGCGGCACCCACGGGGGTCCCGGCGCGCCTGGCGGCCGGAGTCGCTCTTGGCGCGCGTGGCCGCGCCGACCGTGTCCTCGTCAGACGTCTCCTCCTCGGCCACCGCGGGCCCCGAGTCGTCCTCGACGATCGCGCGCGCGCGGCGCTCGATCTCCTCCCGGCGCACCATGTGCTTCTTGCGCTTCAGGTGCCACACGCGCCAGGACAGGTACTCCAGCCGCGCGTCCTTCTCGCCGTAGTGCCGCGACGAGGTCGCCTGCGCCGCCCCCGCCGCCCCGTCTGCAGCTGACCAGCGGCTGCGCGCGGCTCCAGCAAGCCTGGCCGCCTTGACGGCACGAAGCGCGTGCATGCGCTGAGTGCTCTCCCACAGATGATCTCCTGAGCGTCCGCCTGGTGCTGCCGCGCACTCAACAGGCGGCTGCGCTCCGCACCGGCGGTCTGTCCTGCCAGAACGGATTGGACGCAACCGTAAGTGCAGCTGCTCTGCAGTGAACACAAGCAGCCTCTCCTGCAGTCATCAAAGTGACTGCAGGACCATAGCCACGCACACGCGCTCCAGAGAGGCGCTCAGCGTCTTCCTACCCCTTAGCCGACCGCCCCTTCCGCATTCTCTCCCCCAGCGGCCCAACTAATAGCCTTTGCTCGTCAGACAGTGCATGCACGCGCATCCATGCTTGCAGCCATGTCTTCCTGCAAACGCCGAATGACAGCGGTACAAGACGAAGGCCGCGCACGCGCCGACACAGCACACAGCGCTCGCCCTTGCAGGCTCCAGGAGTTGGCAAGCCAGGAAGTGTGAGCGCTGACGCCGTGCACAGAGAAGCTGCTGCAAGCAGCTGCTATGCTGTGCCCGCAGAATGAGTCAGACGCATGCTTCCCGTCGTCGATGACGGGTATATCTTGTCCAGTCTCAGTGGGCGCCACAGCCAGCCCACAGCGCAACTACATTGCAGTGGCACCGGCGCGCGCGCCCCAGACCAAGCAGCCATGCGCTGCACGACTGCCGCTGCCCGACCCATCCTGTAGATAGGCACGCAAGTGCCGCGCTGCAGCAGCGCAGCGCTCGGCCAGCCGCTTGTAAAGCGGTCACACAGCCCATGCACTGACATGGGCTGCCGCGCGCCCATGTCGTGCATGCAGACAAGAGCGCCAACCTGTGCAGTACGGCAGGCTTCCTGCTGCAGCTAGTCTTGCCGAAAGGTGCCCGGCCCCACCTTGCTCCAGGCGTCCCGGATGCCCTCCTCGCCAAGCTGCATAATTTGCGAGACGTAGTACTTGGCATAGAGCTGCCGGTCGGCGTCCACCTTGTCCGACTTGGCATCCTGCTGGGCCGGCTTCTTCGAGTACTCCGTCGACAGCCCGAAGCTCAGCTGCGCCACAAGTAGACCAAACTCAGCTTGGCCCAAGGCCAACGGTGTGCAGCACTCCCTGCTTCAGTGGCGTCCTCTGCGTGCCTGAGTGTTCCACACTGCAGGCCACGCTGCAGCAAAGCGCTCAATTGGTGGAGCGCAGATCATGAGCCCGACGCCAATGCAGTGGATGCGTAGCTCGCACCAGTGCCTCAAGGTAGGATTCAACCCAGCCGTTGTTTGCTGACGACTCCGCCATCGTGCACTGTCAGTAGCGCCGTGCGCCTTGCGTCTAGCCGGCCTTTGCTGTCCTTATCCCGCCATGATGCTGGGGGCCTGTGCGCTGGGCCCTAGGCTCGGCAGTGCAATCATCTGCGCCTCCTTTGCATTGCCCTGCCAGTCCCTGTCCGTCGGAGTACAGCCTTTGTGTTCTGACGGGCACTGCTGCATTGGGGGGGCTAGGTTAGGTTCTTAGCAGGTGCAGAGCGAGTTGCATGGCTGGTTGTCCATAAGCGGCCGTAAGCGGCCAGTTTTGGCTGATACACGGTTGTAATTCATTCATTCATTCCAACTCCAAGGAGTGTGGAGAGGCAAACTCCGCATCATTCAATCGTACACATCACATTGTTGCCCAGGCCCAAAGGGTGACAGGATGCACATGAGCATGCATGCACATGTGCAGTTCTTTGGAGCTTCGCATGCGCACATATGCCATGATCAGATGCCTTTCAACACAGAGCTAAGCTACAGTGTCTCAGCATTATGCCCGCTGTACTCCACACACCTCTGCATGCCAAGATGCCCTCTCGCAATGACGCTCCTGCTGTGCCTCTGCTATCCTGGTGCTCCGCTGCAAGGTCCCCACTGCACTCAGACAGCGCCCACCATGGCGATCACCCGCAAAGCTGGCAAAGCACCATGACAGGGTCCGCAACAGACCTCACGTCCGCTCCTCTACCGCGCCCGCTGCATTGGCGCACTCCAGCGCGGCGGCGGCATAGTCGCTCGCGACGTCCGTCGCCACGGCGCGCAGGAGGTGCCTGACGGGGTCCACCGCAGGCCCTGCAAGCCGTACCATGCAGATCTCGTCAGGCGTACTGACACAAGCCCATGCCATGACAACCGCAGCGAGCCATGGGGTGCAGCACTCCTCAGGCGTCCTTGGCATGAGCGCATGCCATGACAACCAAGACAGCACATTCAAGACCAGGCATGCCTTGCTCTAAACACTGCCTCAGCGCGCACTCCGGGCAGTGCTGCATGAGCGGGCATGCTGACGCCCACCGCTGTGCAAACGTCCAGCAGCAGATGAAACCTGCAAGGCTGCGACAGGGGGACGATAGCAACTGCGTATCCGGCTGACACCTGGGTCGCAGTACCAGCTGCACGACTGCTAGCTGTGCAGCAGACATCTCCCGGACATCGCAGGGGGTTTGGGCGCTCATGCTTGCTCTGCTCCCCACCGCAGACCAGCGGCGCACGACCTCCCCGCACACGGGCTCTCTTCTTCAGGCAATGGCCCTGAAGGCGCGCCCGCGCGCCAGGCGCCGCGCGCGCGACCCGGCCGCGATCGCGAGCAGGCAAGCGGCTCGCTGAGCTCCGAGCGCGGCGCCCTGCTGGGTTCGCAGGCGGGCAGGCGCGCGCGCCTGGCGCCACGCGCGGCGCCCTGACGGACACGCCGCCGCCCGGCCGCCGCAGGGGCGCGCCGCCCGCCACCGGGGCGGGTGCAGGGAGGGAGGGCCCGGGCGTGCGGGCCGGCGCACCGGGCGCCGCGCGCGCCGCCCGGCCGAGCGCGCCGAGCAAGACGTTGTCCGGCACCGGCAGCGCCACCGTCCAGGGCGCGTCCGGCAGCTGGCGCGCCAGCTGAAACACCAGACTGGCCGAGCGCGGCGGCGCCGCCACCGCGCTGGCCAGCTGCCACAGCTGCAGGCTCCCCCGCACCGTCCTGGCGGCCGGGCGAGGCCGCCGGTGAGGTCGCACGCACTTGGCTTCACCACGCGGCGCTCGAGCTGGTTCCGGAGCCACGTCGCATGACAGGCCAGCGCAAGTGCGCCAGAGGCGCGACAACACCACTGACGTGAAGGAAGCCCTCTCAAAACAGCGTAGGAAACTGGAGGCACATGCTTACTGGGATGCAATGCAACGCGGCGGCGCTGGCGCGCACCACAGGGCGTTGAGCACGCTGTCGACCGCCATCTCAGAAAAGATCTCCTCCCCCAACGGGCCGGGCGCTTGGAGCCACATCAGCGCAACAAGTGTGCCGGGCCTGCACGCGGCGCGGCATATGGTAGCAGCAAAGACGCTGTTTGCATGCTCTGCTGTGCACATGGGTGGAACAGGCAAGCGCATGCATGCACATCACGCACAAAACCGTGGAGCACGCATCTGTTCTGAGGCAAGACCGTGCTGCTCGGTCACAAACGAGTATGCTCGAGACAATTGAACCAAACAGGACAAGTCAAGCCCTTAGCAAAGCTATTGAGCTTGGGCCGGTGGCTCAGGCACACACAGGCACACGCCCGCAGCAGCAAGCACCGCAAAACGGAAGGAGGGAGACCCTGGTGACGCGCAAAGGTGGCAGCACGAGCGCCAGTGGCCGCGTACCTGTCTTTGAGGTCCTGGACCATGTTGCCTAAGCTTTGCAGTCCGAGCTTGGACAGAGATATGGAGCGCCTCAGGCTAGGGCGCGCCCCCGGCTCTAGCCTGGCCGGGGCCGGCTTGATGGACAGGTTGTTGTCGTGGAGAGGGTCGTTGGGGTCTTCTGTGCGCCGGTTCTGCCAGCAAAAGGTGCAGGGCGGTCAGCGCGCGGCAGCACAGGGTGGCAGAGAGGGCCAGAGTGCTGCGCAGGCACACCTGGTAGTCCCATAGCAGGACCTTCCCGACGACGCTTATGCCGCCAAGCGCACACAGCGCCAGAAGCAGCAGCAGCGCTGGTGTTGCAAGCGCCCCGACTGCTGGCAGGCCTGCAAGCTCTGCAGCCTGCGAAGGCCAGGCCGCTGGTGCAGGCCGCCAGCGTGGTCGCCTCTCACGCCGTGCATGCCTGCACCTGACACAGGTGATGCTAGCGGCCAGCGGGTGAGCAGTGTGGGCTTGGCAGCACACTCAGGTGTGCAAGCTCACCACGTAGCAGCAGGGCGCCGCTGCGGAAGCGCAGGGGATGAGCGCAAGTCATGCCGCAAGCTGCGCGCGCCACAGGCGGGGCACTGCAGGCGCCACTCTGCTCACACCACTTCTCTACCTGGAAACGTTGGACTGTTTATATTGACGAAGAGCATGTCCTCTCTTTGAGAACACCGTGAGGGTCTCGCAGAGTCTTGGAGACTCTTGATATGCTAGCTAGCAACGTTGCTGCACATCTGAACACCAGACCGAATCCTCGTGCAGGTTACAGTTTCCACTAGGGTAAGTTACAAAGCATTTGACAGCAAAACATGCAGGCAACGCCTGAGCAACTAGTCCGCTGTCACAATTGTTAACATGAAGGGGCCCTCATGCAGCTAATGTGCGTAACGCACTTAGTCCTGGTACTTGGGCCAAACAGATATGCGAATAATTGCCACAGCAGCGTGGCCAGGGCAGTGCGGCGCGCAGGGGACTCGCGGCTCGGGTCTGCGCACAGGCAGAGGCGACATGCGGCCAGGAGGTTCCGAAACACATTTCGACAGACAACCTGAGGGGGTGGTCAAACACAGACTGCTTGTGGCGCACCCCGGAAAGCAATACACTGGAGACTGCGGACAAGCATAGCTAGAAGAATGCCGCGGTGTCCCCGCACGCGCGCGTGCGCGCAGAGCCGGGCAACGCAGCCAGGCGCCTCAGCCCGACGTCGCGCTCTGTGCAGCGCTTTGTGCGGGCGCAGCGGCGGAGCTGCCACCGCTCAGGAACACGTAGTCCGCCTGCGGCGCGCCGCGCACGCTCAAGCTCACATGCTGCGCCTCGTGCCGTGTGCCCTTGCCAAGCCCACATCGGGCTATCTCTAATGCATGAGGTGGTGTGGAGGCTATGCTGGCTACACTTTTTGCAAGGCATAGCTACCTGCATGGCCCCCGCACTTGTGGCCCGGTGCGTCAAACATCGTCCATGCAGGGCCTGCAGGTAGGCTCGCAGGCACCGACGCTGGCAAGCAGCGAGCGGCCATGGCAAGCGTGTTTGCAGTACTTGACATGTCCCACTCGCGGGTTCGGTGTGAACATATGCGCGCGCCTGGAAGGGGATGGCGAGCGCGTAGTTGTTCGTCGACTGGAACTTCGGGATGGAGTAGAAGTTGCCGGGGATGCGCCCGCCCAGCGTGTTGATGCGCTGCACGTACGCCACGGAGCCAAATACGCCTGCGGAGCCAGCCCGCTGTCAGCCGCCCTGACGCGAGCCATGCCCGAGTAACGCTGCAAGTCAACTGCCTGTCTCGAGCTACATGGCAGGGCGCCTGTTGCGGCAGATCCAGGCGTCTGTGCTGGCGTCCCAGCACCCGCTGCCGCAGCTGTCTCTCTATAGCTGCAGTCACACGATGCAACAGCAACAAGCAGGGCTGCATGCTTGCACTCCAGCTGCATGCACACTGCTGGACGCATTTGGGATACACTGTTCAGCACGAGCAGTGGCCTTTATTTTTATGCGACATTGCATTCAGACAGTCTGTTCAAGCACGAGCAGCATCCGCATTAGGAACCTGCACAGATGCGCAGCGGCTAGACAGCGATAGCTGTCCGTCACCGCCCTGACAGCAGCAGCGCCGAGCGGAGCACGCCGCCGGCCTGCAGCGCGCGCGCGCCTGACGCGGTGCCGGGGATGGCCTGGAACAGCGCCTGCGGGATGCTGCCAAAGCCGCCGTCGTTGGCCGCATTGGGCACGTCGGAGTTGCCCACCTTGCGCCCGCTCACGGCGCCGTCCATGTTGCCGCGCTGCAGGTCCCACACCTGCGCGCCCACACATGGCCCGCTTATGTTTAGGGTTACCCTAACGCCTACCCTACACGCGCTGCACGTCCCACACCTGCGCGCCTGCACACGACCCGCATGGCACATCGGCCCGACTCCACAGCGGGAGCCCTGGTGCATGTCCGTGCTGCCTGCCAGGCCTCCGCCCATCCTCGGCATGCAGGCGCGCTCGGCTGCAGGGCACGCGGGTGGACGCTGGCGCCGGTGTCATTCTCGGCATGCCTGCTCCATGCTGTCACCGCTGTCAGCTTGACCGGCGTCCTGTGGGCACATGTTGCCAAGCTGCGGTCGCCGCCACGACGCAGACAGCCAGAGAGCCTTGCAAGGTGTAGCGCTGGAGGGGCGCCGAGGCGTGCGCCCGCGCCTGCCACGTGGGATAGCCGCGCGTGTCCACAAAGTGCCAGCCGATCTTGGTCGTCTGCTGATACAAGTCTGCGGCGCGCGCAGGCACATGCTGTGGTGTGAGCATGCTGTGTCTGCGGCATGGACCGGACCGCGTCGCTTGCCCTGCGCTTGATATGCAGACACAGCTACAGACTCCGTCGCCAACGGCCCAGGCCTGTGGCCTGGAGCATGCTGTGGAGCTAGATGGACTCAACTAGCAGCGAATCGACAAACAGCAGGCGAGCTTGGACGCATCCTACATGTGTTTTGCAGGGAGCTCCATGTGTTTTGCAGAGAGAGGTCTCATCATGATGCACAATGACCCGCGGCCATACCTCCAACAGTGCCGGTGTTCGCGTAGTCGTTGCCATTCACTGCGGACCGCACACACATGGTCATCAGCTGAATGTCACCATGAAGCAGAGCTGTGCTTGGACCTTCATCAACCGGCCCCGCCATCATGACGTTGGTATCTGTTTGCAAAGCATGTGCACAAGCCCAGACACGCCTGCGCACTGCCAGAGCGCGCCGCCATGCACCGCCACGCAACCCCCCGCATCTGAGAGCCGCTCACGCAGTGCGCGCAGGAAGGGGGCCCGCACGCGACGTGTAATTCTGCACGCCCACGCAGTGGTACTCAAACAGCACCGCCGCGCCGGCCGGGCGCGCCGCGCTGGGCAGCGTCTGCCCCGCGGCCGACGGCGCGGCAGGCGCGGCCGTCGCCGCCGCCTGCGTCGCCGCCGCCTGCTGCACCGCGGCCGCCTGCTGCGGCACGACCATCTGGTACGGCTGCGCAGAGCGCCAGCCGCTTAGCAGCCTGTGCATGGGAAGGCGTGCATTGTATGGCGCGGCCGTATGCCCTCCTGCGCCGCCGTTGCTGCGGCACGGCCATCGGGTGCGGCTGCGCAAAGCGCTAGACGCCCAGCGCAGCGTGCGCAGGAACAGCTGTGTTTGGGATGCGCTGCCACGAGCGCTCCTGCGCTGCTGGCAGCACAAGCGCTTGCGGTACAAGCACCGGGCGCAGCTGTGCAAGAGCACAGCCAGCCCGGCTTGAGCAGCAGCTCCTGCGGCTGGACAGGGTGACGCCCGCTGTGACGCCGCCGTGTGCCGCACCCCCGCTTGACGCAGTTTGGCAGCGCTGCGCAGCCTACTTGCACCCAGCTCTAGCTGTTTTGAAACCAGCGCTGCAGTGTCGTCCATAGCTGTGACAGCCCCCTGCAGCTGCATGCAACGCACTGCCCGTGTGTTTCCCGTAGGTCCTACACACACACAGACACTGCAGTGCACGTTGAGAAGCAGCGCCTGGAGCGCACCATCACAGGCTGCTGCGGCACGGACTGCAGCTGCGCCTGCTGCATGCTCGGAGTCTGAAACGCCGTTGGTGGCAGCGTCGGTTGCAAGTTCTGCTGCAGCGCCGGCTGCACTGGCTGTGAAGACACTGTCTCTGCAACCCCCACACGCAAACGTTTGTTTGTAACGTGCAACAAGTGCAGTCCCTGCTGAAGTTCAGCTCTGGCAAGCAACAAAGCGCAAGCATGCAGAGCAAGCAAGGCTTCCGCCGCGCAACTTTCCCACACCCCGCCTCTTCTCTTGCACAGCCTCCGCACGCTCGGAGGGAAGTCCACCTAGAGAGGTGAGACCTGCTGCACGCAACGCTGCGGGCCGGGTCGCATGGGACCACGTGCGCGGTGAACAGCTAGCCAGGGCTGCAAACGCAGCAAGGCGAGACAGTGCGCCTGGTGGTTGTTTGCGGGCGCCCTGGCGCAAGCGCGCGCTGGTTCCCAGCAACAGCCTACCGCACGCTCGGAGGGCTACTACACCTTGATGCCAGCCACAGGCCATAGGAAGAACCAAGGAGGAGGAGTTTGCTGGCAGCAAGCAGGTGCTCAGAGGCTGTAGCATCCCCTACTATAGCCCTGCTCCTTCCCGCAAAGTGCTGCTCCTGGAGACGAAGGCCGCAGTGGGCCTGGACGGTGCTGTGCGAGTCAGCCAGCGCTGGCCTGCTGCCGCGTTGGTGGTGCAGCCGGCCGTGGGCCCGCACGTGAGTGCGCCACCGTTGCCAGGCTCGCTACCAGCGCCAGCAGCAGAGCGGACACCATGCCGTCAAGCCGCCTCCGCCTCGCCATCCTCGTGCTCGGAGCTCTTCCCGCGACTCTGAGTCGACAGAGATTCAAAATGCCTGGCAGGGTTTATGGAAGGGCTACAAACAGTAGGAAAAAAAAAGACAAAAAGAAAAAAAAACTGTAGACTGCTCTTGTACTAGACTGCAATCACACCAGTCCGCCCGCTGAGCTGCTTGGTAGGTTCCGTTGGAACGTCTTCACACTTGCTGTGTGTCTGGCTTGTTGTGTTCTGCAAAAGCGCCCACGCAGCCCTGCACCCCTAGTGCAGCCAGCCGTGTGCCCGCATGGACGGCCGCAAGTTCTTGGGGCCTGGCGTTGGCTTTGGTGCGCTCGAAGCCAGGCTGCTCTCAGCGTGCAAGCTTGCCCTGCACGCCTGCACAAAGAGGTACCCCAGGCTGACGCAGGCTGCGCCACGCTAGGTATCGGAGCAGGCTGCGGCTTTGGAGTCGGCTATGGCTTTGGCGGTGGGCACGGCCCGCACGCGTGGTTTGCACGTCTTTTACTGCAAACAATCGAACAAGACAGTGCTGACCAGTGCTGGTTGTTCAGGGGGCCCAATCGGCGCGCTGGGCCTAGGAGCAGGCACGCCCCGCTCCCAGCGCTGCGTTACATCGCCTGTGGTCTGCTTCTCTTTGTTGAGCCTGCTCCCTCGCCACGTTCCAGCCTTAGACCTGGCCGCTGCTCTGCAGGAGGTGGCTGCGGGGTACGTGCCCCCCCGGACGTCAAGACTGAACGCTTGAGCCACTTCAACGACGGAGCTGTCTGTGACCGCGAGGGCCACGCACTCTGTCGCTCGGAGCTCAGTGTACCACACATACAGCTACCGGCGGACGCCGGCGCAAGGGGGAGCGCGCAGGCTCACGCGCGCCCGTGCGCAGGTCGGGGTGGGCCTGGGGTGGGGCTTTGGCGCGGCGTACGGCGCCAACTACCTGCGCATCGCGCCGAGCTTCGCCGAGCCGCGCGGCGGCGCGCGCGGCAACCCGCTGGCCGCGCTGCAGCAGCTGCTGCGCCGCCTGACGGGGCAGCAGTCCAGCGCCGCGTTCGGCCGGGCGGCGGGCGAGGGCGGGCCGCCAGCAGTGGCCAGCGACCTGGCCTTGAAGCAGCGGTAGCCGCTGTGCTGCGAGGTGTGCATATGAAGGGCATGCCATGCCCAGTTGGGGTGATGGTTCCGCGCCCTGATCGGGTAGCAGCTCAGCAGCGACCGAGGGCAGAACTTCAACAGCCTCTGGGTGTGGAGCAGCGGCACCTGGTGTGCGGTCTGGCTGGGGCGCTGGGTTGCCCAACAACTGCGCTCTTGTGAGCGAACGTGTCAGTGCTGCAGCAGCTGCTGCCGAGTTTGTGCAATGCTGCCTTGCCCTTAGCAACCTAGCACCGTCTCTGGTGAGACGGCAGGCGACCGCAGCTGTATGCCAGAGTCTGGCGACATGCACCGGTGCCCAGGAGAAGTGATCAGAGGCTTACGGCAATGGCATGCCATGCAAATGGATAGACGCACTGCGCCATGCTAAAGAAAAAGCCAAGCACAGGCTCCGACATGCTGTGGCAGGCCCTGGTAACAACCTTTCATGCATGGAGTACCATGAGGCGACGGGCAGGCTGCAATGTGATGTTGCGACTGCTGATGCGCTGCTCCCACCTCTCACAGCTAGATCCGCACCGTGCATGCGTTGCGCGGCGGGTGCTGGGGAGGTTGGCACC
>JAABUP010008439.1_pt1 | contig 13144 bp, 30 predicted proteins | sample 5559201 | NCBI WGS metagenome assembly JAABUP01 (sample SAMN10711887, study PRJNA513373) | rock metagenome | isolation source: Antarctica rocks | place: Antarctica | reverse complement strand
CCGCGGTGCAGGCGGCCGAGCAGCGCGAGGCCGCGCAGCACCAGCAGTCGCCGTTCGAGCTGCGCGCGCTGGAGGTGGTGCTGGACGTGGTGCGCCCCTGCGGCCGTCCGCAGGGGCCCGCCCGCGCACCCTGCGACAGGGCGTATCATGTCCCACAGCAGGGGGCTGATAGGAGCTGCGCGCGCTGGAGGTGGTGCTGGATGTGGTGCGTCCTGCAGCCGTCCAAGGGGCCAGCCCACCCACCACGCAATAGAGGCCTCCCCTTTCCCATGGCGGGGGGCCAATGTGGGGTGTGTGTGCATGGGCACATAGCGTGCTCCGATGGGTACCGGGTAGCAGACCTGCGCGTGCTGGGGCAGTCGTGTCAAGTGTGTCACTTGTGGGACCGATGTGTTGCGACTCGACTGACCTGTGACAGGGTTGCAGGAGAGTCGCGGTCTCCACTGGCAGTGCAGCCCTTGTCGGGACAGCTCAGGTGTTGCAGCAGTTGAGTGATCTGAAAGCACTAGTGGACCCCTTATGCGAGGGTTAGGGCAGGGAGGTTTGGCCTCATGGTTGTGTGCGGCCGCCAGGTGTGCTCGCACCTGGACCAGCTGTCCGCGGACCTGGAGGCCGCTGCGCACCCCGCGCTGGACGACCTGACCGCCAAGGTATGTGGGCCGGGCAGGCCCCTCGGCATGCGCAGCCGCCCGGCCCGTTGTGGATATTGGCTCACGGCAGGGTTGCTGAGGGTGTCTGCGGAACATGTTTCTGGTATGTCAGGAGCTTTGTGCGAGTACACATGGACTGTTATGGGGGAGCCTTGCTTGTCAGGATGAAGCTGTGCAGAGGGAGTGCCAGCGCAGACGACTTCTCGCAATTTATCAGGCATCCGCTGCCATGCAGAAGCAGGAGGCAAGACGGGAGCCCCTGCACGGCACCCGGGGCGCCGCTTCAGGATGCCGAGGGCGGTTCCTGCTGCGGCGCGCGCCAGGTCAGCACGGCCAACCTGGAGCGCGTGCGGCGCATCAAGAACCGGCTGGTGCGCCTGACGACGCGCGTGGAGACGCTGCGCGAGGTGCTGGAGAAGATCCTGGACGACGACTCCGACATGCACCAGATGAACCTGACCGCGCGCGCCATGGACCTGCTGGAGCGCCAGGCGCGTGCCCTTGCCGCGGGCAGTGTACGGCGCATGCGCCCCGCTCCGCTCGCACATTTCTAATGTCGGTGTGTGCTGTGCGGGGTCCTTGGACTGAATACCCAGTCCTGCTGAGCCTGCAGTCTGGTCTATGCGGGGCGCGTGCCTCCATGCCTGACGCTGCAAGCCACCGGCGCGGCCACCCGGCGCGGCATGCGGGGAGCTGACGCGGCTGACGCGGGCGCACCGGGCGCGCGCGCAGTCCTCGCTGCTGCACACGCTGGACCGCACGAGCCTGCGCCTGCAGCCGCACGGCACGCCGCACACGCCCAAGGGCTTTGACGAGGCGGCCGAGCGCGACGAGGAGGAGATCGCGGAGGTGGAGATGGTGCTGGAGGGCTCCTTCCTGCAGATGGACAACACGTACAACAAGCTGCAGACGCTGTGCGAGTACATCGACGACACCGAGGCGCGCCCCAGGGACAACCCTAGGGTAACCGCACCCTAGGTTTTCTGTGTGCCTGCAGCTGCACAGCACATACAACAAGCCGCAGGCGCTGTGCGAGTGCATCGATGACACCGAGGCGCGCGCGCTGGGCCCGGCGCCCTCACCTAGGGTTCATTATGTGCGCTGCTGCCTCGGTGGCTGTGCTTCTTCCGCCTGCAGCTCGCAGGCGGAGGCGCAGCTCGCAGGCAGACCGTCTGTGCTTCCGCCTGCACTTTGAGCGGCCGTGTGCTGTGCCTGGAGCGCTTGCGACCGTCCCGGGTTGCGCTGGCCCGCATGATGTCAACGTGATGGTTTGAATTTCCCCGGCCTGCAGCCCTTGTCAAGCCTGCGAGCGCAGAGTATGCTGCCCGCACGGTTGCTGAGCGAGAATGTGAGCGGGAGCAGGACTACATCAACATCGAGCTGGACAGCAACCGCAACCAGCTCATCCGGGTGCACACCACCTCGCGTGTCAATCACCCTTGTGCCTTGCATTGCTGCAGCAAGCAACAGTTGCGCTGCTTTCACGTGTTCCTGGACGGGTAGCGGTGACGCTGCGTGATATGTGAGACTTCCCTGTTCTGCCTTGTGTGGGCTGTGCCGGCGCGTGCTTGCCCAGGTCTGCAGCCAGAGGTGATGCTGACCTCGTGCATCCCTATACAGGCTCATGTGGTGCATGCTTGGCCTGGGGCCGCACCTGTGTGTGATCTCACTGTTGGCTGAGGGGCTGACGGTGCATGCGTGGCCTGGCGCCGCAGCTCGAGGTGATGCTGACCAGCGCGACGCTGTCCGTGGCGCTCATCGGCGTGGTGTCCGGTCTGTTCGGCATGAACCTGCACAACACGCATGAGGACTCGTACGACACATTTGTGATCGTGCGCCTGCTCAATCTCCCCCCTCGCACCAGAGCATGGCGACTTTGTGGTCTCAGCAGTATCAAGTGCTCATGATGCAGCAGTTCTTGGAGCTGTGCACCAAAGGCTCATCATGTGTTTGATACTGTGCACGTGTGGCACGTGTGTTGCGCCTGTGCTGAGACATGGAGTGTGCCGTCTGCAGGTGTCCTGCGTGTCGTCGGCGGGCGCGGTGCTCGTCTTCCTGCTGATCCTCGCCTTCTGCAAGTACAAGAAGCTGTTCTAGCTGCAAAGAGGTTGTTGCCAGGACTACTGCGTCACAGTTTTGGGTCGTCCTCTGCACTTGGTCGTGATCGTACCGCATGCTGGCTTGATTGCTTCGTGTGCAGGGAGGTTGCGCATGGGGAGGCATGTGCCGCCTGCTGGCACTGATTCACTCTGTGTTGCTGCGTATTTACTGTTGGTTCACTGTCGATCTTGCTTGACACACGGCATGCATGGGCATGATTGCCTTGGTCTATGTGTGTTATTAGAGACCGATGCAGCAGAGGAAGACCGAGGATGTCAGGTGGATGCGCATCAACATTGCCGAGCCTGGGCAAAGCATGGACAAACACAATAAACCTATTTGACAAACGCCGCCTAAGTTCAAATAAGCTGGGCGGCTCAGCATACAGAGCAAAGTTTGCTAGGCGGTCACAAAACATGCTGCACATAAATCTTAAAGTGGAAGCTAAGAGCAGAAAGCATAATAGCCCACCTGCAGAAATATAGTACGGAACGCAACTCATGGGGCTGATAGGCTGTGACTCTCAGGCAGCCCTTCCGCCTCACATGTGCAACCATGCAGCCACTGCGTGACGGGCACCTCAAAGACCCGCGCAGCGCGCTTACCGTCTATGGTCTTTGCATTCTCTCCCTCTACTCGCACCTCCTTCCGGTATTTGCATGACTTTCCATCAGCCTCTCACTCGTGACACTTCCTTCCGCATCTCCCGCATGAGCCAGCTCACTGCGCCTCCTTGCGCTGGGCGGCTGCCGCAGCGCGAGCAGCAAAGGCCGCCGCGCCGCTGCGGACGAGCGTCTGCTCCTCCTGTTCCACACCGGCCGATGCTCAGCAATAAGAATAAACAGGGCCATGCTTGGTGGTGCATACGCACGCCATATTTCATGACAGAGCCGCGGTGCATGTGTCCCCGCAGCAGGTCAGTGCTCCCCTGCAACATGTGCCCTGGTACACTGACATCCAGTACCGCCCGCAGTGGCAGCTTTAGCTCATGCCTACACACAGCACTTGCTACAATGTGCACCACTTTCACACATAGCAGACGGTGGGCACCGGCCAGTGCCGATGCTCATGGAGAAATAGGCAGGAGCAGCATGCCTGCAGGTTGTCATAGCGGAAGCGCATGCGCAGGTTGGGCACATTGGTCTTGTGGATGTCATTGCCCTGCGGCCCAGGCTGCCAGTACTGCTGGTGCACCCAGTGCATCTTCACCTGCGCGCAACATTCATGTCATGTAGAGGAGCTGCGCGCGTGACCAGTGCTGTGCACACATCATCAACACCCAGCAGCTGCGCATGCAGGCGGCACTCGGGTGCTACATGCGAGTCTGAAAATATGATGCTTTATGCAGCTTGAGATGGGATGCCTCATGGCCAGCTCAGCAGGAGTCCCTTCTATGCTGACAAGCAAAGTGCTGTGGCAACTGATCGGCCATGGCTCATGAGAATGTGATGGCTGGACAGCATAGTGTGACCAGGAACAGGCGCAGGGAGCGCGCAGAGCTCGACTGCGGGGCCCTGCAGCAGCGCGCGCCTGGTGCGGGAAGCCCGAGTGCAGCACCGAGTTGCGTGCAATCTCGCACAGGTCGGTGGCGCTCAGCTTCCAGACCTGCGCGGCCACGCTGTACTCCTCCACGAGCGGCTCCTTGGTCAGGTGGATCTGCGCCGGCCCCACACCTCCACATCAGCTCCAGGTGCCATGCAACAGTTTGCACCCCCCTTCAAGCGCATATCATAGCTTGCACGCGAGACGCCTGTGCCACACTGCACGCATGTCACTCCTTCCTTGCGGAGCAAAAACATGCCAAAAGAGAGCGCGTGCGGGCAAGCCTGCAGAGGGTCGTCCGTGGACAAAGACAGCGACAGGCCGCGCGCGAAGAACGTGGGGAACGGGTTGCGGTGATAGTCCAGGAAGAGTGAGTTGTTGGACAGCGGGCTCATGCACAGCCCGATCTGCACGCGCGCCACATCTCTCCTTACGAACTGGTGCAGCCGACCCGCACAGGTGCAAACAGCATGCATTCAAAAAAGATGTTTTATGCACATATGCTGCACACGGGTGTACCCTTGCACAGCATACACAACGTCAGCGGTACGGCACGTCTGCAAGGCAACCGCCGCTGTTGATGTTGGTGTGCATCACCGAGCACGCTTCACAAGCGGCTGCACTAGCGCCGCGCACCTGCGCCAGGTAGAACAGGTACTGCAGCGGCAGGCTCTTGCGCAGGTGGATGCCGTGCGCAATATTCTCGCACAGCATCAGCGCGCTCACAAGGTGGTCGATGTCGCCCGCCTCGCCTGGCCCATGCGCACTCATTGTCAGCGTTGCCTCCTCACAGCATAAGTGACATGCTGTACCACGCGCCCGGCTGCGCGGCAAGTGTCCAACAACAGCTGACGTCAACTATGCAAAGGGTATGGTTGCAGTCTCAGACCAGATTTGGAGCATGTCCAAGCATAGACTTAAAACAATTGTACTGTTCACGCTTCACAGCAGTCAGCTGCCAGCAGCATGTCTTTATCCTACTGAACAAGCCTGCATCTGTCACCTGCAGTGCATCACGCACCTGCTGAAACTGCACGCAGTGGCCAGGCACACACAAGAGGCCTGCTGCACCTGTCACCTCTGACACAGCAGCAGCGCACCCGCGTGCGGACGCAGCGCGAACGTATTCAACCCGCGCGCCTCGCGCAGCTTGTTCAGCGTGAACAGGTTTGCGTACGTGTAGTACGCGTAGTACGCGTACGCAGGGTTGTGCTTCAGGTCCCATGCGCGCGGGCCCTGCATGTGCTTCGCCGGCCGCCGCTCCGGCTTGCTCTCGTCGTCCACCATGTCAAAGCCCACCACCTGCGTGCGCGCACGGGGAAAGCGCTCAAAGGCCTGGTAGTGGCAGGTCCAGGCTGGTAGATGCTGCTGTGTGCCCGCAGGAGTACCCAGGATTTGCTTGCACCATTTCATATGGGTTCCACAGTCTCGCAAAGCAGCTTGTGTACTAGCGTTGCAAGTGATGCAAATGGCCGGCAGACGACATGGAGCATGGGATGCATGCAAGAACGCTGGTACGCAGCCACAAAGCGAATTATTTGCACCAGTCAGAAACTGGCTACCTCAGCAGCCACAAGCTGACAGCGGGGATCTTGCAATGGGCAGGACTCATAAATCATACAGGCGCGCCTGCTTCAGGAAGAGGTGGAGCTGCGGGTGGGACGCAGGGTCGACCGTGACCTCAAACAGCGGCGTGAAGATGTTGTCCAGCAGCTGCTCAAAGTTCTCGATGATGCCCTGCGCCTTGTAGATGTCGTACAGGCGCGGCACCTGCAGCGACCAGGCCCTACAGTCCTAGGCCAGGGGAACATGGGTGCAACTCCAGCGTACATAGCAATGAGGCATACAGGCTTTGCAGACAAGCGTCTCAGACAGAGGTTCCAGCGTTGTGTGTGTGCACTTGAGCTTCAGACGCCATGCGCCGGTGGCTTGCGCACGTGTTTGCGGGGCTGCCTCTTGCTGAGGGGCCGCGCCTGGATGAGCCAGACCACGTTGTCGGAGTACAGCTGGTTCTGGCAGATCCAGGCGGCCAGGATGTCCCACTCCACGCGCTTGCGGCCGTAGATGGAGATGCGGTACTCCGCGTGCTGGTACTTGCTGGCCTCCAGGTCGGTGAGCACCTCCTGCGTCAGCTCCGCCAGGAAGCGCCCATGCAGCAGGTTGTCCTGCGCGCCGCGCGCCCCGGCTTGCCTCAGCGCGTGCCCCACCGGGCGCTCGACCCGCCCTGCTCGCGCTCGAGGCGCATGCGCAGGTGCAGGCGGGCTCCCCGCTGCCCTTGCTGCCCCAGAGGCGGCGCCCTGGTCAGCTAACGCTGAGCGGAGCCGGCTGCAAGGCGCTGCTCTTGAGCCTGGTGTCCGTCAGCAAATGCCTAGGCAGGGACGCAACCGTCCCCATGCCTATGCAGCTACCTGGCATGGCCAGATGCAGGTTCTGCCAGGCTCACGCTGGACAGGCAGCATGCGCCGAGTCGTGATCGCGGCCTGGCGGCCCAGGCGCGCCTGCTTGATGAAGATCTCGCGCAGGCGGCTCTGCCCGAACGGGTTGTACTTCAGGTTGAAGCGGTCGAAGCGGTGGAAGGTGTTCTTGTCCGCGTGCATGTCCAACGTGTCCACATTCAGGTCGTACCTGGGCGGGTCAGCGCACTAGCACTGATATCCCGCCTCCATAGTGCTGCCTACGATAACATTGTAGCTATTGCAGTTGTAAGAACTTTCAAATTAGAAAGGCCAGCACTGGACAGCAAGGGTGCTGGATCACCCCTTTCCAGGCTTGCGAGGAGCGCGGTTGGTCGGCAAAACATGCACCATAGCGCCTACTCATGCAGGCGGTGGGGCAGTGCACCCAAGCAGCCAGCACGCACCCAGTCAGGTTGAGCGACTCAAACACCTCCTTGAGTGTGAGGTACTTGCCGTCGCGGAAGATGACCACCTCGTCGGGCTCCTTGCGCAGCTTGCTCTTGATGAAGCGCAGCAGGTGCTTCTGGTGCATGCATGCGCTGTGGTGCACATGCGTGTCGACCTGCGCACGGAGGAGCCTTTCCCGCATTAACTCGCGGCATGTACTGCAGCGCGGGCATGGTTTGTAGGGCATGTAAGTGAACTAGTACAAGATCAGACTGCCTGCATCATCACACACATGGTTGTGCGCAATTGAGATCAGTGCAGGCAGTTTGCCTGCAGCTAGCCCAGCTGAGCAAGTGCGGTCACTGTATGTGCGAGCGTTGGTATGCATCCGCCTAGGTAAGCAAATGGCCGACCAGCAGCCACGGCATGCTACCACGTCTCGTTTAAGCCAGTCGCCATGCAGGACAGAGGCCCTCATCTGTTAGCGGCGCCCGGCGCGCTGGGCAGGGCGCCGCACCTTGCGGACGTTGTAGAAGTCGCGGTGCGGCGCGCTCTTCTGCGCCAGGAACTCCTTGTCCGCGTTCAGCTGCACGTGCAGGTTGAACTTCTGCTCCAGCAGCAGCAGCCGGTGGTGGCTGAACGTCTTGACCGGGCCCATAGTGGAGATGCGCAGGATCCTGCGCGCCCGCGGCGTCAGGCCGCGGGAGGCCAGGCGGCGCATATCTGGGCGCCTGCAGTGGACCAGAAGGCCTACGCCGCCCGGGTGGCACCCCGGCGCATTCGGCCCTTGTGCAGCAGCCTGGCAGGCAGGTATGAACCGCTGCAGACGTGCGCGCATGGTAGGGCATGACGTAACCCCGCACCGGTGCATGTCGGAGAAGAACTCGTAGGACGTGCCCGGCACGGCGAACGGCTCCTCGGACCGGCTGGCGTCGGGCCACACGCGCACGATGCCGTCGTCCATCTCAAACACGTGCGCGCTGGGCTCGGCGGGCACCCAGTCGAAGGGCGCCGGCTGCACGTCCGAGGGCGCGGCCGCCTCCGGCAGCGGCGGCATCGCGCACGGCGGCACCGCCGGCCGGAACAGCCACTTGTCCCTGCGCGCGGCGCGCGCCTTTTCTCGCGCGCGAGCTCTTGCATGTGGGACAGCCGCCACGGAGGTGCGGTGCAGCACAGCTCGCCTGCTTGGCATGCGCGCATGGGGATGCTGGCCATGGTCTCGCCTCGAGGCAGAAGATGGCGGCGGCCGGGCCGCGCCTGAGTTCGAGGCACTGCTGCAGCAGGAAGGTGACCTCCTCGGTCTCCTCGTTGATGGCGGGCTCGGGCGTGATCACGCGGCAGTACTGCTCGTGCACTGCCGCGTCCTCGATGATCTGTCGGCGCGCGTGCCGCCTCGAGCTTGGTACGTCCATGGCAGGCCCTCCCCCGAGAGGACTTGCTGACACATTGGGCAACAAAAAGGACGCGTGCATGGTGAGCATTCATCAGCTAGAGGCCCACGTACACGGTAAACGTAACAACCCCCGGCATGCTGTCCTGCGTTGTAATCAACCAGCGCGCGGCACGGCTAGCGCCGGCCCGCGGGCGGGCGCCGGCCGCGCCTTGCCCTCCAGCGCCATGTCGGACGCGGGCGTGAGCGTGTGCGCGGGCGGCGGGTGCGGCATGGGCGCCGCGTACGGCGGCGGCACCAGCGTGTGCGCCAGCGCCCCCTTCGCGCCCGCCGCCTGCCCGCCCGCCGGCGCGCCCGCCAGCGCCTGGCGCGGCGCAGGCGGCGCGCTTCCATTAAGTCACGCACGGCAGGTGCAGAGGGCAGTGTGCAGGGACGGCCCCCTGAGGCGGACGGCAAGGACCTGCTTGAACGCTTTACAAAGTAACAGATGGAAGCTGCCGCACTAGTTGCAACGCCGCGGCCGCAAAGCAGCGGCCTAAGCCTGCGTCGAGCCCAGTGAGCGCCACATGTGGAGTGCCAAGCAAGGGCAGCAGTGCAGGCCACGCATGCCGCCCTGCGCTCATAGCAGCCCAGTCTTGCTCACAGCTGCAGGCGTGTCAGGACCATGCATGTGTTGCGCTCTCTGCACGTGCTCCTCGCCGCTCTTCTACCCGGCACCAGCTTGATGCAAACCGCACATTGAAAGGGCTCATGCATGGCTGCCCCACGGCTGCGCCAAGCAACAGCACGGCAACGCGCACCGCTGCGTTGTGCTCCTTGTGGAATTCCTTGGCCCTGGCCGGCCGGTGCGAGCCATCCGCTGGCGCAGGCTGCGGCCGCCACGGCCGCGCCCCGCGGTCGTCAGCCTGCCCGCGACAATTGTCAGTTGCCCATGTCACAACCCTTCCTTATGGCACGCCTTGCATCCATGCAGGCTGGAGCAAGGCGTAGGTAAAGGGCGCCGCTCGCAAGCTGCCTTTACTTCACAAGCTGGCTTGAAAACGATGATGAACACGCCGCGCACCGGGGCCGGCGCGGCGCCGTGGTGCGAGGCCGACGGCGGCCCCGCACCCGCGCGCCACCGCCACTCCTCGTCCTCCGCCGCGTCCTGGACACAGAGCGGTGCACGTTGAGGCTGTGCTTGAGGTGCACGACAGGCATCCATGCTATAGTACCCTCCCCGGCCCTCTCATCTCGGGACGTTGAGGGCGGAGAGGGCTGGAACGGGCTCTGAGCAGTGCCAAGGCTGAGCAGTGCTACCGGAGACATGCTTGCCAGCACGTTGAGCAAGCAGCGGGCGCAAGGCCGCACCCCGCGCGCCAGCGGAGGGCGCCTGGGCGACGTGCTCGGCTTGCCGCCGTCCTGCGCCACACCACGAACACGCGTCTGAGCTGGTCCTGTTTACTGTCATGCCGAAGCACTCATATATGCATGAAAGCACTCAAGCGCAGATGACATCATAGATTGTACAGGTGAAGGCGGACCTCGAAGGGACGCGCGGCGTCACCGTTCATCCGCACGCGTGGCGACATGGGCTCCCCGTTGTCGCCCGCGCTGCGGCCGTTGCGCCTCCTGGGGCTGGCAGGCCGGCCGCTGCTTGCGCACACAGCACCATCCTTACGACGCCCAAGAGCAAGGCGTGCTCACAGTTGTGCTCATGCGTGCCTGACGCATCCATCATCAACTGCACCAGCTGCACGTGCCAAGCTTGTCACCACGGTTTGCAGCGCACACTCGCAACAGCTGAGTTGGGGCGATGGACACTTGTGCCCACGCGTGGCCAGTGCCAGCCTGGGCAACCAGTGCAGCAGTGCTGCCGCGCTCTGCGCCCAGCAAATGCCTCCAAGGCGCCGGCACGCACCCGACGCCGGTTTTGGCGCGTCTCCTCGGCCTCCGGGCGTCCACATCGGGTCCTGGCAGGTACTGCAAGTATGCGTACACGGCGCCCGCAGCCACGGCGCTGCCCACCAGCACGCCGCCCGTGAACAGCAGCACCAAGTTGGTGCTGCGGCCGCTGGTGCTTGCGCCGCTGTCCATCAGTGCGTGCCCTTGCCTCCCGCACTCACTGCCTTACATCTGCACGTGAGCTATTGATGCAAGCCTGTCAACTTGTGCCTCTAGTCAACACGCCAAGCAAGTGGAAGAGTGCACTGCAATGCTACAGCCTCTCGAGATGCGATTGCCGGGCGCTGAGAAATGATTTCTGCCTGTTGACAGCCTGTTGACATCAAGCGCTCCATGCAATTTCATTTGCTTAATATTTGTAAATACTGTCTTTCATTAAAGAAGTAGGGCAGCCTTGTTCAAGTAGGGTAACCTTCAAACATGAACTCGCAGCAATCCTGCGGCTCAGTTGCTGTCTGTCAGTGCACCCTGGCTCAGCACCCAGGCGCGGTGCCAAGGCCCATGCGCGGAGCGCGGCAGTGATAAGCGCGTTGAGAGCGCGAATGGAGCGGCTGGGTAGTGAGCCCCCCGCGGAGCAGCAGGCCACCGTGATGGACGCGGAGAGCAGGCGGCAGGTCCAGGAGATATTCGCTGCATTCGACAAGGACGGTGATGGCGTTCTCAACAGGGTGCGCGCCTCGCGCCGCGCGTCTCACAGCGCCTGTCGCGCACGCGCACCTGTGCTGCCTCCAAGAGCTTGCCAAGACACTCGTCTAGCATGCTGCTCGTGCGGAGGCGTGAGCTTGCAACAGCGCTCAGGGTCGCAAGTCCGGCTTGCAGCCCGATCGGCCCACAAGCCCTGCCTTCGCTGCGCCTATTCCTTCTCCAGCACCCTGGCGGCTGCCCGCCAAGCAGGCGGCGCGCGCCACAGCACAGAGCGCACCCGCGCGGTCCGCCTAGCTAAGCTCAGCGGCGCATGCGCAGGAGGAGCTGGGCAGCTACGTCAACAGCACCAACCCCAACGTCGAGTTCACGCCGGTCCAGATGGCGGCGATCCTGGAGGAGGTGCGCGCGAGTCATTTCGCTCCCAGCGCAGGCTGCCTGCGCTGGCCACCTCCGAGCACGGCGCCCCAGCGAGGAGCACCGCACGTCTGAGCGCGTAGCACATGCGCAGCCCGCAGGCGCATGCGGGAAGCTGCTGTCCAGCTGCAGTGTACTGCAGTAGGCCGCCACCCCGCCGGCGCGGCCGCCCCGACGGCGGCTGCTTATGCCTGCAGCGTGTTCGCAGATCATGGTGGACTACCGGCCCTGGTGGCGGCGCGGCGGGCTCACGCTGGAGGGCCTGGCGCGCACGTACGCCGACGGCGTCAGCAGCGCGGCGGCCGACCACGCCACGCTCGGCCTGCACCTGCCGCGGCCCGCGGCGCCGGCGGCGGCCGCCGCCGCGCAGGCTCCCGCCGCGCCCGCCGCAGGGGACGCGGGCGCGCTGCAGAGCTTCCCGGTGGAGCTGTCGCCCATGAAGGCGTTCGGCGGCCAGGTCCGGCCCGCGGCACGTGCGAGCGCGTGACGCTGCCGCGCCCTGCCTCCCGCGCTCAGACCCGAGCCTGTTCACGCCCAGACCCGAGCCTGCTTGAACAAGGCAAAGGTGCCTCCGCAACACACTGCGGGTCGGCGCAGCGGCAGCCGCCGCGCAGCAAGCAGGCAACATTTGCTGGCAGCGACGCGCGCGCGTGGACCCACTGGCGCGCGCGCGCCGCAGGGGCTAGCGTCCGCGACGACGTCCGCGGCGGCCAGCCCGCAGCGCTCCGTGACCAGCTTCCCGGTGGAGCTGCCGAGCGGGCAGTCCACGCCCGCCCGCCCGGCGTCCAGCGGCCGGCCCGGCGCCAGCCCCGCGCCGGCCGCCGCCGGCCCGGCCGCCGCGCAGGCGGCGGCCGCGCTTGCCGCGGCGGACCGCGCGCTGGCCAACGTGGCGCGGCCGCCCTCGGCTGCCAAGAGCGGCCTGGGCGTGCTGGCGGGCGGCGCGCCGCGCGACAGGGAGGCAGCGGCGCCAGCGGCCGCCTCAGACGACCCGGCATCGCTGTCGACTGTCAAGACGCTGCTGGACAAGATTGCGTCGATTCCGCCAGCAGGTGCCCCCCTGCCGCCCAGCGCCGGCGCCCAGCGCTTGCGTCCCCTGTTGAGAAGCTCCCGCATCGGCCACTGCTGTTACAAAGGCGCCACTAAAGCGCGTGACCAAGCAAGGCTCACCCTGTTGGCGGTGACGTCATTGGCGTCGCACTACCCAGCACCAGTCGCCTGCCAGACGACAAGTGAATGCATTACCTATGTTAGCAAGTCGCCGGGCGTCAGCTGCGCAAGCTCCTGCGCATATAGTGCAAGGCAAGTCCGTCATGGCCACGAAACTTGTGGCAAGCAGGATACGCAATAAGCAAAGGGGGTAGCGAAACCTCACCAGCCATTAAGCGCAAGCTGCACGGCGGGCCGGTGCCAGGAGGCAGCAGCGTGCCTCAGGCGCCTGCGCCCCATGCAGAGGCGCGGCTCAGCGCCCGGCGGCGCGCAGGCGCCGCCGCCCCCGCAGCCGCGCCGCCGCCCGGCACGCCGCTGAAGAGCAGCCGCGCGGAGATCGCCGCGGCCAAGGCCACGCTGGCGGCGCATGCGGCGCACGGCTACGGCGGCGCGCTGGACCGCGCGGCCGC
>JAABUP010008438.1_pt1 | contig 13146 bp, 14 predicted proteins | sample 5559201 | NCBI WGS metagenome assembly JAABUP01 (sample SAMN10711887, study PRJNA513373) | rock metagenome | isolation source: Antarctica rocks | place: Antarctica | reverse complement strand
TAGACTAGTCGTGATTCTTAGTCGCTTGCAAAGACTTTGTCACATTGTTGATATGAACTGAAAATCTCTGTTCGAAACAATGAAACTGAGTAGATCATGAAGTCAATAGACGTTTCATAGCATGATTTAAACCGTTTCTTTGACTGAGATACTCTCGTCTTTTCAATGACAGAAAACATAGTGATATTTCTTGATGAAACAACATATGATTGTGCAAATGACGTTATAATCTTTCGATAGAGATAACTCAGTGATGAAGTTCATAATTATATCTTTTCAGCGTTTCTGTGAAATTGATAGAGAATGAAGAAGTTCATTGATGTTATCTCTAGATGTCTTACTTCGTTGATAAACATGACAGTTTCAAATGTAACATCTAATCGTTGCTCAATGATTTGATCAATAGTAGAAACGTTGAACTAGATCAGTAGTTCTTCAATTGTCAGAGTGAAAGATGAAAGACTGATTATGAATTTTCTTTAGCAATTTTGTATGCATATTCTCAGAAACTCACAGTAGATCTTTTCTGAACAGAACGTTGTCAATGATCTTGCAGTGCTTCAATTCAGTGCTATGTAGCTTGAGCTTGTTTTCGCTTATAGCTTGCTTATACTCATTGCAAAGCTCATTCGTTCTGTTGACATCTTTTACTCGCTGATAGAGATCAACTTCAGATTCGATAGCTAGAATATTTACTCTATCGAGTGTCAGAATGATCTGATAGCAATCTTCAGTACGCTGAGTTGATTCAAAGACGTTGATCAAAGACATTCTGATTAAAGCATTAACTTTAGTGTTTATTTTGTCTGATCGAAAAATGATCTGAAAGTTAAACTTGAATAGAATGTCTAGATAATTGACTTGACGTCGAGTTAACTGTTTGTTTTTCATGAAAGTCTTCAAAGTCTGATGATTGATGAACATCTGAATGAGTAATTTGATGCATTCAAGCTCAAGTCTTCAGTGTTTGAAACATCAAATAATGATCAGCAGTTTCTTGTCATAGATGTGATAATTGCATTCAGCGAGAATCATGCTCTTGTTGTAAAAAGCTATCGAGTGAAGAACTCTCTCATCATCATACTGTGATAGAATTTCATCTTTGACGTAGTCAAATGCATCAATTTCTAGAATAGTCTGTCGTTTTGAATCAAAATGTCGTAGAACTGAGATCGAGCTGACTTGTTTCTTTAGATCATCAAAAGCTTGAACACAGACTTCATTTCAAACAAAAGACGTGTCTTTTCTAGTCAGCTGAGTGAATGATTTGACTAACTTCGAGAAGTTCTTAATGAAACAATGATAGAAGTTAATAAATCTCACGAAGTTCTGAACTTCTTTTAGATTGATCAACGTAGTTCAGTTGACTATGACTTTCACTTTGACAGAATTTATACGAAGACTCTGTTCTGATACTATGACTTCTAAGAAAACAATCTCTTCTACATTGAATTTGCACTTTCGAATATTCATCTGTAGACTCACTTCTCGTAAGCGATGCAATATCATTTTGACATGTTGTTTATGTTCTCGTTGAGTTTTGCTGTAGATCAGAATGTCGTCTAGATAGACTTGACAAAAGTCATTTAGAAAGTTTCATAAAACATCATTCATATACTGCTGAAATGAGATTGAATCATTGATAAGTTCGAAGAGTAGCATCTTTGATTTGTATGCTTCTAAAGCGATAATAAAGATAGTATAGTTCTCACTATCAGAGTGCATTCGTAGTTTATTGAACGTCGAAATGATATTCAATCGAGTCAGATGCTTGCAACCAACTATTTTGTTGATCATCTCATTTATCAAAGGTAAAGAATAGCGATTTCTTTTGATAATAGCATTGAGCTTTCAATAGTCAACGCAGAATCATAGATTTTCATTTGCTTTTAGAGCGAACAAAACAGATGAGAAATACGAAGCTTTGCTGAGAGTTATAAATTCTTTGAAAAGATTCTCGTTCAGATATTTCTTTACTTTCTGAAGCTTGTAGAGAGACATTCGATATGCTCGACATCGAAATGACGTAGCGTCACTGATAAGCTCTATCTTATGATCATACGAGCGATGAGACGATAGCTTGTCTGCTTAAGCTCGATCAAAAACGTCTAGAAAATTCTGATATTTCGATGATAGCTTGACTTTAATATTTTCTAGATTCTGAGTCATTTCATCGACTGAGAAGACGTTTATGACATCTAGTTCGCATTGAGTATTGTAGACGATTTTTCTATCGATGTCTTCGACGAACATAGCAAAAATCTCTGTCTGATTCTTCTTTTTTCGTTTTACAAGTGCTTGAAAAGAGATGACGTCTATGTTTTGAATCGAGAATGACTCTTTCTGAATGAATGAAACTGAGCGCTTGAGCATCTTAGAGATCTTGCTGTAAGTTGCTGAAGAGATCAAAGTTGATCGCGATCAACTTGAGTGCTTCGTATTTGACGAGATCGAAAAAATCGAAATAGAAATATCTAATTGATCAGAAAATACGATAGTATTATGTCTTATGTTCAATAATATTTCATTTTTGTTCATTCAGAGTTTGCTCAATATAGCTTCATGATGCTCGATATCAGCTATCAGCATTGACATAGTCAATTTCTTATGACTTTCGATCGTGAGATTGAATAGAATCTTATGAGTAATAGTCTTTCTAGCTAGCTTCTCATCATATTCTCGTATTAACTTCTCTTTTGCTAGTAATATAGATTGTATTTCAAGTTTCTAACATACTTTATTGACTAGCTTGTCATGTATCAGCGTGTAGACGACGAAATCACTGTCTATCAAAGAGCGAAGGCTGAAAGAATTGCTCTGAGAAGTAAGAGAAGCATTGATCAGAAATGACTTTTCAAAATAGTTTTCTTTCGATAGAAGTTTAATTTGACTGCACAAAGATATGATCTTTACTTCTTCAATTACTCTGAAAGAGATAACTAGTTTTTTGAATCAGAATCTGACTCAAAGTTCGATGTAAATCGATCAAACTCATCATCTTTTAATGCATTGACTTTCAAAGTTCAATCAGAACACTCTTTAAAGAAATGATCTGACTTATGACAAATGAAACAGCTTTCAGTTTGTAAATCTGTCTCTTTGATGCTAGTCAAAGTCGCGTCGCACGATTTTAACGAATCAATGATAACTTTGATCTTTCTATAGAGATTCAATGAATCTCATTTCTCAGCAAAGATGACTTGCTTTCTGATCTTGATCATGAATTTCTTTTCTTTGATGTCATTCATGACTTGATGCTCATTGTTCAAATGAATCAGATAGTCACGAATTCCATTCAAAGATTCTGACTGAATCAATTGATTACTTCAAGCTGCATGAAAACGATAGACTATCTTGTCTCGTAAATCGACGATCAATTGCTTTTCGTGATACTCTAGATAGAAGAACAGACGTTGAAACATTGAATAGAAATCGCTGAATTTGCTCTTTTCTTGAGAGAGATTAGCATACTCTCTTCGAAAGTTTGTCTCTTTGTCAGAATCATCGTATAGCTGAGCAAGTTCATCTAGTAGATCATTGATTGTTGAATAAGAGTTCAATGAATCTCGCTGATGTCTGACTAGAATAGCTTTGACTGCGTCTTCGCTGATTTGAAAATGAATGTAGACTAGTATAGCTTTGTCATTATCAAAATGATCGACGTTGATTTCTAGCTTGTTGCGAATCTTTTCTTGTCAGTTATCTCAGATAGATTCTTTTTCATCAGTAAACAGAGATGAATTTGAAAGCTTCTGAGATCGCTTGCTGAATGTGAAAAGAATAGAGATCGATGAAGTGATATCTCTAGTCACTCGCAGATGATGTTGTGCTTCAGTCAATTTGTTCTGAAGTGTCTGATTCAATTGATTCAATCATTTCTTTGCTTGATCAATTTTCTCAAAGCGAGTCTTTCATATTTGTTCGCTTGATATCTTGTTAAATAGCTCACAAGCTTTCACATCAAGATCTCGTTGAGTTTGAAGACTGTTTAAATCTTCTAGAAACACTTCTGAGTCTTGTTTGACTCAGTGTTGTAGCTGCTTTACATTTTTTATATCTCAGAGAATAGAAGCTTTCAGAGATTCATCGAGAGTCTGAGAGTGAGACACAGAGTGACGACGTTTTTGTACTGAGTCGATTCTAAGATATTTTGATATGCGAGATGATAGCTCAGAATAGATGACTGAATCTGCAGTGACAGAAGAATAGAGACTTTGATAACTCTCAGAGAGATTTTTCACAAATGATTAAGTCATAGCAAAGAATTGACTATCGAGCGAAGAACGATGCTCGATGATATGTAGTGAGATCATAGTTCAAGTTGTTTAGTCTTCAAAGAAGAGTGTTGCTGATTTGAGAGAGATTTTTTGATGATTTTCAAGCAATCAAGATCTTAATCTCTTGATTCTATTAATCGATTTGAACGAGCGCGTACTGAATGAGCTGTAGATTCTCTAGCAATGCAAGATCTTAATCTCTTGATTCTATTGATTTCTTGATGTTATTCTGTCTTTCAATGTCGTCGATCATCAGATACACAAATTTCTTTATATTCATCTTGTTGTCAGTCGAGTGAATTTGAATGAGTAATGAGATCAGTATCGTGTGATTAACGAATTCTTAAAGTAATGTTGAAATCGTGTCTAGAAACTAATCAGAGTGCGTGCGTGACTAGAATGTTTAATCTATAAAGATAGCTATAACTAAGACTTTAAGAATACAGAAGAAAGAAGATACAAAAAGTAAGAAGAACACGCTCTATATAGTAGTTACTCAGATCGACGCTAGTCTCAAAGAGAACGTGTTGAAACACAAGAAAGTTGTTGATTCAAAAAATGTTTGCAACACAAAGAAATGTGTTTGTCATAAACATCTGTTAACTACTCGTAACACAAAGAAGTGTGTTTGTCTAGAAGACAATAAAAGCTGATTAGAAAATGTTAGAGAAGAAAAAAGATGCTAAGTCATATCTGAGTCAAACCTGAGTCAGATCTAGATCAGATTTCGACTAAATCTTGACTAGTTTTAATTAATTCTGATGAATTCGTAACATTATTTACACATGATTGATGCTGTTATCTATGTCAACTACACATCACATATAATGTCATTTATACGCATTATAATCAAAGATGAATCATCATTCAATTGAAAGTTTCTCTTTTTCTTATTTTCTCATGAAGATTTGAAGATTTTTATCGAGAGCTTCTAAATTGAAATCACAATTATGCATCATCGTTTATTAAGATAAATCAAGACATTAATTATTGAGATCAAGAATGAACTCACTTAAAAAAGAAGACAATTGTCATGATGAATTGACACATAAAGATTAAATCAGAGACTAAAGTCAAAGACTGAATCAAAGATTAGATCTGAATTAACTTTGAGACTCTGTGACTTTGTCAAGACATCATTTAGATCACGTCATACATTCAACTTAATATGTCATGAATTATGTCGTGTTTGACTTGACAATGCTTGACAAACTCTCTATAGTTGACTGATTTTCTTGAGTTATTGAGAGCTTCTTAATAATTAGCTCTATCATAATATATACTCATTCTGTGCCTGTCTAGAATATCACATTGTCATATCACTCTTATAGATCTCATCTATTTCTTTAGTAGATCTGATCATCACAGATTAACTCTTTGATGACGTTGATCATGACAAAAGCATACACAGTAGACTCATCTTGTAAAGCTTTTGCAAATGCTTGTGCAAAGAACAACTTAAATGCATATTCATTCACGTCAAAACATCATGTTTTTATGATCATATTTATTCAAATGCGCTCGAATTGCATAATCAATATACTCAAAATCAGAAAAGATTCTTTCTTGTTAATAGCATAAAAGATACTTATATCTTTTTTCTTTATGTTTCAGCTGTCTCTCAGTTGATAACACATCTTATAAACATCATAACAATAAACATTCTGATTGTTCATTCAGATAAATCTTGAAAGATCAACGTTCAACAAAAGCATATTTTGTTTAATGATGAAATGTTGACTAATCACATTCATCTCAACATTGATATTCATATAAATCTTTATTTCTGTCTTTTGATCTTCTTGAATTACATGCTCTTTATATATAAGAATCTTTACGAAGAGAACTTCTTGTTTTTTTCTTGATGATTTGAAGTGTTCATTGAAAGCTTGTCTTTTTTCAAAATCTTGAGATGACTCATATATGACATTGAATCAATGAATACTCGATTTACATCAGATTCTTTTGATCTATTCTTGATCTTTTCGTCTTTACAATCAATAAAGTAATGATTCTTTCAATTGCATATGTAGCACGTTATGTTGAACAAATTCTTGCTATAACATGATGAAGCATGTGAGCTTGTCTTTGATGAAAAGTTGAGTTTAGTTGATCAATGAGATTTCTTTCGCTTTGAATAAGTCTTCTTATTAACTTTATCTCAATCATGCAAGTTCTCGTCTTGAAATCATTTCAACGACAAAACGTGTTCTTTTCGCAGATTTGTTTTCAATCAAGCAATAAGATCAATTAACGCATTTCATGTGATAGAAATCAACTGCATATTAGTAATGATCATGCACAGCTCAGATTTCAACTTGATGAATAAATGAGTTCATTTATGCTCATCACTATACAATGAAAGTTGATGTTTCAGAATGCACAGATGAGCTGCAAATGTTCATATCATCTAATTTGAACGTTGCAATGCATTCACATACTGCTGAGTCACGTCTATGCTTCAATTTATCAAGTCTTCAATTAAATTCAGAAGAAAGTTGATAAAATTGAATCACATCTGCTGAGCTGCAAACATAGTTTCTTTGATTCATTCTTCAAATAGATTATGCAGTACAAAATCTTTTTCTCATCACTTTCAAAATGTTAAGAGATATTTTGAAATGAGATTTCAACGTCGCGAATTCACTCTCTATGTTCTCTTATGATTTTGTCATGATACTTCTTCAAAAACATTGAGAGTCTTTGCTTTTGCAAAATGATCTCATGATGACTTCATTTCGTCATCATCGATATTATGAAGACGATGAATAAATCATTTGAGTTCTTCATGAAAGTTTGAGTGAAAGCTCAATAACTTTTCTTCATTGTTTCAATGACTTGCAGAGTTTCAATCTTTGATTGAATAGCTGCTAACTTCTGTTTCTTTTGCAGTTCATCATGTTGAAGCATTGTTCATGTCAGCTGTTCATTAATATCAAGAGAGAATTCATCTTCTGCTTCTTCACTTTCTGATTTTGTTATGCAACGTTCATTTTCTGATATGATGTCTTGCAAGATTGAGATGTCATCGTTTCAACTCTGTTGCAATCATGTTGCTGTTATCATGCTTGAATATTGAATCATTATTTTTAAGAAGAGTTTGAAATAATTAAAACTGTGATGATTGAGTCTACTAAATGAATAGACGAGATTTATAAAAGTGATATGACAATGTGATATTTTAAGCAGACACAGAATGAGTATATATTATGATAGAGCTAATTATTAAGAAGCTCTCGATAACTCAAGAGAATCGATCAACTATAAAGAGTTTGTCAAGCATTGTCAAGTTGAACATGATATAACTCATGACATATTAAGTTAAAGATATGACGTAGTCTAAATGATGTCTTGACAAAGTTATAGAGTTTCAGAGTCAACTCAGATCTGATCTTCAACTCAGCTTCTGACTTTAGTCTCTGATTTAATCTCTATGAGTCAATTCATCATGACACAGAAAGACTTTCAAAGATTGAAAATGAACTGCAAATCTTAATTGAACACAATGAAGTTGAGTAAATTATAAGTTCAATATACTCATTGAATTAACAGCTTAGCTGTTCTTTCTGCTGTGATATCTTCATCATCAATGATGCAAGAAATGTAATATCTTTTCTTTGATAATTTGCAAACTACAGTCAAAATCACGTTGTAATCATCAGAAGAAAATAAATTAATAATAAAATTCATGACTATGTTATGTCATTACTATTCAAGTATCAATAAAGAATGTAGTAATTCATTGAATTTATCTTGAAACATCTTTGAGCATTGACAGATATAGTAGTTTCTAATATAATGATTTACTATCTTTTACATCGAGAATCAATAGTAGTATCATTTTATGACTTTCACAGTTTTAAGAATATTAAGATGATCAATCAAGAATTGATCATGCATCTTATGAATCAGATTCATAAATGATCATCTTAATAGAAGATTTCATTCTGAACTCAACAATTCTTCAATCTGATGTCTTTTCATTATGTCTCATCTCTTGATATTTCTTCGCGAAGCAGAGTACAATTCTCATCAATTCTATTAATCTCAAGAATCTGTCAATAAATTGATTGATTGACATTCTTTTTTAGATCAGTAATCTTCATTTGATTCAACGTCAGAATCATGATTCACTGATAATATTACAATTTTAGTTTTCGTTTATTCTTCAACTAGTCTTCATCTTGATCTCATTTTAATTGAGTCTAGTGAGCATTCAAGTTAAAAGTGATGTCATTGAGATTCTGCATCATATGTGTAAAACGTCAACTCTTTCGAGTCTAGCACAGAGCTGAGAAACACACATAAGAGATGAGTTCTTTTCTATAGATACTTTTCTTTCTTAGCATTTATCTATTAGTTAAATGACACTCATATGACTCATTCTATGCTGATCTCTAACAGTAGATAAATGCTAATCAACTACTCTGTTATTAACATGTAAATGATACGAAATAATTTACTTCATTTATTCAGAAAATTTACAAAAGATTTTTCAAATTACTTTTATCACAATCTTTTATTATCACAATCTATCTATCTTTATCTTATCATCATGTCACATGAAATTGAGTCAGTCGAGTGATAAACAGCTCACTTGCTTAGAAGCATTGCAAATAGACGAATTTCTTTACTATCTTTCGATGTTTCAACTGAAGCTAAGAACATCAAGACTTCATGAAACATCAAGATCAAAGAACAACTTCGTCAGTGAGCTTTTGATCAGTCAGATGAAATCATCAAGATGCTAATTGAGCTAAGAGATCAACAAGACATGACTTTAAAATGCAACAAGCATTGAATCATTCTTTAAGCTGAACATATCAAGAGACTGAAACAACTAAAGATCAATTGCATGACAATAGACACTTTAAAGAAGATTAACATTCAACTACAAGAGAAAGTGTTAAAACTTAAAGAGAAACAGCATTCAGCTGATTAGTCTTGATCTCAACAGTCTACTGAGTCTCGATTTACTATGAATCATCTATTTCAACAAGATATCGAGTTGCATGCTTCTATTGAGAATCATACTCAATGAAAGTTGTTCAAATTATTCACAAATGATCATCATCAATTCTACAAATTTTTGAATTCATTTATATTCACTGATAAAGATGAATTGATCTGAAAAGATTGAAAAAACAAGATGAATGATAAACTGATTGTCAATGTTGATCAGTTTGATAATGAGACTATCTGTATTATTTATATGTTATCTAGACTAGAAAATGATGCTGCTGAGCACATCTACGCTTGACATCATCATGACTCTTCTTATTCATACTACTTGACATATGAATTATTCAATCATTTGAAAGAAATATACAATGAAATAGATAAAAATCGAAAGTGTCATTATGAATACAACACTTTGAGACAAGTAGACAAGTTCTTCAATGTTTTCTACTTCAACTTTATAAAGCTATTCAGCTATCTTGAATATGATGATTGCACTCTGATGAACAATCTTCAGAATAAAATCAATAATTGCTTGTAGAACGCTTTATCAATCTGTTTCAAAGACTTCACTTCGCTTAATCATTTAAAAATCTTTCTTCAAGATGTGAATAGTAGACAACAAGTCAATTATCAGCTACGCAGCGAACGTTGCATTGTCATCATCAAAGTCACTGTTGTATTTGACAAATGCATTACTTTCTTATCAGCAATAATGACTTCAATAATTGATTATGTTAAATTGATCATCTCTTCTATCTTTAAGTCAGTAAGATTATCTATCATCTGCTACATCTGCAAGACTTTGAGTCACTTGTTCAAGAATTGCTCTCAGAACAAGATTAATATCTTGACTTCTTAAGCTTTCACTTCTTGTCTACATGAAATCATCATTTCAAAGAATAAAGAGAATGAGAAAATGTTTTCTTTCAAGAATAATGAGGCAAAAAACTAGTGACTTTCATTAAAAACATGATGAAAAATGTGTTAATTTCTTTAATGATGAGCATGTCAAATGATTCTTTTGCTTCTGAATCTTTGACTACTGAATATGTACTTTCTAGCAATGAAATTAGTTACTCATTAAAGTCATTGATGAACATCGAAGCTGCTGACTATTCATTCATTGATGAAGTGACTGCGCAGATTGTTTGTGATCAGTTGCAAATTGAGCTTCTGACTTTGATCAAAGCGAAGTCAATACAAGAATTCAATAATCATTATGTAAAAAAACTTATTACTCATGTCATTTATTTGAATCTAACGATTCAAGATCATACAGTAGACACTGCTTTTATATTGATCACTCAATTAAAACAACATCAAATGATTTTAGAAAAAACATGAATGAACAAAATCAATCTAGTGATAAACATGTAAATTAACTTTCTTTGATTTTCGAATTTCAATTCTCATTTGAAATCAATTGTTTTATCATCAAGTAATAAAACAATCACAAAACAGAAAAGCTTGATCTTTATTCACATACTGAAGAAATCTTTCACTTTCATTACATCTCAATTCAGTCAGAAATCACTCTCTTTCAGTCAGTTTAATGAGAAGTCAGTTAAATTAATTGAACAGTTAAAATCGCGTGACGTGACTTTAACTAACGTCAAAATTTCTAAATTGACTTCAGATTCATTGAACATTATCATGATTAAAGCTGCAACTTATAAAATGTTAGTCAAATGATCAGATGTGAAGATCTTTGCTGTTATCATCTTGAAAATTGATCAATTCATAACTACAGTTGAAAATAAGTCTGAAGAAGTGAATCTGCATGAGCTCTTTCACGTCAAAACACTTGAGCAAGTCAAGATCAAGCTTTTCTTTGAATATCACGACTATTTAAACATCTTCAATTAAGCGATGATCAATCATTTATCATTTCATCATTTGTATGATCACAAAATTGAGTTGATTGACGAAGAAATATTCTTTAGAAGCAAACTATATCAGATGTTCAATATTAAACTGCAGAAGATCAAGAAGTATCTGATCAATTATCTGAACAAAGAATTCATTTTCTTCAGCTTCGCATCATACGTCTCATTTATCTTATTCATCGAAAAGAAAGATGATAGTCTGCGTTTCTGCATAAATTATAGAAAGCTCAATGCTTTGATCAAACGAAATCACTATTCTTTGTCATTGATAGATGAGACTTTCGCTTGCATTCAAGAAAGCAAGTATCTGACTTGATTGAACATCATTGCTGCATTCAACAAACTTTGCATGCATTCAAGCAGTGAAGATTTGACTACGTTTATTATCTTCTTCAATTTATACAAATATCATGTAATGCTCTTTGAATTAACAAATGAATCAACATTCTATCAACATTATATGAATGACGTGTTGTTTGAATATTTACATCAGTTTTGTCAGATTTATCTAAATGATATTATCATTTACAGTAAGATCTTGAAAAAACACAAGTGACATGTATGATTGATCTTGCATAGACTATGAGAGATCAATCTACAGATAAACATAAATAAATGCGAGTTTCATATGCAGAAAATCATCTTTCTAGAACTTTTGATGTTGATTGAAGAATTGAAGATGAATTCTCAAAAGATACAAGCAGTTGTTGAATGATTTACACTCAATAATCTCACTCAGATACAGTTCTTCATTGACTTCTGCAACTTTTATCGACGCTTTATCAAGAACTTTTCGAAGATTGTTCATTTCATGATTCAACTTATTCAAAAGAAGATCATATTTGAATAAAATGAAATCTGTCAGATGTCAGAATCATGTCTAAATGATACAATCAATGAAGATCAGAATTGATAGTGCTTGATCTTTAGAAATAGCTATAACTGAATATTAAGAATACAGAAGAAGATTGATGCAAAAGCTTCTATTTATGTAATGTTCAGAGACTGTGCTAGACTCGAAAGAAATGTGTTTGTGACATGAGAAGAATGTGATGTAAATGAACAAGATGTTGATGAAAAAAAAGAGTGTTGAGAAAGAAAAAGAGTGTTGAGTCATATCTGAGTCAAACCTGACTAGCTCGCTGATTAGTTCTAATCATTACGCAGAAAACTCGCTAGCGTTCACTGTGAATTGATTAAAGCTTCAGTTTTGTTCAGTCTTGATACGCTCGTAACATTACTCTTCTCTTTGAAAATTCATGTTCGCATGAATGTAGTTCATTTGCTCGCTTTTGTTGATAGTTATTTCGATATTTAGCGCGATTTGTTTGAATATAGCTTATGAAATTCGTTCAAAACTTTCTCTGAGTCATCGAATTTTTCTTTATTAACATAGTATCATTTGACTTTGTACTGTATTCGATCTCGATAGCGTCTGAAGTTCAATATATCATCTATCTCTCAATGTTCATCATCTTCAATAGTGATTGATCTGAATGATTCTGAATGCTGTTCTGATAGAGAGTCTTCTGAATACAATCGCAGTAGCTTCGAACTGAACATTGAATGCAGATGCTTTATGCTGACTGATAGATGAAGATGATAGAAGATACTCACTTTGACAGTGATTTGATAAAGATTTAACTGTTTGTCTTTCAAATCTTTGCAGAGTCTTGTTGTCTTGACATTTCTGAAAGATAGTTAAACTCAGTCATCTGCTTCATAGATGACGTTTCGTCTATGTTTATTGATCTGAACTTCGATGATCAGCTTCGTCTTTTTCAATTGTTGATGATTGAAGTTCAGTAACTCTTTCATTCAAATGACAATATCATCTGCTTTTCTAGCTTCAAGTCGTTCATGAGTTGTTTTGTAGTCAATCATATCTGAATCGAAACTCATTCGAGAGTGAAATTCTTTATTGAAGTAGAAGAAAGTCATTGAAGTGATCGAGAAGATATTGAAATTGTCACTGAATTTCATCATAGATATTCATTTGACTCAGTCGTTCTGCATGTAAT
>JAABUP010008437.1_pt1 | contig 13147 bp, 14 predicted proteins | sample 5559201 | NCBI WGS metagenome assembly JAABUP01 (sample SAMN10711887, study PRJNA513373) | rock metagenome | isolation source: Antarctica rocks | place: Antarctica | reverse complement strand
TGACAGGTGATCTTGGCCGAGAGCCGTCATACCGGGAGTTCCGTTACCCATGCCGCAGCGCGCCGCAGCACACCTGACTTCTTACGCCCACCGGGCGAGCACTATTTCACCGGCATTGCCCGGCCACCAGGGAACTACCTGACGGAACCAGCCACCAGGCAGGGAATTACTTGACGGACGACAGCGGACCGTGGTGACAACTTCACGGCCGGGATCGGTGACAACTTAACGCCACTTCACAGGTGTTGCTGTAGGGGGCCGGATCGCCGGCGGAGCTGCCCATTCGGGGATCGTCCCGGAAACTGTCCCGGAACTCAACCCGGACAGGCCGGTTGCGGGACCTCGGGTTCTCGCGGTGGTCGCAACCGACTGATTCCGGGACGGCCCGAATCGTGGATTACTGGCGGGCTGGTCGCGTCGGTCGACGGGCTGCGGTTCATGGTGCCGATCCGCACTGCTCAATGCCGGCCCGAACCCGCGGTACTTCAGCCGCAGTACCCACAGAGCCTCCAGACCGAGACCGCCGCTGAGGCTGAAGTTTGGAGGTGGTGCGCGTTCGCGCCCCTCGACTGTGTTGAAGGGCGCAGCCTGTGCGTTTTAGGTCGAGAGGTGGGTGTGGCCGAGGACGGCGAGCAGCTGGAGCGTGTCGTGGCTGGCGGTGCCTGGGGTGGCGGTGAAGACGAGCAGGGTGTGGTCGGTGTCGGGGTCGAGCAGTGTCTGGCAGTGCAGGTCGAGGCGTCCCACTTCGGGGTGGGTGAAGCGCTTGGGTTCGGAGTAGCTGAGGCCGATCTCGTGCTCGTCCCACGTGGCGGCGAACTCTGTGCTCCTCTCGCGTAGTTCTCGGGCGAGGTCGGCTGCGGGGGAATGCGGTCCGCGGCGGGCGGCGGCGTGTCGCAGTTGGGCGGTGAAGGTTCGCCCGTGCAGGGGGTGGTCCTCGGCGAGGTAGATGTCGTGCGAGGATGGGTCGGTGAACCACCGGTAGACCGCGCTGCGGGCCCGGCCGACGTAGTGGGTCTTGTCTCCGAGCAGAGCGACAGCCAGCGGGGTCTGGACGAGGGTTTCGCCGATCCCGCCCATGACTTGGGCGGGGGTGTCCTGCAGCCGGTCGAGCACGCGCATGAGCGCCGGCGCGACGTGGTCGGTGCGCGAGGTGCGGCGCGGCGTGCTGTGGCCGGCGAGGGTGAACAGGTGGTCGCGTTCGGGCAGTGACAGACGCAGCCCACGAGCGATCGCGGCAACCATCTGCTCGGAGGGTTGCGCTCCGGCGCCGCGTTCCAGGCGCGCGTAGTAGTCCGGTGACATGCCGACCAGCGACGCGACCTCCTCGCGACGTAGCCCGCTGGTCCGGCGGCGAGGCCCCCGTGGCATGCCCACGTCTTCCGGTTGTAAGGCCTCGCGGCGGGTGCGCAGGAAGGTGCCGAGCCCGATCGGGTCCAACGAACTCGCCTCCCTGTCGCGGCTGATGCGAAGGAATTCAGCCTAGGTCGCGAGTGGGGGTTAGCCAGGACCTGCCGTTCAGTGGTTGAGCGGGTCCTTGTTGTGGTTTCGGGCTCGGCGTTCGCTGGAGCTAGGAGACCACCCGATGAAGGAGTTTCGACGATGAGCAAGTGGACGCTGTCCGAGCTGCCCGACCAGCGTGGCCGTACGGTGATCGTCACCGGCGCGAGCAGCGGTCTGGGCCTGATCGTGGCCCGCGAGTTCGCCTCGGCCGGTGCCAGCGTGGTGCTGGCCGTGCGTGACGTGGCCAAGGGCCGCGAGGTGGCCGCGCAGATGCCCGGCCGGACCGAGGTGCGTGAGCTCGACGTCTCTGACCTGGGTTCGGTGCGCCGCTTCGCTGGGACGAGGAACGGGCCGATTGACGTGTTCGTCAATAACGCCGGGGTCATGGAGGTGCCGTTCGCTCGCACCGCCGACGGGTTCGAGTCGCAGTTCGCGACCAACTACCTGGGCCCGTTCGTGCTGACCGGGTTGCTGCTGCCGCACATCACCGATCGGGTGGTTTCGGTGTCCTCGCAGCTGCACCGGATGGGCAAGGTCCATCTCGATGACCTGAACTCGGCCGACCGCCCCTACAAGGCGTCCGGCGCCTACAACGACTCCAAGCTCGCTGTTGTTCTGTTCTCCCTGGAGCTGCAGCGCCGCCTGGACGCCGCCGGCAGCCCGGTCCGCTCGATCGTGGCCCATCCCGGCATCGCCTCGACGAATCTGGCCAGGCACGCGGCCTCAGGAAAGGTGACGCATGCGTTGCGGTTCCTGTTTAACGACCCCGCCACTGGCGCGCTGTCAATCCTGTACGCCGCCACCCAGGACGTGCCCGGCAACTCCTACATCGGCCCTCGCGGCCTGGGCAGCATGAAGGGCCATCCCGCCCTCGGCAAGGCCGCCTCCGCCGGCCGTGACACCGACACCGCCCAGCGCCTCTGGGCCGCGACCGAAGCCCTCCTGATGACTACCACCAACCCGAAAGCGACAGCATGAACATCAACGACAACACCGTCTTCATCGCCGGCGGCACTTCCGGCATCGGCCTGGGCCTCGCGCACAGGTTTCAGGCCGCCGGCAACCAGGTGATCGTCGGCGGGCGGCGTACCGAACTGCTCGAGCAGATCGCCGCCGACCACCCCGGTATCGAGACCGTCGTCATCGACACCACCGACCCTGACTCGATCACCACCGCCGCAACCGAGGTCCTCACCCGATTCCCCGAGCTGAACGTGCTCGTCACCATGGCCGGGATCATGGAACCCGAAGACGTCCACACCGCCGATTTCCTGTCCGTAGCCGAGCGGACGGTCACCACCAATCTGCTCGGACCGATCCGGCTGCTCGCCGCGTTCACCGAAGCCCTCGCCACCCGACCGCACGCCGCGATCATCACAGTGTCCTCGGGGATTGGCGTTCGTCCCGCTGCCATTGACCCCGACCTACAACGCCACCAAGGCGGCGATCCACTCACTGTCCCGCGGCATCCGCGTCCAGCTGGCCGACGCCAGCATCCAGGTCATCGAGCTGATCCCCCCGGCGGTCCGCACCACGCTCATGGGGCAACAAGACTCCGAACGAGCGATGCCGCTGCAGGCCTACCTCGACGAGACCATGACCCTGTTAGAAACCGTGCCCGACGCCGACGAGATCGTCGTCGACAACGTGAAGTTCCTGCGCGACGCCGAGACCAACGGCAGCTACGACCATGTCCTCGCCCTGCTCGCCGGCCACTGACAAGTGACCACCGGAAGGAACAACCCATGACCTCCTACCTCGACGCCGCCGAGCACGCCGACATCTTCATCCCGCACGCCTTCGACGAGCAGACCGTCGACCTCGGCGAGATCCGGATGAACTACGTCGTCGCCGGCGTGCCGGAGAACCCGGCCCTACTGCTGATCCCAGCCCAGACCGAATCGTGGTGGGGCTATGAAGCCGCCATCACCCTGCTCGCGGACCGGTTCCAGGTGTATGCCGTCGACCTGCGCGGCCAAGGCCGCTCCACCTGGACGCCCGGGCGTTACACCCTCGACATCTTCGGCAACGACCTGGTCCGCTTCCTCGACCTCGTCATCGGCCGGCCAGCCGTGGTCAGCGGACTGTCCTCCGGCGGCACCATCGCGGCGTGGCTGGCCGCGTTCGCCAAGCCGGGCCAGATCCGCGCGGCGGTGTTCGAGGATGCGCCACTGTTCGCGTCTGAAGCCAACCCCTCGGCCGGTCAGTCGATCCGGCAGGGCATCGCTCCCATGTTCACGTTGTGGCACAAGTGGCTCGGCAACCAATGGTCCATCGGCGACTGGGCCGGGATGCAGCAAGCCCTGCCCCACGAGCTGCCCGCCTCGATGGTGCAGGCACTGGCTGGAATGGCGCCCGCCGGATCCGGCGACGCACCGGCCGGGCCACCACAGGACCTGAAGGAGTACGACCCCGAATGGGGCGAAGCGTTTGTCTCCGGCCGCGCAACCGCCTCCTGCGATCACGAGGCGATGCTCACTCACGTGCAGGTGCCGGTGCTGTTCACCCACCACTTCCACCAGACCGACCCCTTGACCGGCGCACTCATGGGAGCCATCTCCGACCTGCAGGTCGCCCGCGTCGAACAGCTCGTGACCGCCGCCGGCCAGCCGTTCACCTACCGCTCATTTCCCGGAATGCCGCACTCGATGCACGGCCACGACCCGAAGCTCTACGCCGACACGCTCACCGAGTGGTCCGCGGGGTTGAGGCACGCGGCCTGACCCCGCCGTGTCGTCGCTCCTTCAGCGTCGTGGTGGGGGGTAGCGGACGGCGCCGCGGTCGGCGAAGAAGATGAACCTGGCGGAAGTGCTCAACGTCGACCGGGTTCCGGCCGCGTTCGAGGCCGGCCTCCGGCTCGGGCAAGAGCAGGCATCGGCCGTGAAAGTCGCAGTGGTAGCCACGACGAGGCGCAAAGTCCAGCGCGGCAGAGCGCTCCCGCCGTCCCGACTGGGCATGGCGTGCCTAGGTTTTGTCCGCCCGCGCTCGCCGGAATTGAATCGCGGCTATGACGAGATCAGTCAGAAGCATCTTCTCCATCGCCAGGCGGCCCAGCAGCTCGGTCGAGGAAAAAGGTCATAGGCAGGGACCGGCAGCTCACCGGAACCGTCGGCTGCCTGCACCCGCGGCCGCACCACCGGCACCCGACGGCCGCCCAAGGTCACCGACCCTGGCCTGGACCCGTGCCGGCCTGCCGTTCGAGCCTTGTCGTGGCGGCCCCTGGGTCCGGCCAGGGCCTCGACGTCAGCCTCCATCACCTGGCCCATCACCTGCAGCCCGGTCGCCACAGCCAGCGATAGCAGCCCCTTCAGCCAGCTGCCCGGTCAGCTCGCCCAACGCGACCGTCACCTGCTCCGGCACGCTCACCTTCGGCGTGGCGATGCCCTGGACGGCCTTCTCTGATAGGTCTTGCTCACAGCGGTCCCCTGTCCTTCTCCAGTGTTCTTGGCGGTTCACCCGAGACCTACCATCCGGCAGGACTCAGGCGGGGGACCGCCACCTCAACTTCCACGAGACCCGGGACAACCTCCTGGACTGCGTCAGAACAGCCAGCATGGCGGGGCCACGAGCCTCACCTACCTCGCGACCCCCCCGTCAAGTGCGGAGAGCCGGCAATGGATGTGCCACTACCTGCTGCCAGGATGAGAAGAGAGTCTGACGGGAGACTGTTACGCACGGTTCCGTGGGAGTCGGGGGGGTGAAACTCCCCCGGCCACCCGACCCCCTTATGGCACGCTCGACACCTCACACTGAGGGCGTTTCAGCTGCCAGGATGACCTTGCCTTTGGCATGGCCGGCCGCGACGTACTGCAACGCCTGAGGGGCTTGTTCCAGTGCAAGCGTGCGGTCGAGCAGGATCCGGATGTCGGCGTCGACCATCCTCATGACGGTGCGGAGCCGTTGAGCGTCGGAGGCGTGGAAGAGAAACTCGGCGCGGAGTCCGCGGGCGGCGGCGCGTTCGGTGTCGGGGGGCATCGGCACCGCGACGAGCAGGCCGCCGGGACGGAGAACCTCGAGCGATTGCTCTTCCACAGCGCCCCCGACAGTGTCGATCACGACGTCGATATCCGCGAGCTTGGATTGGAACGGCCCGGTCGTGTGGTCGATGACCTCGTCCGCTCCGAGGTCCTGTGCGATCTGCAGACCGGGTCCCGAGGCGGTGGTGATGACATGAGCCCCGAGCGCGTGCGACATCTGCACCGCGAAGCTGCCGACTCCACCCGCGCCGGCGTGGATCAGCACTTTCTGGCCGGCATGTAGGCCGCCGATTTCGGTGACCGCCTGCCAGGCGGTCGCTGCGGCGGTGGCTGCCCCGGAGGCGAGGAACAGTGGTATCGAGGTGGGCGCGGGGACCAATTGCTCGGCCGGGACCACCGCGAACTCGGCGTACCCGCCGCCGGCCGACGGGTCTAGACGCGCCACGACCTGGTCGCCAACAGCCCAACCCTCGACCCGGCCACCGACCGCCGTAATAGTTCCGGACACGTCGGTTCCGAGCGTGTAGGGGAATGCAACAGGAAAGAAGTCGTGCATGTAGCCCGCGGTGATCTTCAGGTCGAGGGGGTTGGTGGCGGCCCCCGCGACCCGCACGAGCACCTCTCCCGGCCCGGGCGTGGGTTGCTCGACGTCTCGGATTGTGGGGGCGTCGCCGTAGCGGCCGATCTGGATGGCTTTCACTTGTTGTCCTGTCTGATGAGGGGGGCGTGGTGGACCTGGTTGAAGAAGCCGAACCAGTCTTCGAGGTGCCAGGTCCGGGCCAGGCGGCCGTCCTGCACGACGTGGAACTCGTGGATCGGGATGCGTACCGACCGGCCGCTGCCGGGGATCCCGAAGATGTCGCCGGTGTGGGTGCCGCGCATTTCGGCGCGGACGCCGATGCTGCCGTTGCCGTCTCCGCCACGTCCGTCGATCACGTCGTGGACGACGATGTGGAAGTCGCTGAACGACTGCCCGATCCCGTTGATCATGGGTTTGATGCCGTCGGGCCCGGGTTCCTGCCCGGGGCTGAGTGGGATGTCTTCCCAATCGGGGGTCACGACCTCGTCGAGGAGGTCGGCGTCGCCGGAGAACGCTCGGTAGAACGTCTCAACGAGATGGTGCAGTGCCTCTGGCACGTGGGTCTCCCTGGTCGTGGTGTTACTCGTGGCTTGGTCGTGGTGTCAGGGCCGGTCAGGGAGGTCGAGCAGGTGGTCGATGCCGAGGGCGGTGAAGAAGGTCCGCTGGCGCTCGGTCCTGATCGCGTCGATGTCTTCGACGCCCTTGCGCTGGGCATCGACGATCACGCGCCGTGGGCGCGAGCCGCGGGGCTGGCCCAGGACCTCGACCAGGGCGCCGCCGACCGACCCGATGTCGGCCGTGTGTCCTTGGTGGGAGATGTCGATCGCTGCCAGCCGCTGCGGGATCTGGGCCACCGCCGCCGCGAGGCCGCCGTACTGGGCCGTGACCGCGGGTTCTGCTGGACCGGTGGTGTGCGCGAAGTGCTCGGTGCCCTGGGTGAACGCGCCGGGCACCACAATGACGGTGTCGATGCCGTACTGGGTGACCTCGAAGCCGATCGACTCGGCGAAGGCCTCGCCCGCGGCCTTGCTGGCGATGTAGGTGGCCATGAACGGCTCCACGATGTGCGCGGTCGTGCTGCTGACGTAGGCGAGCGTCCCGGCGCCCTGGCGCCGCATCACGGGGAGCACCGCGCGAGCCGTGCGCAGCCAGGAGACCGCGTTGGTGTCGAGGATCGTTAGGAACTGCTCGGCGGTGAACGCCTCGGTGCCCCCAAATCAGCATGCCGGCGTTGTTGACGACCACGTCGAGACTTGCCTGCTCGGACAGCACTTGGTCGACGGCGGCGCGGCAGCCGGTGTCGGACAGGACATCGAGCTCCAGCGGCAGCAGCGCGACGCCGTGCGTGGTCGCGAACCGTTGCGCGGTTGCGGCGCGGTCAGCCGATCGGGACGCTACGCCGCGCATCCCGGCGTAGACGATGTGGCCGCCCAGGGCTAGCCGCTCGGCGATCGCCCGGCCCAGTCCCGATCCGGCTCCGGTGACCACGACGACCTACGGAGTTCCGCGAGGTCCGGGCTCGGTCATGCCACGCCCCCGTTGACCCGGATGACCTGGCCGCTGATCCACCCGGCGTCAGGGGAGACGAGCAGAGAAACAGCGTCCGCGATGTCGGCTGGCTGCCCGATCCGGTGCTGCGGAGCCAGGCTGGCGATTCGCTCCACATCGCTCGCGCGCTTCCCGGCGAGGAACAACTCCGTCTCGACCGGCCCGGGGGCGACCGCGTTCACCGTGACACCGCGAGACCCCAACTCCTTGGCCATGACTTTGGTGAAGCCCTCGACGGCACCCTTGGTCGCGTTGTAGACGCCGTAGCTCGGCGCGTTCAACGACAGGGTGGTGCTGGACAGCGTCACGATGCGCCCGCGTCACGGACGCGTCGTGCTGCCTGCCTCAGCAAGTTGAACGTTCCCCGGATGTTGACCTCGACCTGCTCGGTGAAGTCCTTGTCCGTCGCCTCGGTGATCGGCGCAGCTCTCATGATCCCGGCTGACGTGACGACGATGTCGACACCACCGAACTCCGACTCGGCCTTGTCAAACAGCGCCGCCACCTGCTCGGCGTCGGGAACGTCGGCGCGGACCGCCACGGCGCTACCGCCGGCCAGTCTTCCGCTCGCCACGATCTCGCGGGCCGCCTCCGACGACGCCGAATAGCTGACCGCGACCGCCACGCCGTCGCTCGCCAACCTCTCGGCGACGGCGCGACCGATCCCGCGCGACCCGCCCGTGACGACAGCCACCTTCGACCCGGTCATAGATCCGTCTCCCTTTCTGGCGCCCCTGCCGGCCGCCGAGACCGACCTTGCCAGGGCATGCGGAGACGAACTAGGCGACGTCGGTACTGGTGACGGCAACACCTGGCTCAGCGGATGTCCCCCGCGGCGGCTCAACTTCGGACTGCGGGCACGGGATGAGCGGTCCTGGCACCGAGCGCGGCCCGTCGTGGTGGCAGCGTCACCTGGCTGGACGGGTGCCTGCGGTCCCACAATGCCGACATGGACCTGGTCGGGATGGGTGGCTTCCTGAAGTCGCGGCGGGACCGGCTCAACCCGCGTGACCTCGGGTTGCACGACGGCCCACGACGTCGCGTCTCGGGGCTTCGGCGGGATGAAGTGGCGACCCTGGCCGGCGCATCCGTCGACTACTACGCCCAACTCGAGCAGGGCCGGGGAGCCCAGCCCTCGGAACAGATGCTCGCAGCTCTCGCCCGCGCCCTCCGCCTGACGTTGGACGAACGCAACCACCTGTACTACCTCGCCGGACGGCCATTGCCGTCCACGGGTAGCGCGAACGCCCACGTCCATGCTGGGATGCTCGACCTGCTGGACAGGCTCACCACGACCCCAGCGCAGATCATCAGCGACCTCAGCGTCACGCTCGTCCAGAACCCCCTGGCCGCCGCGCTACTCGGCTGGCCCAAGCACACCTCAGGACTGCGAGCCAGCTTCCTCTACCAATGGTTCACCGACCCCGAAGCCCGCAACCTGTACCACCCCGACGAACATCAGCACCAATCACACGTCTTCGTGGCCGATCTGCGAGCAGTCACCGCGCGCCGAGGTAGAGACCAACTTGTCACCGACCTGACCAGCCGCCTACTGAACGAAAGCCAGGAATTCGCCGACCTCTGGGCTCGGCAAGAAGTCGCTGTCCGGCGATTGGACCGCAAGAGGCTCCTCCACCCCACACTTGGAGGGCTCGAACTTAACTGCCTGAACCTGCTTAGCGAAGACGGCACCCAGCGCCTTCTTTGGTTCACACCACCGCCGGGAAGCCCAGCCGTCGAAAAGCTAGAACTTCTCAGCGTCGTCGGTAGCCTGGCAGTCAATCATTCCGAGGCCTGACGTACGACGCAGTCATCTCACTGCAGGTGCCACACCAGCCTGCCCGATGCGGCATGATCACCACACCCACCCCGTCCGTGGGAGCTCCACCTTACCTTGCTGGCTTCTTGCTGGCTTCTTGCGGTCGGCAGCGATCCCTCGGCGCAGCGGCGAGGTCGGTCAGTAGATGGGTGTGGATACCTGGGCGAATTCAACCGGTCGTCGCAACATCAGCGACTTCATGCTGCTGTGGATAGGAGGGCGGCGAGGGCCTCGGAGGGTGTCTTCCAGTCGAGTGTTTTTCGGGGTCGGCGGTTGAGCGCTGCGGCGACGAGGGTGAGGTCGTGGGCGCCGTGCACGGACAGGTCCGATCCCTTCGGAAGTACTGGCGCAGCAGGCCGTTGGACGCTCCTATGTTTGTCAAGCTGCCCGAGGTGCGGAGATCCGTGCGTCGTCGATCGGGGCTGTGGCTGCCTGGGATGCTCGCCAGCGCCATGACCGCCGAGGCGTATGACATGGGCGGAGAACGACCTGAAGAGCGCTTCACAGGCCTGAGCGACCGGTTCCGGGCCGCCGACCATCGTCGTCAAGGTGCGGCCTTCTGCCCCGACGCGACCTCCGCTTACCGGTGCATCGAGAGACTCGACACCGGCCGCAGCGCAGATCTCGGCGCACAGCATCGCCTGACGAGGGGTCCCGGTGCCGTGGTTGACGACGATGGATCCCGGTCGCAGGCCCGCGAGAAGCCCTCCGGTGAGCAGTCCCATCACGTCCTCATCGGTGCTCACGCACAAGCAGACGATGTCGCTCGCGGCGGCGGCATCACCGAGGTGATCGTGGCGGACGTGAGCCACCTCCTCCAGTGCGTCGAGCGACCCGGGACGACGTGCCCAGGCCTGCAGGGGTAGTCGGCTTCTGCGATGGCCAGCGCCATCGGTAGTCCCTAGTCGCCGAGGCCGACGAAGCCCACAGAGGGAAGCACGTTTGATGTCATGGGAGTCTTCGTCCTGGCGTGGGTTTCTCAGCTCGTCCGGTAACGCGAAGCGAGCTGGGGGCTTTGGCCGTGGAAGGCGGCGAGGTCCGCGCCGAAGGCAGCGTCGAGAAGGCTGTAGTCCTCGACGCCGGGAGCGCTGACGACTTCGCCTAGAGGACACAACTCTTAAGAGCCAGCCCGTGCCCGATCCGTACGGTCAGCATCTTCCCGACTCGAAGGGCGTCGTCCGTGCAGCTGTCCGCAACTCCTCGGGTCGCCGACGCAGCCTTCGACGACCCGAGTCTCCTGTCGACGGCGGTCTGGTCCCGGTGTTGAAGCTGGCCCAGAACGCTGGACTGCGTGTGCTGGCTGATGAGCTTTTCAGTGTGCCGACCGACAAGGGTGCGAACGCCGGTTGAAAGTGTCGTACTTGGTGGCTGGGATGGTGACCGGTGCGGACAGCCTCGACGATATGGCGTTGCTGCGGCACGGCGCGACGGGCAAGGTGTTCGACCGCCCGTACGCGCCGTCGACGCTGGGATCGTTCACCTTCGGGCACGTCCGGCCACTCGACGCAGTCGCCAGCAGATTCCTAGCCGGGTTGGCCGACCGCACACCGATGATGGCCAGGACGGATGGGAGGGTGCTGGCCAATTCGACGACACCATCATCCGGACCGGAGAAGGGGCTTGGTCATTGACTGCCGGCATTTGGGCGCCGGGGGTCAGCTGAGAATGTCGGCGCGTGCGAACCGCCGCCAGGCGAGCACCAACGGGACGACGGTCCAGGGGATCTGCAGGGCGATGCCCCGGACCATGTCCCCGGTCTGCTCCGGCGACTGCAGCAAGCCGAACCAGGAGAAGGCGTAGTGCGTCGGGAAGGCGTCGCGGACGGCGCCGAGGGAGGTCACCGCATCGAGCACGTTCGACACGATGACGACGAGCACGGCCCCGCCCACCGCGCCGAGCGGGGCGTCGGTCCGCACCGAAAACCAGAACGCGATCGCGGCGACGAAGGCGAGCTGGGTGGCGATGTAGCCGGTCGTCAGCGCGAGAACCCGCAGGCTCGCCCCGATGGACAGCGACGAGCCGAGCGGCGTCGCCAGCCCGTGCCAGCCGAAGCACAGCGTGCCCGCGGTTAGGGCAACGACCGGCACGACGAGGACCGCCAGCAGCGAGGACAGCACGGCCACGGACAGCTTCGTCGACAGCAGTCGCCCGCGGGCGACTGGGCGTACGAGCAGGTAGCGCAGCGACCCCCACGACGCCTCGGACGACATCGGGTCACCGGCCACGAGCGCGACGACGATGATAAGCAGCAGGTTCGCGATCGTGGAGACGGAGAACAGCGCGAAGTTCGCGCCTGACAGGGTCGCGATGTCGACGAGCGTCGGTTGCTGACCGGGTGAGGCCTGGGTGCCGCCGGTGACTAGCAGGACGACGGCCAGCAGGACGGGGATGCCGACGAGGGCGACCGCGACGGCGAGGGTGCGCCGTCGCCGGGCTTGGCGCCGGAGTTCGACAGTTAGCAAGCTCATTGACCCACTCCTGCAGGCTCGGGCGACGACACGGACGCGGCGACCGCCCCGACCCCTATCGTGGAGCCGTCGCCGCCGTCTGACACAAGGTCGAGGAACGCTTGCTCCAGCGCTCGTCGAGGGGTCACGCCGGTGACCCGAACGCCGGCCTTGACGAGCCGGGCGATGAGCTCGGCCCGGTCGGCCCCGGCGTCGCTGTCGAGCTCGACGACCATCCCGGTGGAGTCGGGCTCGACCGCCGTCACGCCGCGCACGTCACGAGCGACGGCCGCGGCGCTGCCGATCTGGTCGGTGGGCAGCTCGACGTGCACCGCTCGGTCGGCGCCGATGACCTCGGCGACGGTGCCAGTCGTCACCAGCCGGCCCTTGGCCATCACGACCACATGGGTGCACACCTGCTCCACCTCCGAGAGCTGATGGCTCGACAGCAGCACGGTGGTGCCGCGCTTGGCGAGCTCGCGGATGACCCGTCTTACCTCGACGATCTGCGGCGGGTCCAGGCCGTTCGTCGGCTCGTCGAGGATGACGAGGTTGGGACGGCCGAGCAGGGCTTGGGCGAGCGCGAGCCGCTGCCGCATCCCCTGGGAGTAGGTCCTGACCGGGCGGTCGATCGCGTCACCGAGCCCGGCGACCTCGAGGGCCTCCTGCCAGTGAGCGTCGTCCCAGGATGTCCCGCCCATCTCCCAGAAGTCGCGCAGGTTCTGCCGGCCGGTCGACTGTGGGACGAAACCGGTGCCCTCGATGAAGGTGCCGACACGGGCCAGGGCGGGGGAGCCGGGGCGGACGAGGGTGCCGAACAGGCTGCTCGTCCCAGAGTCGGGCAGGACGAGGCCGAGCAGCATCCGCAGCGTGGTCGTCTTGCCGGCGCCGTTCGGCCCGAGCAGGCCGACGACCTGGCCGTGCTCGACGGTGAGGTCCAGGTCCTTGACGACGGTGCGGCCGCCGTAGGCCTTGGTCAGCCCGCGGATCTCGACCGGACGGGCCCTGCCGGCGACCCCGTCGGCCGCGGCCCGCGCGACCACCGCGTCTCGGCGGACCCGGCGGGCGCGCAGCAGCACGACGAGCCCGCCGACGAGGAGCAGCACGAGCAGGCCGAGCCCGGCCAGGGCGAGCGGGGCGAGGCCACCACCGAGCGGGACGGGGGAGACCGGCAGCGTCAGCCCGGCACCCGTCCCGGTGACGGTGTAGAGGGCGGGGGTGCGGGAGCCGGCGTAGGCCAGGTCGGTGCTCGCCAGCGCCAGCCGCACGTGGTGGC